>Ga0335072_10000107_pt1 | contig 168654 bp, 168 predicted proteins | sample Lox_Sample_21_FD_206725 | JGI IMG/M metagenome (GOLD analysis project Ga0335072, IMG submission 206725) | Soil microbial communities from Loxahatchee National Wildlife Refuge, Florida, United States - Lox_Sample_2.1 | ecosystem: Environmental > Terrestrial > Soil > Wetlands | place: USA... | reverse complement strand
ATTTGTGACTTAGCAAAGAATACCCTCACCTTCAGCATCTTTACCTCGTTGCTGACCCTTTTTGCGGTAAAGAACCTCGGTGCCAACAACATATTTCATTTTGCCTTCTGATAAGGAAGCTGTTCTTGAAGTTAGTGACTTGCATCGCAAACGTGGGAAAATTAGAACCGTACATTTGTTGCCATCTGTGTCAGTAGCATCCTCAATCTTAACAGAGGCCTCGCGTCCTGCAGGAACTGAACCAGCTCGTGAACCAGCCGCATTCACTTTTAGACGGGTTGTCGCAGGTATGGAAGCCTTGGGAGACGGTACCGAGGGAGACTCTGCCATGACCATGTCCCGATCATCTGCAGAGACAACGGATAGACTGTCTTTACCACGCTTTGCGTTTCTTGACGGCTTGCCTGAAGATGCAACTCGTGACATTGGAGTGCTAACGATATCAGCCTCGCTTGATGCGCGAAGGGCTATCAGAACGTTGAGATGGCCCAAAAGTGAATCCACATCGGAGTCAGATGCTCCTTCGACGGCAGCAACTACATCATCACATATTTTGATATTTTCTCTGCTGAGTTTCATGAGCTCATCTTCGAGTTCAGATGAGGTATCTTCGCCACCGCCGAACTGTGAATCGAGTATTTGCTTGATTTCTTGCATTCGCCGCCATTTCACATTGTGTTCAGCCTTTTAATGGTTAGAGAAAAGCTTTAGAGTTTTCCAAGGTTGCTGAACAAAGACAAATGTGGATGCAAAGGCAGACATTTCACAATGTATATCCGGTGTGGAGCACGCGTAATCAAAACATTCGAGACGAGATCAAATAAACAGAAGTAGCTATAACGAGCCGATACAGAAACGAAAATGATACGTACAATTAGGTCGTCTATACGTTTAGATTCAGACCGGATCTGATTCCAGAGCGATCGTTCTTCATCGGCATCCTCTTTGACCAAGCCAGGACGGTTCCTGTTTCGAGCCGCCATCATGGCAGGCGCACAGTGCAAGTTATCTATTTGAACATAGCACAAGGATCAGAGAGCAGATGATGATTTCTGATAGTTCTGGAGCTGAAACAACGAAGATATCAGGAGGCAGAGGTTGAAGGAGGTATTCTTGTGGCAGAAATATGAAGATAGTGATATGCAGCAAATGCGGAGGCGGATTTCGTGCGAGCAACTTGAACACAAGTGAGTCAAGGCTGCAAGGCGCAACTCGTATTCGCTGAAACGCGGACGTCCAAGAGAAAAGTGATCCAATCATGACGCCGAATTTATAGATGTCGCACGTGGAGCCAAAAGCCACCGTTCACGAATAAATTGCAGCACTTCTCACCGCAATCTTCATAATTCTTCTTCAAATTTTGATATTCGAGTTTGAACCGTCTTAATACTGTGTATTACGACTAGCAATCAAAATGCAAGTGCCATTGATACGTCTCCAGTGCGGTTAGTCTGCCAGTATCAAGATTTGCCGCTACATGCCTTACTTAACTTATTCTAGGAGTGAACAGCTACGATTGGGGTTAGTACGAGGGAAATATTAAACGTGAAGAGCTTGGAAGGCATTTTGAACTGACATGCTCCAAGGAAAGCCAGGAAGTATATCAGCAGCCGCCAAATATGCTGCTGCCACTCCAGCAGACGGTTTCTCGGTACAACAGGATAAGCCGTATGCTGAACTATGGATGGGAACACATCCGTCTCTCCCATCAAAAGACGTTGCTACTGGCCGGACATTGCTCGACCTTGTACAAGACAATCAGGCATTACTGGGTCACGAGATCGCCTCTAAGTACTCGTCCAAGTTGCCTTTCCTGTTCAAAGTTCTCTCCATCAACAAAGCACTCTCGATCCAAGCCCACCCAAACAAGAAACTTGCTGAACAACTCCACGCCAAAGATCCCAAACACTATCCTGATGACAACCATAAGCCTGAAATGACCATTGCAATCACGCCCTTCGAAGGTCTGTGTGGCTTTCGACCGCTATCCGAAATCGCCTACTTTCTACAGAATGTCAAGCCACTACGCGAACTGGTAGGAGAAGACGAAGCACGTATGTTCGAAGGCACGGTGCGCAACCGCGAAACCAACGACGCCGCAGCAGACGTCTCATCGAACAAGAAAGCCCTGCAATCACTCTTCACGAAGGTGATGCACCACGCAACCGACACAACTCAGCTCACAACGCTGACGAAAGCGCTCCTGGAGGCCGCACCCTCCATCAAAGACCCAAGCAGCGCAGCCGCCCCCGCCAACTTCGCCGAGCTGCTGCCACGGCTCAACTCGCAGTTCTCAGACGACATTGGGCTGTTCGTGCAGTTCTTCCTGAACTACGTGCGGCTGGGGCCGGGCGAGGCGATGTTCCTGCGGGCGGACGACGTGCACGCGTACATGGCGGGCGACATTGTGGAGTGCATGGCGGCGTCGGACAACGTGGTGCGCGCCGGCTTCACGCCCAAGTTCAAGGACACCGACACGCTGGCCGCCATGCTCACCTATGACTACGGCGGCGTCGAACAGCAGAAGATGCAGCCCGTCCCCTACGCTGATGCCAAGCTCAATGCTAAGGCGTACTCCGCTGGTGGAGAGACTTTGCTGTATGATCCGCCCATCGAGGAGTTTGCGGTCGTGAGGACAGTGCTCCCTGGGGCTGGCAGCAAGGTTACGTTTGAGCCGATTGTTGGGCCCAGCGTGGTGATTTGCACTGAAGGTAATGGCAAGATTAGCGTGGGTCCGAAAGTAGAAGAAATTAAGGAAGGTTGGGTTTATTTTGTAGGCGCGACTGCGGAGTGTGTGCTGGAGAGTGAAGGTGACGAGCCATTCGTGACATTCAAGGCGTTCTGCGAGTTGGAGAAGGACGAGGGCAAACTTTGAAGGAGATCTGGCTACTGTCACTCTGCGGCGAATATTCGGTCTCTCGATGAACGGATGTCCAACACTTCACAGAATAGCGGCTCACCTTTAAGAAGTCAGACTAATTGACAGGCGATTAAAAGAAGATGCAAAACCGGACATATTCATTCAGACTCGATTCCAACCATATGTGTATGCAACGGATAAGACATGGAAATAGGCACAATCTCCTTACTCTTAAAGATGAATTGCGAGAAAATACAATCATCTATTTAGCTCTGCTCTTCTGATCGTAAGTCCGCGCACTAACTGCCACACACGGACCACTATGAAACCTTCAAAGTTATCAATGTCAAGAGATACAATTATCGTACAATTACAAGAGTACACTCATGTGGTGAATAAACCCATGGATGAGGCGCCAACCGCTGGAACCTAGCGAGGACTCCGAAGATGCCGTTCGCTGATGACGAAGAAGTGGACGTATGGGAAAATGGGGGTATATGGGGAATTCAGGGAGGTAAAGAACAGTTTGGTGATATCTATTTCGGAGGAATCTTGACGTTCTGGCCGAGCCATGCCTGGGAAAGGTTAGATTTTGGATCTAAGTTAGAGTGCGCATATCTTAACATACCAGACCCTCAAAGATACCCTCACCAGTGGTTGCGCAGCTAGGCTCGACCTTCCAAATGTGATTCCGTGCAACTTCGTCCAACTTGAGCCGTTTCGAGAGTTCATCTGGGCGCATTGCACCGGGCAGATCTTGCTTGTTGGCGAACACCAGCAACAAGGCATCCTTCATTTCTCGATCCTGGATAATCCTCGCGAGCTCGGTTTTCGCTTCCTCGAGACGGGCACGGTCGCTGGAATCAATGACGAAGACGAGACCTTGTGTACCTGTAGGATATGAGAATCTTGCTCCACAGTCGCATTATCACAATGAGTCCATACCGGAGAAGTAATGGCGCCACAATGGCCTGATCTTGTCCTGTCCCCCTACATCCCAGACATTGAACTTTGTATTCTTGTAGGTTACGGTCTCGACGTTGAAGCCGACGGTTGGAATGGTGGTGACATCTTGTTCGAGCTTGAGGTTGTAGAGGATAGCTATAGTTGTCAACTCAAATACCTCGACTACAGCGCAGGAGATGACTCACTTGTTTTACCGGCAGCGTCCAGGCCCAGCATCAACAGGCGCATTTCCTTAGATCCGAAGATCTTGTCGAGCAGTTTCGAAATTCCGCCACCCATTGTGACTCGGCGGTTGTGGGAGCGTCAGCGGCTATTCGGAGATTTATGAGTGGGAATTCGAAGGTTAGATGGTGACAGAGGCGTGCACGTGCAGAGGCTGATATGCGATTAGGGTATCTGCGTGAATGGCTTCGTGGAACGGTGATGCAGCAGATAGTGTCACTGCAGAGCGACTGGCACAGTGGAATTTTCTTAGAGTGGCAGTTACGATTTGACGAGAGTGAAATGGGAAGAAGGCAGCTCGAGAACAGGTGGAGGCTCAGCGCGGGAAGGCAGAAACGAATTATTTGTGGAGGGGGAAATTGGAATAGGAGAGTGGGAGTGTTGGTTTGTGGATGTTCGGCGAAAAGCGTAGGGTGAGAGTTGGCGTAAGGCTTGAGGGAGTAGAGTATAGGGGGAATTCGCCGCACTTGGTCAACGCAAGTGTGGCCATTGGCTCATTTCCACCTTTTCGCATTGCATGAAACACACGTTTAAGGTATGCAGTAACTCTTTGCATAATGACTCTCCTATTGAACCGATTGTATGCGGCCCCTGAACTCGCTTGACGCATGTTGCAACGGCCACGACTCTGGTGGCTTTACCAGTTTATTGACTGCACTCGTGAATGGCTGCCCATGTGCTTTGTGCGCTGCGTTCCGTTGGTCTAATAATATCTGATAACTGTACCGAGTTCATCGCTGCTGCGTTGAACCTACAAATAGTTTGCGGTTGGTGTTGGATCATAGTGGCGATCTCCGGGCTAAAGTACGGTATCAAAAGCCGCCTCGACGGGACGAACCGAAAACATCCACACCACAACCACGCGCACGCGCCGTTCCTGCAGCCACCCATGCCCACGACTTTTTGCTTCTTACTCCGCTGAAACCGTCATCCAAGGGTTCGTCATGTCCTCGAGGCAATCCGCGGGTAGCCGCAAGGCCAAAGGAGAGTACATCGAGACTGTAAGTGCATTTCTCTGATAGAAGCAGGTTCCTATTATCCGATCTACTCTTCTTCATCATTTGTTGCTTTTGAACTCTATATTTCGTTCTTGTCTTGTCATGCTTCATCAGTCATTCATCTGAATACATCTTCTTTCTTTCAGAGGCTTGAAAAGGTCAACTCAGCACAACACTCCGCATAATCATCAGTAACGAACGCTTATTAACGACATCCTGTCTCAACCCGCTCTAACCCATCTTCTGCTTTATAGGACTCCGGCAACAAAGTATCTCGCCGCGCCAACATCTCCGGCACAGCAAACATCACTCTCGGCGGCCGCACCGTCATCCAAGCCGACGTGGTGCTACGCGGCGACCTAACGCGGCTCAAGCCACCACCCGACCCCAAAGACGCGAGCAGCCAAAGCAAGTCCGCGTCGACGAGCATCGCGATCGGGCGCTGCACGATCATCTCAACGGGGACGGTGGTGAAGCCGCCGGGCCGCATCTCGCGCGGCGCCTTCACCTACTACCCGATGAAGATCGGCGACAACGTGTTCGTGGGCGCGCACTGCGTCGTCAGCGCCGCGAGCGTGTCGTCGCATGTCCACGTCGGCGACCGCGCCGTCCTCGGCCCCTTCTGCATCGTCCGCGAGAACGTCAAGATCCTGCCGGGCGCCGTCGTCCCACCGCACATGGTCATCCCGCCCGGCTGCGTCGTCGGCGGGTGCCCCGCACGGATCGTCGGTGAGGTCGGTGAGGGCTGGGGCGTTAGTCCTGGGGCTGGGGCGGGTGGTGGAGGGGAGGGATGGGTTGAGGGTGGTGACTTGAGGGAGTTGGTTAGGAGTATTAAGTGAAACTTCGGGTATGTGATGGAACAGAAGATACTGAGGTACCACGGGAATGCTCGTGGTATGGCCGAATGACCGGCTTTGCAATCGATGGAATAAGAGGACGTCAATGCAGTACTACGCTTCTCAGGTGAGCAACGGCGGTGGACCCTGTAGGCTGTAGCTGCGTTTCAACGCTTCCATTTTACGAGACAAGGCATTTGGAGAGCGGAAGCTGTAGGTAGCATTTGGACCGTCAAAAGCAGCTACCACTTGAAGGTTACCAGACTTTGAAGGGAAACAGTGGGAAGTCGCAAATAGCCGCAAGATATGAGAGTCACATTATGGTAGCCCTGCAGTCTCTTTTGTTTATGCGTTGTAGTTACACGTAAGGTGAATCTATGATATGGTCCCTTGGAAAGGAAAGACGTCGCAAATGTGAGAAACGTCCCGCTGGAGAAAAGTGTGATGATATCTCGATGGGACTGATGTGCTGCAAATGCTCGGTAGTGATGTGGATCACCGCTTCGATAAACGTGACAATGAAGAGGCTGATGGAGATACATTTGTTTCATCTCTAAAGGACGGCATATCGCCAGTTACGGGTTTAACTGAGTCTCTCAGTATACACTGATAACTAATATCCTCTCCATTACCCCTTGACAATTGCAATCATCGCTTGCTAATGCTGAATGGCCGAACAATTGATGTCCACTCCGGTCGAGCGTGACGGTGATTAGGAATTTAGCTCAACGCAGCGCTTCTCAAAGTTCGAGTCGTCAAGACTAGTTTGGAAACGCGTCTGATTTTCAACTTTCTGTCTTCCGCCCGAACACCAAAGCACAGTATATAGACTCTTAAGCCTCACCATCAAGCCACAAACCCAACAACCTCGCTATCAAAGACCCACCCCATCGAGCCGGTCGGCCCGCCGCCAACCTTCAACGTGCGCTCCGCATCGGCGGTCACAACGGCGTACCACACAACCATGGCTTTGCCGCTCGCCCTCACGCGGTACTCCTTGCCGCGCTCGAGCGCCCAACCATCTCCCTCGAGCGTGATGTCCTTCGTCACGGCGTGGCGCGGCGCCAATTCCAGCATGTCCGCGCGGTCGATGCGCCGCGCGCTGCGCGACATGTCTGGCGGCGCAAGCGGCACGATGGATGCGCCTGTGGCTTGGTCGGTGATGGTGAAGGATGCTGAGGTGAAGATGGCGTCGTCGAAGGGCGTGTCCCACTTTAGCAGCGTGAGTGAGGTCTTTGGGTGGAGGTTTGTGACTGTGGCACGGAGAGTCGGTGGTGATGACGATACTTGGCTGAGACTAAGGGTCAGGTCGGATTGTAGTGGATGTGGCTCAATGTAGGTTTTTGGTGTTGGCAGGAACGGTATTACTGTCCGAATGGTGTTGAGGTTGCGGATGGAGAAGAATACAATGATGACAAGGATGAGAAGAAGCAATATTCGTCTTCGACGAGGTCGTCGTTGTCTGGATGCGATCGAAGCAGCTGTGTCGTCAAATGGACTCGATCTCCGGATTGAGATATGTGGATTTGGTCTACTGGAGTATCTTGGTGGGACTGCATATGAGAGTCGTCAGCCTCAGATATACTCTTACAATGAAAGACCCAACGACGCTCGATTGTTAATAGAGCGACCCTTCGAACCACGCTGCGTGCTAACGGATAGTATATGACAAGATCTAGATAGCTGAAAATGTAGAATTGATATCTAGAGAGATGACCGTGACAAGGAGATAGGCAGACTTGGCCCTACCACTGATACTCCTCGCGCGTCAGGTACACGGAAGAAGCCATCGCGAGGAGATCCATGAACGGTGAGAATGATGCGGATTCATGAAAGGAATTGAACAGAATGTGAATGAAACCAAATTATTCATACCTTTTCCTCGCATTGATGACACTGCTTCGCGCTGGAGGGCCGGACGAGGAGCGTTCAGTGAGATATGTGAAGCCATGAATCCAAGGCTCGCGATTCTTCACTTGATCGAAAGAGCTCAAATCTGAAGATCCCCTACGCGTATCCTCGAGGGCTGATTAATCGTCGATAGTTTTCGTCAATGATTCTTTCATGCCTTGGTCGTTCTTTGCGTTGAAATTGGAGACATATCACCATGCACGGGCCGAACTTTACGGCATGCTAATACTGTAGATCCACTGACGTGGTTCAGGGGTCCAAACTACAACACCGTCCGCGGTCACCATCTTCAGTCTTCATTAATTGAGACGCTTGCTTTGAATTGTATCACAGAAGATTAACTCAAGCGAATTGTCAACAAACGAATAAGGTAGCTTTCGGCATCCGGCTATTCCCTGCTTCTGGGACACTCGCACATTTGTCTGCAGTATCGCAGTTACTTGGCTTTACTCTGGCCCCTTTATGTTCATGTTAATGAGCTCGCAGCATTAGCTTGGTGAATCCTACCAATTCAAAGCGAAGAGCCACGAAGAAGCTGAATTAAAGCATTGGCCTCAAAGCTCATACTATATCCTTAATCGCGTTGTACGCCGACCTTCAGAGTGGCCGATCCAACAACATTGAGTAGCTCTGCCGCAGCTACGACTGCATCATAGCCTTCCTTGGCTCAATGTGATATAAAACCACATGTGCTCCCTCTATGCTATAATCTTGAAGTCCCTAACAAACCGAAGAGACGAACTCGCGCACATTATGGTTCCATGCAGTTTTTAGACCTGAAATATTGGCGTTAAAAGCAGCTCGGTTGAGAATTTTGGCGTTTGCTGACGAAATTCGGCATTGACTATGCATATCGGTATAGTTGATAAGTGAGTATCTGATAAAATTTGTACCGCTACTACGACTCTAGCTATGGGAAGAAAATATGGAGCAATGTCGATACAATGATCGGCCTAATTACCGCACGAGAAAAGAATGGCGATAACGTGCGGTTATAGAGACTTAACCCCGCAATGGCATTGACTTATTTATCAACTTACTTTATGATTCAGAAAATCGGTTTGCATTTCTCTGTTGTCCTTTGCTCCGATCTCTCTGCTTTTCCAAGTCGTAGTGTACGGCCCTTCATCGTTTGAGTAGTGGTATTGCTGTAAATCCACGGATTCCGTTAGACTTCGAAACAATCAATCACCAGCAAAATGTCAAGTTATCCTAAGCAAAGCATCACATACAAAACGGTTGGCTCCTTAGACATCAAGCTCGACCTGTATCTGCCGCCGAACTCTCCAAACCCGTCCAAAACACCAGTGTATATCTGGTTCCACGGCGGCGGCCTTCTCCAAGGCTCCCGAACGGCCATCAAACCGCATACATACTCCGTCTTACACCATGGCTACGCTCTAGTATCGCCGGACTACAGACTGGCACCGCAAGCCACAGCACGCGAGATCCTGACCGACGTCCTTGACCTGTGCGCGTTCGTCCGGGACGCGTTGCAGGCGCACATTCCCGCGTCGTCAGGCACGACGCTGGACCCGTCGCGCGTGTGCATATCTGGATCCTCTGCCGGCGGCTACATCGCGCTGCTGGCGGGCCTGTACTCGGCTTTGCCGAAGGTCGTGAACCCTATTTACCCGATGACCGATCCGCACGGCGAGTTCTTCCGCCGCCCGCAGATGGCGTCGCTAAAAGGGCAGCGGATAGATCGCAGCGTTGTCGCGCCGTTTTTGGACAGGGCCGCGGAGGTCGTGGCTGAGAATGCGGTGGAGGACCCACGGCAGAGGATGTACGACTACATGCTGCAGGAGGTGATCTTGCCTGAGCTGTGGGACGTGAAGCCTGGTGACGACGAGATGATCATCAAGCTTGCCATCAAGAAGAAGGGGACGTTTCCGCCAACTTATGCCGTGCATGGAGATGCCGATACGAGAGTTGGCGTTGAGCAGGCGGATGAGGTTGTGGAGGCGTTGAAGGAGATTGGAACCGATGTCAAATATGAAAGATTGCCAGGACTTGATCATCTGTTCGATGTGGATCCGAAGTATAAGCTTGAAGAGATGTACGAATGGTTGTACACGCATATGGAGTAAGTGTGCTTAGGATCAAGAACATTGATGCAAACTGGCTACTGCGGTTTAAGCACTACGATCATCGTGGTTCTCAGTAAAATCATGTCTTTAAATTGAAATAGAGCATCGACCAAGCAGAAAATGAGAATGAAAATGTCTGAGATCGCGAAAGAAACCTTAAGTCTGTAGGAAGCGTATAGGATTGAAGCGGCGTACGGTACCGGAGCTCGAAACTGAGACAAGTTCAACATCACGACTGGAAACTGGTCGTCTGGACTCGAGATTGCAGATCACCCGTCTATTAAATTGTAGACATCAGATTGGGAATAGCAGATTCTTTTAGTTTTCCTTATGGCCGAAGAACCACTCTCAACTTTCTCAATTCGCGTCGACAGCCTTCGCGCAGGAAACCATGGCGGGAACTTAGGAGACATCCACCCGCAGGCGGTCAAGTATTAAGATGTTAATTCGTAGCTACTTACTCCCGGACATACGTACACGTGTCCAAGATGCTTACGATACCGCCATCCAAATCCTGTAGTAGTCGTTGAGATAAAATCGAAATTTTAACAAGGACATCCGATAAAGGTGAAAATGCCAATCGCAGCGTCGTATATATTTACCTCCATGAACTCCGTCAATCCAATGGTATCTCAAGTATCAATAACGCCTTCGCCGATCAATCGATCCCATCCAAAAAAAGTCGGCACGAAATATCCATACAGTTTTACGCCTGCCCATTCCGTCTTTGCCAGTCCTTCAAACTTCAATGCTCTCCGCCACGCCCTCTGACATGGCCCTAACGTTGCTCTTTCTCCTCTCCCGCTGCGACACAAACCTGGCTTCTTCATCGGACTCATCCGACGACACGGAGATGGGGCTCAGCGAGTGGCCGGAGCGAATCATCTCATCGATGTAGTCGACATCAATCTCAGCATCGACCTCATCGTCGCCAGGCTGGCGAATGAGGTCTACGTCGTCGGCGTCGTCGTCCTCGAGGTGGTCGGCGCGCTCGCCGAGCCAATAGCGGGCGCGCTTGGAGGCGCCGAAGTCCATGGAGGAGCGGCTGCGGGCGTGCTTGCGCTTTGGGGAGCGCGGTTCGGCCTCGAGGAAAGCGCGGTCGCCGGTCAGGTCGAACCAGCGCACCTTCAGCGCGCGCAGGTACAGGTAGCACACGCGCTTCTTCGACTTGTTGAAGAAGAAGTAGTGCAGGCTCCACAGCGCCGTGTCCTCGTCGTCGAACGGGTTCTCCTGCGGCCGGTAGCTGTACACTGCGCACTCGTCCAGGTCCATCTCGCTGTCGATCGTCCGCCACATCGTCGGGCTCCACATCGTGCTGCCGCCCGGAGTCTGTGCGCCGCTTGTCGTCCGGCAGGTTGCGCTGTGTGCCGAGTACACTTTCTCTTCCACGCTCGTCATCACCGTTTGTAGTTTCCGCTCGCGGCAGAAATCCGTCGGGCGGAGGATGTGTGAGAAGTCATAGTCAGGATGGCTTGCGTTGAGCGTCGCGATGAGATAGGCAAATGTTCTTCGGTTGCTGATCTGTGCGAGCGTGCCAAATGGACTCGATCTGCTCAAGTTGCTACTCGACGCGAACTGTTCGGCTTGAGGAGGTGATAGGGACGCAGCTAAGCGGAGAAGTGACTGATGTTTTGATTCGAGTTCAGTCTCGATCTTCTTGTAGAGTTTCTTGTCTGCTGACGCAGCTTTTGTAGTGTAGAGATCACATCCACCAACCACGTAAACTCCGTCGTTCTGGAAGTTCAAGGCTGCGGATACGTCTTCGAAGCTTCGAAGCGGTAGATACTATAAGCTTGTTAGGATGGTTCTTGCATTAGCAGAGGTAGTAGCGGTTAGAGGAGCAACTGTAGCGTGAAGGTGAGATTGGCGCAGGGCTGCATTGCGTTTTCTCAACACTGAAATGTGAGACAGACACAAGCCCTACTCGCGACAAGTGGGAGATTTGCGGCCAAAGCCACTATGCGGTTCGTACGTACCTTCATCTTGCAAGACGTTTATCGGAATGTATTCCGGCGAAACCGATGTGTATCAAGGTCAAATACTGGGTCGTTTCGATACCGCTGGTGTCGTACGGCTGGCCGGTGGTGATAGAGATGCCTGTTGGTGGCTTTGCGATAACGCTTCACGATGATCGGCAGACGGTTAGTGAAAGCGACGGCTTTCAGGTGTTCTAGCCAGACACAAATGCCTAGCAAGACGCGATGTCGCAAATGGCGTGCATGCTGAGGGAGTCAATGGGAAGATGGTTGAAGTTGTTGGAGAGCTGACGTTGCGCGAGCGGAGGTTGATGTTCTCGATCTCGCGCAAGATTGCCAAGACCCCACTTCAGCTCAGGTTTGACTCGCACGTGACCGATCCGGTCACCTCACGAGGGTGAAATATCAATTCAATTGCGGCCAGTCGTTGCTGCACCTTTCCATTGCGCGTGCAGACGAGACTTTGAGTGGAGTCGACTTGTCCCGCGTTTAACCAAGCTTGATACTGCATCGGGTCCGGGTCTTCCAGCAGTTGTGATAGCATGATGGTGGACCATAAGCGAACGTGCTAGCAAGCTCACCGTTGATAGGTAAAGAGCGAAGTGCCTGAAGAATCAATACAACTCCCCTTCTGTTCCCGGTGATCGGAAGAAAAAAGTGCTCCAGCCGGGTTTAAGCGCCCGTTTGCTTGTCTGGCAATGAAATCTCTTTAGCGTAATTGGAATCAGTGAGGTGGATGTCGTCTAGTGCCTGTGACACGGCTCTACCGGATTGATCCAACGTGACATCCATTGTTTCCAAGCCGAAATCAGACGATGCTAACATCGAATGAAATGAATCAGAGTGTGATGCCTCTGTGATACGCTTCAAGGGTGAGTGGCAGACGATGAAATTAGCTCCCAGTAATGATCGAAAGCAATTGAAACCAAAACAGCTTACTACTGAAGGACATGAGGATTCCGAACTGTATCGGTATGGTGATCTTTGTCATTCTTAACGAGACTCTGCTCTTGGTCGGTCTTTGATGACCGCTAGTATACATAGAGTGTGATAGCTGCTAAGCAGCCTTGACCCAGCCTAAGACAGGGACACTCTGATTCTCCAATCCGCAACCTGCTCTTCAGATTTCCCCTCGCTCGGATCGATTGCGGTGACAGTCACATCGATGGTGGTTCGACATGGTTATAAACCATGCAGGTGATACGCTGCACATATCTTGTTTCTCTTTAGCTTTGGCAAACCTTTGACGTTTCTCAAAGCTCTCAAACCATGCCTACTTGACGGAGGTTATCGACGAAAGCTTCTTCGGCCTATTTGTACGATATCAGCCGAAGGTTGCGGCAAGCAATAGAGCAGCACGACGGGCTAGCGCTGAGCGATGTCATGGAGACAGCATCAACCAATCTTGGTGACACCATCATCCTCGGCCTAGCGAGTGGGTAAATAAATATACATTGGCAGGGTTGATGATGGCTTGAAGAAGTGCGCGAGATTGAAATAGGCTTACCTCCATGTCTTCGAGACTATCCTGTTGGCTTATGCATCTCAAGACATTCTTCTTGCTACTCTCTTGCATCTCTCCCGCCAGCAATAACTCGTCAAGAATGAAGTATGCTTTCTGAAAGTTGAAGATGATGTCGAGTTCGCAGACGTTTCCGTAGTATTTGTCCATCTGTTCAACAAAGCGATGTACAATCTCGAGGGTGATAAGCTCGTTATCTGTCGAATCGCAGCCAGCGATGAAGAATAAGGACGCATATCGACGGTAAACGATCTTGGTGTCTTTGTATTCGAGAAAGTTACACATCCTCGTCCTTCTTGCCAGAACCAGCTGTGATACATCCTTGACGATCTTTGCTTTGTCTTTTGGAGACAGAGTGGTGAACCATTTAGCAAGGCGCTGGCAGGAAGGTTAGTCACACCGACGTCTGAAGGTTGTGGAGGGAATACGTACGACTTTGCCCTGCCGGGACAGCAGGATCAAATATCTGAAAAGTCAGCATACTAGCAAGCCTCATTTCGAACGGGGATACAGACTTTATAGCCATAGTAGCGGTTGAGGTGAGCTGTGGATGAAAAACGAAACCTGGGGGTGGTGTCCTCAATTAAGAACGAAATGCTCTCACCGCTCAAGGTGGGCCAAATGCGTTGATGCTCGTGTTGTACTTTTACCTGATTGGCTGATTGGACCCCGCGTCGGCCTTAAAGACATCAACTCTTAGAAACAACTTCGGAGCGAAGCTGAAATATCATCTTCTCGCAATTACACAATCATGAGCTGATATATTATATTACTTCGGCATTGCACTGTAGTTATTTCTCTCTAATACTTATTCTCACCAGAACCACTTCCGAAGTCTGTTGCAGCCAGACTTCACCATCAACATGAAACTCATCCTCTCTACCGGGTAATGTGCCTTGGAGACAAATGGTCCTTGATTGTCGAACAATCTTTAATATATGCTCAGAAATATAATGAATTCCGGTCCCTCTGTCCTACGGCCCTCAAAAGCGAATACCGAACTCACCACTTCCCTCCGCGCAAACTTCACATCACATCGACTCGCTCAAACATCACCACATTCCAATCAGCCTCCTTCTTTCCGATCATGGACAACCCAAGACTCATCTACACTGTACATCCCGACTCAAGATTTCACGACGGGCGGGCTAGCTGAAGAACGCAAAGCGTACGACATCACGTTGAAACTCTTCTTCCTGCCAGACGTGCCACCAACGCTACGCTGCGCACACACAAAAGAAGCACTAGATCTAGTGCTGCGGACGCTAGGCGTGACCAGCGTGGACCTGGTGATCGTAGCCTTCCCAGGGATCCACTTCGACGCGGACGACGAAAGCGACTCGGACACAGAGCGCGGCTCGCTCCCCTCGCCGGCCTCTTCGGCCGCCGACCCGTCCCTCCCGCCAGCCACCGACCCCGTCGAGCCGATCGAGTCGATGGCGCGCACCTGGCGCACGCTGGAGGCGCTGCACGCCGCCGGCCAGGTCGCGAAGCTGGGCCTGTCCGAGTTCGGCACCCAGCGCCTCGCCCGCTTCCTGCCCGCCACGACCATCCGCCCCGCCGTCGACCAGATCAACGTCCGCGACTGCTGCGTCGTCCCCAAGTCGCTGATCATGTTTGCGAAGCGCGAGGGTATCGAGCTGCTCACGCACAACGATTGGGCCGACGTCTTGCCGCGCGGCACGCTGCGCGAGTTGTTGGGTGACGGGGAGAGCGGTATGGGTGTGCTTTCTGGTCCGCGGGAGGAGGGTGAGGGGTTGAAGGGTGATATTGAGCCGCTGTGGGTTATCAAGTATACCGCTGTTGTGAAAGATAGAGGAGTGGTGGAGAACAAAGGTTACTTTGCCGGTGCGGAGTTGAATGAGAGATAACATTGTGTCTATGTTGATGTTGACTCCTGCTCGCTATGCTGCGATATGCTGTACAGTATGTGAACACGGTGCTCTATGTGCAAGCGCCAGAGGCAGGTACGAGTGAGAATAAGGAGAGCTTTATGCTCTCGATCTGAATACTCTGCCGAATATGCTAGAAGGCACGGACAATATCCTCGACCACATCGACTTCCTTTCATCTTGCGCTTCGGCGGCAGGTGACTCAGGATAAGCCATGTCGAACTCCTGCTCTTGCTCCTCTTCAGGCATGGTCTCCACTTCCATGATTGGCCCTGTATCGGGATGCGGCATTGTGTACTTGGTGTGATATCCTAACAACCCCATCCGCGCATGGTAGACGTTGCTTGGCCAACTCTGTGCGTACTGGGCGTCCCTGATATCGAGCCACTTGATCTTGATACCATTGGGTGGAATAATGATGTCTTCGCCTTTAGGATATGAGATGTAATGGGTGTCGGAGAAGAACTTGCGGCCTTTGATCTTCCAGACGTAGCGCCGTCTCTCCAAGAATTGCTCCTCTCCTGGAACCCAGCCACTACGCTTGACAAAGATTTCTTCAGTTGATTGCCCGTCGACTCCAGATTCAGCGTCAGACGTTGCCGCAAGACCTTCTGCGCTTGTGCTTTGCTCGTCCTGCATGATCTTCTTCACAACGCTTACTTTGGCCTTCTCAACCGCGTTCTCCACGGACTCACTGGGGAGTGAATCCAGTCCCTCTTTTTGCACTTGTATGAGCTCTCGTAATGTCTTACTCCACTTCTCTTTCCTTTCTTCTGGCACAGGAAGGCCATTAACGTAGTCAACGGCATCCTTACACCTCAGCATTCTGTTTCTGTTCGTCCTCATTTCAAAGAGCTGCCTCCGAATCTTACCAATCTCCTCATCTTTCGCTCCAGCGTCATTCAAACCCTGCAACCTAGCCTCAGCCCTCTCAATGCCCTTCCTCAGCGCCTCCGTCCTCCCATCGGCCACCCCCTGCGCATACCGCCGCACCTTGTTCCACCGCTCCTCATACAGCGTGCGCACACCCCTCCGCGCGCGCTCCCGCTCCTCCTCGCGCCGCGCCACCCACGCCGCGCGCATCCACAGCACCTTGGCGAGGTCGGCCACCGCCGTGGCCCGCTGGTCCATCAGGCGGCCCATCATGGCCTTGCGGCCGTCAGCGCGGCGCCCCAGCACCGCCTCGCGCATGTGCGGCACCGCGCGCCACGCGTAGTCGCGCAGCGTGCGCAGCTCGCGCAGCGTCTGGAACATCCGCAGCCCGTCCGCGAAGTGCGGGTCGTGCGCTAGCGCCGGCGTGTTGGCGCGCACGTCGTAGGAAGTGTCGCCGGAGGCGCTGGGAGGGGGTGGAGGGAGGCTCGCTGGCAGCGTCACTGAGGCGAAGGGCCGCCAGTGGTCGCGGCGGAGGGCCCGCGGTCGGGTCTTCTTGCCGTAGAACGGCAGCTGGTGCATTATTTTCGCGTTCTAGAGAGTGGTGTGAGCTGGATTGTACTTCGTGGGATGGCAATCGGTGTGCGTACGTTCATGACTTGGGTGAGAGAGTAGACGACTTGGTTGGTGTGAATATGGCGGTAGAGATAGATGTGCTGGCCGTAATTGTCGAGTCGGCCATGAATTTTGCGCTTTACAATGGCTTTGGAAGCCATGGCGATGGGTGGAAGCACCGATGTCTCTCAATTGGAACTGAGGTGTTGATGTCGAAGTTGCAGAATTGGAGCTTTGGCTGGAAATTTTCCATTGGAGCTGCAGCTCCGGGGTTGGAATTGGTGCCTCGCCATCACGGGCTCGGAAGCACGACACGCTTCACTCATTGCCTATGTCGCCGGCAGAACTTTTACCGCAGTTGAATATGTATGGAGGCTTTATTCACGTCTCTTTACGTTCTATATCTACCGTCTCTCATTGTCCCAGTGGTTCAGGTGGATCAAACTTGCCTGTGAAGCGGCATTCGTTCCGCTTATACTCCTCCTTCAAGTATGGCCGGAGATCAGGACATCCTTCCGGGAGTAGCTGAAAGACCTCCGGGAGAACGTCCTTGGTTATTACCATACGTGAGTACCATAAATTGCGTCTCTTACAGCTTGAACTCAAGTTGATCGTCAATGCTGTAGAACCGAAGACTTCGGCACCTTCAGGGTATCACCATTCGGAACATCTCCCTCTCTGGAACCCGAAATAGACGACGAGGGACTTCAATAGATGATGAAGCCATACCTACGAGTCTCAGATCTCCAGGCAAGATTGTCGCTCAACGAGGACACCGCACTCTGGAGCATTCGCGATCGCAGACGGACCTCAAGACCATCAAGGAAGACTCCGCCAAAGTTGATATTGGAGCCCATTCTGTGGCTATAGACGATGCAAAAAACAGTGATGGAACATCTACACCCACGAAGCCAGCAGTCAAAAGACTCCGGCGCCGTAGTACCTTTGATTGGAGCAATGCCACGCCTCGAATACGACAACAGAAACTCGAAAGTCTTGTCGAAGAGCGTTTGGTTGACGTCTTCTTTTCTTTGCATGTTGCTGGAGAGGATGAACCCGTGTACGTTAGCGAAGTGGCTGAGAGGACCATGAATCCGAATTTTCGCTTCTTCGATCTGAATTCAAACGGTCCTTTGGTAACGAGGCAGAATGAATTAACGGTCAAAGTCTGGACGAAGAATGGGAAGATAGACGACTATCAGTATCTCATTGAACTTCAGGTTAACCTCCGAGGACTTCAATTTATTGGCAAGAGCTTGGAAAAATACAGCAAACCTCTACCGGCAAACTGCATTATATTTCACATGACAGACGGTATCTACACGACCTTTCCTGACTCGGCAACACATTCCTACATTGATGAGCTGGGTGCACCAAAGGCATCGATTCATCGAATCCTGCACACGTCCTCTTACGATGCCCTCATGCGACTGGCAACCTTGGATCAGTGTGTCCAAGATGCGCTGTCAACGCGACAGGAGATCGAGAAACAGATCAACGCCCTCTTGGAGCAGTATAGAGAACCTCTTGATATAGTACAATCCGTTCCTACAGCAGAGGAACGAGCTGTTGAAGTCGAAGAAGCAGTCCACAATGAACGCAAACATCTTGAACAACTGAGAAGGAAGCGCGACGAGCTGCAACGCAATATCAAGTCTCGCGAAGAGCTGATGGACGATGGGTACGACACTATGAAAGCTCAGCAATCCTTAATACCAACTTTGGATGATGAAATCACATCAACTTTGTCTCAACTAGTCTCCATCCGAGAAGACATGGTTGGGCAGAGGCGACGCATCTGCGAAGACCTACAAACCATCTTCCCAATCGAACCCATCCCACAGAAATCCCTCCAATTCTCAATCCTAGGCATCCCCCTTCCCAACAGCGAATCGTTCGACTTCTCCGACGCCGACGCCGACGAGCTCGCCGCAGCACTCGGCTACGTCGCGCACCTGGTGCACAACCTAGCACTGTATCTCTCGGTGCCGCTACCCTACCCCATCCACCCCATGTGCAGCACGTCCACGATCAGCGACCCAATCTCACACCTGTGCACGCCGCGCGGCGCCCCCACCCCGACCCCCTCCGCATCCGCCCACGCCGGCGCAACCTACCCGCTGTTCGTTCGGGGCGCGCCGCGCTACCGGCTGGAGTACGGCACCTTCCTGCTGAACAAAGACGCGGCGCTGGCGGCGGCGCAGGCCGCATCCCTGCGCTTCCCCGACGCCCGCGCGTCGCTGCCAAACCTCAAGTACCTGCTGTACGTGCTGTGCGCGGGGGCGGGGGCCGTGCCGGCGCGGCGAGCGGGCGGCGTGCGCGCGCTGCGCGCCCGCGGCGCCGCAGGTGGAGGCGCGGCGATGAGCCGCGAGGCGTCGGCGGAGAGCGCGGGCGATGCCGCGGGCGAGCTAAGGAGGGCGTTGGGGGGCCCGCCGCCGCGGGAGCGCGGTGGAGGGAATAGCGGCGTTAGGGCGAATGGGAGTGCGCGGGGTGGGAGCGGTGAGATCGCGTCGCCCGCTGTGCTCGCTTCGGTGACGGGCAGGGCGAAGGTCGCGCTGCAGGCGCAGAAGGCGGGCTTGGGGAGCAGGCTGCGCGAGGGAGAGTGATGGTGCGATGGGCTGGTGGAGAGGAGGATTGCGGCGAGGGCGGCACTGCTGTAGAAATCCATCGTCAGAGAATGATGAGACTGAGTAATACACGTGTTGACATCAAATCACTATTCAATTGCCCGGTACGTAGCTAGCCATGAATCCCGCAACCATTTTAAAGTATGGCCTCGCAGAAGCCACCCATCTCAAGTGACGTTTTGCGAAACGTTATATCATTCCCGCCGTAAAACTTAAGAAAACGGAGACTGGCTCCAATCTTCCCGTAAGCAAATTAGCTTAAAGGCCGTTCTCCCGACGCGATTCCATCACATCAGACATTACGGCAAGCCAGTTTTGATTTTTCCACAAAGCTCCTCTCCCAATTGCAAAACAGTCAAAAGCAAATAGCCGGTATCCTATTTCCCGCCCTACGTTCCGAAAATTTTGCGTGTCCATGGTTTTAGATATACGAAATCATGAAGGTAGTAGACATATGGGGATGTGCTGTGATGCGCGCGCTCAAAGTGCCTCCCATGCAGGCAGTTTTCCGTAAGGACAGGAAGAAGTCGAAATTACTTCGTACGACCAAGTCATAGATGTTGGTGAGAAAGCGCGCAGAGTGTCCGTGCTGCCCTATAAACAAAATATTGAAATGAGACCTTATGTACGGGTATCGCTGAGACATGTTGAGAGGCCACAGAACAACCGTAGCCAGTAGTTGGGTATCGCAGCTCATTCAACGGCATACACGGAAACCGTGACGCCGTGCCGTGCTGTGGTGCATCATAACTCATGGCAATCGTCAACCTAGAAAGGTGATACGGCTACGCCAGACGCCAGCTGGACGTTCGTTGAGAAAGAGTTTATACAGAAGTATAGTATCTGGGCGATGAGAAACCGTATTATGGCTCAAATGGAACATCGGCTCGTAGAGAAGCCTCAGCTCGTTGCTTGAGGACTTCTGCGTGGACTTGCATGGCTCGTGACATCACTTTGGTGACTAGAAGTTGTTAGAATATGTGAAGTACCACGTAGAAGTTTACACTTACTGCCCCAAACCGCAGCCTTTTCAAGCATATATGCCGTTACCAAGAGTAGTCTGCTGCCATGTCCACAATCCTTCAGTGCAGAGTATGGTCCAAGAACAGCCTCGGGTGACGTGCCCATTGAGGCTGCATCAAACGTAATCTTAACATCAGCATGGTTCAAGATCTCGTTCAACTTCTCAAGTAGCTTGCAATCTTCGTCTTCAAGGAGCATTATGGCTGGTACTTGTGTGAAGTCAATCTCATCCCGACCAATGATGCCTAAGAAGCGACCAACACGTTCCTGAACCGTTGCAACCCACTCTGCAAGGACCTGGGCACAGTCAAAGGTGCACATGGCAGCTTGAATTGGTAACTCGCGAGAAGTAAATTCTGCAAAGGTAACACCGAGCTTATCCGCCATACTCAGGGAGTCAGCGGCATAAAAGGCAGCTTTGCGGAGATGACGTTCTCTCTTCGAAGACTGTCCAGGCTGTTGGACATTGGAGTTTGGTACTACGTTTGGGATGTCACTTGCGGCGTCAGCAAGAGCATCCTTCGGCGAACCAGGAGCACCAGGCGAGTTAGCTGACGTATTATTGGAAGTCGACGATGCGGATGGTTCTGATGAACAGTCGCGGGAATTCTCTGCGTGTTGAATGATCTCATGTCCGCGACCTAGCTCATCTGACATTGCCTCGAAATCACGTGCCCAGAACGATTCTTTGGATCGTCCCAAATTGACAAAGAGCCGAACGTATGCCAAGTCAAGAAGTGGGATGCTGTCAGCCGGTAAGGGCCCATACGGATTAGGCCTATCCAAAGTGTGATGTGAATTCGATCTCCAAGCAGCTTGCCATGCGCGAAGTGCGGGTTCAACTTGCGCATGCATCTGTTCGGTCTCTTGAGTCTTCCATTGACGGCCTTGATGTCGTTGCCTAGTTTCCCAGATATAAACATGAAGAGCATTAATGAGAACGTAGCATCCAAAAGTGCTCGGTTTGAGATCACTCTCCGGCAGCTCATCGAGTGGTACTGAGGAGCCAAATGTCGGATGATAAGACGAGGATAGTCGGGTATCGGGCCGTTGACGTTGGCTGGCGGTCAGCAAGAAGGTCAGAGCATCGGCAAACGTAATTGAATTTTGGTCAGCAAGTCCATAACCCCCTAGGGAGATCCACGTTCTTGGACTATCTGCAGCCCAAATATCTTCTTCGCATGGAAGGTTAAGATGGAGTTCTGAGTTGAGGATCCGCGGCTGGTGATTGTAAGCGGTAACCAGCAGGCTCGAAAGAACAAATACTGAAAAGAGTGTGCGTTTGCGTTCCTCCTTGGATTTCCATCTGTACCATTCTGCAAATTCCTCTTTCGTTTCTTGAGTGCCGTTACGTTGACGTAGTCGTGGTGACATGCCATCTTCTCCCATGTCTACATCACCGTCAACGGACATTGGCCGCATTGCATAAGATCGACTAATGTCTAGTTCGACATCAGGATCGGGCTTATCGAGTTCTGCGGCTTTGGCAAGGCTGACCAGAGCAGCGCAATGAGTCGTAGCAATGTCCGCGGCAATCTTATCACCACATTGATGGCCATAAATGAGATTGAGTAGCATTGCTTGAACGAGCCACAAGGGCGTCTTCTGAGGAGGCGTTGGTGCGCCGTTAAGGGAGGCGTTGCTGGCAATTGTCACTCCGGCAGTGCGTCGTTCTTCCAAATAGATGCTAATCATCTTCTTCGCGGCTTCAAAGAGATCCTTCCCAGCAGCATGATCAAACTCGTATGACGCTCCAATTGCAGCCATGGCCAAGATCAGGCAACCGCCACCACCGACGATGCCTTCACTGAACGAGTGATGCGCACGCATGTTTGAAGTAAAGACAGGAGAATCAAAGCTCAGGGTGGGAATGTGAAGGAATGGCATGTGTGGATGGAAGTAGTGGATGTAAGCGCTGACGTAGCGTTGGAGGTCGGCTGTGCTGGGTAACGAGACTTGCGGCATTCCAACTCTGGGTCCAAAGCCTGGAGACAGTGGAGAACTGATGGGAGGCTGAGAGTATTTTCGAGATGTGGCACCGTAGCCTGAGGGTTGAGAGAGACTGAAGATAAGAGCCTGGCGAGTGGCATCCGTGATGGAGTCAGTAGAGACAGACGTGACGGAACTTTGTCGAGCACTGCCATTCACCGAGGCAGAAGAGACGCTGGTGGTGTCCGAGTTGAAGGCCATGGGTTGTTGGAAATACTGATTCGGCATTCCTGGTATGGCAGTGGTCGGGCTTAGAGATGACAAAGGAGGTGGCGTGGAAAATAGTAAGCTGTCCGTCATTTGTTGTTCGTGAAGTTCCTTTGGCGAGATGGTATTGGCTTGTGAGACAAACTCTGGAAAGACAGCCTGGCTGATGGGATCGGTCGAGAAGCCACTGGACCCTACTAGAGCGGGAGCAATCATCGAGCTGGACCAGAGGTTTCCAGACGTCCGAGGCAGCGTATTTGATCCATCGACCATTACGTCGCTGAAACCGCTTTGGCTCGCGGTGCTAATGGCTGAAGGCGAGGAGCCGGCCACTACCGCTTCACCATTTCCATGTATGAGTGTTTCGCTTAGGCCTCTTGTCCAGTCGAATGAGTCGTCATCTTCCAACGCGGAAGCGAACGGAGGGAAGTTTTGAAACGGGGAGAAACTGGCACCCATGGCTGGACCGAAGTGAAGTTGAGCGGGATTGACTGTGGAGCCACTGAATATCTTGTCTGGGTCGAAGCTTTCGCCATTCATGCCAGGGATTGGTGCCGTCCGTAGTCCACCACCGAGATTGATATTGAGACCATGTGTTTCAAGCTTTGGAAGGCCTTGAATATGTGCGTGCTGGCTGTAGCCTGCCATTCTATGAAAGTCAAGCCCTCCGTGAGAGAAGCCATTGAGGCCTGAATGTGGGCTGAACTGCGGCATACCGTTCGCCCTGGCCATTCCCTGGCTCATGAGGAGATTAAGGGAGGTTCCATCGATGTGACTGATGGTATTAGCCCTTGGTCTCATGTTGGAGGTTTCATTGGCCCCGTTCATGTTGCCAGAAATGGAAGTTTTGCGAGCTTTGGAGTTTCCATTGGTCTGACCGGTACCAGCCACGCTTTCCCTGCGGCCATTTCGTGGACGAGAGGATGCTGCGCCTGCCTGGTGGAGTTTCTGCTGATGTCTCAGTAGCAAATCCCGCCGAGCAAAGCATCGTGTGCATTGCGGGCATTCGAACGGCTTCTCTTTCGTGTGTGATCGTTCGTGACGCTTAAGATGCTCAAGTCTTGCAAAGGAACGACCACATGTTTGGCAAACATGAGGACGAGGTTTGTCTGTCTTTGGTGGAGGAAAATTGTTCGCAGGGGCGGGAGCGTTTGCGGCTTTGGCGGCATTAGATGGGGGAGCTAAGCAAATGTCAGATTGCGAGTTCACGACGGAACGTCGAATGACGCATTTTCCGCCACACATACCATTTTCTTTGGTCGCAGCTGGCTCTTCAGCCGGCGTTGCAGTCGCAGCCTGAGCCATTGATTTTGGTAAACTTGACCGTACGGATTCGGAAAATCACAGTCAAGAAGTGATGCGTCGTGGAGGTGTGGTCCAAGTTGGAGGTTTGGCGCCGCACTTGAGCCTTTGTCTACGACTACTGTGCCCAATTTAAAGATTCCCAATGTTCGCGAACTCCCTAGCGGAAAACCCAGAGAACAATTTTTACATGGAAGAGCTTAAAAACTGGAAAGATCCCGCCAAGGTGTCGATACTTCGGAAATGCTAGGACCGAGATGGGCTTAGGTTCTCGGAAGGATAAAGGATAGACTCGAATTGAGAAGAATTGGCCTTCCCAGCGTTGCCAGGACCGAATGTGCGCCGTCAATAGATCGGTATGGGCCTGGATAACCTCGTCGTGGACGCGGCTGTCTCTCGAAGTACGTCGTCGGTTCTGCCGAATTGCTGCCGAGGCTGGGTAGGATGAATGGTAATCGAACGTCAGCGGCTTGAGCAGAGGCGCCCAAAACGAAAGAAAAAAGTTCGCAAAGGATGCGATCGAAGCGGAGATAAATTTCACAAAGTCGGAAAACCTCAGTGAGGTATCCTAGCGAGGGAGCGAAGAAGAGTGGTCGATTTGCCGCAGCGGAAGGTCGCCGAAAGGCCGACGGCTGGGGTAAGAGTTCGAGTGGTAAGAGCCGAGTCAGGTGCCAGAACAAGCTTATGCGAGCCTGGCTTCGCAGCTCACGGGCGTGAAGGATATGGCGTGTCGAAGGGGGGGAATTGTCGAGTGGAAGGATGGGTGTGTCTCTCACGGAGAGGTGTGCAGAGTGTGCAACTGGGTGAGGAAGAAGGACGGCGCGAAAAGGTCAGGTAGGTAATGATATGAAGTCTCGTCGGCCATGAGTGGCCACGGCGCCCCGGTCTCCACTGGGTAAATCTGGGGCAAAATAACAGCAGGGTTCTTGGGGGAAGCTAAGGGCCGTGGTGGCTAAGATTGATGGTGGTGGGTGGTGGGTGGTGGGTGGAGGCATAGCGTTGGAACTCCCGACCAGCGGCTTGCAGCCCATTTTCAACGCTTTGCGACGGCACACCGTATTGCGTAGGGCCGTCGGTTATCACTCACTCACCCCGTTGCATTTGCTTACGATGTATCTTGGACGAAGCATTCCCATGCTATCCGTTGCTGCTTTAGATGAGGATGGCGGAAGGCGGCTGGTTCTTTGTCTGGAACAACTGCAGCAGCTTGGAATTATTACCGCAGTTTCGATACCGTACCTCTACCGAGCACGCGGCGCCCTTCGTCGAACCGGCACCGGGTAGGGTGAGTTCGCAGCAGGGCATCCCCAACACCCGCAAACATGCTGCCGTCTCAATGTGCATTTCTATGATGCTGTCAGGAATTGCAGTGCAGTGCCAGCCTGTCCGTCAGCGTCACGCGTCTGCTACGCATGAATCCAGTACGCTTTCGTGCCTTGACCTGGCAACTTCGGGTCCCAAACACGACCAGCGTCCAGGAACCAGCACCACAATCCAACCATCGCCAACGTAGCTAGCTTGTCCCCAAACCCAGACTCCAGACGCTTCCGCTTGAGCCGTCCCAAGGCTGCGCCTGGGGTGCTAGAAGTGCTGGCAAAGTCTAGCCGCCGCCGCCGCTGCCGCAAGGGCATGTCGAACAACACGGGTCGGGAGATGACACTACCCGCGTAAAATACCGTACCTCACTAAAACCACGGGCAGGGCGCTATTGACCATATCATGGCCCGTATTGAGTGGCTGTCAGGATCACCCTCGCGATGTTCGTTCGGAGCCCAAGCTTTCCAATCCAGTCTGTGATCGAGACCCTAAAGGAACGAGATTCGCCAACTTGAAGGCTGAAAAAGTGCAAATCTCCATGGTCTTTTGAGTGTAATTCTTTCCAAACAGCACTTGGTCTCGGCTTTGCCATTCGTGTGTCCTTTCTTCGAAAGTGGATTGCGCACCTGCAGTCACTACAAATCGCCGACCGGCGCCATGTCAGTCGTTACTACCCAGCTTCTCCTTCGCTCATCTCACGGTCTACAAGTTTTTCGTCACCCCAGAACTTGGGCTTCCAAGGGTGGTCTGACGGTGGTGATTGGGTTAGTTGAGTCTTGGACCTTCGAGACCCCGTGCTCAGGTGAGCAGGGAGCTGACATCAAATTTGCCTGACCACCAACGAACAGAATGGTTCCTACGCGCTACCATGCGAGGAAAGGTTGTTCGGCTAAAAGACGTCATTCTTTTGACCGTTTCCGTTGCCTGGTGCTATGCGTTGAGGCGCGCTCAAGAGTCCAGAATTTTCAACAGACGCCTCACACTGGCTGCCTCGGCGATCTGTCACGATCTTCACTCAAGGCGGGTCCAAAGGGAGTTAAGAGCTAAGAGCAAAATTGAAGGAGGGTGCTTCGCTCCGTAGAGAATGCCTGGCTGACGGAGACTGGCAACAGAACAGGAATCGAGCGCCGCCATCTTCCCCAGATTTTCAGCGCCGAAACGGTATGGCTGGCGTCAAGCTCGAAGCAGCATGCGGCTTGAAGGTCGCTAGCGCAAGATGTTCCAAGGGCAGGTCATGCGCCCGTGGCTCGGCATGCTCTGCATCCTGCACAACTTTCCTTTGCCGTCCTACGCTGATTCGAATCGCTTACAGCCATTTGCCAGCCCGACTCGAAGCCGTTGACCGCAGAAGCGGGTCCCCAGCACACATTGCGTACCTTCTGCAAACCCGGCCTGCTAAGCCCCGGAGTACGTACCCTCCCTTCCAAGACCATGCGGCTAAGAGATCCAGCGTGCGTCAAAGTTGCAGTGGTAGCGTTCAACCGCGAAGCCCTTTTCCGGAGTAGACTCTAAAGCCTTTCTCCCTCTGCTTCTCTCTGTTGAAATCATCGCTCTGAACACCCCTCGCTATCGAAATTGGCTGTTTAATAAGGGCTGTTGGCGGTCAATATTCGCTGTGGAACCACAGAAAAATGTTAAATCGAGTTTGCTAGCTCCGAAAAGGCTGACCGTGTCGACATCCATCGTGGCTTGCGATGCGAACGTTAGTTCCAATCTTGCGCAGCACATGACTCTTCCAGCCCACTCATATCGCTCCGTTTCGCGCGCCGTTGTCTGGTTGTACTCTCTTACGCACCCCAAGGCAGTCATCTGAAAGTCCCATTTCGAAGATGTACATGTACCTACGCCTTCAGCACACAGTCACCAGGGAGGACCCCGGTGTCATTGCAGGAGTTACCGGATGGGTTTCATTACTAACACCTGGACGTTATTGAAGTTTCGTACCCACAGTCATGAGGCAAGAGGCTTGCTCAGCTAATTGTTACCTCTAACCGTGGCGCTGGATTCCCCCAAATTAATTACCACGTTCTGCTGTCAGTGGCTGCGAAAGGCTTGATTTCGGATGGCCACCTGCAGATTGATCTCTAGATTGCCGCCTGTTTGACATAGAGTAGGTACGGTAGTCAGACCAGCCTTACGCCGATCGGGCAGAATACCGACTATCACAACCATGGCTTGGAGACATCCGCCAACATTTGGTTGGCAGTTGAAACAAGACATTCCGTTCGCAGGCAACAAAACTAAAATCTTCAATATCGAAACATGCAATGCTGACGTCGAAGGCTCAAAGATGTACGGCGGGAAGTTCTCGCCACCACACAAAGAAAGATCTGTGTGGCTCGTTTAGTGACCGGCCGAATATAAGTGACGATCACAGGCCGCAGACCACCGACCGGACGAATAATCACCAAATATCGTACATAATGATGGCTGAGTTTGCTTTGGAGTGAATATTCCAGCCTTGACACCAAACTACTCCCTTTGTGCTTGTCTTTCCTCTGTAATTGATTGTATGCGTGCTACGGCTCACTTCTATCATACTGGATCTCACTTCAGGGTGGAGATTCCGCCCACTCATAGAGTACTCTACATGTATCTTCGAACTCACATGAAGCTTTATGTCGCGGGCTCCGGCAGACATTCCGCGACCCGTTTATGCGGGATGGATTGACTCGTTTACACAGCTGTCACCTCGAGATCCAGTGATGGATGAGTCGGCAAGCGCTGGGAGCCGTTCGGAAATAAGTCCAATGAGGATGAGCCTTTTTCTGCACGGCAGTTTTGTCCCTTCAGGCAATTCCCACCCCAGATCCTCCAGTTGCTCAAAATGCAGGGAAGCGCTCGCTCGTTCGTCAACATCCCACTTGGCGTGATTTTGAATCTTTCCCTCTGCCCCACCACCAATCCAAGCCTGCAGCGGACGGGCCTTCAAAGGGGATTAATGACGAATTGAGCTGAGCGGTAGGGATTTCACCACGTTTTCCAACCGCAGCGGAGCGCATCTTTGCGCGTCGTCAAACCCTTAGTCAGTCATTAACAATTCACTTCTTCAAAGTCTTCCGTTCTTCCGACGCCGAAATTTATCGGGTGCAACACGAACAAAATCTATTCGGTAGCTTTCGGCCCCAATCGACGCTGACTTTCTTTGACTCTTTGCGTCCAGCAGACATCCTTCTCGGAAACATCGGATACAAAATCGCTCTTTTCCACGCTGTGGGTACGAGAGCGAGCTCCTGGATCCGACGCTGCAAGCATCCTGAACCTGCCCCGGTCCACACGTGTGCCACCACTCAACTTCCCAACTGCTTTATTTGTCAGTGGACGGCTAGGTCCGGGATGATCCTACAACTACACACCCTCGGCAAGATGCCGCCGCCAACACTTCGTGGAAGCCCTTGTTTCGATCGAACATTCCATGTTCCCTTGAACGAGCATGCCAGGACTGACCAGTAGCTGTCAAGTAGGCATTCTGCCAAGATTGATACAACTAATCCTCGGCAGCTTCTCAGTGCCTTTGTCTGGTCAGATGTCGGTTCAGAGTTCATTTCAGGTGGCGACATCATCAGAATTGGACAATGCAGCTTCGAAGCATGCATTGCACTGATTCAGCCCTACTGGATGGTCGAACAGAAAGACTACACACTCGGTTCTGCCGTCAGTACAATTGGACACAGTCCGATGCTTCCTCCATATTACATGAAGCAGACAGAATTCGAACTATTCGTAGATACAACGCTGATTCGGTCTCTCCGCAAACTATCATCTGTTCACAAGATCGAAATTAGATGATCGGGACCTACCGAAGACGCATGGAAGTTCCCGGCCAAGGAACGGTCCGTCCAACAGTCTGTAATGCTGTATCAAGGCGTCCATCTGTTGTAATTTTTTTGAAGACTAACGTGTGGGCTGGCAAGTGCGAAATTGAATCGAACGATTGAGTTGGGTAAGTAATTAGGATTCACGTTTTCTTGCTACCCCATGCTTGCGTCTCGAGTGAGATCAAACCTGCGTTTTTGTCTTCGTAGAAGTTTCTATCATTTCATTGTGAGAAACTCGGTGGTAAGCTCCAAGACTCAATTTTACATCTCGTCAGTCATTCTGAAACCATATGATCATTATCAGACTGTATTGCATGCATATCCCTTCATGGAATGGACCTTGGTCCGGTGCCACATTTCCGAGCGGACCTTCGGCATTGCTATATCTGGCTCACATCAGCACACGTCACTCACCATGAATTTAAATGGCGGCCTCGGAAACCTCGTTTCGCCGCCGGTAAAGTTCACGAACCTGTTGTGCAATTGTGCCGCTCAGAAGCCCGAGAGATCGACAGTTGTGAATACCGTGTGCCTCGTTTAGACAGCCGCACTGACGCCTACTGTGATGCAAATGGCTTATGCTGCAGCAACTAGTTATACAATGTCACTGCACAAAGCTCGTTGCTCGGCTGGTGAAACGAGCCATCATCCAGACTTCAACTATTCCATTTGTGACTGTAATATCAGATTTCTTAGACGTGAATTAGCTATGGACGGAGGAGATAGCCAGATGTAGCATGATAAGACTGTAAGAACATACGCCGTCATATTTTCGTGTAGGAGGTTCTTAAGGTCAATCACTGGTGAGCCAACCACCATTGTTGAATGGACTAGAACACGACGAGAGCAAGCAGCCAAACCTGGAGGATGATGGATATTGAAATGGCATATTCAAGATCAATGATATTCATCTTGAGCATCCAAATGCACCTCTCTTTGCCTGTCTAACGGATGTCCGAAATCCACCTACCATTTCCAAATCGTGTAAAAAATATGCCTGGTGTCTGGCTATGATGATCACGACTCGCAAGCCGCACAAAACGACCTTGATTTAATCAGCTGACAAGCTCCAAAGAATATGCAGCACCATCTCATCACGTCCTCGATCAGAACAAGCTCGTAAAATCGGGCCTTCAGACCTCGAAAACCCCGCCCATGGGTCTCCGAATGTCCACGAGATCGAGCCTAAAGTCCTTCCACTTGGTGAGTCCCCTCTTGACCTCCCTGATGCGCTCCACCCTCTTCCTCTGCTCCTCCTCCTGCGCCAGCCGAAACGCCTCCGGATCAAAGTCAAACTCATCATCGCTCATCAGGCCGAGACTCTGCTTCCGCGGCGGCAGCGTCTGGCGGCCGCCGGACGCGCGCCGCGTGCCACCGGTAAAGGCGCTAATCCCGCTGCTAATGACATCGGAGAATGTGCTGCCGCCGGTGCGCGGCGCGCGGTACGGCGACGCGCCCGCCGCCGCCGACAAATCCACATCATCGAAGGGCGCGGCGCCGGCCGCGCCCTCATCCAAGCCGGGCTGCAAGTCGCGGCGGCGGTCGCGCCACGCGCCGCGCCGCAGCTCAAACACCTCAGCCTCGAGCTCGCGCACGCGCGCGGCGGCGCGCCGCCGCTCCTCGTCCTCCAGCTCCTCCAGCCCCGCGTCGTCGCCCGCCGCGTCCAGCCGCCGCCGCCGCGCCTCCTCACGCAGCGCCGCGTTCTCCGCGCGCAGTGCCGCCGCCGAGCGCTCCAGCCGCGCCGTCTCGCCGGCCGTGCCCGCGCTCCGCGCGTCCGCCTCCCGCCGCAGCTGTGCTAGCGCTGCGACCTTCTTCTCCAGCGTGTCGGCGCGCCGCGTGGCTTCGTCCGCTGCGCGCTGCGCGCTCCCGAGCTCTGCCTCCAGCTGCGCCAGCCGCGTCTCCGCCGAGCTGCGAGAGCTGCCCTCTGCCACGGCGCGCTCGCTCGCCCGCTCGAGGTTCGCCTTCAGGTCGCGCAGCTCTTGTGCTGATGAGGCGGCGCTGTGGTCGGCTTTTTGGAGGAGCGATTCTAGCGTGCTGATGCGCGTCGTGTGGGTGTCGTTGACGAATTGGAGGGTCGTGAGCTGGTTCTGCTGCTTGGAGAGTTCGAGCTCCAAGGATTCGATGGTGTTCGACTTGGATTGGAGTTGCGCTTCGAGATCGGCGGCGGCGCTGGTGCCCGGTGATCCGGTTTCTCGGCGCTTGGAGGCGGCGCTTTGCAGTTGGGCGTTATGCCGTTGGGCTGCGCGTAGTTCGGCTTTCTGTCTGGTGGTTAGCTACAGGCTTCCGGCCAAAGAAGTTGATCCGACGCTTACGAGCTGATCCATCTCTTCCTCTAGCCTCTTCGTCTCAGAATTTGTAGCCTGGCCACTTCGTAGCTTTTCGAGCTCATCCTCCAATTGTTCTACTCTCTCTTCTGCCACGTTCCTGCTCGCTTGTTCCTCACTAATTGTCTTTTCCAAATCTTTGACCTTACGCGCAAGCTCTGCTTTGCTGATGTCGGCGCCTTCTGGATTACTTAAGGCGAGTGTGGGAGACTTTAAAGCAGGTGATAGCGGGCCTGAACTCTTGCGGAATGACTCTGATCGCATTTTGGATTGCAGAGATATGGATGGTTGACGACCATGCGGTCTTGTCTTTGTTGGAGGCGGACTGGTTTCCAATTCCCCAGATTCTTCAGGAGCGTCTTCTTCTGCCTTTTCTGCGGCAGAGGCATCTGCATCTTTGGCCTTCTCCTCTGCTTCAGGAGCTGTGCTCTCTGCCGTGCTCTTCGTGGGAGGTTTCTTTCCTTTCTGCTTCTTGATCTGCTCGTAGCGCTTCTTTGCTGCCGCAAGCTTTTCAGCTTTCTCTTTGTCGTCTTCAGGCATGTTGAATGTTGTCAAGGGAAGGTTGGTGAATACCAATGGTACGGGTGTGGATGCTGAGCTCCTAGGTTTTATTTAGAGCGGAGGTTGAAATGTTGTCCTCAAAAGTTGTGATGCCTCAGGCTCCAAACAAGGCTGGCAAAGAAACATGGTCGAACAGCGATTGAGATTGGAATATGATGGCAACAGTGGTGTAGGTAGGAGTGGAAATGCAGCTACATTCCAAACATAGCTCGAACAGAGTGTCTCATTTGCTTGAAGCGTGGTGGTGTCGATAGTTTGTTGTCACGTGTGAGCGTGTCCCGTTGGCGCGCACACATTCGGATGGACCATCCCAAAGTCGGAGTTGATGCCGTAGACGCGGTCACAGCACGTCCACAATTGCCACGGCATTACTCGTTCCACTTCCCCTCTACATTCTTCTCTTTCCTGGCCATTCACTCCACCTTGTTTTACTGAATTTTGTAGCTTCTCACGCTTTATCTTCAGGCTATGACTGGCTCTCCTTCGCCTCCCTCTGAAGGTGCCGCAGCAAAATGCGGTGGGCCTGATCAATTGGCGTTTCTAGTACACTCTAATCCCAGTATATCACCGGAAGTGGACAATCCAGCTCCTGCGCGTCAAAAGCGTAGGAGAACGAGGTATACAGTTTCTTAATGTTTCCTTAATACATACATCTGCGTGTTTTCAAACGCGTACATTCGCGCTCATGGTGTTTGGATGCTAATCCATGAAGATACGCTAACCAGCACAACAATAGTCCCGAAGACCAAGCGATACTCGAGACTGAGTATCAACGTAACTCAAAGCCGGACAAAGCTACTCGAGCAGAAATCGTCAAACGCGTTTCTCTCGGCGATAAAGAAGTTCAGGTACTACCAGCCTTACCACTGCTACAAGTCGTGTTCTCGACTAACCTTCGACATAGATCTGGTTCCAAAATAGACGACAGAAAACGAGTACCAAGGTTAACCCATCTGAGGAACACGATGTCATCGCTCATGGACGATCCTTGTCCAAGCATAGTTTGAGTTCGTTGGCCGATGAAGACAGATCAGAAGGAGATCACGCAGAGCAATCTGGAGAACAGAGCGTAGTGAAGATCGATGATGACTTGAGGAAAACAGGTCAGAACGTCGGTACTCAAACAGATATTGACAAGAGCAAGGATCGACACAATGTCGATATTACATCACCAATGACTGATCCTGAGACCCAAACTACATGCAACAGCGCTCAAAGCTCTTCAACCCTTTCTGGAACTCAAGGCACGGCCCCTACGGAATTGGCCAGTTCTCATCCATCACCGTCTCCTGCCCAGACGACCTCTTCAGGACCTGGCTATCTCGCAAACCGCCGAAGCGCCTCGTTTATGATGTTCAAAGATGAGAACGAATCCGAAGAACAAAGCTTTCTCCTCTCAGCTTCACAACCTGTCTCATCACTCCAACGATCCAGCTCATCCTACCTACGACTATCGATGACAGAAGACGGCCACGCCAAAGTGATCGACCGGGCCGCGCCGTCCCCCAACCCGCCTCGCACAATCAACGCAAGCCACCGCGGCGGCAGCCTCCGGCGGAGCCACTCCGCCGCCGGCTTCAACGAGCAGCTCCGGGCGGCGGAGGCCGCGAGTCCGCGCGCAGCGAAGGCCCCGCGCACGCTCGCCGCGCCCGGCCGCAGCCGCGACAGCCGCGCGTGGGAGTTCTGGTGCGACAGCGAGGCACGCGGCGCGCTGGGCCGCAAGGCGGAGCTCGACCGCGGCGGCAGCGCCGCCTCCGCCATCGGCCTGATGCGCGCTGGCGCTGCGCTCGCCGCGCTCCCCACCCGCCGCAACGTGCCACTGCAGCGCCGCGGCGTGGCTGCCGACGCGAAGAGGGTGGGGCCGGCGCTCGCTCGCGCTGAGACGTCGTTTGGCCGCCTGCAGAGCGACCGCAAGGGTGCTGGTGGTAAGCGCGCTGGCAAGGCTGACCCGCCGGATGACGAGGACTGGGAGCAGCCTAACACCGACTCTGATAAGGAGAATTGGGAACCAGAGGGCCTCATCAACCCGCGCCGGCCGCACGTCTACGAGCCGAAGTGGCGGCCCGCCAGGAAGGCGCTGGGCGAGAACACCCGCGAGATGAGTTACAGCGGCAGTTTGGGCGCGCTGATGGCTAGGGAGATGAATACCAACGCGGATGCAGACGTCGACGTCGAGGTTGCACGGTTTATGGGCGGGCGGAGTAAGGAGGCGAGTGAGAGTACTACCTCAAGCGGTGAGGAGTTGGACTGCGTGCAGAGTCTCTTGAGCTTGAGTCAGGGGAACTGGAAGTGAGACAGGATCCCTAGGTCAAGGCGTGTTAAACTCTTGATTTCTGGTCACTTCTGCAATGTTCTTTGTATATATATTCACCATCTACTCGTCGGTTTGCGGTATTGATTCTCACGTCGACCATTGAGGCAACGCGAAGGTGGCAGTAGGGAACGTATAGCAAGTACAGGTGTTCAGTCAGGGCTAACAATAAATCTCCGGGATTTGGAATCGTTGTCTAATACTTCAGAGCAGGATCAATTGGGCTCGTTTGCAACTTACGTGTTAATTCGGTTGCGAACAGACAGAAACTTTGGCCTGAAGACTCGCGCAGACAATTTTGGCACTTTGGCGTATCTGGGTGAGAGAGTGCACAGCAGAGGTCACCTTAAGAAGCGTCAAAAAGACTATCCGATTGAGCGAGTGAATCTCCATTATTCAGTTTCAATCTCGAAGGCTACAGATATATAACTAGAGAACCTCCAGGGGAACGTTGTTCCCGCCGGACGCAGTATCCAAAACCCTCAACTCTCCACCTGTACCTATCTCTAATTTCACCTTCATGTTCTTCGCTTTGACTTCCAATCCCTCTACATCTATTCTATCCCCTAGCTCCTTTTTAACCCTTGGACCAAGCACAAACATGGGCACCAAGGAGTTCGCTTTCAGAATCTGTATTCGACTACGATATGTAGAGATGATCGTGAAGAATAGAATCATTATAGTCAAAAAGAGCTGAATAGAAAGTAGTGAGATATAAGGCCAGTGGATATGTATAACAGTTTGCGGTGCATAGGCTATTCCTGTTATGGTTGAGTTCTCTTGGTTGAATGTGGTTCCTTCATTGCGTATGCTTGATGTTTAAATCAGCATTTACTTGGGTTTCGTTGAATAGTTAATGCTTACTATGTTGTCAAACTCTTCCCAATGTTCTCCATCATGACCTTCACACTTTGATACTGAGTTACGAGGCTCAGGTTACTGGAGCTGTTGAACTCTCCATAGATCGCAATGCCCAAAGCCTGTGAGATCTGTCCCACTGTAGCATCAATAGAACGATCTGTGTCCAGTAGAATACCACCTCCTGTCCCTATCACGTAGACATCAGAGAGATAAACGGCGGTGCAGAAGTCAACTAGATAAGATTCATTAGACAAACCTGTGGGTCCGCTGAGGGTGATTGTAGGTCCACAAGTAGGTCTATCGAATAGCCCATTGTTCCAGATAGAGTTCAATGACTGAGTGTTGGTACTGGACAGGATGTCGTTAGTGTAAGCTACCACAGACGTCTCTTGTATACCGCCCTTCACTGTGGTTGAGAACGCCTGCGTGCAGAAATATAGAGAGACCCCAATATACTGCATTTTTGCCAAATCGGTCACGTTGGTAACGTTAAGTGGGTTATCGTAGTATGGAATAAATGCCTGGCTGATTATAGTCTGGGGCGGTGCTACAGTGAACTCTGTTGAAGGCTCAGGAAAAGGTATCAAGCCAGTCAAATAAAATGGGCCACTCCCTGCTTGCTGAAAGACCGTTTCATATTGAGAGTCTTGAAAGTCAACCAGAAAAACGTCCAGCAGATAAGGTAGAAGTGAAGAGTTCGTAGTGGCTGAGAGATTTACAACCTCGGTACAAATCCCAAGTGAACCGTAGACAGGCCAGTCACAATCTCCAGAAGAACATTCGGGATCAACTCCAGGTAATGTCTGATTCGGTCCCAGATAAGCTGCAGCTAGATACGCCGATTGAACTAAGAGCTCGTCTCCTGGCACTGTAAATACTTCTGTCAGATAAATAGCGCCGAAGTAACAGGAACGCAATCACAGAGAATACTCACGAGCCGTAAAGGTCAAATCAGCTGTTCTAGAAAAGGCTGACGCTCTCACAACAGAAGCAGTTCCGTTACTTAGAGCCTGACGAACAGAAGCGTAGCCAATTGCTTGTTGCGTCAATGGAGAAGTAAAGGAAACGCTGAGTGCGAGGATTGCGGCAAGCCAGGCAATTGGCCTTTCGAATATAAGTACCTCCGCGTTTGAAGAGTATTTCTATTCACAACTCACGATTTGAAGAGCATCTTCAAAGAAAACTTCACACTTCCTAAACCTCCTGATGCACCGTTGTAAAGCGGAAAGTCCGACAACATTCGAGCGTCATCCTTGAACCACATCCATTTCAGTTGCCCCAACACACTGACAATTGGTACCATGAACGCAAATTTCGCCACAGAAGTGATAAATTCAATCAAGGAGTTAACCGTCACATGGTGGATAACCTGGGTTGGTGCGTGGTTGTCAGCCAGCCGAAGAATTATGACATTCGCTTGGATTGTCAGCTCGTGAGCCTCCCATTCTGAAAGGGCACTGATTGACCTATTAAAGCAGCAACTGCTAAGATACAACAGACAAGCTCTATAAGCCAAGATTTGAATGTATCAGCGCAGCCGCGGGCCTTTGGTGTTGGAAGGACTTCTCCACCATTGGCGAGGCTGGTGGGTTCACGAGCTTGGTCTGGTAGCTGAGAACCATTCATCACGGCAAAATTGGGAGTTGATGAAAATCTGTACGATAAAAGTATACGGCTAGACGATGTAGCCAGAGGGAGACTACTTATGCTAGGTGAGTGTCTGATACACTGCGCATGAAGCGATTTCTCTGATTCTGAGAACTTCAAGTATCTGGCGGCCTCCATGTTTCTAACGAGAAGGTCAAATTGTTCATGGAAACTCAATCAACATTCTAAAGGGTTACACGACATATCAGCTCACCAAGACCATGTGTTGATTCTCGATTTGTTTCGCCAGTATGCTGCAGCAACTGCGGTATATAGCGTCCAATCAGAGAGAAAATCGAGTTGAGAGCCATATAGTCGTCCTATCAGAGTGAAAATCGCGTTGAGGGCCACGTAGTCGTCCTGGTGGCTTATACTAAGTCATTGATACCACAAGGTTTGACTGATCCGAAGCATCATTCTGAAACATCCAGGTCATATGCCGTTCGGCTGGACAAGGCTGTCCTACAGAATAGCCTAGTCGATGTGACCAGCGCAAGACGTGCTCTCACAGCATTTTAAGTCTGCTGAATGGCCTTACGTACTTGTTTTCTTCTTGGCGCAGAATTCATTCAGCCTAACGAAGTGCCTCCGAGCCTTGTTTCGAACTACATCGGGCTGTCAGCCTGTAAGCTTATAGGCATTCTGTTTCGATCATGTTGGGGCTGTGTGAATTAATTCGCGCTATTTCCTGTAGGAGGCTCAATGGGAAACAAAAAAGAAACTTTGAAGCACAAACCGAAGGCTAGAGCTTTCTGAGCAAACGGCATGTGAGGGCTGAAATGCATGCAGTCGACCAAAGCAGCCTACGTAGGCGAGGCTGGCCGACTTGCATCTTCTTTCTGCGCGAATTAACTTCTCATTCAAGTTTGAAGGCAGGTACTGCATTGAGTATCGTATGAATTCAGTTCAGTTACTTAGCCACGCTCTCCATACCATCTAGAGACCAATGTTGATCAGTTATAATCTCTCTTCTTCGCAAGGCTATTGTCCTCTAAACCCTATCTTCAAAATTCTTCTCTTCAACTAAGTTACCCATTGTTTATACTGACAAAAATGAAGCTCGGTCATACGGTAGCTTGCCTCATCATCTTCGTTGCGGTTGCTGTTGCTCAGAGTCTTGAAGCCTTGCTAGCGGAAATCCCACCATGTGCTGTGCGTTTTCTCTTGTCTCCTTCGCAATGAATTTTACCAGTGTTCCGTTTATTCCATTATCAATTACATGCATGTCATTCTCAGGTTTGCTCACAGTCAATCAGCAACAATGTGTCATCTCGGCTGCCGAAGCATCTCCCTGCGTCAACGACCAGAGACAGTCGCATGCGTCTGTGCCAACATTCAAGGAATCCTACCAGGAGTCAATAGTTGCGCTATAAACGCGGGTTGTTCCCAGACAGATCTGAACAGTAGGTGGCTACTCCTTTCTATTCCTTACGTTCAGTTACTCAAATTAATAGCATTGTCTACACTGGAAGCCTCGATCAACTGCCCAACCACGTCATCGGCAGTAACTTCGCCAATAACAACCTCTCCAGGAACAACTTTTTCGATAGTCTCTTTATCGTCCATCCTTTCATCGTTAAGCATTTCATTGACAACTACAACAATTACCCCTTCCGCGACCTTGCGTCTTTCAAGCTCGTTAATATACTCTTCTGCGGTTTCTTCATCCTCAAGCCCTCTGTCGGCAGCTACTCCTTCGACGTCTTTAAGAATTACAACCTCGTTAGTTGTTTCTTCTTCGGCTGTTAGTGCAAATAATGCTCCTGGGTTCACATACACCACAATATCTTCCAAAACAACTGGCGCACTTGCGACTTTCACCGGTGCTGCAGCGAATATCGCACTTAGTGAGAGAAGCTTCGCCGTTTTCGCAGCTTTGCGTGGGCTCTGTTTATTAATTAATGTCTAGCACACTTACTGCCCAGACATTATCGGCGTTGGATGGATTTGTATGCATGAGCTGTGAGTTGTATGATTGCGAACCGAACTATCTTTGAGCCTGAGTAATCTTATTGTTGGGAATATGATCAACTATACTTAATCTAGCAGGAATTGGAGTAAGAGGTCGTTGTTTACATGCACCAATAAAAGGGTGACGCAAAACTGTTGAAGCGGTCCTAGCCACATTAATGACAAACTGAAATCTGCCTCGTCAAGCTGCACTTTACCGGTGACGTTCTTTTCTACATTCTCGCCAGTGCAAACTGCAAGGCCTAACTCAGCAACGACTCGAGGCTAGCATCTACAATCTTTCGTCATGATGTCCTTTGAAATTCTGTCTGATCCGAGTGAAAGTCTCTACTCCAACTACCTCAATCATTTCCGTACGCTCTTGCTGCAACATTTGCCTGTTCAGTCCCTTCCAATGGCCCTTTAAAGTTTGAAACTCCACCCAACATATCTTTCCGTGCCCCGATGCAAGATGGTACTTACCATGTCTTCGAGGTAACGGAGTCGTAGGCCAAAGTGGTGGTTTTAAGCATCGGAATCGTTACGGACGTCGAAAAACACCTTGATTATGGTCAGGGATTCGAGGATGGACTTGAGCATGGCGTTATCGGCGGCGGTCGTGGGGCAAGCGGACTGTAGCACAATAGTCGTACATGAACGTCGACACGGTAAACGTAGTCCAGCGGCTGTAAGCATGGTGTTGGAGCGTAGTTGCATGGAAGGATGGCGCTTTGGCGCTCTGGGAACGCACTCTTAAGCCTTTATAGCAAATGAATTTGTTTGTTTTGGCGTTAGATCTTGAACGCAGCGTTGTTGGATGTTGAGATAGCCTTGCATGGATAAAGCACCGCATGCAACAGACCGAGAATTTAATTCGTCCGTCAGTTCCTGATTGGTCCTCGATTGGAGCATGCCATTATCGTTGAGTTGTCATCCCGATTCACCTTCTGGCTTTTTCACCTAACACTCGAATTGTTCAGACGGCCGCTATACACTCTAGTCTGTCTTGGTCGTGTGACTTGGTGTTGTATCGTCGCCTTATTTTCAGTTCGGCACTCTAACAGAGCCACGTACTTGAACATTGTCTCCTATCGCCACGTTCAACAGTTTCACGTTAATGCTATAGCTCAGAGGTACGAGTGAAAATTTTCTCTGTAATGGAGTCTCAGGTCTTCATGGCTTTCACCTTTAAAGTTAAACCCGCATACTTTTCGTTTAGCCTGTTCCGAATGGTTATCTGTCTTAGCGTCGCCTTGACAAACTATGCGTGATTATTGCTCCCTCTGATTTATATCCAATGAAGAACTCTCTCTTCTTCTCATTCTTGGTCATACTACACTATCAAACATGCAAGTTCACGGCTCACCTCAGTATCTTGATTCTAGATCCTACTTTGGTGCTGTACACATGTCTCGAATGCAGGCGGATCTGGCCGCTTCCAGAAGTGGTTCAAATACACCGCCTGAATCGGAAATGCTTCGGAGAACACTATTGCTAGGACGGAAACCACATGTCTGTATTGTTGGAGCTGGATTCGCTGGGTTGAGATGTGCCGATGTGCTTTTGCAGCATGGAGCTCAAGTCACAATCTTTGAAGGCAGGAATCGATTAGGTGGCCGGGTGAGTGTCAGCGTCCAAAAACGACAATGACACTGAGTTCTGATGCATCAAAGCTGTATCAAGAAACTGTCGGAGGGCATCTTGTTGATCTGTGAGTACAAAGTTCTCGATAGCGGAGTTGACATAACTCATCCGCTTTAGTGGCCCGAATTGGATACACGGCACAAAGAACAACCCAATATTGGATGTTGTGCGACAAACCAAAACTGTAACGCACTCATGGGGTGAAAGGCAAGTTACTTTCGATCCGGATGGACATTTCATACCCGAAGAAGAGGTGGCCGAAGCATCCGAGATCCTCTGGGGATTTATTGGAGAAGCTTTCAAGTACAGTCATGACCATTCAGCAGATATCCCAGCAGAGCGGAGTCTCATGGACTACTTGAAAGAACGTCTTGATAAAACTGTTTCTGATTCAAAGCGGAAAGCCTTACTTCTTCGGCTTTCACATCAGTGGGGTCCATTCATCGGTGGCACAACCGAAGGTCAAAGCCTGAAGTTCCTATGGCTGGAGGAGACTCTTGAAGGAGAGAATCTCTTTTGTGCCGGCACATACCAGAAAGTCCTGGAGCTTGTGTCGAAACCAGCCTTGGATGGAGCCAAGATAGTCTTTGGAAAGAAGGTTACGAAAATCAGGTCCAAGGATAATGCCGAAGTATCAGAAGTCACTGTGGAGTCGTCTGATGGGAACACTGAGACTTTTGATGAAGTCGTAGTAACTGCACCTTTGGGATGGCTGAAATGGAACAAAGAAGCATTTGAGCCTCGCTTGCCCAAGAATATTCAAGAAGCCATAGACAATCTGGGTTATGGGAACCTAGACAAGGTGAAAAGCATACGGCATGCCGTAGCCTCTTGCTAACGGCGACAGGTCTATATCTCATTTCCACAAGCTTTTTGGGAGTCGTCATCTACGTCCAACTCGGTCCAAGATCTCACCATTGAAAGCTCCATGGCCATTCCCAATGCCACGGCGAAGACAACTCCCATCCACCATCCAGAGCCTAACGGTAATTTAAATGGCGTAACGTCCAACCACTCCACCTCCATCCAAGAGTGTCTCTCCCAAGCCTTAACTTCCTACCCAGGCTTTACGCACTTCCTAGACCCACGCTACGCACCGCAAAACCCACACCACTACACGCAAGGCGCGCTGAACCTAGCCGCACTGCCGTCCTCGGTAGCACACCCAACACTCCTCTTCTACACGTCGGGCCCCAACACGCAGCAAATCAGCGCGCTCGTGCGCGCGCACACCGGCGACCCAGCCGCGCTCAAAGCGGCGCTGATCGCCTTCTTCGCGCCGTACGTCGCGCTGCTGCCGCACTATGCCGCCGACGACCCGCGTTGCGTGCCCTCCGACGTCCTCGCCACCGCCTGGGAGCTCGACGAGCTCACCGGCTTCGGGTCGTACACGAATATCCCGGCCGGCATCGAGGACGCCGAGGTGGATTTGCTGGCGCTGCGGAGGGGCGTGCCGGAGAGGGGCGTGTGGATTGCTGGCGAGCATTGTGCGCCTTTTGTTGCGCTGGGGACGGTCACTGGTGAGTTTGCGCTGCCTTTTGGTTGTTGCTGTGCTTTGCTGACGGGGTGTAGGGGCTTGGTGGAGTGGCGAGCTCGTGGCGAAGAGACTTGTTGAAGCGTATGGATTGGCGAAGGTCAGAGAGGATTGGTGCTCTGCTTATAGTGAGGAGGAACCAGAGATGAATGGGTAGAAGATGGATGACGGTTGGAAAATGGTAGACTGGACCGGAGGAGTAGACTATACATGGGAGAAAGTCTGTGGTTAATCATACTTATTTGGGAGGCAGACTCTTGAAAGTAGCAACGACGATTTCGGATATGAAAAATTCTTGAAACTCATGCTAACATAATTCGTATTCTGGGGTATATCGTGATACATCACCCAAGTATCGCATCCGAAAGTGCCTGGCCGTTGCTTCTTCTGCTCGCCTGAAATGACTTTTGAACAAAAGCAATATCCTCTTCTCATCTACCTCAACGTACCCTCTCCTTCTGCGATACTATCCTCGGCGCTTTCTTGAGTAGCAAAGGAGTGAGATCCGTTAGCCCGGTTTGCGTAACCCTTGTCCTCGACTGGCTTTTCCGACATACAGGGCACTGTCCCTTCCTCGAGTCCGGTCCCCTATTCTCGCTTGCAATGATTGCTTGCATCAAGCATTCATGACAAAAGACGTGGCCACACGAAGTAGCGGTAAGGTCGGTAGGGTTATCCATACAAATAACGCAAGTGATTTCGCCTAATCTCAACGACTTGCCGTTGGGTATCTCCTGCTGTGACAGGATCTGGTCCGCACGCTGCTTCTGAAGCGTTGAGCCTAGTTTGCTGTCCTCGGATACGTTCTCGACGTCTTCAATTTCGATGGGCATGATAACACTTTCACCCGGTGCGTTACTGCTGCCGCTTCCGCTTCCGCTGGCTTCTGCTTCGTCGGTAATTGTCCGTCGTATTCTCATTGCGCTTTCACGAGACAGGCGCCTTCGTTTTCTAGACTGCTGCCGCGCACCTGAATCCGACGTGTCATCTCGGTAGGAGTCTAAGGTATCTAAACGTCGAGCAACGCTTTGGCGTGAAGTGCGTCTTGTCGTGAGAGTCATGGTTGATGATGAGGTAGAAGAGGAGTGTGGCGTGTCTTCTGAATTGTCGGAGTAAATGTCATTGAGGATGCGGTTGAGGAAAGAATCTGGATTTCGGAAGACTGGAGGGGCGTAGGCAGATCTGGGACCGTAGAAGACAGGAGAGAGGGTTTCCGAACCGGAATGTTCTAGTTGCGTTTGTTCGTCCATATGTGTAAAGTGAAGATCGGAGGTGGACTTTGAATCTTGAATGGGCGGCTAAGGAAGGAATGAAGCGTTTGGAACGCGGGTGCTTTCCCTCTTTGTAGGTATGTTTCTTGGGCGTATTTGGACAGCTATTAAGCACTTTAGAGTAATGTATGAGAGGGACAGCGTTGTATAGGGCAATACCAAGAGTCCAAAAAGTATATACAGGCACAGAAGTGAGGATTTGTGCGAATTGGTCTACTATTTATCAGCTACACGAGGAGGCGAACCAAGGTTGAAGTCGGAGACGGAACATTGGTACGTCAACGTAGTCCCGCAAACTCTTGTCCTGCCTTAGTGCCTGACCCAAGCTGAAGAAATGAACCCCCGGACATGCATGACGCGACTCCGCCATATATCGTATGCACTTCGAGTTGAATCTCCTCTTGTCATCCTCAACTGTACCCTCTGCAGTCATGCTGCAAATGTGTGTATTGTTCTTTAATGTACAATTATGAATATACATCAGCGCACCAAGCTCCTCACGAGTTTAACAAAGCGACAACGCGCCATAGTTGATACCTACTTCCAACCCCCTTTTCGATATCAATATCAGCTGCAAAGATGGTACGCAACAGAATCTCTTGCAGAAACGCCTGCAGAGTGTCGCAATAACTCGTTGGCCGGTATGGAAAGCTCATGTCTTGCTACACTCAAAATTGCTGAAGCCCGCATAGTCCCTGCAAAAGCTCGATACAACGAACTTGGAGTTCAGCACATCAGCGACCACATCCATGCACAAATCTTCCCTAGCAAATCCTCCGTACCTCCTGCCGAACTCGTTGAACTCTCTAAAGACCACTTGAGAAGGCATGATCTTCTCGGTAAGACCCAGGAGGCGACGCCGCCCGTTGCCTTCGACCTACCGCAACTCTATGGGTCTACTCTCGACGAGCATTTCTACCGGTTAGGTATGGATGCCTCCGAGCCGTATTTGACTCTCGCGAAAAAGTATGCCTTATCAAACGCTCCCCCACGACCGCACAAATGGATACGTAGAAGTGGTTGGACAAAGTACAATCCTGATGGTACTACCGAGGTTGTCGACTCACCTCAAGAATCCATGCTCACTTTCGATACTGAAGTTATGTGGAAGGAGTCCTCCTTTGCTTGTATGGCTTGCGCTGCCAGTCCGACAGCCTGGTATGCTTGGATAAGCCCTTGGCTGCTTGGTGAGTCGAAAAGCGACAGACATCTAATACCCATGGGAGATATTGGTACATCAAGGGTCATTGTTGGCCATAACGTCGGATACGACAGAGCGAGGATTGCAGAAGAGTATAATCTCAAACAGAGCAAGAATTTCTTCGTGGATACCATGAGCTTACATGTTGCCGTCAATGGTATGTGCTCCAGGCAACGGCCAACATGGGTGAAACACCGGAAAAATCGAGAGCTGCGAGACGAGATTGCGAAAAACGAGGACGCTGTTGAGCTTGACATGCTACTCGAGTCCAGCGCATTGTCTGAGGAAGAGGAGGAGTTATGGGTCGGCAGGAGCTCAGTCAACTCTCTTCGAGATGTGGCTAAGTTCCACTGTGGTATCACCATCGACAAAAGTAGGAGAGAGTATTTTGGAGAGCTTGACAGAGAAGGTGTTCTGGGAATGTTCGATGAGCTGTTAGACTACTGTGCAGCCGATGTTGAGGTAACGCACCGAGTCTACCGCAAAGTCTTCCCGGCTTTTCTAGAGACATGCCCACATCCAGTCAGCTTCGCTGCTCTTCGTCATCTTGCATCAGAAATTCTTCCGGTCAACAAAACTTGGGAATCGTACATTGCGAATGCTGAAGCGACCTACCAGAAACTATCGGATGCTGTTACCAATCGCCTCATCAATCTTGCTTCAAAAGCATTGAAAGACCGGAAGAAGCCAGAGATTTACACCAATGATCCATGGTTAAGTCAACTTGACTGGTCTGGCCAGGAAATACGAATGGTTAACGGGAAGAAGAAGGGAGAAAAACCTCGTCCAGCAGCAAATCAAAAGCAACCTGGAATGCCGAAATGGTACAAGGATCTTTTTCCTACTAGTACTTCACCTATCAATCTTACTGTGCGCACGCGTACAGCTCCGATACTGCTGCGACTAGCTTGGGAAGGCTATCCTCTCTTTTGGTCTGACAAGTATGGCTGGACCTACAGAGTTCCGATTTTGGAAGTTCCAAAGCTGCGCGAGAGAGGCTTACAGGAATGTGACATGTCCGAGGAGGAGAACTTGACCCTTCGCGATGATAGGAAACACCGTTACTTCAAGCTACCACACAAAGATGGCCCATCTGCGAGATGCGCCAATCCGTTGGCTAAAGGCTATCTCCCGTATTTCGAGCAAGGAAAGTTATCGTCGGAATACTCGTATGCCAAAGAAGCTCTGGAGATGAACGCGTCTTGCTCATATTGGATCTCGGCTAGAGATCGTATCATGAGCCAAATGCTTGTCTACGCCGATGAAGTTAATGGACCTGCTGAAACCAAACCTCGACGAACGAAGAACAGTTTGGGTTTCATCCTTCCTCAGATCATTCCAATGGGTACCATCACTCGTCGAGCTGTAGAGAATACCTGGCTTACAGCCTCGAACGCAAAGCCAAATCGTGTAGGAAGCGAGCTTAAGTCCATGGTTACCGCTCCTAAAGGATATACCTTTGTTGGTGCGGATGTTGACTCACAAGAACTTTGGATAGCATCTCTGGTCGGAGATGCTCAATTCAAACTCCACGGTGGTAGTGCGATTGGATTTATGACTCTCGAAGGCTCCAAATCTGCTGGAACCGACTTGCACAGTCGAACTGCGAAGATCCTCGGGATCAGTAGGAACGATGCTAAGGTTTTCAACTACGGTCGCATCTACGGAGCCGGACAAAAGTTTGCTGCACAACTACTCCGCCAGTTCAACCCGCAGATCTCGGAAGCCCAAGCACAAAGCATGGCCTTGACGTTATACAACGAAACGAAGGGCAAGAAGACTGCACGCAAATCTCTACACGAGCGCTCTTTCTGGCGAGGAGGCACCGAGAGTCTTGTCTTCAACCGACTGGAAGATTTTGCCGAGCAGCCGCAACCACGCACACCCGTCCTCGCTGCGGGTATCACAGAAGCACTGATGCGGCGGTACATCTCCAAAGGGGGCTTCCTGACATCGCGCATCAACTGGGCGATCCAAAGCTCCGGCGTCGACTACCTGCACCTGCTGATCATAGCCATGGACCACCTGATCCGGCGCTTCAACCTATCGGCGCGGCTGCTCATCACGGTACACGACGAGATCCGGTACCTAGTGGCAGAGCCGGACAAGTACCGGGCGGCGCTGGCGCTGCAAGTAGCGAACGTGTGGACGCGCGCCATGTTCGCGCAGCAGCTGGGGCTGTCGGATCTGCCGCAGGCGGTGGCGTTCTTCTCGGCGGTCGACGTCGACGCCGTGCTGCGCAAGGAGGTCGACATGGACTGCGTCACGCCCTCGCACCCAGCGCCCATCGCGCCCGGCGAGTCCCTCGACATCGCTGCGCTGCTGGCCAAGGGCGACGCCGCGCGCCTCGACGAGGCCGTGCGGCCCGCGGAGCCTGTTCGTGCGATGGAGTGGGCCTACGCGCCGCGTGTGCCCGTCATCGCCGCTTTGGAGACGGCTGATTCGCGCCTTTACCTGCGCGCCCAGATCACCGCTGATGACAAGGAGCTGCGTGCCATAGTCAAAGAGAAGGACACCGCTGATGGCAAGGCTGCTACGAAGAAGATGCGCAAGGCCCTTGGCGGTGATTATGATGATGTTGAGGGTCCTGAGCGCGATGCCAGAGTTAGGATGAACTATCAGCAGGGCGCTAATCTGATGCCTGTTGATGATCTTTGGGGGACCGAAGTCGGGCGCGGCTTTGGGAGAGCGTCATGGGAAGGAGCAAAGAGAGCTGGCGGTGGGAACGGTTGGACTGGAATTACCGCGGGAGCGGCGAAGGGGAGAACGCTTTCGTCTGCTCGTTGATGAATGGCAATGTTGTGAAGTCGCATAATGCAGACACCAGCTCAACGACAACTGAATCGACCGCCACGATATTTCAATCTGACACCTACTTTCCGTTGTCATAACGTTGCGCATTTCTGTGCCTTTAGAATATGCCCTGATGAGGTTTGCAAAGTTGACAGGCTGATATATGGCAGTTCGGGCATCGGAAAGAATATTTGACACAAGTCTTTCCACAGAAATTACAGTTCACAGTTCCGTTTCGTCGCGGCCAACCAAAGGGAGGATGTATACATTCTATATCCCCCGAACTCATGGATTGACCAGTCTTGGGTTCGGTTTGCGTAGTTGTGGAGTTCGCTTGCCGACTCTCCGCTTGCTCTCTCAGTCGTGCCCATTGTTTTCGAACAGCCTCCTGCTTTTCACTGATTCTGAGGTTCGCCAGACGCTCCTCCGCGGCTTTCTTTTGCTCCTCCCTCGCTCTGATTGCCGCCTCTAGAGTCCTTTTCTCTGCTTCGGCCTCCCGCAGCATACGCAACCGCTCCCTCTCTGCTAGCTCCTTAGCTGCCTCGAATGCTCTTTTCTCCGCCTCTTCTGCCATTTGTTTCCGCAAGCGCTCTTTTGCCAGATGCTCTTGTCTTTCTCGAGCTTTGCGTATTGCTTCCTGTGACCGTTCTTCAGCCAGTCTTCTCTGTTCCTTTAACCGTTCACGCTCTGCGGCCTCTTTAGCAGCAAGTCTCTCTTTTTCAGCCTCTCTTCGCTTTCGTTCCGCTTCTTTTGCAGCAAGTTTCTCTTTTTCTATTCTTTCTGCCTCCTCTTTCCTTCGGATAGCTTCCTCTTCAGCGTGTTTCATCTCTTGCTGTCTTTCCCATGATTCCCTTTGTGCCTTGTACGCAGTCCATTGTTGCTGCACTATTGTATAGTCTCTGTCGTATTGGGAGCGTTTGAACTCATCACGAAGAACTTCATACGCTTCTCTAATCTATGTGTACCCAGGTCGTCAGCATCTAGTTCAATCTGACTCAATGGTGCTGTATCTAGTCGAAAAAGAGGCGGAAGAGAAAGCAGAACTCGCCTGGCGGAATTCATGAGCATCGATTTGACTGCCGGGAGCCTTCTTATCAGGATGATGGATTTTTGCCAGTTTATGAAAGGCCCGTTTTATTTGTTCGGTTGTTGCATATCTTGACAATCCAAGGTCTAGATAGTAATCTCTCTCCTCAGGTTCGTTAGGCTGGGTTCGATCCATAAGGCTATCTTTTAAGCTGTAACCGTGTAAAGAAGCGAAGCCCGTCCGCGCTTTAGTTTGTACCCAAGGCAGCTAGGATATGGAGTAATACAGTTTAATACAGTATAATCTAAGCGCGCTAATGTGCCCCTACACTCCAAATCCGTCATGTCCCCTTCCGCACAGAGAGTCTCTCGAAATCCATGTTCCTGAGAGCAGAGTGTCTTCAAAGCTTGGAGCTATATTCTTTCTTGATAGGACTTTCATATCACTGCTCCAAAAATTCGAGCAATATTGATAGTCGTAATTGAGCAGGGGCCAAAATTTGAACAAACGTTCAACAGCACGACCAATGCCGCGGAAATTTTCTCGTTCCAGACTGGTTTCCTAAGGAGAACTGACTGAAAAAAAAGTCAGACATTAACCAGTTTAAATGACCTGAATGGCAGGTTGACCCCCGTTTTTGGCGGTACTCTATGTGACGTTGTTTTCGGCAGTAAATGGTTTACCCGCAGCTGGACTCTTCAAGAACTTATTGCTCCAGAATCAGTAGAGTTCTTCTCCATGGAGGGCAAGATACTAAGTGATAAGAGATCGCTAGAGCGACAGATCACCGAGATAACGGGCATAAGCGTCCAAGCACTTCGGGGAGGCTCCCTGTCTCAAATTGATTTCGCAGAGCGGATGTCATAGGCAAGAAAACGCGAGACCGAACTTGAAGATGATATAGCATACTGTCTACTAGGTATTTTCGATATCCATATGACTCTGATATATGGCGAGGGGCGGACAAAAGTATTCATTAGACTTCAGAAGGAGTATGTGGAGTCTTCCAAACTACCGCCCTTCATCTTGGACGCTCATGCCCCTTGGATTACTCTACCGGAACGAACACCGCGCAGAATGATAAAAGAGTCAATACGAAAGGAGGACACAGAGCGATCTCGTTCTGTGAAGCCCAGCAATCCGCAAGAATTATCGCTGGTGGTCAAAGATGCCTCTTCAGGCCGTCATTCCAGCTTGGCTGAGCTATATTGGGTATGCGCTCCATGTGGGGAAATGAACCCGTCTACTCTTTCACCAGACATATGCCCTCTTTGTGCACACGTTGGGTGCTACCAATGCCAAGACTGCTGAAGGAAGGCTACCGCCAAAGTTCCCGCTGTGGAACGATGAAGAGCGCGTGTTGTCGGTTCAGAAAAAGTCGAGGGCCTTGGAGGCGAAAGAAAGGCTTGAAAATGAGTAGATGGTAGAGCGGCATGGCCATCCAGTGAGGAAGGGTGGTACAGCGTGTGACTTCGAGCGTGAGGAGAACGAGACAGAAAGGGAAACGAGGGATGGCAAGAGGTGCGAGTTGAATTGACATGTAATTAGAAGTTCATGACTACTTGGAGTATCCGTATCAAAAAAGAACGGTACTCGGCATCGGAAAACTGCAAAACATAGTACTCAATGCATAGCAGTAGACCATTAAGAATTATCTAGCTCTTCCAACATCTTCGTCACACCGAGCTGCCCTACATGAACGAGGTCGCTCACCGAAGCAGAATATACAGAGAAAAAGGTAGAGAAAACGGACAACATTTTGACCGCATCTCCTCTCAACGCCCTCAGCTAAGAGACGAACACCACAAAGCAGTCAAGCGAATGTCGGCAGTAGCAGAGCGCCCACGCATGTGTGTGTGCACGCGCGCGGAGAACGGTCGAAGAAATGGAAAATCACGCGGCCACGCAGCCGGCCCAATCTCCAACCACTCCACCAATCGTGCGCGGCCGCCAAACCCGCGATTCGGAGTCCCGCCGTCCCTACCATGGCAGCCGACGCTGCGCCCGCCAAAACGCACCCGCGCACTCTTTCCGCCGCGCCTACTTGCCGCTGGTGTGCTGCAGCCCGAAGTACAAGCCGAGGACGAGCGCGAGTACGACAATAACAAACAGCACAATGAAGAACAGGATCCACTTGAGGCGGCGCGCGCGGCGCGCGTGGTCGACGCCCTTCTTGAGCTGCACGTTCGCCTGCTCGGTATCCTTGACGACGTTCTCGGTCTGCTGCTCGGCCGCCTGCACGGCCGGCTCCTGCAGCACCACCGCCTCCGCCAGGTCCTGGAACAGCTGGTTCAGCTCCGTCAGCGTCTTCTCGATCGCCACGATGTCGTTATGGCGCGCGCGCACCGCGCCGAGGACGGAGGTTGCCGCGCCCGTGCGGTTCGATTTCAGCTAGGGAGCGTCAGCAACCGGCTTGGATGTAAGCAGAGTGTGTGGAGAGCACTTACGGCGGTTTGGAAGACGCCCTCGTCGCCCCAGTTCGCGGTGGCGGCCTCCTGCACCTCCTCGTCGGAGGCGTCGGGGTTGACGATGCGGTACTGGCGCGCGATCTGCTCCTGGTAGCGCTTGCGGTAGGTGCGCTCCTCGGCCTGGTACTGCTCGAGCCGGTTCTTGAATTGCGTCTTGAGCGAGCGGATCTGCGAGTCCTTGGTGACAGCGCCGCCCGACCGCGCCGCGTCCGTCTCCAGGTACTTGATCTGGTCCCGGATCCGCGTGTTCAGGATCTGCGTCTGCGACACCAGGTTCTCCAGCGCCGACGACGCGCTGCTGTCTGGGCTGCTGATTGCTCGCTGGTGCAGGTTCGCGATCTGCGAGATGTTGCCTGACAGCGCGTCGATCTCGCGGCTGGCGGCTTCTACGCGCGACAGGAAGTCCTGGTTCGAGAGTACCGCCGGGCCTTGGCTAGGTTGAGGTCCCGGTTGCTGAACGCCGTACGGAGCGCCGGCTTGCGTTTGCGAGTAGTTTGAAGTCTGCGAGTAGTTGGACGCGGCATGTTGAAGATCCGGCTGGTTGAGGCTTTGTAGCTGATGTGGTTGCTGTGGTTGCTGCTGCTGCTTACCATGTTAATGGCGAGCTGAAAAAGTGCTTCGATTCCTCGTCTAGAGCTTCACTCACGCTGGTATATGGATTTCCGGATGTATAACCCTGATTGTAGCCTCCACCATATGGATTACCGCCATACTGGCCGTAGCCTTGCTGCTGTTCGTAGGACATGATGGTTGAGGATCGATCGAGGCGGTCGGGGTTGGCGGAGTGAAGGAACGGATGATGGCGGACGACTGCAGGTAAGCCGGAAGGGCAAGAAACGTGACGTGAGCAGGCTCAAGACGACTGCAAATGCCACCGAAGGCGCAAAGGGGAGAAACAGAAGTGAATTGAAGAGCAATGCCAAGTATGAGATGAACGAGTAGTTGGTTAAATGTATTATTGAGACACTGGCCAAAGGCTAAGGTCGAGCGGAGGTGATGTGATTACGTGAATGGGCGATGGCTCAGCTCGGCGAAATTGGACTGAATTGTGGCAGTGGCGGCACTGACAACTGGCCGGGGCTGGACAGGCTTAGCAATGCCCGAGGACTTGATGAGCGACCTGCTTCCAAGTAGGGTGCGAGATGCGGGCTGTGCTGTTTTTACGACCAATGTGTAGTGAGGCACGAGGTCCAGTGAATGGGGTGGTGAGTACCAAATGTCAAGATTCAAGTTAAAATCAACCGTGAACAATCGTACTTTTCATTAATGAGCAACGGTCAGAGCCTTGTCAATAATCGTTTAATAAAGCAGCACACAAGTGGCTCTCCATCTGGTGATGCGACTCCACCTCTCGATGATCAGGTCCATTCTTGCACACCCAGAACCGGGCTGGCTGTGGCTCCACTGCGTGCGACTTGCACTCTGATTCGTAGCGTCCCAGGCTGCTGTATAGCGCGTTTATTGGGACGACGCTCTACTTAGAAAGGCTACCAATGATGGTCAAACGAATTCAACTGCCTTCAACTTTTCACAGCCCACTCCGGATGAAAGACGCGGGCCGATGGAATCTTCTCTACGCTATCGAACGATATGCAACCTAGCTGCCATGCATACGAGGCGTAAAGCAATCGTAGCTGCCTTTCTACAGTACTACAGCTCCCTTCTCAGTGAATGTACTACGATCAGCTTAGCCGATCATGTCACAGCTTAGTATATCACCAATGACCATGTCAAGTTACGAGTTCAGCCTGGTTATTCACATACATCCCTTCATTGAGAACTGTATCTATGCTCAGTTACAAATCCATCCCATCTGACCCATCCATCCTCGCCATGACCAAGAACGAGTCGCTCGCCATGCCATCCCGTACCGTGAAGTACCGTAAAGTAAACAAAGATAATGTAACAAGTTGATGGTGCCCGTTGGCAGTCCAGACGAATTGAAGTGGAAAAACAAGACACAGCACGTAAAGCAGCCATCCCATTGTCTTTGCCTTCAAATCGTCCTTCGATCAGAGAGAAACAGAAGCAGCAAAGTCAAAAAGCCATTCCTTGAAGTATTTCGCCCGTGAGCAGATTAAACATCTCGTACTAGCAAAGAAGGCAGTAGTCGTGACGACGTAAAGAAGAGGGTGTTCTGTTCTTTGAACGAAAACAGCCCCCGAAAATCGAATGGTATCAAAAAGTGGCTGAATGGAAGTGGACCCGCCGTCTAGGAAGATCTGATTCCGTGCATCGTAGCTAGGGAGAGTCCCGAATTGAATGACCTCGGAAAGTGGCAGATTTGTCGCAGTAGTACAGGGTTTTGTATTGCTGTGAAGGTGGAAGCTGGCAGAAAAGTCGCATTGCAAATGTCAAATGCATTTCCCGTTCACAAGATTCCTCGGTCGGTTTGAAAGAAAAGAATATCGGCAGTGGTCGTTACGGTCGTGAAATATGTCGGATGTCAATCTTTTGTGAAAGGAGTGTCAATGAACCTCATTAGGCTTTCAATACATTCCAGTCTTCCTCTTCTCCGCGGCAGAGGCAAGGCTAAGGAGCGGCTTGTTGCGCAGCTTGGTTGGGATTGAGTCCCTTTCTGGGTACACCTCTTCAGGGGACTCGCGACCGGAAGCGCTACCGGATTCGCTAGTGGGCGATAGTTGTGCCGAACCCTTGGAAGCCTTACGCTCGCAGCCGATGGCGCCGTTGGAGGACATGATCGGCGGTAGGCCAGGCGACGGCTCACCGGAGAGCGAGGCGCTACCACTGCGCACGCTGTCCGAGTCGTTGTCACTAGGCACCGAGAACGTGAGCTCCGTCTCGCTGACTGGTGTCATGGAGCCGGCAGAACCGCTTCCACGAATGACACGACGCTCGAGACCGGCACGAACCAGAGAGCTCAGAGCCTTGCGTCGAGCACGTGTAGCAAAGTTCTTGCTGCCCTCGAACTTGGTCGTTGGCTTGGCACGGAGCTCTTCGAAGCTCGGCGGGTTGCGTGGCTGACGGAGAGCGTGCTCGCCAGCTCGAGCTTGGCCAGGTCCAAAGGTACCGGTGACCGGAGTCACTGGCATGCCGGTGGAGCGCTGAATAGCCGACCTTGGAGGCGTCTCGACGCTGATATTGCTGAGACCGAGCGATGAGCCCTTCTTGCGGTGACCGGGACGCCAGGCATTGGCCGACTGCGGAGGCAGAGGTTCAACACCCTCCAGTGGAGGAGAAGGCGTCTGCTTTGGCGGAGAAACGCTGCGTCGTCCAAGTGAGTTCAGGACATCAAGCGGCGAAGTGACTTCCGCGCGGAACGCTGGAGCATCCGCACTGAATGGGTTGCTAACTTGACTGCTTGGAGTCGGTGGCGGAGGAGAGCTGGCAAGCTGAGCTGCCGGATCGACCACGTAAGTGTACTGAGCCGTGAGCGGGTTATAGACAATGTAGACGCCCGGCTGGCCTGGAACTTCAGTGGGAATCGGTGCTGTACCATTCAGAAGCTGCTGCTGATAAAGATTCAACTGCGGAGTGATTGGAGACTGCGGATATTGCTGCTGGAGCTGGCGCTGAGTAAGAGCAAGTTGAGCGAGCTGCTGCTGGAGTAGCTGAGCACGCTGGTTGAGGCACTGCTCGGCAGCGTACAGCTGAGCAACGTAGCCAGGATCGAGCTGATCGTCTTCGTCGATCTGAATTGCAGGTGGAGTCATGACTTGGTCAGGCAGGGCGTAGAACTGCTGTCCGGGATTCATGCTGAGTTGCTGAGCCGACGTGGGAAAGCTTGAGCCGATGGCCGTATGCGGCACGCCATTTCCAAGGCCGACGTTGTTCTGGCCAGCGTACTTTGACGAGCCAAGGTTGCCAAGGCCATGCTGGGTTTTGGCGTACGGAGCAGAAGTTGGCACAGAAGGAGTCTTGGGAGCGGTACGGAGACCGGCCAACATGTTCAAGCGGCTCGTGCGAGACGGCGTGGAGCCGTTGTCAACTTGGTCCTCGCTGATGGAACCGACTTTGGGTGGCGAAGCAACGCTGAGACGCTTCAAACCGTTGGCTTTTCCACGCGAGGCATAACCCACAGTGGGCACGCCGAGGCTGTTGGAAGGATAGATATTGTATGCCATGTGAGCTAGACCGCCAGTGTCCATGCTCTAGGTGAACAACTCTCTAGGAACGAAGAAGGTTGGGTGTTGAGAAAAGATGATGAACAAGAACGCCGGAAGGTTGATGCAAAGTGGCCGTGGCCGATGGAAAGACTAGAGCCGATGAATTCGGATGCTGAAGGAGTGGCAGTTGGCCAGCAAGATTACGCCGTCGACCGACGCGCGTGGGTTTGGATTTTTGTTGAAGTATTCGGCCTGACTGAGAGATACACACGTGCCGGCTGTCTCGAGGCTGGTCGCGATGATGAAAAAGATGTAAATTAGGTGATTAGGATGCGAGGATGCAAATAGATGAATATAAGAGTCGGTCTCGTCTTGTCGGACTGATCAGCCTGCGGTGCTGGTGTTGCGAGTTTGCACGCGTCCGTGTGTGCTTGAAGCAGGGACCGGGGGTGAGTGGAATCGAAAAGGGTGGAGCCGGATGGTTTATGGACACAAGTGAATGTGCAAGAGGCGTGCAAGGAAGGTCTATTTGGGTGCCGAAGCGGCTGTATGGATGGCTCTCAAAGCACGACGGGCGGCAGCGACGGAGCGCGCTCACGAACTGATTGATGGGACGACCGACGAGTTTGGCTCGCCGACGGATTACAAAGCTGGTAAGGGTGACGACGCTGCTGGAGAGATGTGCGGAAGGAAGGTGGCTCTCGTGTGGAGAAAAGGCGAAGGAGAGCAGAAGGAGGACGGAGAACGAAGAGGAGAAGAGGTGGAGGGGTTTGATGGGTGTGGGCGAGAAATGGGTGTGGAAGAGATGGATGGGAGAAGAAGAGTGTGTGAGAGAGAGGCTCGGTGGTAGAAAAAGGATAGGGAGGAGGCCAATGGACGAGTGAGAAAGCGCACAGGCGGGAGGACGGGCAGGACAAGCGGACCCAGTCAGTGGCAGCAGCAGCAGCAGCAGCAGCAGAACGCAGCAGAACCAGCAGATCCCGGCCCAGCTCACGGGGTTTCGCTGTGTCTGGTTGCGTTCTGCTCTGGCTGCTTGTGCCCGCTGCGGTCTTGGCGTTTCCTCGCGCACTGAGAGGGGGAGACGCAGGCCTGCTGCCCTGCCCCCTGAGGGCCCGGCATCGAGTCGATGAGTGGGAAAGCCAGATCCCTTCGCCGCCCGTTCCTTTTTGCATCGAGTTCTATTTGCGGCCACGGCCCCTTGATTGGCCCAGCCCGTGCAAGCCTCTCCTGCAAACGGTGAACTGCTGCCCTGTCGTTGCCGGCTGCCAGTTGCCATCACTGTCACCGCCGTCGCCCATCCACCGTTCATCGCCTTTCTCCTCTGTGCCCTCGCTGCACTCCAGTAGCCGCGCTGACGCCGTTGCTTGTTGCTAAAGTCGTGGCAGCCCATCCAAACAAAGAAGTGCCTGCCGCCGCTGCGCTGAATCCAAGCCAATAATCCCGCCCGTACGGCCGATAATTATCTTCCACCCAGCGACGGGATCGATAAATAGAGCTAATGAATCAACTCCTTCATTCCATTGCCAATGTGCCTTGGTGGGCCTTTCTGCGGCGGACCCCGGCCCTGCGTGCCTGCCTGCCACGCTTTTGCCCGCACTCATCTGCGTGCAAGTCGCAATGCCGCTCCGTCTATTCGAAAGCTGCATGACAGGCCAGGCTGAGCGAAATGAGCCGACGCACAGCTTGGGCACGCGGTGGAGAAAGCAGGAGTCGCGCGTTCGTTTCAATTTCTCTCGCTCCCGCCGCTTTCGCCTCAACGGTGCGTTGCGGGCGTTGCACATCAAGCCCATCTCAGACACCACGCCCAGCGGAGCGGCCTGAGCGACTGCGCTAAGCAAGGGGATGAGCCAGGGGGCGCTTGGTACGTTGTCTGCGTGCAGCTTTGGCAGCGTGGCTCTGAACGTGCCTGACGCTGGCTACGGGCTAAGCTTCAATTTCACGAGCCATGGAAACAGATAGACAGCTGGTCGTGGTACGCTTGAGAGCAGAGAACTCATGCGAACCGGTTTTTGCAATATCTCCGTTCCTCCGACCTGCCTTGTCCTTGCTCACGTTCGATCGATCACCATGTCGTCGGCACCATGCGAAACAGATGGGACAACATTGCCCCTTCAACGCGACATGAATCACGCTTTACTGAAGGCTTGAAATGGCTCACCCGAGCTCAGATTACTCTCAGTGCATAGGCTTCTGGAAGTTGCGCACGGTTGCGTAGAACCTCGGTTCTGAGGTCACCACCAAAAAAAACTCCTGCGTTGGGTGCATTGGCGTTCCTGCTTCTGGACATGCAGGGTGCTTCGAAACGGGGCTATGGCAGATGAACACCCTCCTGAAACAGTCAGATGCAACCGCATTTTGAGACAACGAACGTCTTCTTTCGCTACCATGTTCAGAACTGACATTCCACCCAACACTCTTTCCGTTATCAGCGAATTCGCTCGTCGTGACATGATACATGTGTGTATGGTCCTAAGTGAAATCCGAAAGTATCTTGATTTGGAATGCTTGTCAAATTAAGAGTATCGAGGAGTGTAAACATCAGCACCGAGATATGATGATATGGTGTCCTTTGTGCCCTGAACGCCTCCGCCATGCGGTTGTAGTCGGCAAACATCCCGTAAGCATCCCTATTCCGCGCTGTTTATGCGACTTTGTTTGCTTCCAAAGACTCAGCTGTGAGAGAGTCCCGCCATCGAGATTGCAGTGTACTTGAATCGATATGTCATCCTCTTTGGAGTTAGCATCCTCTAGTTTCGTGCTGGAGAGCGCGAACGTGAGCGCGAATGTCCATGTCGACGCTGGAACGTCGACGACGAGCGCTCTTCCCGGTCCGGTCGATAGGAATCACCTCTTGGTAATACCGGCACATTTTCATCAGCGTAACCTTTTGGCGCAATCAGTGAAGTCGTTCCATCTTCAGTTCAGAGACGCGAAATAATGACCCTAGACTAGCTCTTGCTTTCATCGATGAACACCTGAGAACGGTTCGAACGCACAGGGTATCTTACCTGAGTCCATTAACCCAAACCCAGGTGGCACCCTAACCAAAATAGAACCCAACACGCTTCCTTTCTCGCCCTGTAGGTTCGTAACGATCGTGTTGTGAGCACTAAACGAGCGGATCGCGTTATCAACCAAGAGGAGGTCTCCACTCTTAAAGCTGAAGTCACAGTTGCGATCCGCTGGCCTTTCGCGACCCTGCTCTTTCGACTCGGCAGATAAGCGAGTTCCATAGCCATCCCTCCGCGCGATGTATACCTTTCCATCCTTCACCAAGTCGGACATATTCGACAAGATCTGCAAGTTTCCTGCCTCCAGTGAGTGCATCCGCGGCTGCTTGGGTGGAGAACGATTCGAAGGTGGTACGGCGGTGGACTGGGCTACCAGATTAGATCCAATTTCGGATTTCTGGCATGCTTCGAAGTGATCAATGTATTGCTGAATCATAAGCTGAAAGACTGGACACTGGCTATGTATTAATCGTCGCATGTACTGGCCATATCCATTAATCTGTGGCAGCGTCCGATAGTTGGCGTTGAGCAGTGCGATGATCTTGTTTGCCAGCTTCAGATCATTCACTTTCACCGCTCGAGCGTAGACTCGTGATATCAAATCGAAGATACCTTCCAATGACTTGGGATAGAAGCCACTGCTGATTCTTTCTGCGGAAAATTCCCGAAGCTCCTTGTACCGTACAGAGTATGCGAAGAGGTATACGTCAATCTCATTGCTCAGCAGCTTGTCGACATCCGGCGTGACCTTGAGAGCAATGGTCTGGTCTTTCGGTGTCCAACTTCGAATCGAGCCATCTGGAGCAACATAAGTCAGCTCTCCGGCATCTGGAGGATAAGTTCCGTTGGCAAGGTACTGCTTGACTCGAATCAGTGGCTCATAGTGCTCTGTTGCTCCAAGTGCAAGCAGACCTCCCATCGCAAGCGTAGCTGGTTGTCCGAGTTCATTGATTTGATCCATCGTTTCTTTGGGAAGTTTCTGGAGAAGTGTCTTGGGAATCAGCTCTACCGCCGATCCGAGACCATTGCTGCCAAATATAATAGCCTCCGGCATGATGTTATTGACGTTCGGTTTATTGTCTTGCTGTGTCATATTTGATGCTGATACAATAGGATCAGTGAAATTGCTAGGTAACTCAGCGACCTCGCATGTGCCGGTTGACATACGGATGGCCTGTATTGCGAACCTGGGACTGTGTTAGTGTTTCGGGGAAATAATTTGGGTGAAGAGCGAAAGGTGACTCTGTAGGCGGATAACGTTTAAGGTAAAGTAAATAAATTAAAACAGCCTCGTGGCGTGCCGATTACTGTCTCACCCGTTCCCCCCGGTTTATGGCAACCAATGAAAGACCAGTGATTTCCGTTGAATTTCACTGAACTGAGACTTTGAAATGAATCGAGTAGAATATTGATAGGTCTGGAAAATTCTCCTGTTGCCCAAAGAGGTGCGTCGGGGGACAAACTTCTTTACTCAAACGAGAATGGGTCGGAATTCTCCGCAGCCAAATCGACTTCTGTGGAATTTCAGAACATATTAAAACGTGAAGAGTGAGAGAGGAAAAAACGAATAATAGAGGTCTGTTACTAAGTTGACTTCAATCTGCCAACGGTTCATCTTGTCCTATGAAAAACTGAAACTTTCTATCGGGTTCGACGTCTGCCGATGACTCACAATCCTTGATTTTCAGTGCATCTAGCAGTGCGTAGACATCAAGAGACTATAGCCAGTTAGTATAACATCTACAATACAGCGAACAAGCCAAAACCAATCCTCATGCTGCTACACCTTTCCTCTGCAACCTTGCTTCTTCGGTAGGTTGTGACTCTTGATACCCACGATGCTCACCACTACGTTCGTCTATCGAATTGTTCTTCCACCTGATTCGTACATTCTCAATCCTGCTTCGTACAACATCAGGGCCAAGATGCCACATGGTCTCAGCAAGACTTGGACCGTGTGCTCCCCAAGTAATCCACCCTCTGAGGAATTGATAGATGACAGCACGAACTACCTTCTGCACCTCTTTTGGGTTTACCGTGGAACCACCTTCCTGTTGGACCATCTGAACAAAGTACTCTATGATGCTCTCCATCTGTGCCTGAAGGCGCGCCGTTGGACCTGTAAACAAATCTTTGCTGTTTGCTGGAAACAGACAATCTAAGCTCTTGTTGCGGATTAAATCTTCATTGATTCCCAATCCTCTCATAACTTGGTGGAAATACGCGTCCACTCTACCAAATCTTGAGAGTTGAACGACGGTATCTTTTGAATCGCTGAAGAAATGAGGTTGACTTTCTACAAAGGCAGTCACTGAAGTGAAGTTCTTCGCATTCGCTTTGAGAAGCCATCGACAAAAAGATTCGAGTTTCTCTTCATCTTCCCATCCCATAGATCGAAGGTTGTCAACACTGTATCGAGCTCTCACAGCCTCGAGCACAAGTTGAACCAGCTCATCGAACTTCTCGCCTCCCTCGTCAGCCCGTGCCTGAGCGTGTTTCGGCGACAAGTGCCATAACTTTTCCAAAGCCACTGTTGGGTTCGGCTTCGTAAACTTGAGATCAAAGATCTTTTCCATCTGCTTCATTGGCAAGAAGTCGCTTTGTTCGCCATGATGCCAGCCCAGCAGCACTAGAAAGTTCGACAGTGCTTCCGGGAGCACGCCGTCCTCTTTCATGGTGTTGAGATCCAGCGACTTCTCTCTTTTCGAAAGCTTGTTCCCTTCGGCATCAAGCAGCAGTCCCACATGCGCGTATGTCGGTGGATCCCAGCCAAATGCTTGATACAGTTCATGATGCCACCGCGTGCTGACGAGCCATTCCACGCCCCGTATGACATGCGTGATCTCCATGTAATGGTCGTCGACCACGTTCGCCAGATGATACGTCGGCAAGCCGTCGCTCTTGAGCAGAATCGGATCCTGCCACAGGCCGTCAAGCCTCCGCACATCCGGCGCATGAATCTTCCCATACGTGAGATCCACGGGCTCCACACGCGACGTCTCGGGCTCCTTCAGCCGCACAACGTGCGGCACACCCTCCGCAACAAACCGCCGCACCACGTCCTCCGCCAGGCCGAGACACCTGCGGTCGTAGCCGTCGGCGCCGGCGGCGCGCAGCGTCGCGCGCTGCTGCAGCCGCGCCCGGCTGCAGAAGCAGCGGTAGGCGGCGCCGCGCGCCAGCAGGTCGTCGGCCGCGCGCGCGTACAGCGCCGCGCGCTCGCTCTGCCGGTACGGCCCGTGGGGCCCGCCCACGTGCGGCCCTTCGTCGCAGTGCATGCCTGCCCATTCTAGGTCGCGGATGATGCGCGCTTCTGCGCCGGCGATGGTGCGCCGCGCGTCCGTGTCTTCGATGCGCAGGATGAATTGCCCGCCTGTGCGGCGCGCGAGGAGGTAGTTGTAGAGTGCGGTGCGAATGGAGCCGAGGTGGAGGTTGCCGGTTGGGGAGGGCGCGAAGCGGGTTCGAGCTGGTGTGGAAAGATCCAGTGGTGAGCGGAAGGGCCTGCGAGCAAGAGATGGCCTCTTAGATTGAAGAGCATTGTCGGTCGATTTGCCGTCGACGTTGATGTCGACGGGATTGTCTGAGCAGTGCTGTGTGGACGAATGAAGCCATCGCGTTCGTTGAAGGATACGTCGAGACTGTGTAGATAGTCTTTGTCGACATGAGAGACAGATAAAGCTGCCACATGAATTACGCGCCAGCATTGCTAAATTGTTGAAGCTTTGGAGAACACGCGACGAAGTTAAAAGGTGAAGTCGGATGTTACTCCGAAAAGAATTTCGAGTCAAGCTTCGCATGCAGGTTCTCAGCCAAAATGCACGATCGGCTGCATCCTTTTTCTTTTCCACAAAGGAGAATTTATTAGTGCGAGTACTCTTCTTCTTAGGATAATGCCGCTATGACTTCTTCATCTACCAGTACCACGCCGATCCTCCCGGCTCCGTTCAACAGTGAATCTTCCGAGCCGCTACAGCTAATAACGCAAGGAGCAGAAGCACTCATCTACCGTACTACTTTCCTGACTCCTGATCAATTCATCGCCCTCAAATACCGCCCTAAGAAATCCTACCGTCATACAATTCTTGATGCTCGACTCACAAAAGCTCGGATTCTAGCAGAAGCCCGCGTCCTAGTTCGCTGTAGAAAGGAAGGCGTTATAGTACCCAGTGTGCTCGGCTTAGATTGGGAGGAAGGATGGTTAGCTTGCGAATGGATTGCTGGGAGAACTGTGAGAGTCGTGCTGGATGAGTGGCTAGAGAAGATCGAGAACGAGGCGAACACAAGTGTAGGTCAGGTTGACGAAGGCGATTCGGTTAAAGGAGAGGCGAAGACACAACTTGAAAGCTTGATGGACAGAGTTGGAAGAACTGTTGGACGACTACATGAGATTGGAGTTGTGCATGGCGATCTGACGACTAGTAATCTGATGTTGAGACAAAATCGACAACGAGAAGAGAATATGCAGCTAACGGTGAATGACCTCGATGGTGAAGTGGTTCTTATTGATTTTGGTCTGGCTATGCAGTCGGTACAGGATGAAGATAGGGCTGTGGATCTTTATGTGTTAGAAAGAGCATTTGGAAGCACTCATCCACAGGCTGAAGGATTGTTCAAAGAGGTATTACGAGTGTATGGCGAGAGCTACAATGGCGCCAAGATAGTCTTAAAGAGGCTGGAAGATGTTAGGATGCGGGGAAGAAAGAAGAGCATGCTCGGTTGACCCGAGCAGTTCTACACATATTCGATATCTTCCCAAGGATAATAGCGGGGATTTGGACTCGAAAGTGGAAGTGATATATTCAGAGGCACTTCCACTCACTCAGAAGTTTCCTGATAGGTGCTATGCCACCACGTGGAACGGAACAATACGCCAGAGGAAGCTACGAGCGAGTAAAGGGCTAGATTTCATTATGGAAAATGAAGAGCAGAGCCTTGGATATCCTCCCCAGGTTGATGCATGGCCACATTATGTCTGTACTGACCGGCAATACATCCGGTTAGCTCATTGGACTGGCGTGGTACACCGTGGGCGATACAAGTTCATTCCCACTCTACATTCATGAAGCAGTGAAGATTGGAAGATGGCTCTATAATATCCCTCTATCTGTGGGTCTAATCCGAAATGTCTAGAGCTTAGAAGGCAGTGGCGCGTTCCCAGCAAATTGGGCAGTGCTAGGGCTTTCATCATCTAGCAGCTTCATGTTAACTTGTTCTTGTAAATCAACAACTGCATCTCTGATCTTTCCTAGGGTGACTTTGATCGTCCTCATGCCGAATTGCCTCGCTGTCCTTAGATTTGTTCCGATGTCATCGATGAAAAGGATCTCGTTCGGCTGAATATCCATGCCTTTGGATTTGCCAAACTTCTGTATCTCCCTAATTGTATACTCGTACACCCTCTTCTCCGGCTTCCTCATTCCAATGTTGGCACTACTCAGGTAGAAGTCGAACTGCCTCCGAATATCCTCCTTGCCAGCTTCGTCTTGTGTTCTTCCAGGCTCCACGGCACTGCCGGATTCCTTACTCCATGCCTTCCTGTGAATGCCTGAGTCAAAAGGAACGCCTTTGTCATCAGTGATGCCCTCGGGGAAGTTTATGGCGTTGGATAGGGCGGCAACGACAAATTTTCCACTCTCTTTCAACTTCTTTAAGGCCGGGAACATGTGCGGATCTGGGATTCTCGACATCTTCATCATATTCCAAAACATTTCCTTTGCGTTGATCTTAGGCATGGGAGGGATCTCAATGTTGCCGACGTAGCTGCCGTCACCGTACTTCTCTGGCAGCAATATTGATCGTCGCTTGGCCGGATCAGCCAGCAGTTTCGCCCAAAATTGTCTCCAGCGCTGTGGGTTCTCCATCTCGGATTGGAATTGCTGGAACCACTCGTCATCGAGAGGCATCTCCCCTCTCTCTGCAAGCTGCCATGCTCCATTCGGTGATGTCGCTTGGATAGTGTGGTTGATGTAGCCCGGTGGGATGTTATTAGCGATTTCATAATCGAGGATCGCCTGGAAGGGAGAGACAACCTGTGGACTCGGGTGTCAGACTATCTCTATGCGAAACCGCAAACCACCGTGAGGAGCAAAAAACTTACAACAACGCCACCGATATCGAAGAGTACACATTTCGGAGGTGGAAGTCTTTGGCCGTATGGTCCGCCTCTTGAAGTCATATTGGACATTGGGTATCAATTGAACGCTGTGAGTTGTCTACATGCTTTTAGAGTGCAAAAGTTGACATGTGCAATTGTGGTACGGGTTGGGGTAAGGTGGCCGATAAGCCGAGGATCCGAGAAGCTCCAGAAATTGATTTACAGCCCGGGACTCGGCGTGCTACGAAGTTGCAGTCTGGCGGAGGGGAAATCCTCGGAACAGCTACTATGAAGTACAGAGTAGCTTATAACATCTAAGGCAAGCTTTAACTACCTAGAAACTTGAAAGTGAATCCAATTCTGTGCGTGGTGCGGTGAACGCCTTCCCAGCGTTGGTGGGATTTGCGGCGACATACTCTACTCCGCACTGTAAATCTATTGGCCTTTCACACGTGCAGCCTACTCTTTACTCGAGAGCGACTATCGCTATTGAGAGCAAAACAACTTCTGCTTCAAGGAAAGACTGTGACTGAAGTATCTTCTCCAAGCTGACATATACTGGAACTTATTAACGTATGCTTTGGTTGTGACTGGGTTGAAGTTGTATTCAATCTCCTTGTTCGTAGCCTATGCATCACCAAGACGCGTTCAGCTTGCTTGGCTTCCTTTCAGCTGTATCTAGGTACTGATAGGCAAGTCCACCTCAAGACACACCTTGGGAGCAACGGCTTAACCATCTGCAAATATTGAATTTCGAAATAAGCTACGAAAAATTTGCTGAACCTTTAAGCATGTACTCAACGAATAATCAATAATCTAACATCGTTGTGCTTCGCACCCCGAGGCATTATCTGCTATTCAAACCTGTTGTGCAGGTGCGGTGGCGACGGTTATAATCTTACCCTTCCACACCATTTGTACCAACCAACAACACAAAAACAACACAATTCAATCATCATGATCACGGCTTTACTCCTCATAATAAAACCTATCAGTTGGCCGCTTTGGAGGTGATCGTTTGGGACTGGGACCATTGCTTGAGTCTATTGAGTAATAGCCAGAGTCAGGTGGATGCTTTCGTTTGGGCCGGCGGCGTCTGTTGGTGCTTGGTGTCGCTGAGTCATATCCTTTGGCTTGAATTGTGGTTGTCGAAGCAACTTCTTCAACTGTGCCTCCAGTTGGTGAAAGCGGTATATCCGTAGGTTTGCTGTCCCTGAAGTTCCAATTATTTCTGAAATGGGAGTTTAAATCATTCTTCTCATCGTCGTCTTGATCGAGATGGAGCACAAGAATAGCGAAGTCTATTGCGGAAGGAAGTTCGACAGAGTGGGCGCCCAAACGTCGTTGGATGTCCGCGAAGGTGTCGGTAAGCGGAACCACGTACGCATCGCCAAACATGTCAGTTGCGACAACATGACCATACACCTTGAGAGAAGTCCGATCAACGACCCAAGAGCCAGAGTCGCCGTCGAAAACTACCAAGATTCTTCGTTAGTTGATCTATCAATAGATATTAGTCCGCAGAGGATAGAAGCTTACTTTGGCTATCATCTAAAGTTAACAAGTACGCGTCGACAAAAGAGTTACCAGGCCCAATGATGATCCGGCCTGGTAACTTGGAGAGCACACCAGTCCTTAGACCCTGAGAGCCACCCATCATGGTGACTGGCCGGGATGGTGCATCGACGGAGAGCTTCTCCACGGCCGATGACAGGTATTGTTTTCGGGTATTGCCAGCTGCTTCCACTGTGTGCAACTCATTTGGTCGATGCGTGCTTACTTCAAACAAAGCCCAGTCAAAATACTGCTCGACTGTATCTTCGTTTCCAAAGTCAGAGGAAGCCTTCAGAATTCTCCCCAGGGCTTTTGTCTCTGAGAAACGCCAAGCCTCGACGGCTTGATCTTGCTCACTTTGGGAGGGAATTGCTGATGTGTCGAGGAATGGTTCAGCAAGGTCTACGAAACTTTTAATAGAATCGTCCTGCTGATCGATGTCCTTGCTCTCACAGCTTAAGGTAGCGTTGGAAGTCGATTCTGAGTCCACACATTTGGTTTCTCCTTCAGTATGCGCCCATTCCAGTAGGCTGTGGCCAGCTGTCATTCCGTATAGCTTGAAGCCCAGGCCGTCGTTGACTTTAATGATACCACCAAAAGTAGCGATACGAAACTCTGATGTACCATTTACAAGTCGTATCGGAGTACCGCAGAAAGTGCCATTCGTAGGCTGAGAGTTGTCGAAATGAACGTGGATGTCTGACAAAGCAACTCTCAAGTGCGGTGCATGAGGTTTTACAACAACCTTGAAAGCAGGCATTGAAGTATCATCTGGTTTGCATAAATCTCGGATAATGGGATCCTTGTCGAAGAAGCTCTGAACACGTTTAAGCAAATCAGCCTGGCAGAATACTACAATGTATTCTTTAGCATCTGATTCACTCTTGCCCAGGACCATAAGACGTATTGCCATTGGCTTGTACCGAGCTCCAATTGAGGAAGATCGGCTCAATTTAATGATTTGTGACAGCAGTAGTTTCTCAATCTCGGGCACGATCTCATTGAATCGCGCGATGGTCCGGCGGTCCACGTCTTTCTTAAAAACAAGCAGATCTCTCCCGCTCGTCAATGAAAAAGGTATGGCCTTTGGCGGAGTAGCAATGGGGTGCTTTCCTTTGTCATGCTTTTCGTTCTGCTCTGGTGAAGACAAGCCAGTGCCGTAACCGGAATCAGAAAGAGAAGCTTCATTCTGCGAGGCGGTAGGTTCTCGACTAAGATCGATATTTGTCTGGAGACCTTTGGCTATAGTTACCTGGTTAGATGCCTATTATTCCTAAGATGCGAAGGAAATTGCTCACTCTCATGGGAGTTGAAGGAACTCCGTGTCAGTCTCATATTGGCTCCATTGACTGTCATCTTAAAAGGATGTTCTGACGCGATATGGCCAAACGCTGGAGTTTTGTAGATGGAACAGGTTCGGTGTTATTGGGACCAGCTGTACAAACGTCGTATTTCAATGAGAGGAGTCGTGAAGAGGGCACAGCCCCAAATCTACTGCTTTGCGAGTACGACGTTTACGTAGTAAGCACCCAGAATCGCTAAGCACAGACTCCATTACCTCAACTGAAAGTTTATTAGCCGAGAACAGCATGGCTTATTTTGCACTGCCCCGTGTCGCAGTTTGATTTTCATATAATCTGGATGGAGGAGACGTGAGACGTACTTACCTGGGCATCACGACCTGCCAACGAAGTCGGATGTATCCATAGACAATGGATTTCGCACAAATTACACTATATCCTCTAGCCGATGTAACAGAGATAGAGTTCCAACGGCTTTGCGAAACTCTTTGGAAGGTGTGTGCAGGTTGTGCTGTGCGCCAGCGTTGTATCCAGGAGGACTGCGTATGGCGAAGGCGCGCAAGACTTGAACCATTTTTCCAATACTACAAGGAGATCACCCAATCGTATGTTTCAGACATCATTCCCGATGAATCCCAAGCAATCAGATCACACCAAGACCTCGCCGACATCATACGGCTCATCAAGGAGAAACCCAACCAGCATCGAATAGGCCTCACTGAGGAATATTTCAAAAGTCGTGGAGGAAATGAGCCGCCGCTCAGTGATCAGCATCGCGCCTTCAACCTAGCAGTTAGAGTCTTCGCAATGGTAAATTGTGCCATTGAGACTCAACCAGGCGGCTTACTGGAATCGGGAGTAGAGCCCAGCCTTTGGCGAAGTAATAAATCGCTGGCCGACTTCTTTTCGACAACCTTTCGGATTCGAGATCATCCAAGTCTGAATGACATTGACGAAACTTTCCCGGACATCAAATTGGAAGTTACAGCAAAGCAGCTTAGGAAAGTTGCGGGATTGAAGTTCAAAGGAACCGATAACCTTCACAACCACTTAAAACTCGATCATAAAAATGGAATTGTAGAATTCTATCACCACACGAGTGTCTTAAAGGAAAACTTGATGGCTTCCAAAGAAGCTGTTCATGAGCTAAGGTAATTAGTCTATATTTATTATGTGTTGACAATTTCAATTGATTACTCATAGTGGCAACATTCCTCGACAGCTAGCTCTTGAGACACTAGATTCGCTTCAAAAATTCCTCTTTCCGCTAGACCCAGAGTCTCAAGCATTACTTAGGTCCCTCATTTCCAAGCAGTCATTGGATCCTGACTGCTTACGGTTCGGGTCGTCGTCATATCGGCGAGATAACGAAAATAATGCCACCTATCAGTACTGGGGGTCTCGGTTAATGGACCTGTACGAGGAGATTGAAAATCCTAAACCTAGGAGTTTTGTAGATAAATGGCTGGAACAACGGAGTAAGGCAAGGCATGTGATGTTTGCAACACTAGCTGGCGTTATAATAGCCATCCTTCTAGGCTTACTCGGGTTGGCAGTGAGCATTTTTCAGGCTTGGGTGTCGTATAAGGCATGGAAGTACCCAGTAACAAGCATTAGTCAAGGTGTCGGAGGGTGACAGAATGAACATGCTGTTGGTTTTGATTGGAAACTTCATGTTATAAATCAGCTGCTTGATTCCCGTCTCTCCCATCTCGATCTTCAGGCTTCATGGCCTCTCCGAAAGTCCATTCCTGAGACATGATCATGGCGACCTTCGGCCGTGTGGTGGTAATACATTTTCCTAAGGAGTCTACTGCCTTCTCTTTCGCTGGTGCACGCGAGACAAGTATTGACTCGAATGTCACGGCTTGTGAATCTGACAGAGCAGCAGAAACTGATCGATAATAGATGATCTTAGGAGCCTAATCAGAAAGTCTAGTACAGGGAGGTAGGCAGCGATCGTAGTGACAGATGTTTGGCTCATAAGTTCCACTAAATTTGTCGACATTCACAGTGATATTCGGACCACCGTAAAGGAATTCAACGCGGAAAACATGTGCGGAATGAGAAAATTCGGTGACGGTAGGTTATTCGGGAGAGGAATCTGTGAAATGCAACGGCTAGATAGCCAGTTGTAGACATAACTTCGAGCAGGTATAGCCACGCGACCAAAAAAACGAGGAAAGCTGAGGCCAAGCAGCAATAAGCCGTTTGGTTTTGAAGAGTAGCATTTTAGAACTTTTGGAAGAGCCATTGAAGTAGTGTGAAGATTCTTAAACGCGCCTTGAAAATATGTACATCATCAGCAATGACATTTATACCACAACAGGACCAGTTCAAACCTATGAGAAGCTCTATCCTTTTGCATTTAAAGTGAATCGTTGGAAAGCTTGAGACAGTGCTGTTTCAGCCGTATGCTCCACCTTCAGTTGATTGGCTAAGAGTCTTTCATTTCTCCATATGCGGGAGAAAACATCGGGTGTCACATTGATCCTAGGGAAACTTCTGAAAGCTTGGTGGGTTGGTAGGTGTGTCGAAGCAATTGACCGTTTCATGGTGGATTCTCGGTGGCTTTGGCCAGGATTTAGTCAGTCGCACTGGGACAGTGCCTCCAATCCGCACCTATGGCGCTACTGATGTGCCGCCACCCCTCACTTCACGATGTTTCAAATAGCAACTTCACAGCATCACGATTTTGAACTCTTCACGAGCTTCTACGGCATTAAAAGCAGGTCTCTTTCAGAAGTAGCACTTCTACGAGACTACTTTTCTAGACTTTACTCTATCGTACTCTGTAACTCTAGCATGTTCCTAGCTTTATCTTTAATTTACAATTGCAGCATCTAAAGTTCTGATCTCAGCCTAATAACGGTAAAACATCTTTGCACTCAGCGCCTACTATCAGACTGTGCTAACTTCAGCTAGCACTACTCTGGAGCGGGAGTGCCGTCTCACGGACACGATTCGCCATCTCCAGGACATGAACCACCGCCTCATGGACACCACCCGCCACATCACGGACATAAACCGCATGGCCCTCTGCCGTATGATCCAGCGATGAACCCAGACTTTCAATCAACAACCAATTACAACACTTTCCCGTATAACTCTCATGAATGGGACGAGAGGAGACCAAGAAAAGGCAGCGTCAGCTTGCTGGGAATTGTGGTCTTTATTTCAATCGTCGTTTTGTCTCTATGTTGGCTTTATTATATCACTCACATCGGCCCAAATGACCCTAATCATTGGCTGACAGCCAACGAAACACTAGCATAGTATGGAGAGGTAGGGAATCATGTGTAGAGCGTCCTCAGCTTGGCTTGGAGCGGCCTTTTGTCTTCGCTGTGCAGTGCTGTGGATATGCCTTCCAGTTTGGCGGAGTGTGGAGTGCTATGGCGGCGTACGTGCCAAGATCGTGGTGGAATTGCGCCCAGGCTTCGTCTGCCTTTGGGTGGAGGCGATAGAATGGCTAGAAGAGTGGTCAGTTGGTTTCATAACCTAGCAGCTGGATACGTGGCAGGATATACGTGACGTTGATAAGGATGTGGAGTTGTAGCCATTCGGTGGATTTAGATAGAGAGGATATTTAGCTGATGGCGTCGTCTGAATGAGCCATTGCTAATAAGGGAGAGCTTTTACTCAGCTTTGAAGCCTTTTGGGTTCTACCCAGCTACTTGCTAAAGTAGGACTTGAAATAGCAAAGCTTTGATAATGTCGTGGCGCTGGCATTTCGTTGGCGCATAAGGGAGACGGCATCTTTGGAACATCTTCGAAGTAGCTGCAAGGACATATGCGTCCTTGCAATTGTTGTTGAGCGCTATTCTCAAAATTTGGGTCTGAAAGATTGCTCTGATTTCTGTCGTTATGTACAACCAGCTTCGACTCTGGCGATTTATATCTCTCACAATCCAAAAACTTTGCCAAACGCCGAATATGCATTCCATCTCCGAACCGTCGATGTTTTCCCATTTTGTAATGCCGTACCGGTCAAAGACTCTCAGTATATCGTTTCAAAAACGTTTCTTCTTTTGAGGTCATAAATTTTCCGATGCTGCAGCCAGTATCCTTCCATCTGGCCTTGCATTCTCCACCACATCTCCACCAGCTCCCGGTCAATCCAATCCTTGTTTCCGCTGTCCCAGAACTTGTCATGTAGCGTTGCGCTACCAAATTCCGCATCTCTCAGCGTCGGCCAATTGCTACTCCATTTCCCAGCCGGCAAGCCCTTCCACGGCATAGGTCCATTTGCCCTGTGTGCGTAGTTGAGCAGTCCCATTTCCATGTTTGATGAATCGAAATTGCCAAGCTGCAGAAGAGTGATGTAGTAGTTGAAGAGCGTGGTAGACGGTTGCATGCACCAGAACCCGCCATTCATTTGTGCGTCGGGCGTATGTTCAGCCGGGCGTATTGATCCTGGTCCACCTTTGTCTTCCGTGCCAGCCAGTACATATGTTTCTGGCAAGACTCCTTCTAGCTGTTCTATTGTCTGTGCATTGTTCGCCGTCGATTGTGGGTTGTGGACGATCTCTTCGGAGAAGATTGAGTCGAGCGGCCGGGTCAGTAGCATGTCCGTGTCCAGGTAGAGAACGCGGTCATATTCAGTCAAATTGAACAGATGGAGCTTGGTGAACTGGTCGATCCATCGCGGTTCGTCTGGTCTGGCCGTCCAATTTGTGGGATTGAGTAGGGGAAATTCGATCACTGTGGCGCCTTCGGAGGAAAGAATCCCGCGCTTCAATGCCGAGACATGAGGGGGAACAATGATAATGAAGGGAATGTTATGTCGTGTTCGTGTCCGCGGATGATATAGCAATTGGTAAATGAGCACCCGCGCAGCCGTGAAGTAGACATCATCCTCGATGGTCATGTCATCCTCGATACGGGTGGAGAGAAAAGTTGCGAATGCATATTTCGGGGCTTCGGTTTTGGTAATGTTACCAGAGAAACTTGGAAGATACTCCGAGACGTGTGGAATCGTAACAGATTCAGGGAGGAATTCCTGCGTAGAGAGGTAGAAAATGACAAAGCTACAGGAGATGATGACGACGCCAAGCAGGGCCAGGTAATGGCGTTTCGTAAGCTGGAGGGGTGACCGAAGCGCTGGAGATGACATGGAGGAATTGAGAGTTATTAATGAGTGAAGCTATCACAGAAAGGCGGAGGTATTGCTGGGCGTGACAGCAGTGTCGCAGCAATCAGGACATCATAGCAAATGATAAGCATAGAACGATGGAGAAGATCAATAACGGGGATAGAATTCTCCTGGTATCGATATCAAGCCTACAAGCAGCACACAAAATCTGTTTGTGGCGCTTGTTCCTGCGCTCATACTGCCTAGCGAATAGAGACTGACTTGGAATGGGTGTGGAATGTACGTTCTCGGCCCGATCAGGGAGGACGCGTGTACAATATAAGGCGCGTTCAAACCGTTTACTTACGAGTGCTAATTTGAGAGAGAGAAAGTGGAGCCTCCAAAAGCAAGCTCGGAAAGGCTGAGTGCACCCTGTATGGATGTCGGCAGAAACGCCAATGAATTCAAGTTGTGAACGAATGCGGAATCACGACATGGCTCTAGCCAGCCTCCGATTAATAAGTTATCACGGTCTGTGCATGTACGAAGAGTTCATAAGTGCGCTTGCCTTCGAAGGGAGGATGGCTGCTGGGCTTTGTAATACGACAGCTGGCCGCCTTAACTTATCTTATCGTACATGGCAAATTATTGCATACGCCACATGCTCATTTCTTTCAACATTTTTTAGCGTTGCCAAACCATAGAGTAAAGCTTCTTCAGGCGGGCAACATGGCCATCTTCAAAGACACAAGTACAACGTTGTAGCTTCATCGGACCTCATTTTAATGTTAATTTAAGGTTGAACTCGTGATCACTAGCATTCCAATGCTCATTGGCAGTGAAAGTTGAGGCATTTGATATCTTGCAGGCTCACTGGGCTCTGACGCTACAGCGAATAGGGGGTTCCAATGCAACATGGTTTGCGTTTGGTAATGGTCAATATCTTTCAACCGCAAAGCATATCTTGCCACCTTGCTGGCTCAAAGTATCGGTATGGTACAACCTGCATCACCTCGCTATTCGAAACACCCCTCAGAGCAAGCTGTGCTACCATTGGCTTCACCATCGCCGGATGCATCCGTAACACAAGCCTTGACGAAAGCAACGCGTGACTGCTCGGGCTCACATGAGACCGTATGAAAAGCGGAAAAGGATTTCCCTCTCGAAATATCGTCAGACCGAGTAATCATGATCTAGAATTATTACTAATTAATTGATTGGAGTGTAGGTTCCGTGTGGAACACGCGATTTTGAGACAGCTAATCGTCAGCACCAAAGCGCCTAATCTTTCGCCAAACGCGGATGGAGAGGCATTAGATAGCTTCGATGGTAAATTGTCACACGACTTACGGCAAATCAATCACGTTTGTCAAAGGTTCTATGCGTGTGGATGCTGACTGTATCGTTCCACTGCATAGGAGATCCGAATGGCTCCGTGTAACAGTTGCAAGTACTATCAATACATTGAGACTCTCAGCCTCTTCACTCCCGTTGCCTTGCAGAATTTGCCTTGTCCTCAGCACGGCGATCCCCTCCACAGGCAATCAGGAAAGACAAATGTTTGGTGAAACAGGAGGTTGAAAATGAGGAAATTCATCGACATCTCCGATTGGCAAGCATGTCCGGTCTACAGAGCCGGAAAGACAGGGAGGATGATTGGAGCCACGAATTGCGTTGGGCTCTAAGGGACGGCCGACTGATCTACCAATGTCCCACGTTTAGATGCAGTGGAGTAGCGAAGGCGACATACATACATATGAGTTTTGTTTCGGTAAACTGAGGCACAACGCACAGAGCTTCTTTGGCTCTTCACCGAGCCTTACTAGCGTGACACTGGCCAACTGGAAGCCAAGGCGAACGTCCGTCGATAAAAGCATTATTGAATAATCTCAAAAGTGGGTGCTGCAGACATGGGTGGCATTAGGGCCCAAATAGCAGTAAGTAGCCGGGCGTCGTCCTTCGGTCAGCAGGTGCACGCCTTTTTGGCCAGAAGCATATTAGTTGTATGCCAGCAATCACGCTCCAGGCGAAAGCATGAGTGACGGGAAAGGACAGAAAGTACAGTGAGAAAGCTGGTAGGTACGCCCAATGCTTCGACAAGGAGGAAAGAGGATCGAGGCAAAGTAGGTAAGCGCGAGAAACAAAAGATTCGGCAGAGCCGCACTAAACACAGTGGGTATAGACTAATCAACGATTTGTGAGAACTTGGCCTCTTCCATTGGCCAATGCAGAGTGCGCCCCACGTTGCTCGCTTTGGCACGCCGCTTGCGGATTTCAATGCCATCATTTATCACCAGCTTTGTCGAATGGCCGTCGTTAGCCAAGGGCACCAGCTGGACGGGCTTTGACCTAGCTCTTAACTTCGGTACCTACTTAAGCTATTCAACTCATCTATTGAGGCATTGCGGCTCTGCGGCAGAAGCCCAACTGCTTTTTGCTTTTCACCGAGGCGAGCGAGAGCCAACCTCCACCCGCCCACGGTTACACGTTCCACAAAAAGTTTTCAGTTTTCCGCGAAACTATCGTGTTATATATCCCCTTTAAAGCCTCATAGTGTAAGCAGCAGAGCCTCAAAGTTGGTCATTGACGAGAAAGAGGATAAATACGCCTTGCCGGGCAACATTCCAGTGGATCCCCTCCACAAAGCCAAGGCGATGCCTGTATTCTGGCATATTTGCTCTTGGTTTCATTTTGCTACCTTTTCAATTACCTAGTTGGCTGTCCCGTTACATGGCCCCCCAATAACGTATCTCCCTTGGACACAAAATCTGTGCAAACAGCCTACGCATGCTTTTCTCTTCCCGCGAAGCATTGAGTTACTCGGTGTTCAGCCTCAAGGGCTAAGACCACAATACGCCTCTGACAAGGTACCCTGGCAAATGTCGGCGTCAATCTCACCACCATGCCTAGCATTTCTCAATTAGACTTTGACATCCTCAACTGTCTGGCTGACTTTCTCGAGGCACATGACTTGCTAAGCCTCTGCCTCACGTGCAAGTCTCTCTACCGAAATGTTCTGGAACGGCCTCCTAGTAACTTGGATTTTTGCGAAAAGACGCTTCGGGTATGTATCTTCTACATCTCCGAGGCCTGAGGCTCTGACCTCTCATAGAATTGTGCGCCATATTCGTGGGAATATCTATCCACCCGGTCCCGTCGATTCAATACCACCGAGGATCGTAAGAGGGCTTTTCGCGAAGTATTCCGGAGATACTGCGCGAGAATCACGGCATTTGCTCTAGGAAAACCAGCCGCGGCTTATGTTTTAAGCTCCGATACACCTTCGGATGTCGTCTACGGCGATGGTGCCGTGGCATACACAGTCGACGGTCTCCTGCAATTCCTAGACCTCAGATCAACAGGAAGGCGAGGATGTATACCATTAAAGGAGATTTCGAACTCCATTCGTGGCGATTGCTTGTTGCGCGATTGTGAGCTTCTTTGGCTCAGGGAGGAGATCGTTGTTCTCAATGTCTTTGTTGACCACTTCTCCTTGAGTCCTGATAGACCCTTCCTCCTTGCCATCGATTTCAGCAATCCATTCGCCCCAAGATCCTGCATGGTAGGTGCAAGCCATGCGTTTAATCGAAAAATCTGTTTGACTATGCAGATTTGCGCATAGTTTTCTCGCGCTGATCACATTTTTAGGATGCTATACTAATCGATTCGTCGATGAAATTCTTCGTTCGACATAATCGAGATTATCTTTACTGGGGCACTCATTCGGGAAGTTCAGTAACCCATGATCACCACGAATGGACCGTCCAAGGAATTGCGCTCAGCCACACCGCGAAATTCGACCCGCTTTGCGCATCTTCAGAATCGAAGGGACGCAAGAGTCTTCCAATGCAGCTAACAGACATTCCTGGGTCCAACGTGGGTTCAGATATCGACTTTCGCATTCATAAGGATCATTTTTACGCGGTTTCCAACTGCGAGTTTGAGCTTGCAGAGATTGATTGGACTTCATTCTATCATTGTATCAAATTTCCTCTCAATCGACCGGAACCAGCAGCCACACAGAAGAAACATCGAGTTTACCGCCGCCAACACGACGACGGCGTCATCCAGGATGGATGGATTAACCTTAGTCTTCAGGTTGATGAGAAAACCGACGAAGTACTTATCGTCGAAGCACTCAATGAGTTTCGTACAGTGTACCAGCCAGACGTCCCCCGCCACGCTAGGACCTGGTATACTACTCGAATCGATTTCGATGAAGACGACCAGGATCTTGATTTCATACCTCCATTAGGCCCAGAGAACGATCCATTGATACAGCTCAGGGACCCCAATTCTAACTATGCACCCAAACAACATCGAGATTCATGGCAAACCCACTCGGAAGTAAATCACCAGGAATACCGGTCCAGTCTTCCGCAGCTGAAATATATGAAATCTATGTCATACAGCCTCAACACTCAAAGCTTCCTTGACATTCTCGTGAAATTGGATTGCCCTTGCCAGCTGGATGGATACTGCCTTCAATTCCGATCTGGCCATCGGTGGTTGCATTCGGTCACAAGTCCCGGAAATATACCCCCAAATCCCACTGTCTACAGGTATAATCGCATACGCGCGTGGCCTCCTCCAGCCTCGCAGTCTCAATATGCAGAAACTGCACACACTGCAATGAATTTATCAAACCATAATGGCGATGTTGTATTTGGATGGCCCATGAGAATAATTGGCGACGAGCGATTTTTGTTGATATTACTTCGAGGCTACAAAGACCGGAAAAAAGACCGATTGCTCCTCTTTTCCTTTGACAAATTCGCCCCGATTACTCTATTCAACTCTTTGGGACGTGAAGATCTACCGGCGAGCAAGAATTATGGCTGCATCGAGCCGAAAGTGGCTGTTCGAAACTCCGAATCTCCATCTCCATCGGTTCTATCTACCATGGAGCTTGAAGACATTGAGCAAGAGACTATTGATGCTGAAGATATGGATATTGAGGACGTTCTTCTGGAAGGCGGTTGGTCATGACGGTGTCGTGGCCTTGTCACGTTAGCACACTTTTCGGCAAGATCGACGAACGACGAAATCTCCGAAATGAACTTCAAATAACTACCTATTCCACAGTTCAGACCATGCGAAAAACTTTCGGCTTACCAATGACAGTCTGGTCTTTGGTAATTATTCTCTGAATGCTTATGGAAAGCTTGTAACTATCATTTTCAACAATTCGCACCGTGAACCTTAGGACTCTGTCGAATTGCTACATATTCTGGATCTTCGTGTGGCTTCTTGAGAACTGCGGATGTAGTTAGTAACGATAGAATTGATTTTCAACGGTCTAATCTCTTTCGCTTTTTCAAACAGTCTGTTCCAAGTGTCTTCCACAGTGAGAAACTTCCCAGAGGTACTTGGCAGTATCTCACCACCAACGGCATATCATCTCCATCCATCATCCAGCGCCAACCCGCACTCAAGAAATAAGCTTCCACGCATAAAAACAGGAGTTCAATTTGAGAATGCCCCAAACAACCAAGTCAATTCCTTCAGTAAATCCGGCTACCCAGCACAGCCACTCTCTAAAACACCAGTCCGCAGGCAGTACCCTCCCGAAGCGAAACGCGTTTCGCAGGTGCCCGGCCCAAAACAGATCCGTTTCTTGCGCTCGACCGCCATCCGGCGATGGCGAAAGTGGGAATGAGCTTGGACATGCTTTGACACTCGGCGCAGTAGTTTGGTTTTGCACATAGTGATCGTCCGTTTACACGCGTGCGTTGAAATTGTTGGGTGAGGCAAGGCTATAGGGCTGTAGTGCGTGGCATTGAGAATAGATGAGTTGAGGAGTGCCCTTGGAGGACATGTTCAGGTCCTTCTTTGGAGTTTGGCTTTTAGACCCAGACGGTGAGTGATTGAGGTGATACCTTTGCCGGTTTTACAGATGGTGTTGCCATGGAGCATAGTGTTTCATGGAATTGTCGTACGGCCGAAGATGTAGGCGGTACCGGAGACTCTCCTGCTCCGCCTTTGACGTTCTTTGGGACCTGTTGGACTTCTGCATTGATTAGGCCTTATTTTCTGCGGCTCATAGCCGCTTGTGCTCGTGCGTTAAAATAGAGATGGAATGGTCAGGTCACACAGTGGGCTTGGATCATGGAGTAGAGCATATTCGGCACAAGGAAGAAGTAGTGAAAGCAATCGATCATACAATCTATCAGTACTCGAGAACAGAATTGAATTTCCAACCCTCTTCCAGCCTCTCTGAAAGACTATTGCACCAGTGCGGGATAGTCATCTCACTACATCCCCACAATCCACACTCGACTCCTTCTCAGAAAGTACTTGACAGGCGTAAGAGCGAGCGACCCCTGAAGAACCTCCCAAACCAGCAATTTACGCCTCCTCTGGCTTTCCGAGGATGCCACGGGCCATATGTCTCTTGCGGAGATTGTACTCGATCGCCCGCTTCTTGGCACCGGCGGACTGAGTGAAGGCAGCGGAGCCACCGAAGGGACCAGCGAGAGCTGAGTTCTGCAGACGGACAATGCAGACGTTTGAGGCACCGCCGACGGAACCGGAGCAGGTCATGCCAGCCGGCATCTGAACCTTGACCGGGAAGTCGGTCGTTGTAACAGCCGAAAGACCGCCAATGCCAATGCCTGGAACGTTCTGGGTGACCTGAGCATCCTGGAACGCAGTCGCGTCAGAGCCACCAGATGTAGGATCAATGGCGGCGGTCAGAGGACCAGCACCATCTTGGTTGACCTGATGGAACGTCATTGTAATAGTGCCATCGTCTGCAGTGGTCGGAAGACCGCTCGTAGCACCAGTGCCCGCAGCTTTCGCAACTCCGTTCTCAGTCGTGCCCTGAGGCGTCTTGGTGCCTTGAGAGGTGTTGCTTGAACCGTCGGCCGCCTTGCCGCCGCCACCGAGGAGTGAGGCAAGACCATTAGCCCGCTTGTCCTTCTGAGAGTTGGCAGTTGCAGAAGTGCTGGCGTCAGCGGAGCCTGAGGTGCTGGAGCTTCCGGAGCCACCAATGAAGGTGGAAATGGCCTTCTCAGCATCGACTGGGCCGTAGCCGTTGGTACGACCAAGAGCAGATGCCTTGGAGGTACCAAGCTCATTCTGTCGAATGATGGAGGTGTCCTTCTCCGCACCGCAGGCAGGTGTAGCACAGTCACGCGGAGTGCCATCGGCGACTTGGGAGTATTTGTTAGTCTTTGTAACTTACTCGGAGTATAAAGCAGTCTACCTACCGGAAAGACCAGGCATAGTAACACCGTTAGCCCCAGTGATCGAGGTGATGACTCCGTGGGCAGATACAGATGCCACGAGGGCAGCGAGAGTCCATGCGTACTTCATTTTGATTGTATGGAAGGAAAGGTTCTTCTCAGAAGAAAGGAAAGTGATTAAAGATTGAAAATTAAAGCGCCCTGCGCAGCAACTGAAGGACAGGAGGTGGACTGGAAGTACTCGAGCTGAGCTTGTGGATGATGGTGTGATACCTGCAGAGGGAGACCATCTATTTATGTCTGTGGAAGCCGTAAGCCATCTGTGAAGACTAGATGCATATGGGCTGGCTTGATCCACGTTCGGCCGTACGTTGAGGATGTTGATGCACAGAGTTCCGCACAAATTGATTATTTGTTGCCATCAATGGCCTAGGTCGTTTGATAATGACCATGTTAGGGAATGGACCCATAGGACCGTGCTGAAATGCTCTCCAGGACCAAACTAACTTGGAATCACCGCGAATGCGTTGAAGCAGGCGGAGCCCGGCTCTTCCAAGGTCTCCAGGTCTATCTCAAGGCGAGAAAAGCCAAACGATTCAGTGAACATGACAACAAACAATAAACGGCACATTGGAAGGGGGAATCTTCTTGGTTGTTGCATGATTTAGAGTTGGTGGAATCCAGTCCGATCCGGTTTTACTACTATCCCGCCGTTAGCACCTGTAGCAGAGATCTAACCAGGGTGAACAAGATGAAACTAGATGAGTATTGGAGCTTTGACGCACTAGTCGGTACAGAAGAGCTTGAAGATGTGCAAGATATGAATGGACGACATGACTTACTGAACGCTCAGTGGTCAGATATGTGGGCTAAGCTTTTGTTCGTTGACGTCTGGGCAGTGTGAGGTTGTGTATCACAATGCGGCTCTAGTGGCCACCAGATCACCTGGTCCAGATCTACAAGGAACGAAGAAACTCTTGCCGCCCGGGAGAGATAGGACTCCATGACTATTAGGAGAAACGAAGAAATGCAGTCTTAACACTGAGAGATATTGTCAATGGCTCGCGAATCTAGCTCTATTTGTTCGATACCTGAAGTCGAACCTAAAAACGATTTTAAGTGGGCAAGAAACATTCTAGGCACACTAAAAAGCAGTAAATAAGAGAGAACAGAACATATTTCGAACAGTAAAGAGATATCCAAACAGACCGCTGTGGAATCCCCATACTTGCAGTCATTTGCCACTGGCTTACAACCGCGGTGCATTGGGCAAAGGAACGCCGCAGAAAGATACAAAGAGTATGAATGGCGTAGAGAAAGACGACCCGGCTCTTGTGGTATTCGCGAAGTCTCGGGCGGCGGACAGAAGTTTCAAAGCGTGGAGGTGAGGCTGGCTGCGTTTGAGCCTGTGGCTTGGCATCACCATTACTCTAGTCAGTTGGCCGTCACATTAATACTCTAAATCACCGGCGTTACCTCTTTTAAACAACCTGATGGCAGATGGGCCGCCATTTTCGGCGGTTTGTGACGCCGTTTCTGCAGTAAATCTGCCAACTTACAGGCCAATCGCAGGCCCTGTCTAATCGCTCCCAGGCCGCTACGTTTTTTGTTTCGCGATTTTGCAGTTCCCGAATTCCAACTTTTCAACCCTCCAAATTCGAAGGGCGCAGCGAAACTAAATAATCTAATGGCAAGTGAACCCTCGAATCCAGCGGCTTCCGCCTTAGACTCTACTAATAGCCCTAATGGCTGTTCTGTACCTATGTACTCGTCAGGCGCTTCGATAACGTTCATAGTATTGAACTGGCGGAGAAAGCGGCAAGCTGAACGAAGATGCTGAAACCGAGGTACGAGGAGTTAACTAGGAAACGTCTTGATTGCGATTTTGCAGCCGGGAAGGACTTGAGGAATCTGCGACCTGAAGTAGCTGCCCATGAAAACGTCGTTGAGGCACTTGGAGAAATGATGCGGATCCTGGACCTCTCTTGGTGACTGAAGTGCACCAACGAGACGGTAGAAGACTATTTGTTACACCTCAAGTGTTCGTTTGAGATGCTCACTAATTTAGATATCAATTTCACTCGCCTAGGTTAGGTCTACATAAACGATGGCATCCAATCCGAAGTTAGGAACTTTATTAAAGTCATCAACATAATCAAAAGAACAAAAGCTCAAATTGACAGTAAAGACTGACAAATGTTGTCCTTAGCTTCGATTAAGCATTGGAGTCAGCCGAAAGTTATCTCAGAGTGGAATGAGATCTCTCTGCTGCTCCGCGTTCCTAATCTGCTCTCGCAACGTCGCGATTTCATCCTGATCAGTGTCCTTGGTCGGCTTGTTCGGCCCTTGTAACACGGCGAGCTTTAGTTTCTTTTCGGCAATGGAGAGCTCCTCAAGCCAATTCTTCATATCAGGAGTGTCCATGTTGTTGCTTTCTCCAACGATCTTGATACGCATTGCCAAGATATCCTCCTGCAGTCTCAGTTGGAAGAGCTCGGCCTCAATGTTTGGATCAGCCTTTTTGGTGCCCTTCAGTTCATGTTGCTTTTCCTCCAAATCCCCGATACATGTTTTGACTTGAAGTTGTTGGGCCTCAAGATCTTGGAGCATCTTGACCTCGGGCGCTTCTCAAGTTTGCTATTAGCTTCCTCATTCAGGATTTCAAGTCGGTAGGAAAGTAAGAACGGTGGTTGACACATGAATCTGCGCTTACAGAGCTTTGTTCTGCTGGTGAACACTGGAGACATTCTTGGTCCCGCGAGTTCTAGAGCTGTGGTCTGGACACTGTTTTCGTCTCGGTTCTTGTAGCGTCTAGTGGCAGAATTCGCATAGAATTCAGCGTAAAACGAAATTGATCTAAGAAACTCTGCTCTTTTCGCTCCTAAAACGTAAAGAGACTCAACAGACCACGATGCGGCATTTAATGGAATGGCTTCCTACAGAGAAGGAGGGTGAGAGACTGTCGTCACACCATCTCATTAAGATTGGATTAGACAGAACACCAACAGCTCTCTGTCAGCTGAAAATATCCGAAGTGTGGAGCAATAACTGGGACGGCAGGCAGCTAATTGGGCCGTTGGCCACGCCTCACATCGAAAAACGAACCGGATGGCTAGAGCCGACGGCAAAGTCACCCACCTCTACGCCCTGGAGACATACACCTACAGTCTGACGGCTCGTTAGAATGGCCCTTCCGTCAGGGAACCACATCTCTCATCAGCCAATGACTTCGTTATCTCGAACCCAGCGGGGGGCGCAGCGACAATCCAAATTCTGTATCGCTCTATGGTAGTATCGCATCTCCGAGTCAAACCATACGCACTGCGACGCCGGATGTCCACTCCTATGCCGCCTCAAGACAGGAGTCCCAGCACGACGTTTATACTGATGATTTGGTGTGGTTTGGTATGACCAGGAGGAAGGCTGCCCAGGACACAAGAGGCCGGTATTCGGTGAAACACTTCGTCCAATGCTCTTCCTGCAGTTGCGCCAGTCTTCCTGCTTTCGGAACGTAGATTTCAATGGTATCTCTCGTAGACACTCCTAAGGATCATTAATTTTGCCGAGACTTGCCTCAATCTGGATACCACAGCCGCTGTCTGGGCGTGTGCCCAGGTGGTGGCGTAACTTATCACACCTTTCAGAAGGCTTCCATAGCCCAGCTGAGTTTCGACATCGAACAGCTAAAGATAATCAAGTAGCATGGGGCTATTCGAAACTCCGATTGAGATTTCGAGAAATTGGATCGCGGTAGAAGACGCTCACTCTGCAGGTAGCGCGGATTAAAGATTCTCCTACTTAGCGGTCGAGAATGAGCCTGCTTGCACCTGGCTGAGCCGCATATTGCAGCGCAGTAATGCTATGCGAATAACTAGCAAACGGACGGCTGCAAGCCCTTGCCGGAAGTAAGAGAACTAAAGGCGGCAGACGTGGCCAATTCATTGACGAAAAGAAACGTGCCCGGTCGCCCAATAAGTTCCTTACGATTAGCTAGGCCTGCTATCGTATGTCAGAAGATCAAACGGCATTTCCCGCTGTGAGCCAGCAGAAGCAGCACGCCAACTGGTCAGACAGTTGGCGACAGCTTCCAGTCGGCCAAGTCCGGTCACAGCCCACAATTGCTGCTTCGGATGCGAGGTTAACTGTCCCGAGAAGCGATATTGTGAGGACGAACCGGTGCCCCTGTAATAATTTTAACCATCTTATAGGCCCATTTTAACGGGTCGCCTGGGAGATACCTGTGTTGCAAGAGCTAGGAACAGCCCCTGGAGATCAAATTTAACTTTCGTTTGTGACTTATCCTACAGAATTATCAGCTTTATGGAATCCAGCCTCGCGAGCTGTAGCGTGCCTATCCCTTCGTCTACTGACCACGGCGGCTTAGGTAAGGCTGTAAGGCAGCAATCCTGTCGGAGCTCCAGAAATCGTTAACTTCGTCGCTCAATTTCACGGTAACAAATCCATTAACTTATAGTGTTTTTTCGATATTTAGATAGAGCAGATCTAGAAATATATTGTATTATTAATTTGACTAATTATTATTAGGTGGTTGTGGAGAAATCGCAGTTGTAATAAGGTGCTCCCGCGTATTCAGACGCGAAGCTAAGACCCAGATCCTCATCACCACCAACATTATGTACTGTTGCTATCATCGCTCCATTGCTCCTCAATCATGGTGTTGCTGCCTTACAGCCTTACCTAAGCCGCCACAGCGCCGTGGACCCGTGGTCAGTAGACGAAGGGATACCTCCGTGAGCTTCGCAGAGACGTGCTCACAATCGACTTTTGAAGGGATTGTGGCCTGGTTTCAATTCCGCGCATAGTTCTCCGCACGTCTGTAGACGAATCAGTTACCCTCTATACGTGGCTTACATGCCAACTCGTTCTCGTTGGCTGATGATAGCGCAAATCTTCAGGCTCCATTGCGCAGAGGGGAGTGGTTTAGAGATCCACCTGGCTGTCCAAGTTTGCTTACATGCAACAACTGGAGGGATGGTTGACCGGTCGAATCGTCAACCACTAAGATCTAATGTCGACACAGCCGACTATGCCGGCCAAATTCAAAATGCATGGGTGCGGTGACCAACGTGTCGCCAATGGCAGAAGAATGCTTGCACTTGCTTCACGTACAGCTGTGCAAAGACTGAGTCCCTTGAAGGTGCATCTTCTAATGCAACCAGAATTTGTGAGTTGCAGCAGAACGCAAGGGATCTGAGTGCGGCGAACTGATGGTGGAGAGGCGATCATGTATTAATGCTGCAACGCCCTCGAAACCTCTGCCTCGCCATAGCAGGCTCAGCAGATAATTGAATTCATGGCTTGGCATTATGTGATTTCTGTATAATAAATTGATACTTTCAGATCTCATGGACAACGCAACACCTTCAGTGACCTCCGAATCGCCTTCACATCTTTCGGGGACTACAGAAAAAGCATCAGAACTTTCTGGTTGGTCACCGAGAGCGGACAACAGAACCCATGGATCCCAACTTTCGCGGCAGACTCTAGGTACAATATCAAACGATAGCGAGACTCCTATCAAATCCGGATGGCCTCTTTTAGCACAGTGGATGAGCGAAAAGCCAGAGTTGGAGTCCTTCTGCCGATTTCGATCGTTGCAAGTGAAGAACCTACTATACTACCAGGTGGAACTTGCAAAATTGGAAGCTGATCTCAGACACCGCGAGAAAGTTGACGGGGATATGAAAACTTCCGGCGAATGGGCGGCAACTTACGCGACATGGGCTCACAGGATGATAGCCTCCAAAGATGATGAGAAGTTGAGTCAGGAAGAAAGGGAGCAGAGTAAGCTGGTTTTGAAAATACGACAGCTTCTAAGAGAGTATAGTAAGATGAAAGAAACCAACGTGTTCAAAGTAATAGAGTACTAATGAAACCACCTGGTTAGATGAGGCAATCCTCCAACACGCTGAGATCTCCGCGTTGCCACAACCCGACGCCTGCAGTGTTGAAACTCTCCGTGTGCGTATGAAGCGGGCCATGTCCCCCAATCTGGCCATCCAAGGGAAAGCCGCTTCTGCATGGGGTGAGATCGCTGGTAAAGAAAAACCCCCCGAATTATCTTGGAGCCAGACTCTTCTCGTGTTTGGCAAGCTCCTCTGGCCTTGGAAGGCCCCTCCTGAGGACCTTAACCTGGTCAGAACACAGCATCATCAGGAATTGGACGCGCTCACGTCGTGGGTCAAGCAGGAGTTCATACCTTTGTGGCATAACATCCGTTCACAAGAGGAGATAAAGAGCGTGGAGGACCCAGATTACGTGAGTCTTATCTCTGTGACCGAAGGAAAGATCTAATAGACACTGTGGATCAGTACTGACGCGGCATGTAGGAAAAGATGGACAGTTATTCAGACTTGACGATGCTGAAATTCACATCCTTCGTGGCAACAGTGATCGCCTGCCTCTTGCCTACCATAGCCATCGGGATCATGACGACAGCAAAGACAACTCGGGACAAACTTCTCTATATCGGAGGATTCACAATACTATTCGCTATTGGTCTGCTTTGGGTCGCCGAAGCGGGCACTTCAAGGATCCAGATCTTCATGGCGACAGCCGCGTAAGTACGGGGCATTCTAATCCATCTTCTACTTATTAACAGCCATGATAGATTCTCGGCTGTGATGGTCGTCTTCATTCAGAACCAGTAGGTCAGGTGAGGCGAGCTTTCCGGCAATTGACGACGAGAGTGAATTGGCCTTGTCGATTGCATGGTCAAGAGACTACTTCCGAAGCGTTTCGAGGCTTTGGTGCTGTTAATTCTACAATGGTTCGCGAGCATTTCTGTCAGGAATGCATGTCCGTCGATGCGTATCGTATCTGTCCAAAATACTGTGGGAGCCCGGGACGACCATATTGTTGTTATGAATGATGAATATGAATATCACGATCTGCTCTTTCTGATGTCTAGCCGAGATATGCGTATTGAGCCTCTGGAGGGAGGCATAGCTACGCCCGACTTCTCTTTACCGTAGAAGTACGAAGGGCCAGGGAGTCCAAGCTATTACAGATGTCTTGTTTCAGAGACATCGATATGAGTTGTGTGTAGCTGTTGGCTAGCATCTTGCTTCTCGTTCACCCATAAGTTCAAGTTGGCGCATCTGTCTATGTTGAGGAGGAATTCCGTGGACGAAGTACGGAGTAGGTAAGATTACTACATTACAAAATTGGACTTCGCTTTCGGATAAAATCCTCCACTCATTAATCATAGCTGCCTCCAAACTTCGCCATGAAATTCCTTCGTCTGAATTGGCTCAAGAACTATGCTCTAATCTTATAGCTCGGACGACCGTGCATCTGAGTCGCCCTATTCCGACTTGCTTTCTTTGCGAATCTCCGTCTTTTTATGTATTGCCTCGATTGTTCAGCAGCATCACTAGGTAATACAAGAATCTTATCAGCGGTTTTTAGACCCTCCAGGTTCTGCGGCTAGCGAAGGCGCCCCATGTTAGGAATGAGGCATTATGGAAGGTCTCCGTCGGCGGCGCAGACACAATGTATTAAACGTGGTAACAACGCGAACTTTGTTGCGCTTCTTTGTAATTGTCTGACGCTCAACTTTAATTATTTAATAGCAACGGGGCTTCACAGAGAACAGCCATGTTTGAGCCCCCAAAATGGAGTTCCGCGAGCAGGTACTGTAGTTCGACTGTAGGGTCTCAAATGATGCGCCTTGTAATTTCGCTGCTGTCGCTTTCGCTTTCGGATTCTTTATCGATGGCAAGGCAACCGAATACGATACGATATGCTGCGGCGCTAGGACGTGAAACCTGAAGGATTTTCCCAATTTAGGAGCTGAAGCTAGCATCCCTCGTAGATCACCATCTTCCATCTTTAATAGCTGAAGACGGGATGATTTATAAAAAGACAAATATGTCGCTTCAAAGAGAATTCACTCTCCTCACACTCCATCCAGTCTTCCCCAAATACCACCCAGCCTCATTAACATATCACGAACTACTGTCAACATGACTGTCATAGATCAATCTACTAAGCTGGCAGTCGCTGAACTAGTCATTTATATCCATTTCTTTCTAGTCGCCCATTTTCTGCTCGTCAAGCACGGTCGTCATGGCATTGAAGCATGGCTATTCTTCGCTGGCTTCTGCATACTGCGAATTATTGCAGCTGGCTTGCAAATTGACAACTGGACCAAATACTCAAAGGGCAAACCAACCGGCAACACAGCAAACATTTTGAATGGTGTCGGTGTCGCTGGTTTGCTGTTGAGTTTGTCGGGAATCATTCACGAAGCGTAAGGACCTCGTAGTTTCTCTCTCTCTCCAAAATCAAATCCTTCTAACGACGAATTTATCAGATCTGCTTATCAGAACAACTATAACCGAAAGAAAGCATGGACCATTTCCACTGCCATCCACATTGTTATTGTAACCGGAATTGCTCTGGCGGCAACGGGCGGTGCAGAGCTGAGCGGCTCTACAACTTACTCCCAGTTGCACACATGGAAGGGTCTCCTCATCGCTGGTTACTTTATCATCCTTTCCTCCATGATCTGTCTTTTCCTCTTCAGTGCATTTACCTTAAGGGAGCTGCGACGGAGCGGATACGAAAAGGCCACTCAATCCGCCAAGATACTGGTGTATGGAGTCATGGTCGCGCTGGTAATTGTACTGGTCAGAGTTTTCTACAGCATTGTCTTCGGCTTCACCCTCAAGCCTTCATTGAGCCCATACAACGGCTCTTTCGCTATCAAGCTCGTCTTCATCTCTTTGGTCCAGATGCTCGCCGCCGTTGTCATCTTGTTCGTCGGTTTGAAGACGATAAACATCAAGCAAGAGCTCCTTAGCGACAAGCAAAGACAGTCTGCTACAAACAAGATGTAAAACATTTTTTCATCTTCATGTTGGAGGCGATATTCGCCATTTAGAGGTGTTTTGAGTATGTATTCAGTTATGAAGGGTATATGGTCTGTGGAGAGGTAGTTGTATTTCGCAGGAACAGTACATTGCGGAATTGAAACAATGCAAACAGCTGGCCTTCCTCCTGCTCGTCTGGGCCCTTGATTATCAACGTGCCAATTGTGGAGCCTTCGACAGAGATACAACTGTTAAGCTTTAAATTGACGTGTGGTGGTCAATCATGTTCATAGAGAGGCCAAAACACCTACTCTTGGTGCTCTACGATTGTTTTTTCAATATGGGAACCGTGAATTTCGTTGCCCTCATCTTGTTTGACGCCAAAAACGACATCATCCGACATGTACTCGGTAATATCTTCCAAGAAAATGGTGAAGAAAAGCCCGACGACGCCGAATAGGATCGAGGACAGATATACAATCCTAGTATAAAGTTAGTAATGAGTAGATGCTGCCTGAGTCGCACTCACTTGAACGCATCGGCGTAGGTGTTCAGATATGCATTCGTCACAGCCTCTACCAGAGCAATGTTGCCAGCCGCGGCTTGAATGAGAATATCCGTTATCATTGCTAAAAGGGCTTTGATAAGTGCTACTACAGTTGATTTACCACTCGACTAAAATGCGAATCCGCATCCTAGCCTAGTGTATCGCGGTTTATAACCAACTACCACCTGGGTTGGCGTTGCTCCTTTGGCAAGGGCAGCTTTCGTCACATTCTTCACGAGATCGTCGTTAACCTTAGAGTTGAGGATGCTATTCCAGACCGCCACCCCAATGGAGCCGCCTAAGTTTCGAATTGTGTTGATGAGACCCATGGCAAGTCCCATTTTTTTTTCTTGAGGAATACAATATTGGGCGATGATGAAGGAGTGTGTTGTCCCCCCGAGGCCTATGCCTGGGAAGATGGATAAACCTATAGGCACCCCGATGTTTGATGACGGCGACTGCAGGTGTTAGTGGCGGAATATAAATATACGTTTTAGGGCAACTTACGAATTCCTCCTCCTAGCAAGAGGACAAATGACCATGCCACATAGGACCACTTGAATTTTCCAGTCCACTGAAGGATGAAAGAAGCAACAAGTCCCATTATGGTTGTTACGGAAAATATAGGTAGTTGATATACTCCTATAAGTACGGGGTCTTGTTCGAAAAAGAGGTTGATCATTTACAGGGAGAACTACAGCAGGAATTGTTAAAATCGACCACCCATAGCACCTCACTCACTACTTTAAATCACCTCAAAATTCACCTGAGCATAAAAAATGGTGTAAATAATATATAGCAACGATTTTAGAGCAATTAATTCAGTGGTTGTGGTAATTGTGAGGCGCTATTCAGGCGATAGTGGGCGGTTCAGCGAATTTTGTATCGTATGAGATGCCGAAGTGAATGAGTTTGGTGCGAGAATCCTCCGTTCATTAACTGGCCACCTCAAATACTCTAATGCGGAAGTCTCCTTTTCGGTGGTCACATTGGCCAACTCCATTTCCGTTCATCAATATCAATACACTCCTATAGCTCGATGATTGATTTTTCCACTAAAAGCTTGATCTAATCGCCACTAACTAGCTACTTTTAATGTACGATAGATACAAACTAGACCTCGGCTCTGCCACTGTTCGGCCCTCCCCCACTTTCTAACCGGCTACGCAAGCGTCGAAGGCTGTTCTCGGTTTCGAAGGTGTTATGGTCTATATTCTGGCCGATTCTGGCTGATCGGCCGCGGTTCTTTTTCGGCAACATGCGAAGTAAACCTGTTCGTGGAGGTTCTTCATTGTCTCTACTCCATCTTCAATCTCGTCTACTCTGATCGTGGTAATTTGCCGTCCATCGCGCCTCGATTTGGAAGCCCTGATATTTTCAAGCCCTCACATTCAGCTGAAATTTCTTGATTGGCGGCAAACCGCTCTTCCTGCATCTAGGTTGTCCGCTGACCGAGGAGTAACTGCGGATCTTCAGCTGAATTGCTCTTGGGCTGACCATTTACCCAAAGTGATAAGGAGAATCTCACCGTCAACCAAGACGCTTTGCTATAAGCTGCGACCGAAGTTAAATCAATAGAGTTCGTTTCACGTCGTGGACTTTTCAACCCTTTGGATAAATACTGTATTTGAGTACCGCCTCCGACTTCAGCCCAAACAACAGCAAAGGATAGTTGATCTTCACCATGCCTATGAAATCGCGCTGGTCAATAGATATCCCAGATGTCGACCTTCCAACCTTCCTTTTTGGCTCTCCTACGACGCCTCTCTCCAACAAGCCAGTACTCATGGACGCCCGCGCACCGGACTCCATCTACTTCACACTTGAAACTCATCGACTCATGTGCCAACGTTTTGCCGCAGGCCTCCTTAAGAACGGATTGAAGAAGGGTGACCGAGTACTCACGTTTAGCGGCAACACTATTTTCTTTCCTTCTGTCATCGTCGGCACGATCATGGCCGGCGGTGTCTTTACCGGCGCAAACCCGACCTACGTTCCCCGAGAACTAGCTTACCAGCTCAAGGACTCTGGAGCCTCGTTTTTGATTTGCGCCGAGGCGTCTCTGGAAACCGGTATCGAAGCAGCGAAGCAAGTGGGCCTTTCTAGATCAAAGATTTTCGTGTTTGACGACGGAATCGCAAGTTTTGAAGGTCGTGGAAAGGGCCGAGATGATCTGGGCGTGCGACATTGGACGAACCTTCTTGCATCCGAAGAAGAAGGCCGCCAATTCAAATGGGAGAAACTCGATTCCAAGGCCATTAGAGACACCACCGTTACGCTGAACTATAGCTCCGGCACTACCGGCGTTCCTAAAGGCGTCGAGATCACGGCTCGCAACTACATATCCAACGCCGTGCAGATGGAGTTTCAGGCGTCGTTAGACCCGGAATATGAGGCAAAGAAAGCCAGAGCCAGATATCTATGTTTCCTACCCATGTACCACGCTATGGCTCAAACAATTTTCGGCATCAATGCCATCAAAGAAGGGTCTCCGGTGTACATGATGACCAAGTTTGATTTTGTGGGCATGTTGGAGAACATTCAGCGCTTCCGCATAACATATCTGGTCCTTGTTCCTCCGGTAGTAGTGGCAATGGCTAAAAGCCCCTTGACGAAGAAGTACGATCTCTCATCCGTAGAGTCAGTAGGATCTGGTGCGGCGCCCTTGGGTAGAGAGGTGTGCACGGAGCTTGAGAAGTTATGGCCACCAGGAAAGATCAACGTCAAGCAAGGTTGGGGTATGACTGAGGTTACATGCTCTGCAGTTGGTTGGCCGCCACATCACTATTCTGAATCTTTCAGCGTCGGCGAACTCAATGCTAACGTTGAAGCCAAGCTTGTCGACGAGAATGAAAATGAGGTCAAGCAGGGCGAGAGAGGTGAGGTTTGGGTCAAGGGACCCAATGTTATGAAGGGATATTGGGGTAAGCCGCAAGCTACGAAAGAGACGATCACTCCAGATGGATGGTTAAAGACCGGCGACATTGCATATGTGGACAAAGATAATCACTTCTTTATCGTCGATCGCAAGAAGGTGAACAAGATGCGCCCAACTGCGATGCTGAAGCTGACAAAATTGCTTAGGAACTGATTAAAGTCAAAGGAAATCAGGTTGCACCTGCTGAACTGGAAGCCCTCCTCCTTGAACATGAAGCCGTGGCCGATGCAGCTGTAATTGGAGTCACAATCGACGGAGACGAACACCCGCGTGCGTACATCGTACGGGCTGCAGACAAGATTGCCACAGAGAAGGACATTCAGGACTTCATCAAGAAGCAAACAACAAGAACAAAATGGCTTACTGGTGGTGTTCGATTTGTGGATGTGATTCCGAAGAACCCGGTGAGTGAACCATTCCACTTCAAACAGACGCCTACTAACGTTACGCAACAGTCTGGGAAGATACTGCGCAAAGTCTTACGAGATCAAGCGAAAGAAGAGCAAGAGAGGGCAAGACTGTGAAAAAGAGCAGGGAAACGTGCAAGATATCGAGTTCTCGCGATTCCTCTGGAATACCTAGAGCTGTTCTTGTAAATATCTAATACTTTTCGGTCATCTTATAGCAGACCTGGTATTGACTTATAATGGATGCTGTACCTTCGAACTCTAAAGCGCTTTGCTGGTCTCGACGGCCTGATTAAATATATACAGGGTGATCTCGCCGCGTTGAATGCTCTGAATGCTCTGATCCGGCCAATCAATTTGTCCTAGCACCTGGTGCTGCGGCCTTTTTCAACTCTTCCAGCTTCGCGGCACGCTTCTTAAACTCTTCGTATTGACACTTCTCGTATGAATGTCGTTCGGTCTGTACATCCGACGCTTAGCTTGGGTCGGTAGCAGGCGAGCAGTGGCCACCTACCTCACATTTCCACGGGAGATAGTATTCGTCCCGTCGGCACTTATTGAGTGGTATCAACAGATGCGCACAGCTATCTCGGTATGCGAGCGGTAGTTTTGCGGCGGACATTTCCTCGCGGGAAGCGGCTGTTCGAGGTTAGCATCTTCTCTTAGACGATGCGAGGCTTCACCAACGTCCGGTGGGTTCACTGCTACCATGACCAAGGCCAACTGCTGACTTTACAGCTTCTGGAGCGTCTTTCAAGGCGTCTGTGACCGCCATGGCTGTCAATGGATGCCGATGGAGTTCATGTTGCCTCAAGTCTCGACTTCAACATCTTCGGCGGAACCTTTCTCCGCATACGCGGTCGACGCGTGGGTGCAAGCCGTAGCAAGTCAAATGCTACGCAAGTAGAAACAAACTTTCACAGAGTCCTCCAATGGACCTAGAAATTAATGCTATTGTTGTGCGGTGAAGCACAGTATGGCAGAACCGGTTAACGTTCCATACCTTCCTCCTCTAGAGGAATGCCTTAGAGAGGAGAAGCTCATACTGTAGGTCGAACTTTGAGATTATGGATAGCTACCTATACTAATCGCAATAGCTCATGGCGACGAGCTTACGAAGCTCTATGCGACTGTACCGGCGATCCTTTCACTCCCGTTCCAGAGTTCTTCGAAGACAAAGCTGCAGTCGCGATCCTCAACCGTCCTTTCGAACCCTTCCAGTCACCTTCGGCTCAAGCTAAGGCAGAATTCGAGACTCTGACTGCTGCGATTCACGTAACACCAAGTGGAAATGGGTCATACAAAGTTCAAGAAATCAAGGACGACACGGTTTGGTTGTCAAAGGAGGCGAAATGTGATGAAGTCGCTGCGCTAAGAATCACGATCTTAGAATGGCAGTCCAGGCCAGCCGTTCGTCTACTCGAGAATGACACGGAAGAGCCACAAGACAACACTGCAACCCCGACATTAGGTGAGAATGGCACAGTCGGTACGAGTGATAGGAATCCGTCCATTTTTGAGCGCGGCTCAGAAGTCGACAAGCGACCTACCTTTGACAACACAGAACAGCGTCGAAAGCGATTATTGCGCCTTTTCCTTTCGGAACATGCCTTCGTCCTCCGCTGCGCTGAACTTCTAGTCCGGAATTGGATACTGGCTCCCGCCATTGACAAAGAAGATATTGCGGTAGCCGCCTGCGTAGGTTCTTTAGGTGCGACACTTCGTTCAGCTCTGAGGTCGGGCGGGGACTGGGAGCAAGTCGTAAAAGCTTCTGTCAATGCTCTCCAGAAGCGCGTGGACAAACTAGACAGCAGCAGTGGGTGGACATTCGATGATGATACAAGCACAACAGTGGAAGATTTGTGGGTGGAATCACAATTTCATGAGATGATAATTATCTCACAAATCCTTCTACTGGAAACTGCGGATGCAGATGCTGTTCCATCTTCAGCGACCGCGTCGACTTTCTTTGACTTTTACGCACGATACGCCTTCTTCAGAGACATATCGTCAATCTTCCCAAGCAAGGTGCTCTTAACATCGACACTCCAGGCCATGACCTGCGTCGCTTCTGTATCCTTCCTGCTGGGCGGAGACCTTCGAGACTGTATCGATCCGGAACTTCAAGATTATGCTACTACCCGATCAGGAACTACGTCGGCCGGTTTCATCAACGATCCCTTCTGTGTCGAGAAGATTCATACGATAATGATGGATCTAGCCAGCTCTGGCCCGAGTCCAGCTGTACCTTCAATCTTCATCTGGAGCTTCGCACTGATGATAATCCGTGACTGCTTTCATCCATCAAGAATACCATACGGCCAGGCCCGATATTCGATTGGCGCGAGGTCTTCCAGCCCAGCCCCAAACCAAGCGGACATCACAAATGTGTACGAGCAGGCATGGAATTTGATTTCCACAACAGCTTTGTCAACCCAACATGAGCATGTTGCAGCATATCTTGCGTCGATCACTGTTGATGAACTCCACCTTTTTGAGTTCATCACACAAGTCGTTCGCACTTTACAACCCTTCTACGACAACGCTGTGGACCGAACTATTGACTATCAAGCTCGTAGTATGCTATTACAGCTTCTAAGAGGTAGTGGAAGACTGGTCAGGTACGGCTCTGAAGTTGTAGGAGCACTTCTATCGGTCATCGGTAGTGGTAGACCCTACTGGACTTCTCTTCATAACGCTCTTGAGAGTGATTATGATCCCGTCGCGCAAGAGTTCCTCAGCGACACCGGGCTGGTTATTGCTTTCGTGGATGAGGCCCGAGCGCGATTCCCATTCGAAACGACTCCTTTCCTCACTCTCATGACAACAGTCTTATTAAACGCTTCTCAAGATAGCGACACAGTGGAGAAGAATCTAGCCCTACTACAGGAAGTCGATCGCTTCACTCAGAAGTTACCACCGCGATTTATTGCTATTGACCAAGAGGACGTTGATCTGACGGCGGATACGGAGGAAGACCGCGTAAGGCTCTCTGTGGATCTTCCCATGTTTGTCGACCGTCGAGGTCCACGGCCTGGCACACAACGAGCCCTTGCAACCTCGCAAGTTGCTCCCATGCATGCATCTCCAAAGGCCGAAGGTCTTGTTCTGAGGGCAGGTATCCCCGGCATCATCGCGGACTCTTTATCAAGAGAGCTCATCGTCTCTTGGTTACACAAGTATAACCCACTTCAGTATCTGGCAGCATCACTCGCCTCCCTATTACCTGGAAGTGAACAAATACCGTACGGAGCTGGACCTGAAATATCAACTGAAGACGTCAGCTCAATCATTGGCCTCTTCGCAGCGCTTCTGATTTCACTATCACACTCTGACTCTGGAGAACGTAGTAGCCTTCGAGATGCAGCAAACTCAATCCTTGATGACAGTCTGCTTGACGTCCTCCCCGGGCAAGACTTGACGAGTGTAATCTACGAGATATTTGAGGCCCAATTACAGCAATCGCTACAATCACCCAACGCCGAAGATTCTCTAGACCTCCTTATCCGATGCGTACAATTTTTCCACGCAGTCACTCTCATCACACCTAGCCGGATATGGCCATTGTTTGCGAGAAGCCGTCTCTTAGATGTTGATGGTGACGGAGGAAGTCTTGTAACCATTGTGACGTCCATTGAGATGGTCGCTGGTCGCTATGATCTTCTATTCAGCTGTATACGACTGTACGAAGCTTTGATCGATGCCTCCTTCAATGATGTCGTAGTACGGCCTCAAGCGAGCAAAGTTCTCACCCGCTTTGGCTTCCAGGCTCGCAATGACCTTCTCATTCAAGCTGCTCCAACCAAAACCAAAGCAGCTGTCATCATGGATTTCCTGCGTACATTTGTATCAGTCTTTGAGAGTTATCAAAACTGGCGCTACCAATCTCTTGACGACCGAACTGATATTGGAACGTGGATCGCCAAGATCTTCACCAAGATCTTGACGTATGCTTATGCCATTGGTGACACCACCTCAGCGACTGGAGACCTTACGGCATTCCTTCAAGGCGCGGCCGACTACCTTGTGAACCGCATTCTCTCAACATCTAAAACCGCAATCGCAGCTCCACTTTTTGAGATGATCTCAGGTGGTCTTCGTATAGCAAATCCTTTGGCCAGAAAGGTAACGGAGGAGAGGGTAATCGACCAAACCGTTACTGCTCTAAAGCTTTGTACCACTAGTGTTCGACTTGGAATATTTCTGGACAGAAAGCGATCAATACTTCAAGAGGATATCTTACAAAATGCTTCATTGCTCGCCAAGGTCTATGCAGCGGATCCTGGATATCGAGTTCACGTTGCAAATATGTTTGAAGCGCTGATTCGAGCATATGGGCAAGAATCGGTTCAACCACCCTCTCTCTTGGGCTATGTAGGGCCTCGTGCATCGAAGGACTTCTTGACGCTTATCCACAGACTTGGTCGGCCGGAATGCAACAAGGAGGCTGAGCGAGATCTCTGGAATCTTCTCTCGGCGGTCGTAAGCTCACGACAGCAGTGGTTCGCTATATTCGTTCTTACAGGAGTACCTCCACGAGAAAGACCGAAGGATGGCAAGACAATAGAAAAATCCAAAGTCGTCGGATGGTCGTTGTTGTCTTATGCATTGGATCAGCTTTCGGGTCTTGAACTTGAGCAATTCCGGTCAAAGAGAACAGTTGAAATCCTTCACTTCGTGGCACTCTCTCTGAACCACTGGCCGTGGGTTATGGGAGAGCTGAGGAAGCATCCGACATTCATCAAGGATATTTGCAAGTTCGTCACTAAGCTGAAAATGGATGACAGAAACGACTCTCAAAGGGGACGAGTTGCATATTATTCTGAAGCTGCCGCAGCTGCCGCGGTCGCTGAGATTCTAGCGATGTACTTGCACTCTGCTCGACAGCTCGGAGATACAAAAGCTGCAGAGCAAATTCTGCCGCATCTCCCATTCCTATGGAATTACGGCATTGTGGATCCACCATACACGCAGTCGTTGCATTCGAACTTGTCAAAGAATCTAGAGAAGCATTGTCCAGGCCTTCGGCTTTCAGGCTTGAAACATACTGCATTGCTCCTGCGAGTTTACGGCGACGATTATTTCTACGACATCAAAGTTGCGGCTCAAGTGCTAAAAGCGAGTGATAGAGGACGATCGTCAGTTTCAAATTTCGTCGCCGACATCGTTGATGCGAACGAGGAGCTGTCTGTCATTGACTCACAGATTGAGCTTTTCAAGCGATGGACATTCCTAGTTGTGGAGATTTCAAACATTGGATCTCCAGACACAGAAACGGTAGATCACTTGATAAAGTTGACTCGACGATGCTTAGAGCTTGCCGGGCCTTCCGGTAGTCGAGAACTTCCCGAGCCCGTCTGCGAACAGCTTCGAAAAATGCGCCTCGATCTCGCATGTTTGCTGTTGCAAAAGGCCCTTTCACTTCCAACTTCAACAACGGGACTGATGGATTTATTTGCAGTTGCTTGGAATACCATCCGTTCTTTGGTTCCGGACTTTGATACCGCATACACCGGAAAAGCTTCTGACCAATATAGGCTTCTGCTTCAGATTCTCTTCCTCACCACCCAGCCTCTTGCCAAAGTCAAGCTCAGCAAAGAATCCAACTCAAACACATTACGTCTCTCAGTTCTTGGTGCTCCTCGACAGGAAAGTCAATCCGAGCGCGCCTCTTACCAAGAACAATCGACCGACCTCCTCGAAGTCCTGGATCTTGTCATCGCCAAAGGCTTCCAAACGCTCGCCGCGTCGTTGCACGAAAATGCCGCTGCTGCTTCACCCTCTGACTTCGTCCTCCTAACCGCACTTCTCCAGACCATCCTCTCCATCCCGCGCATCGGCCTCGTCCAAGCCGAAGTGTCGGCTAAGTTCACAGCCAACAATACGATCCGGTACGCGCTCAGCCTATTCTCGTGGGCGGAGCAGCTCTCAGCAGGCGGCGATCCCATCTACGGCGAAGTATCGCTGCTCTTCCTGCTGGCGCTGTCGACGGTGGCGCCGTTGGCGGAGTCTCTGGCGGTGGAGGGCGCGCTGGCGTCGATCCGCTGCGCGCCGCTGACGCGGCACCTGGCGCGGGCGGCCGGCACGGGGCCTTTCGACGCGCCGCCCCGCCTGCACCGCATCTGGGCCCGCGGCCTGCTCCCGCTCTGCCTCAACATGCTCGACGCCGTCGGCCCGCCCGTCGCCGCAGAGGTCGTCGCCTTCCTCAACCTCTTCCCGGCGCAGCTCCGCCGTGTTGCGGCGGCGCTGGCGAATCGTGCGGCGCCGGTGGGCGGCTTGCGCGCTGGCGACAAGAGCGCTATGACGCTTGGTGTTGCTGCGGAGGCGCATGCGCTGGCGCTGATCTGGCGCATCGTTGAGAGATGCCGGAAGGGCGGCGCTGGAGCGGGAGCTATCGAGGGAGATATTCCGGCCTTGGCTTGGGATGGGCAGACCGCGAAGGAGGATTGCGAGGACTGGGTCAATGGGAGAGCGACGTTGGCAGATAGAGTGGTGCCGAGTGATGAGCGGGAAGCAGAGTTAGCACGATTGAAGCCGGTTGATGGGACCGGTAGCGGCGTCGCGAATAGGTTAGAGGAGAGAGTGTTTGCTGAGTTAAGAGGTGCAGTTGAGTGTTTGAGCGAGGAGGTTTAGAGACGAGCTCTTGCAGGGAAATGGTAGTGAGTGAGGGTTGTAGGATACTGGAGCAATGCATTTCTGGAGTATGGAATAGCATGAGATAGTGATGCCTCGGCGCTCAAATGCGAATGTAAACGCCTCATCATACACTTCCCATCTTCTCTTTCTCTTGATGCTTATGGAAACGGTTTTGCAAAGGTTATTCTCGCGAGTTAGCCATGGACCAGTGCAAAGTCATCAACAGTTAACTTAACACCATTACAGCGACGGATATGTGAGCAGCCGAGTGAATCATCGTATCTGGCCTGCAATTTTGAAAAAGGCGCTTGCGAATTTTGTCCCTTTGGTACGTATAGGATGCCATAGTCGGAGTGGCTGTGCGGTGCGTGGGATGAAAGCGACGACTCACGTAGGAAGGAAGCAGCACTTTTCTATCACAGTTTTACTATTAACAAATATCAACCTTTAAATTCGTTATAGACGAGGATCTAGCTATGAACAGTAGAGTAAAGAGCTAGGTGGGATTGGTAGAGCTTAGAGACCGATCAAAATGACATATGTTGTATCGTCCTCGAGTTAGTCGGAAGGTATTTCTATGCTGGCCTTTTACTCTCTCGATCAGACTAGGAAGCGCCAAATCAAACGACACTACCTATAGTTTCAACAACATTTCATTCGGAATCGATCGAGATATAGCACCTCTCCTTATTGTTCAACCTCTAACATGAAGTCTTCGAAGAAGTTTAAATCTTCAAATCTTCCAGCTTCGATACTACCAGACTTTGTGCCTCATTTGTCTCATTGGGGGCTGATGAGTGTAAAGACGTTAACATTGGTTGGGATCCTCTACTTGCACTGCGCTTCCCCTTTGGTGTGACTATCCTTCTCTGTCGTAACTGCGCGTCTGAAGCACGTTTCGGGGTGTCACATCGATCCGCAGATTCAAATGGTGGTGGAGGAAAAGGCCTTGATGCTGGTTCGCCGACCAGATATTGTGATTCGATCAAGGGAACTTTGCAATGTGGAAGATTCGTTGGTTCCGCAGATACCTTATCGGTTTCCAGAAGTCTGCTGCAAAGGTCTGCTAGGAATTCACGCGGCAATTCGGATTTCGAGGAGTCAAAATGATCCTTCTTTATTCGTTCCGCATAACAATCTGCGGCAAGAGATCGCAGAGGACCAGGCCCGATAGTATTACTGTATATCAAATAAACCGAAGCTTCATCAAGGTCGTCCTTGCGAAACTTGGCAAACCACCATGCAATAACAGTGTTTTGCAGCCGAGGAGTCTTCAACTTGCTTCCGAGAATCCAGAGTCGGGCCAGTCGTACCCACGTTGGCGCTTCTTTAAACGCCGTCTCTAAATTGCCTTAGTATGCCCAACATAGAAAGTCGGAGAAACATTCAGGATCGACATCGGGAAGAAGGACAGGCTCTGTCAACGGCTCCGTATATCTAGCCTCGAAAATATCGTTAAAGTAAGGCGAACAATCGCAAAGGAGCTCGATGTGGGCATCGAAGGGGACTTCTTCGGGACCAACATTAATGCTGGCAACTCCAGCACTAAATATTCTTCGAAACGGGTCAGAACAAGTCGCAATCAACTGTAACGGAGAACTAACCGCGTTGATAGATCCCGTGCCATACTGAGAAAGTGAACGCATGAGCAAGCTTCATATAGGACCACGCCAAATGAATGAGGAGTAGAGGAGACGAAGTTTCAAGCACGAAGCAGCACGATCAGGATATCAAGGTCCCATTAATAGGCTAGATACTCCGTATTTGCGGCGAAACAGTTGCGGTTAGGAGACTACGCGGGAGCCAATGATAGTGGAGGCCTTGAAATGGCACGTGATATGCAATACACTACGGAGTACAGAATGGCCCTATCTACCTCTTTGTGGCCTGCCTCAACGCCTCTTTTACGGAGTACCTCGAACCAACTATTTACCATCTATGAACGCCCTGAAAATGACTCAAAGTAAACACGATTGTGCGCTCAGGAAATCTCGAAAAGTCTAACGTGTTAAAATGGAAGAAGACGAACAAACCTTAACCATCTACGGCTTACTCAACTGTTCCTTGCGGAAGAATTTGAAAAAGCCCATGGGAATAATCAATTGACACACAAGCGCAATCCAAAACCACGGTTTCGCGATTCCCTGTACCACACCTGCCGAGAAATCCGGGAATACATCACCGGGCCCAGCACGATCCGGCGCGGTGGCTTTGGCGATGAGGGTGATTGCCGTTCCCAGGAATTGGGCAATCATTAAAGTGACAGAAATGTGAATCCTGGTGAGAGTTTGCAGTAGGACCATGCCAAAACCAACGCCTTGAATGGAGTCGAGCAAGCCAAGCCAAAGCCAGACGGATCGTCCCGCGAGAGCACCTGCGACCGGCCCTCCGGGCATCCACGGTACCCAGAGCCCGATTCCAGAGGTTCCCCACAGCATTTGCGCCCAGCGTGGAGCTCCGAGGCCGATGGCGAAGATGGGCAAGATCCAGGAGTGCTTTTTGCTCAGCCTGCCAAAGAGGTATAGGAACGCCGCCCAAATGAAAACGAAGAAGGTGAGGACGAGAAGACCGATTGCCCACTGAGGCGCGTATGTTGAACTCCAAAGGTATCCCCAATTCCGGCCGTAGGGAGTCGACAAGAAGTAATTCTGAAGAACGACGGTAGCAAAGAACCAGAGAATCAACTTTCGGCTGAGAAGTGTGCGGTAGAAATTGGGAATCTTCGGAGGAGACTGTCGGTAGTATTGAGGCAATGAAGTGAAAACAAGCAGCGCGACGGCCCAGAGGAAACCGGCGATTGGTAGTGTGACGAATGCCATACGTTTGGAATCGGTGAGAGGATCGGTTTCACTCTTTCCCGTTGCTGTTGCCGCAGTTATGGCTGTGCCCCAGTAGAAGAGCGCTGTAATGTAGAGCTGTTGTGTTCCTTGGACGACACAAGCGCGGAACACCCAGGACTTGATCGGAGCTCCACCTATCAAAGAGTTAGTATGTGTTGTACGGGCGATATCAATTCAGGATTTCAATCTTACCCTCATCGCCAAAGTTGAGCGCAAAGAACATCGAGCCACTAGCAGATGCTGCTGTGTATAGGCCGGTGGCAACATTGCGCATAGAGTCTCTTCCACCTGTTGGACCCAAAAACGGAGCCAGTCCAATGAAACAGAACGCAAGCCCATATAGTGCAAAAGGAATCGAGAGCACGTACACCGATTTGAGGCTTCGGTAAAGCACCCACCAAACACAAGTCATTGCCATGTAAATGCCTCCAATAATGTACAGCTTCTCCGTCGTTTGACCTTGCCCACCGGTCAGCAGTGTAATTTGGTATGAGTTTGCTGCAAGGATTTGACCGAAGGCGAGGATTAGAGAGTAAATGGGCCAATCGCCAATTCTTCTTTGCAAAAGTCGCTTGAAAGCGGATGGGCGCTGGTAGTCTTTGCCGAGTAGAAATTCGTCTTCCTCTACTGAAGTTACATCCGTCGTAGATCCATGAGGGCTGGAACCGCGGCCAAAACGATCGGGAGACGACTCATATGATCTAAATCGACGATAGCTTCTTAGGCTGGAAAGGGACGGGTTGGGTGATCCCATAGGTGATGGACCGCGCGATCTGTTCAGTTTGGCTTCCCTGAGTCGCTTGAACCACATCTTTTCGCTTTCGACGAGGTATTCCTCAATGCACAATTCTTTCTCCGAGTTCTTCGCATCCAGCTTCCGTAGCATGTTTTGAAATGCTCTGAAGAACTCTCCAGTGGTGTCGTTGAAAGTTGGATCGACCATTTGCAAGCTGGAATCGGAGTTGCTGCCTTTAATCTCTGTGAGATCAAGAAGTGAGCCATTGGGGGTCCCGAGGCGATTATGTCGCCGAGATCCTCGCCGGAGAAGGCTATCTGCCAATGACGGGCTCTCAGATCTTTCCATGTCGTCTGGAGAACGGGAGTAGCGGAGAACGGATGGATGTCGTCGAGCTTCTCGCCGGAGAAGGTTATCTTCTAATGGTGGGCTCTCAGATCTTTCCCTGTCTCCGGGAGATCTAGAGTAGCGGAGAGCAGATGGATGTCGTCGAGCTTCTCGCCGGAGAAGGCTGTCCTCTACTGACGGGCTCTCAGATCTTTCCCTGTCGCCGGGAGATCGAGAGTAGCGATGAGCAGATGGATGTCGTCGAGCTCCTCGCCGGAGAAGGCTATCTTCTACTGATGGGCTCTCAGATCTGTCCCTGTCGTCGGGAGAACGGGAGTAGCGGAGAGCGGATGGAAGAGGTGATAGGCTTCGGCCTCTAGCCCTTCCTCTTAAATCCGAGTAGGCTTCCTGTGGTTCGCGGAGACCAAATCCTGCCGTGCTAGCACCTGCTAAGCCGCGCAAGGACCGATCTCTGTCATTTTCTCTTATAATCTCCTCTACCTCTTCGCGCGTGAGCCTATACTCATCGGTGGAGCTCTCTTCATTTTCGTTTGGCTCATCAACCTCATGAACAGGCGCTCCGAGTTGTTGACCTGTGAGTCTATTTCTGTGTCCTGGGCCATTTCGAACACCCAAAGAGAGAGAGCGATGCAGTCCGGCAGGAGACGTATCCTGCTCTTCAGTGCTTGCAAATGTCTCTGCCTGAGCCGATTCATTGCTATACATGCGCGATTTGTCAAATCCATCGGCAATTGAGTGTAGGAGGCGATTAGCAGACGAAGATCGGAACCGAACATCCTTGCTAGCTTCTTCATTGTGTATTCTGATGGCCGTACTTTCAAGGATATTGAGATCCTCAACCCACCGTGTGACCGGGAATCGCTGTTTAGCTGATTTCGCCCTCATCATCGCTCTTTCTTCGGTCTTTGAGCCAAGCGCTTGCTCGATTGCCGATTTGAACTGCTTCTGGAGATGTTTGGTCGTAGTCGATTCGACAGTGTACCACCAGCCTAGAAGTATTAGCATAAGCGACAAAATAATAGTAAATAGGCGTACCTGGCATCTGTCCTAAGCCTCCAACACGAGCGCCAACTCCCAATGCTCCTTTTCGCCCAAATTCAACAGCAACCAAACCAAATGGTTCATCTCTCGACGGGATCAAGGCGAACTCGGCACCGGTGAAGATGAAGGGTGGCAGTGCGGTGAAAACTGGTTTCGAGTACACTCGTCGTGGATATTTCTTCATCATGACATCCAGCTTTAGAGCCGCAAACTTCCCATATAGATCGATAACCGGGCCAATGCAAATAAGTTGGACATTCGGGTGCTTATCCAGAATCGCAGGGAAACAGTCTGCGATTAGATCGATCCCCTAGAACAAGTGGTTTAGTTTGGGTTTATAAATTGGGAGACACACTGGGATGGAAAAGACGTACCTTCTGGTTGGACCAGCGGCCAACGAATACAAACAATTCTGCGTTGGGATTAACGTCGAGCTGAGCCCATTCTTGGGCTTGTCGTCGCAGGTCACCTCGAGAGGCTTCGTATACAGGATCTACGGTAATAAGTTGTCTAGCCTCCGCTTCTCGATCCCATGGATCCGTATCAGTCGGGTCCGGATTGGGCAGTTTTCCCACTTCCTTCAACCCCCAGAAAATTGGGTATCGAGCGTACGAACGGGCTCCGTATTTGTTAGAAACACCAACAGCGCCAAAGCCTCTCTGGTGGATGCGAAGATAGCTTGAAGTGAAAGTCAGCTGAATGGGAATGCCAATCAATCTAATACGGACAGGAGCATACCTTGCGCCAGCATGGAGGAGATTGAATACCTCACCGAATTGCACATATTGTTCAACAATCGATTTGTCCAAGTTGTACACTTTACAGACTTCTTCCTTCTCCTGGGGAGTTCGCATGGGCCAGAGACCCTGGAACTCGGCATTATGTAGCGACAAACAGCAAGGAATGGTCCTCGGGAGGAGATACAACGGTGCGGCTGCGCCATGGTAATCGTTAATGTGGTAGATATCTACCGGGAATCGATTGCAAGCTTGCGCAATACAGGCGTTCCATGCGCTGTAGTATACGGCCGAGTCAAGGTCATCCATTCTAGGTGGATAGGGTTCTGATTTGGACTGCTGTCTGAAGATGGGAGCATCAAGTAAGACATATGTTATGTTGTTCAGCTTGTGATACTGCACTGCAACCGTGTACGGAGCGCCTAGGATTGTAACAGTCATTGGGTCAGCGAGTTGATCGATAGGGTAGTCGATGCCACCGACACAAGGGACAACCCAAACAAGATCTTGGTCGGTGAGACTTTTGCCCATGAGCTGGGCCATGACGCCCAAACCTCCAATCTTGATCTTGATTCCCCAATCTTCGATGTCCTGTGTTAATTTAGTAGCTAGTTGATTCATTAGGAGATGAATTACTCACATATTCCATGGTAGCAATTAGTACCGTCCGTTTAGAGCTGTTCAACTGAATCGTTGGAACTGCCGTTTTGGAGGTAATCCGACTTTCGGGGAGCTGAGTAGGATGAAGAATCATTTCCTTGTCACGATCATCCAATTTTTCGAACTTCCGGCGAAAGTTGAAGGGTAGTACGATACCCGTCTTGTATATGATGCCACTTGCGTTGAATTTGACTCTGTAAAAAGCTCCCATGTACGTCTGAATACTGATGATGCCAGTCAGAACGGATACTGACCATAGCAGAGCGAAAACGATGATTTGAACAATGCGGCTTCCGGCTGGTACCAGATTGAATTTCATGGTAGCATCATCTAGCTCGACGCGATATGCCAAGAAAGGTGACGGAGGAAGTTGTGTGAGATTCACCATATTCTCTCCGAGAAGGCCCGGAGTAGAACGGTCGAGAACGGTATCGTTGTCTAGATCTCCGTAGACAAATGATTGATCTGGTTGTCCATCAGGATTGATTCCCCATACGTTGATTTGTATTTGTGCCGGCCACTCCGTCATGAGATGGAACTTCCAAAGCCCATCCTGAAGCTCAAAAGCGCTGTTCAGGCCTGCGTCGAAACCAAACTGATTAAACGATCCATGAGCGAAAAGATGTGGGAATCGTCTCGGGGTCGTCTGCTTTTCCGCGTCGCCGTGTTGGATATGGCTGCTGCTACCTGCTGCACGACTCCAGTATTGCAGAATAACGTGGTCACCACTCCATTCTTGTCTTTTGGTTCCACTCCAAGGCTGCTTCACTATCGTAGAGTTCTCTCCGGTGTAGTCAGTCCAAAGACTCCAAGAACTACCCCAATTCGTAGAGTAGCGCCATTTGTCGGCTCCAGACGCTTTATGAGAGACTTGAAGGGACCCATTGGCGTCCTTGATTAGTACTTCAGAGCTGTAATTCGCGGTTCGTGGGAATACTACTGGGTTGTCGGAGTTCCCAATGCGGAACATAAAATGGTCAACCGAGTCGGTAACCGCAGACCCATCAGCGGTGCTCGCGTTCTGTACAGTTATGGTATGGACGCCGTTTTGCACGTTGATAAGTTTTGCGCTCCATGCCCAAGTGGATTCAACCTGCGCGACGTAAATATTCGGAGCTGGATCATTTTTCTGGCCACAAACTATGCTTCCAGGATCGATGCTTGGGACAGAATTGTCATCAGTTGTTGAAGTAATGGCGAGACTCATGGAGATTGAGCCACAGTCCATTTCATGAGAAAATTCGAAAACAATATCGACAGTGTTATTACCATCTGGAGAAGCTAGAAGACGAGCGTCATGTCCAGGCGAGAACTTGGTGATAACAGGAGCTGGGGACACCCAACTTTCTTTTGGAACGTAGGCCTTGAAAGCCCATGGATCCAGTCGAATAGTATCAACGCAACCATTGAAATCCTGAGATCCATTTAAGAACAACTTTTTCGGACCCCTCTTCAATGTGAATTCATCGTAGGGAGCCAAGAGATTCTTCACTGTCGTGTTCTCAGCAAATGGGGCAATGAGCGCGGTGGCATTCGATCCGCAGTCAAACTCGTAGTCAACGACTTGCTCGTCATTCTGATACACCAACCAGACGGGTTGAACTGGAGTCGTTACTGTGAGGTTCTGGACGCCAGGATACTGGTCACGTAAGATGCTCCAGACTCCAACTTCAGTAGCAGTTCCATTAGAGCCTGGAAGGAATGTGAGATGAGTGTTGTTCGACAATTGCTGCAAGAGATAGCCATCATTCAGAACCGGGTACTCTCGTCGCAAACGGTACATCGATTTTATAATGTTGTGGATAGGGTGCGATGAGTCGCGGTGGTCGAGGCTAATTTGGTCATCGTGGCAACCGTTAGTTGCGAGGTCAACGGGAAAATCGTAATACTGAGTAGAACCAAGGTGGTAACATCCGTGGTTTTGCCAGGCAATTGCAGACGACATTGGTGATCGACCAAAAATGTAATTGGAAGCTGTCGAATCCAAAACATAGAATGCTTGTTCCTCGCCCCAGAGCAGAAGCGGAATCCCAGGCAACTCCAACGTTGTAATGAATTGACCCAGAAGCATCTTGCTTATCCCGTCTTTGATAGCAGGCCAACGAAAAACATCCTGATTTGTCACACCGTACATGTGCCTTGCATCGAACATGTCGGTATTTGGATTGACTAGGTCGTTCGTTGTCAGAAAAGTATTCCAGGTATCCACGAAATTATCCGGAGTGTCGTAAGGGATGGTAATGTTACCATCCATGCCCAGGAAACGTGTGAGACGTCGATAAATGCTATAATGGAAGGCTGCTGAATCAAGGGCATTCTTTCCCGAATCCCGAAGGAAAACATCGCTAGAGTCGGTCGTCAAAAGCAATGCCTCTGTGATGTTCGTTGGTCGCTGTTCTGGCTCTCTACCTCTGCCAAGATAAATTGATCCGAAAGTATCGCCGCCAGTGATCTCGCCTGTCACAAGGAAGTTTTCTTTTCCAAGACTTCTCGCACATGACCGAACGTTGTCTCCAAAGTCGGCCAGTGCGTCTACGGTGACTTGTGTAGCTTTGTCAATCCGAAAGCCGTCGATATCGAGCATTGAGATAGTGATGCATGCGAACAGCTCAATCTTCGATCGAACTGAAGGAACCCATTCGCGTAGGCGGTCTTGAACGGATGCGAACTTGGAAAGTTGACGTTGCCAATCTGGAAAATTTCCGAATGCTTCCGTGTCGCCGTACTGTTAAAGAGGTGTTAGAATAACCGGTGAGCAAGACAATACCGCAAAAGACATTACCTGGTCAAATTCGCTATTGTAGCAACCAACCAACTGGCTGAATACGGGATCAGAGTCTTTGAGAACCCTTTGGCCACTGGCGTTCCAAAAGCTTGGGTATTCGCAAGTTGTATTGTAATCATTCCCAATCGTAAAATCTTGGTAGGTCACATTGGTCTTATACAATGCTTTGTGCTCCTTAGCATCGAATGGTGTGGTTGTATTGAGAAAATTCTCAAATCCGACAAGATCGCCCATACTGGAAGGTAATCAGCAAAAGTGAGAACATTTGGGAGAGGGTGTTTACGTAGACATCGTGTTATCCAACACTAGGTACATGTTACGCTTGTGGATTTCATCTACTGCAGCTCGCCATTCATTGATATCTCCAAAGTGGCGATCCAGAAGTGTGAGGTCGAGGGGCTGTGGAAACATCAGCGTAGTTCTAGGCAAGCGGTAATGATATTCTTACCGAGTAACCATCGGATTCCCATGGTGCATTGATAAATGGTGTTCCAGCAACGTAAATGGTCTGCGATCATCGGGTCAGCACATAATTCAAAGCAATTAGAGAACGGAGTCGCTACCTTGATACCCATGCCTTGTAGGTAGTCCAATGAATCAACCAATCCGGCCAAATCACCACCATGTCTGAATTGAGTTTCCATAACATCTTGCTCAAATATGGTTCCGTTCGCGTTATCGTTCGATGGATCTCCATTGACATATCTATCAAGGAACAGGGTGTAGAATGGAAATCGCCAGTTGTCCGGTGAAGGGTGGTAAGTGTGATTCTCCCATTGTCCCCAGTAATCCAACGGATGCTGGGCCTCTGTGTTTGTGTTTAGATTGTAGGCATCCTCGCGAGGATCGTACTTTAACGGTAGAACTGGAGCAATGAGAATGGCTAATAGAACTGCTATCAGATTAGTCATTCCAACGGCTCGAAAGGGAAGAAAGCAAAGCTAGATCACTTGGAACGCAAAAGGTAGAGTAGTATGGGTGCGGGAAACTGTTTCTTCGGATTTGAGGGCCTTTGCTGGTGAGTTACACATACTGATGGAAGTGAGGGAAAATTTGAATAAATAGAGAGGCGTCAAGAGCCACAGCCTCCTAGATTGAAAACCCGATTACTGTTTGCCATACGTCGAATACTAGACTTCAGCCTGCGGCCTCACCGCATGGCGGAGTCTCCGAGTGTGCTGGGTACAACCACATGTTATTTCGAAGAGTATTCATGAGACTGTCAACTGTTACTGGAGAAGTCACTATCGAACGGGAATCCATGCCATAAGCTGGTATTGAAGAGCCTCGGCCGCGGGTTAGCATTATGAGGCTGAGCATACCGCCTAAGGAATAATGACATCTAATTCCCAATTGATGTGTAGTTCGCTGCATGCTTAGAATTGCCAGTGTATCTTTCCGTGGTTGCGTAGACCAGTAGTTATGAAAAATCGAAGCCGCGGTGTATCCTGCATGCTAATGGCCACTCCTGCATATGCCATATGACAGTGGCAATGCCCGATCGGTTACTCCGTGGACATCATGAAGGCTAAAAGGCTGTTTAGGTATTCCGAATATCAATGAAGTCTAGGATATGGTATGTCAGCAACCCTGGTCCTATAGTCTGAGATCGTGCTGGGAAATTATTCCAGTCAACTTGAAGATTGTAAATATCATCGTCTTTTTCTTGCGATAGTTAGTTTCCCGTCTCGCGTTAGTTCTTTTAGAAACTTCGGAACCTCCTGGCGTGAGGCGGCGGCGACGGTCTTAGCTTACGATAACTAGGCCATCAGTCTTTCCTAAAGGGTGAGTGAGCATCGCTCTAGGAAGGAAATGGTGTATGAACGCATCGGTCAGAGGCTGCCGGGTGCTAGTCGCACACCGTAGCTTCGATCCCCGTCAGGATTGTGGCTACAGATCATCCATGTGTCGGATGAACCCTCACTGAGTGGTACAAAAACACGTCCATAACATCTTCTAAGTTACCTTAGCTCAGCTGAGTTTTGAACCTGTGGTGTGTGCACGTGGATGGACCACTCAGGTGAGAGTTCATCCGACACATGGACGATGTTAACAATGGTGAAGCACAGAGCGACGGTTAGAGTAGTCGCATGCCCAAGGAGACATATTGTGACGACTTCCGTTCTACGTACCAAAGAATGTCTTGACCGGTCCAACACATATCGCTCGGCGCTCGTATATGCATGTCATAGATGAAAAGGACTGATGAGTGGTGGAAGGATGCAGGGCGATAAGAATTTTACCTCTCTGACACCGACTGCCGCCACATAAATCTACCTTACTGTACTCCTTACGCTGTGGCGACAAGGGCTTATGCATCATTTCTCAGCCCCAAGTCATCGACATTTCGAGTTCTGTGATGGTCTATTTGATGCGTCAGAACTGGGTTCCATTGTCTCAGACCGTTCAGCCATTTACCAAGCCCAAAGCCCAATGTACCAAAGATATTCTGGGAGATGGGAAGCATGGCCACCACTGACTACTCCTTGCGAAACCTCCGCAGGGCTCTCCCACTGCGATAATGGCAAAATAGGGAATTATTGGCTAGATTATGTCCAGCATATCCGTATTCCTTTATTATAGGGGATTCTCCTCTATAAGTTACAGCTGCGTTAACCTCTAGTTATATGATATGAGGCTTTTGATCGTAAGTTATTACGGAGTACCATAATGAGCCACCAGCTCCTAGATGCAGCAAGTACCGTACCTACTTACCCAAAAAGTGGCAGCCATAAATAAGAAAGCGCCTTTTTTCTTTATCGAAATAACTCGATACGATTTTATTTTGTAAATTTCTAGCTAAATCTCAACAGGCGAGGATGATACTAACTTTCTTAAATCTAAGCACATCGTGTATCCTCTTGGCTCATACAGCGTACTCTATCGTATATTTTGGACTTTCTTTCCTTCACTGAATAAGAGAGGGAAACTTTTCCTCTGCCATTTCCGAGGGCACTGTCGCCGGTTCCTGAATCAAAATTCCACTGCCAGTCCCATCTTTGGTTGTTTCTGAGGATCCAGAAGTCGATAATCTCTCGCTACTTCAATTATCGTATCGGGAAGGAATACACGGCTGAAAAGCATTGCATGATGTTCGTCACCGAATCGGCCTTCCTCCGCCTCAAACCTTCCACAACAATGACTCGGCCTCTCTTCGTGTAGCACCGTTCGAAGAGAAAGACCTCGTTAAGTATTTGCTACTAACTAATGAATAGTTAGTTATCAATAATTAACATGCGCTATCCTGTAGTCGCGTGCTTGTGCCTTGCGCATTTTGTGTAATTATATATATCCTTCACGATGCAAAATGTACGTTCAAGACCAGTCCTTTAGAACGTTAGCAGAGTTGATCATGCGTAGAAGCTTGTCATTAGATACCTTCTAGAGGTGCCGGCCGCCGTCCAACGCCATGCTACGTGTGACATGGCCTAGAGTAGTAGAGACTGTCCGCGTTCGCTGCCTTCCGCCATTGTCCTGCCAACCCCATTCGCCTTCGCCATTTCCAGCATGGCCGTTGCGTTCTTATGACCATTCTTTGCAGCCAGTCTTAAAGCCCCATTGTATTGCCTCTCCCCTTCTCCATCGAGCTTGATTCCATAGCTCGGATCCAGTAGCAACTGGAGCACGCCAACCCTGCCATGCTTTGCAGCGCCTTCTATCGCCGTTCTTCCAGCCAGTCTGGCTCTTGGCGCAATCACATCCGCACCAAGTGATAGAAGGCTGTGTACGATCCCGACGTGCCCAGATATAGATGCGAATTGGAGGGCTGTGGCTCCTCTGATGTTGAAGGCTGGGGCGTGGATGTCTGCATTCTTGCCAAGGAGAAAGTTGAACATGGCCATGTTTCCAGAAGCACATGCTGCTTGGATTGGTGTTCGCTGGGTTAGCTTTGTTGGTGATAGGTTGACATCAGCTCCGCGGTTGATCAACGTATTGGCAAATTCCACTTTGCCGGCGTCGATAGCGGCTAGTAGAGGGGTGTAGTGCAGCTTACTGTCCATTTCAATGGCGCAGTTCAGGTCAGTGACTGTGTCCAGGATGGCGTTTAATATCTCCTTACAGTGTGCCCGTCCAGGCTCTTCGTCCAAGAGCTCTGCAGAGATAACCGTAGCGAGGACCGATTTCCGCTCCTTAACACTGTAATTGAGAATATCGATACCAAGAGAGAGCAGCATCCGTACCCCGGTGATATCATTTAACTCAACGGCATGGACCAAGGCATATCTTCCAAAAGACCGCGCAGAGGTAACTTGCAGTTCCCGGAACGTCTCTATCAGGGAGTGTAACATGTCGTACCTCTTGCTTCTTAACGCTTCCCTCATCCAACCCTCATCTGGCGCGATCCCGGCCTTGTAAAGCAAGTGCAAACCTTCGACAGCGTCGTGGCCAATTGTCCAAATCTCGAATAAGCCTCTGCTAGTAAAAGTAGGATGTCCGTGGCTTATTAGACGGATGATGTCTGGGCTGCGGAGATTTGCAATTGTGGGGAAGTGACCTTCGTCGATGCCGAAGCATTGATAATGATATTCAGAGTCGTAAACGGAGAAGTTGAGGTTTTGAAATACCCGCCGAATGAGAGAGGTGTCTCGACTTTCGAGTGCCGCAATGAATGCTTCCAAATTCGCACTTATACCACTTTCGAAGAGGTGATCCACAATCCTATAATTGCCGACATTTATGGCGTTGGAGAGTCCTTCGAAGTGCGGAGGTGGGTCCCAGTCATCATCATATCGTTCCACGGCTAAATCAAGTAGGCGTTTACAAGCTGCAGATTCCCATCACTGGCAGCGATCTCGATCGAAGGCCAGAGAGCATATCCAGGAGGGAAGAAATGATAATCGAGGAGCTTCTCAATTGTATGTGATTCCATAGCAATTGTGCATGCAGGCCATGGATGAAAAGTTCCTCGTGCCAGTGCTAGGAGCTTTTCTACTAGATGAGACAATCCATAGCGTAGAGCTTCGTCTATGCCATTGAGCGGGTTCTGTAAATCAATTCCGGAATCAAGAATTGAGTCAATTGTCACCTCGTCTCTCCCTCGGATAGCGAATAGGAGCTGATATGGCACAGGGTGGCTATCTGTTGCGCCGGCTTTATGTAGGAGATTGGCAAGTTCGATATTGCTAGTTTTCACTGCTAGCTCCATCGTCGTGAATAAGCATTCATCGGCAGTGTTCGGATCGGGATGAGCGACAAATACTGGGTTTCGCACTACGAATGGTGGTTCGTATTGTGTCACGAGATACTTTCGCATTTCCAGGTCTATCCCCGCCTCAATCAATCTGGTGGAAACGTCAAAAACCGTTTCGGGAGCCAAGCTTAGTTGATTCGCTAATAGGCAAAGCAGCGCAGCGCATCCCGTAGACTCCTTGTGGACGTGGCTTCCGTTCTCAAGTAGGAAGCATACGAGTTCTGGATATGCCTGGCTTGCGGCTTCATTGATTGGGGAGAATCTAAAGCACTCAGACGAACTTGATCCATTTGTGCAACCTGAAGCACAGTTGGCATTGGCTCCAGCATCAACTAAAGCCTTGACAATGCTGAGAATGATTGAAGGAGTGCAGAACCACCGAGGCGTAGAATCGGGTGACCTGGATTCTATAATTGGCTTGGCGAAGGGAGGGTTAGGAAAAATGCGGCTTCACGAAGCAGTAAAGCTGTCCGGTCCGTGAATTGTAGCGAAAATGGGGTTAATTAGGCGCGACGGAAAGCGTTTACCAGACAACATGTCCGGATAGGCAGGGTGGTGAGTTGGGCTTGCACCGGCAGCCAGAAGAACGTTTACTAGTTCGTAATCTCTTCGCGAGCAGGCAAATTCCAGTGAGGAGGTCGCACTGTGTCCTGGCCGATAGGAGAGTCTCATTGCTGATAAAACTCGCTGGTTACTTGGCCAGTAGTAATAGTCGTAAGGGTCATGCTCGGCTAACCGGATGTGTTCCTTTGTCAGGTATTGAATTAGCAAAATGTTCCCATTCATCAATGCAAAGCAGTATGCCGTTTCTGCAGGGGATTGGCCAAGTCGAATAGACGCATCAATGAAGGCCTTGAGAATATTCCGATTGTCGGCCTCAGCAAAGAAGACAAAACCTTTTTCTACTATCTCCTGATTCGACGTAGCGAGACTCACGGCGGCCTGTCTAAAAGTCTCCCATGACATTGATTTAGCTTCACCTATAAGTGATAATTGAAGGGGGGTATCCATGGCGTAGAAGAGATTATTGTCCAGCACAAATATGATAAGTTTAAAGAGTACAAAGTCTGATGACCCTTCAAGGCCCTGGATTTCTTGAACAATTGGACCGCTCAGAGACGACAATCCTTGGGTCATCGATAAACTTCCATACAACGCTGTCGAATTGAGGAACGGTGACAAAAGCGAGCCGGAGAAAGGGAGATTTTCCACGATGCCGAGTTCAAAATTGAAGTCAGAAAATACTCCCATTAAGTCAAAAGACATGAATGAGAGATCTGGGGAGGGTGGTCGGATGAAATTCCTACTCTGCAGCGACAAGCCTGGCTGACCTCAAACTGCGAGGTCTGTCTGATGTGTTGCTGAAGGTAGCAATCTATATGACGATGAATGACTCGGCGCATCGATGATCCCAAGATCGGACTGGCTTTGGGTTATGATACTTTGTTGGATGGACATCATGACGTCGAGAGCGGGATCATGGCAAAAGGCATTCAAAGATCCGAAAGCGTCTTGGCTAGAAAGCATAATTGGCAAAGTTAAGATATTACTCGCTTCAGGCTCCTGTTGATTGATGCTGCGCTGGCATTGCTGGGAAGAAGAGGGTCTATTCGGGTTGAAGTCAGGAGTCCTGTTGCGAATGGGCCCGCGAAGCCTTAGAGGAAGGTGATCCTTCTTTCGCTCTCTAATACCTTCGAGGTGATGCCATTTGTGCTTCAGTCGATGTCGAATTTGTCATCCACTAAATATCGTAAGCCTAGTTTTCAGTGTAGTGAAGACAATCAGCCTGACTTTGGTTTGAATCCATGGATATTGCGATCGTTGATCAAAGTGGAAATTTTCTCAGGACTGTTTCCCTTCCGAACTTCGCTTTCAATGAGAGCTTTGTGCTTCTCCCAAGCGTCATCACCGATATCTTTTGTCTTGAAGCCTGATGCCTCATTCAGGTTGTGGAACCGGGTGGTCATATTGGCGGAATGAAGTTAAAGAATCGTAGTGTTGCAATGGAAGTTAGGAAGAGGATGGCCGACAAGTCGTGCTAATACCATTTTTAATACTGGCAAAGAAGAATCAGGCTGAGGTTCAGCGGACACAAAACGTTTGCAGGCCACGCACTTACAACTCCCACATTCGGGATGGGGCAAAGATGCGACTGCATAAGCATGCGCCAGGATCATTCCACGCTAGGAGAGTTTTACATCTGCCGAAAGAGGAATGGTTGATCCATCCACGGCGGATAATCAACTATGAAGCTCGAATGGAGTTTCGTCTAGAACCATCAACGTTATAAGACGAAGCTGAGGTTCAGCCTCATTGTAGGAAATTTAAAATGAGAGACCACGTAATTATGTAGACCGAGATTTGAGAGAGAAGACCATGTTCCATTGGAGGTCATCCGCTGCCCGAAATGTGAGCGAAAGAGATAAGGCTTTCGGATGATCGCCTTTGATGAGGTGTAGGATATTTTGTTACGAGGCACAAATCATGTCCGGAAGAATCGGCAGGACTGAATGGGCAACGGTCGTATTCATTCACAAGACGCGGAGCCTATAAAGATGAACAGTGAGCCGCGTAGTGACACTACGCACAAGGAGAAACGTACGGATAGAAGGAGTCCGTAGGCTTGCCGTATCTTGCTATGCGCAAATGAAATCAACTTCTCTGTCCAGTTAGTTTAATAATTCCGCGATGGTTCCATGCTTAGAAATTAGTGATTACGATGGCTGTGATCGATACGGAGTATTGGATGAGGGCTAAAATGCTGTGCTTGAAGCGTCGGGTTGTAAGTCTGACAGGATGTGATGTTCGGCGGCGGCGGGTATAGCAACGACGATTCCGCAAATGAGAGAGAAAAGACGTGCATCAAGGACACAGCCTGAACCATCCTCATTGTGCTAAATATCTCTGTTATCTACTTCTTCCCTCTCGCCTACCAACAGGCTACTTGCCTCCAAGGTACACAAACTTCGACTCCCAACGCGCAGCTCAAAAGTAGGCCCACAGGATGGCATTCTAGACCCTTTTCTCGTGTAGATAGATAAATGAAAAGTGGTTTATATAGCGGACGGTGCTATGGCCGTTGAAGCAAGAACAAGACAAGAGCAAGCGCGCACACGCCATGTCCTCCGCATTTTGAGAGCGCTTGATGAAAATCGCGCCGTTGAAGAGGTGTTGCTGGGGGTATAACAGTTCAAAGGCAAGGCAGAGAGAGTATATGATGCGGAGAACGCAAGAGACATGCACACGCAGCAAACGCGCAATGCGTGAGACCGGCTGCGGGCAGACGGGGAGCAGAGAGGCAAGCAGAAACACCGAACGAAGCAGCAACACCGAGTAGATCAGACGCGGACGACAGAAAGCGCAAAATCCAGAACTTTTGGCAAGGCGGGATATAAGTGGTACGCGACAACAAATTATCGGGAGAGCGTGAAAAACAGGAAAAAGGGGAGGGGGAATAATATGAGGAGGGGGCGGGATGCGCCCAAAAGCAGCCAGGAAACGCTCCGGCGGCAAAGGAGAACCACCGCGGGCACCGCCGCGGACGACGGAGCCCGCTCGCGCACGCTTTCCCTTCCCCCGTTTCCGAAAACCAAGGCCCATCCGCGCGCTTCGTGTGCGCCCGCGCGGCAAAAGAACACGGCCCGGCGATCCCGTCAACCTCAAAGAACAAGCCTCCCGACCCAGAACCCAGAACCCAGACCCAGCCAAGAGAAATACGAACAGATTTTGCGCGACGCAACGCCATCCTCCGGGCGAGAAGCAATCAATCAATCCGGTGCAGACATATGAGTGTGAGAGTATGAGAGTGGGAGTGTCTTTGTGGGTGGACAGCATGGACAAGGGCGCGAGCGAGATGTTTGATCTCACCCGTGGTACGCGCCGTACTGGTTAGGTGGATAGGTACCAGGTTGCGGTGCCCAGCCAGCAGAAGGATCGCCGCGTCCGTAGCCCGCCGGGTTGCCGGACATGGGCGTGTATGGCTGGCCCATGGGTGCTGCCGCGTGCGGGTTGTAAGGTCCGCCGGGTGAGGGTCCTATAGCGGAGTCAGACACGTGATTTCTCATAGCATGGCAATCGAATGTCAGATGTGGGTTTTGGAGATGGTGATGAGGTTCATCCGGGATGAACTTCAATTTTTTCGGCGGCCAGCTCGGCACATACGGATCAAAGGGGCCGGGCGTATAGACATGCGAGGGCGAATTGACATATTGAGGGACATATTGAGGGAAATATTGAGGAAAGTTACCTTGTGGAGACATGGGACCGCCATAGCCACCGTACGGTGGGTACGGGCCAGCTGGAGTGTGTGGATAGGCGGAATTGGGAGCGGATTGAGGGAACTGGTCGCTGTAACCGTAGCCCGGGTGAGGACCGGCGCTGGGTGGAGCACCACTGTGAGGGCCTCCGGTGGTTGCGCGATCGGATTGCCTGTCACGACCCCACTTGGAAGATGGTCAGCATGGATTGATAGATAGAATAGAGGAGACACTTACAGAACACTTGAGTGGACGGCCGTTGAGTACGTAGCCATTCAAATTCAGGATTGCAGAGGCGGCTTCGTCGTGAGTCGCGAACTTGATGAAAGCGTATCCGCGATCCTGCTGGTAGCGAATCTCAACGATTTGACCAAAGTTCATGAAGAGAGGATGCAAATCCTGATTCGTGGTGAATGGCGTGAGGTTGCCGACGTATACCGTCACCACGTTGACAGGAGCGCCGTTGTAGACGGTTTGGTAGTCGTTCTTCTGGCCGGCGGCCGGCATTGGTGGTTGAGCATATCCAGGCATGCCGCCAGGGATGACACCTGCATGCTGCAAGGCTGAAGACTGAGCCATCGAAGGTTGTCCCTTCTGGTTTGCCCAGTTGACACGAATCTGGCGTGATCCAAGCCATTCGCCGTCCATCTCGGAGATGGCTCGGACAGCGCCGTCTTGATTGCGATATGCGACGAAGCCGTAGCCACGGGTGCGGCCGGTCTTCATGTCCCACATGACACGCGCCTCGGAGACATCGCCAAAGGTCTGGAAGGCTTGGAGCAGGTTTTCATCCGTGACTTCATTTGACAGATCGCCAACGAAGATGTGAAAATGACCAGACGTATCTTCCTTGTGGGTGGTATTGGTCTGATACGCCCAGTTGATGCGGATCTCGCGCTCGTAAATCTTGCGACCGTTCATGATGAGCATGGCATGTTCGGCAGCGGCTGGGTCATCGAATTCAACGAAGCCGTAGTACAAGCCCTTCGAGTGGATGTTCTTGTCCGGAATGAGCTTGACGCTGATCACGGAGCCTTTGTTGAGCGAAGAGAAGATCTTGGTGAGCTGATCTTCAGTGCAGTTGCTCGGTAGTCCGCCGACGTAGAGGGTGCGATTGCCGCTCTTGACCTGAGGTCGACGACCAACGTTAATGGCGCCTCCAGCCGTGACGGGTGTCATTACCTCGCCGCCGTTCGCAGACGGTGGTACCGCATGTGGAGATGTGATTGCGGTTGGGATAGGATTCGTATTGGGAGGAATGGCGAGAGCTGGAGGAGCAGGAGGTAGAGCGGCACCGGCAGCAGGTCCGGTCGCTTCCATGCCAGGCGCAGCGGTACCTGGAGGAGGTTGAATGCTGACCGGCTCAGGCGGCGGCATGGGTAAGGAGGTGGCAGTCTCAGCCATGTTGGGCGACGATGGTTGAGCCGCAACGGGTGGGCGAGGCAGCAGAGGGAGTATGTGCCGAGGACGAGGATGATCCGATGCTTCAGCCGATGCGAATTTGATTTCTTTTCTCGACGGCGTAGGTATGCTCGCGTGACGGAGGTGAACGGCGGGCGTGGCGATGGAGGTGTAAAACGAGGCTTTTCTTGTGCGTGTCGAATAGCGATGGAGCAGAGAGAATCAAAAGCCGACAAGCGCCGCACCGCAGACGAACGGTATGCAAAGTGAAGAGGGTATGCGCTAATAAAATAAAGCTGTCAAGCCTGATTTGCGCCGGAACTGCATGAAGCGGTGGAGAGTTGAAGCCCAAATGTCGAGGTTTTGCTTGAGAGGGCGCGCGAGCAAAAAGATCAGGGCGCGAGCGGCGAACGAAGCGGCGGGACCAGGAGAAAGAAGAAAGGAGAAAGAGAAGAAAATAAGAAATGAACGAGAGGGTAGACGGAGGATGAGTGTCTATCCTTCTCGAAAATTATCGCGGCCGAGGGTGATGAGGTGGGATGAAGAGAACAGGAAAGAAGAGTGAAGTAGCAGAGGATTGATGTACAGCAGCGTAGTACCTCAGGTAGGTCGGGATAGGTGCAGTAACTAGAGTAGCAAAGCGGGCAAGGTTAGTCAGGCGCAGCGGGCAGTTTTTAGTGTGTCTGTGTGGGTGTGTGGGCTGCGATGGCTGGCGGCGCGTGCGGAGCCTGGAGGTTGTGCGATGGAAAGCCGCGCACGGGAATCCACGGACGCAAAGGCAAAGAAGCAATGAATATCGCAGTCGGCGCTCCGTTTGTCGGGAAATTTTGACCAGCTCCAGCTACTCCAGATCCCAAGCTTACGGTTCTATCACATCGACGAGCGCACAGAGAAACAAAAGAAAAGAGAAGCACGAGCTTAGCGAAAGGTGGGCCAGGAATCCCTTGACCGGCGGGCCATCGTTCCGCTGCCAACCCTGCATTAGCCCGCTGCTTGATGCCCCCTTGGGACCCCTAGAAAGCCCTTAGAATCCGCCCGCTAATTAGGGACCCCCCGCTAATCAACGGCCGCGAACCCCGGCGGATCCTTCGCTCCAGCACCAGTTCTCTGGCTCTGGCGCTGGCACTGGCACTGGCACTGGCACTGACACTGGCACAGCGTCTGGCTCTGGCTCTGGCGTCCGGCACGGGATCAACCTCAAAACCGCGCGCTTCGTTTCTCCGCCATCTTCTCCCTTGCCCTTCTTAAGCTCTTTTCGGACGTTTTGGATACGGTACACTCCGGTGAAGCTTTTTGGCCGCGTGCTTGTCATTTGACTCCTCACCACAACAACCATCCAAACCCGACAGTATCACACTGCATCACGCTACATCCAACACCTCTCCATCTTCGCAATGGCCCACCAGCAGCAACTGCAGCAACCGCAGCTACCGCAACAGCAACCGCAGCAGCAACAACTCCCGCCAGGGCAACGCCAAGTTCCGCCACAGAGCCCCCTTGACCTGCTACAGGCCATGCTGAACCTGGTTGTACGTCACCCTCGCATTTTCCCGCTTTGCGATACCAATGCCACAATGCCATGGCCAAATTTGCTAATTGTCTTTCCCGCAGCTTATGCAGGTCGGTGATATACTCTCCAGCCCAGCCAAAAGAAAAGATCACCACCGTCGCGCCGGCCTACACCATAGCATCACGCTCGCAAAAAGTCGTTTCCAAGAGAACCTCGACCGATTCGAGGCTGACCTCGTATGTGCGCATATTATGCATCCGTTATGGACACTCAAGAAGTATATCTTAACAACCTGTTGCCTTTAGTTTCGCGCAAAAGCCGTCATGCGGAGAGACCTCGCGTTATTCCTGGCTGCACGTGAGCAGCGTGAGAGGGCCGCTGCCCTGGCAGAGAAGGCACAGGAGAAGACCGCCGTTCCTGTAAATACAACGGAGCAGAAGAAAGAGCTATCTCAAGCCGCCGTGCAAGATAACGACACCAAGAAAGCAGATAAGGCGATGGGCGGCGTGGAAGAATCAGCACCGGCACAGCAAACAACGACATCTGCAGAGCGAGACGCCAAATCCACAGCAGAAGACTGGACATCCGCTCTGCCTACTTCCTCTACCGCTGCAGCTCCTCCCTCCCTCATAGCTGATCTCTTCACATCCACAAGTCCTTCCGCCGATGTCAAAGACTTCGACTTCGACTCAATGTTCGAAGACCTCACCAACACCTCTCCACCGAACCTGACAGCCGACGCCAGCTTCGACGCAGGCGGCACCTTTGACGCGGGACAAAGCGGTGGTGGAAGTGGCAATGCCGAAGCAAGCGGCGACATGTCCGACGTGAATGACCTATTGCAAGGCATCGAGGGCTACGGTGATATCCCTGAAGCTGGAGACACCGCGGCAGCGCAACAGAGCGCTGAGGCGGCTCCAGTGCATGACGACACCGGTTTCGATATCAGTATGCTGGACCTGCCAGCGGATGGAAAGCACGATGGTGAAGACATTGGTGAAAATACCTTCGACGAGCTCTTCGATTTGGCCGAATTCGAGCTCGGCGATGCGCCAGTGGATGGTGATGGGTTGGACGACGATTGGTTAAAGGAGCTAGAGGCCTCGTAGGAAGATATTCAACCTATATATGAATAGATTTCAATGCATCAAGGCCAATTCGACTTCATCAAGAGTCGCCACGCCGTCAGTCCCACCTCCACCGCTTCTCCACGCCGCTCCGCATCCCATCACCCCCATCCCAACGCCACTCCCATGCCCTCCATCTCGTCAGCACGCACTCCTCAGCTCACAATCGTCAGCACCCTCGCGACAGGCGCACACGCACCCGCGGCACCATCCTGCCAGTCCACAAACGGCCACTCCGCGCAGTCCTCTGCGCTCGGCAGGCCCGTCCACACCTCACCCTGCACCTCGCGCTCCTCGCCGTCCTCCGCGTCTCCACGGCCCCACGGCCTGCCCGTAAAGCGGCGCCAGGCCGCACACCACACGTGCTTGGCCGCGCGCAGCGCATCCTGGCCGACCACGTCAGCGTCCTCGCCGCGCGGCCACAGGCGCCGCTCGGTCGGCGCCGCGCCCGTCGCCGTCAGCCGCGCGTGCAGCGCGTAGGCGCGCGGCATGGCGCGCGACTCGTACAGCGCGAGTGTCAGCCGCTGGAAGGCGTTGCGGCGGATGGCGCAGCGGAGGAACGTGGCGCTGTAGGTGAGCGGTGCGGTGGATGCGGTGGTGGTATTGTGGCTTTCGGGGTTTGCTGGTGGTGAGGGTGCGTTGGTTGGCGGGAGGGCTTCGTCGCCGTTGCACGGGTTGGTGGACTCTGGCGTGCAGGTTGGCGCACGAGAGGTGCTCGGTTGAAGAAGTTGGTCGACTTCGGACGCGCTCATAAGCTCGGGAAAGTTATCCTGCTCAATGCTTTGGATGGGTTCGCATATGTCTGTTGGATTGATAATATCGATGGGTTGGCATATGTCTGTTACATTGAGGGTATCAATGGGTTCGGTTATATCTGTTAGATTGAGAGTATCGATGTGTTCGGTTGTATCTGTTGGATTGAGAGTATCGATTGGTTCGCTGAGTTTGACCGGTTCAAAAGTATCGATTAGCTCAGAAGCTTCAATGGTTTCAGAGGAATCAATGATCTCGGAAGAGTTGGCAGATTCCATTTGGTTGCTTGTCTCAGCGCAGTCGATGTCCTCAGTCACCTGGTGAGAGACGACGCTGTGTACGGGTTGGATAGATGAATCATTCGCGGCTTCAGCCGACTTTGAAATAGGTTCGACTTTCGAAATCGACGAAGGCGACAGGTTGGAATGAATCACTTCGGTATATACGTGCCATTCTTCTGCATCCACAGGTTGCCATTCAAAAGGTTTCTGCTTCGTTATCACTGCAAAGTTGTGGCGCGAACGCTTTGGCGAGAGTATCTCCGTGGGACCGGTATTTGGGATGCTCCATTTGACATTCAGCTGTCTCTTTCGGTTGGCAGTTGGTGTCAAGATGGGAGATTCTACATGATGGACCAAGGCGGCTGTTGCTGACGAGTTGGATGGGCAATTATTTGGAGTATCGCCCATGAGGATTTCGCCGCTGCAGTCGGTATTGATGACCTGGTATGGATTTGTGTCAGTTCCTCCCGATGAGGTTTCAACAACCAACTTTCCATCCGTTCTTGTAACAGTTTCACTATCCTCGGTCGGGGCGTAGTTCTTATAGGGTTCAACCTCCGGTTTGTTGGCATATAGTTTCTTTTTGAGTTCCCGCCGATGGGCTCGAAAGATATTGAGGGCATTGTGCATCCGTGGACATTCTCGTTCAGCTTTGCTTGGTTTGGCCGCTTTAGCCCTTTTGTCTGTTTTAGCTGATAGTTTTAGATTCTTCGCCGAATTAAAACGGGAAGTTTTCGAAATGGATGCTCGTGTCGGCGTTATCCCGCCTGTTTTGCGATCTGTTAAAGAGTATGAGCATAGTCTGGCTTCGTGATCTAAGTAGACGGAGCGAGCAAACCAGATTTTATGGCATTCTGGCCTTGGTGATTGCGCGAAAAGTTCTTTGCGGTTCTCCTTGCCTTCTTTGCATGAATGGCATTCATTAGATATTGGTCGGTTTCCTTGAGCCGGGCCATCTTGGTCAAGCTATCCTCAAACCAGTCCCAGCTGACTATACGAATGGATTGGCTTTTCTGAGCTTCTCTTACTGATTTGCAGTTAGCTAGCCTCTAGCCGTTGTAAGTGGTTTTCGACTACAAGCGGACTTACCTTGTGGTGCTTTGGTCTTCCAGTCATGCTCTGTACAAATCAAATGTGTAGTGTTTGAGTCGACATGACTGGCATACCTCCCTCCATTATGCGTGATCCAATTCTTGAAGGCATGGACTGTCCTGCTTGGGCCAAAATCACCGCTGACGGAGATGACAAGCTCTTTGAACGGTTTCTTGACCATGATGAATGATCAAAGATCTCTTTACCCTAGACCGAAAGTTTGACGGATGGATTTGTGACTTTAGGAAACTTCGGGCAGAGTGATTTGTCTCATCTAAAGAAGAATAAGAAGAGACGTATGAGCTTAGAGCTTGTATGAGGGGAAACTGCAGAAGAGAGGAAATATGAGGGGATTAACGCGGCGGGGAACTTTTACTCAGACTGGTTGTCAGATGTTTAACTGAAAGCAATTCGCAGAAAAGATGTAGAAGGTAGACGGTGTAGCAGTTTCCTAAAGCCTGTTCAGAGTGTTTTGAATAGTGAGGCGCTTTCAGAAGAAAGTACAAGAGTAGTTCAATAGTGAGTTGACTTCAGATGTAATCACCGAAATCAGTAATCTATGCCGACGTCTGCCGCTGGTGTGAAACTTCAAGAGTCAAATTTGTGGTCAAGTAATACTTTTCGCAGCCTTGACAAACGCCTCGATCTTTTCCATGCTCTGTGCTCCGTTCTCCTCGACCCCACTACTCACGTCTACTCCAAGCACTCTATTTTTTAGCTCACCTAAACTCTCTATCACAGTTTTGACGTTCTCCGCTACTAACCCACCTGACAACATCACCTTGAGGCTAGCATCTCTCTCCAGACAAGCCTTCAAGTCCGATATGGCGATCTGCTCTCCAGTCCCTCCTATCCCGGAGTCCAAGTGTGGAATCGCATGATAGCCAGTAGTTCCTACACCGAGGTTGGCAGAACCGGTGGGCCTGAACGACTTTATTACGGGAACAGGTATGAGTCTTGCCCATTCGAGAGGTTCGGAACCGTGTAGTTGGACAGCATCCAGATTAAGCAATTTCTGTTGCTCAAGGATATATTCTAGTGGCTGGTCGAGAAAAACGCCGACGAGAAGTGCATGAGAAGGATTGGTGAGATGTTGCACGGAATGTGTGAAGTAGTCCTCTGCCTTGTTCGCTGGAGTATCTTGTTGCTTTCTGGGAGATGGTCGCTCTGTTTGGTGAACGAATTTTGAAATTTCAAGAGCTTTTTCGGTCGATATGCATCTCCTTCGCCCCGTAACGAGAATGACGCCCACCAGATCGGCACCAGATTTGATGGCTGTTTGGGCACCTTCTACGCTGCGCGTACCACATATCTTCACAACAAGATCTTTTGGTGTTGCATGGATAGGTGCATCTTGAGCATTACTGAGAAGTTCTCGAACGAATTGGGCGGTGTCCTTGGCTCGCATGAGAGCTTCACCAACAAGCACAGCACCAACTCCATTTTTAAGGTATGGCTCAACGTCTTTGGAACCGGAGATCCCAGAGAGAGCGCAAACTACCGTCCCCTCGGGGACTACGGACATGAGACGAGATGTCGTATTCAAATCGACCTCGAAATTTGTGAGATTGCGGTTGTTGACTCCGATAACTTTTGCACCAAGTTCCACTGCTGTCTTCATTTCGTCCACAGTGTTCACTTCGACCAAAGGTTCCATATCCAAACTTAACGAGTAGTCGTAAAGTTTCTTTAACAGGTCTTTGTCGAGCATCTTAACAATGAGAAGAACAGTATCGGCGCCTGCGAGTCTTGCTTCAAGGATCTGGTATTCATCAAAAATGAATTCCTTCCGCAGTATGGCTGGCCTGTTCGGCATGGCCTCCAGCGCTTGACGGACAGCTTTGAGATCCTCTATGGAGCCTTTGAACCAGTGTGGTTCGGTCAAGACGCTGATTACACTTGCACCGGCCAGTGCATATGTCCTGGCCTGCGCAGGCGCGCACGTTGAGATAGAAATGATCCCTTTGGAAGGAGACGCGCGCTTGATCTCCGCCATTAATGATAACGGATAAGGTGACTTTTTGAGACGATCCGGAAACGATATTTGTGGTGGTGCAAGATTGAGATCGTATGCCGCTTGCAAATCGGATGGACGTTGCGAGGGAATCTCTTTCTGTTTCGCTACTTCTACCTTTCGATGATCGTAGATTTGCTCAAGGATAGAAGTTTGTTTGTCTTTTTGAGAGTCAAGAATGCCATTGGTGATGCCATTGGTGATACCGTTGATCATTTGATGTTTGGAAAGCTCCTCATTCTCTTTCCAAGTTCCTCCTTGCATCTTCAGGAAGTTGCGGAGCATAATCAGGCCATCTTCCGTCAAGATACTCTCTGGGTGAAATTGAACGCCTTCGATGACGTACTCTTTATGCCGAACGCCCATTATGACCGTTTTGCCGTCGTCAGTGCCTGTATTGGTCCAAGACGAGACCTCCAAGCACTCAGGAAGAGTTGGATGAGTACCTGCTAATGAGTGGTATCGCGTCACCGGTAAATTCTGGCGTAGTCCTTCGTAGACTCCCTTGCCATCATGTGAGAGCTGTGATGTCTTTCCATGAAGGATTTCACCAGTAACATCCACCACGCCACCGAAAACCGAGTACATGCATTGTTCTCCCAAACAGACTCCTAGAATGGGAATCTTGCCGGCAAAGTATCTGATGGCATCATTGCTTATTCCGCCGTCAGTATCTGGGTGACCAGGCCCAGGACTAACTACCAATTGAGTCGGATTTTGGGCCGCAAGTTGCTCAACGGTAACTTCGTCGTTTCTGTACACAGTGACGTTGGCGCCTTCTAGTACGAGGTATTGGTAAACATTCCAGGTGAAAGAGTCGTAATTGTCGATCAAGATCAGGTTCTTCGCCGTGGCAAGTTTTGGCTGCGGAACGGGCGCATGGGGAGAATGGTCGATGAGATCGAGAGCTGGCATTTTGGAGTTACTAGCGGAGGCAATTGCACGATTATGGGATTTGTAGGAGAATTCAGACCAATTTATCTCCAAGGACTCTTTCCTTAGAGTCTCTTACCCAGCAATTGCAGTTGCACATTCACAATCTGCCAGGGCATTTACCCGAATTGACATAAGGCGTGGTAAGTTCGAGTCAGACAAATGACACCTTCGGAGGTGAAGATTTTCCAGTCCGATGGACAACGTTGCGGCCTTAATGCCCCGTCCCGCTCAGACGCCGACGCGTTTCTCCTTGCTGGCGCGTTCCTCATTCAATCTCCGTCACTTCCACTCCAACTACTCTCACCGCTTTGTTTCTTCGGCATGTCCAATAGCTGTCGGACCTCTATGCTGAGCCAGTGACAATTTCAAATTTCTACAAAGTACCACTGTCAACCAATATACCGCCGCCATGGCGCAAAACTCCAAGATCTATTCAGCCACATACTCCAACGTGCCCGTGTACGAGTACAATGTCAGCCCCGGAAACCACGTCATGAGAAGGCGTGCTGATGACTGGATCAATGCAACTCATATTCTGAAAGTCGCCGCATACGACAAGCCTGCACGTACCCGCATTCTCGAAAGAGAAGTGCAGAAAGGTGTTCATGAGAAGGTTCAAGGTGGATACGGAAAATATCAAGGTGCGCGGACATGGCTCGCTTTAGTAGCGTATCTACTTTACTTACGGAGTCATCAGGTACCTGGATTCCACTCCATGACGGTCGAGCTCTCGCCGAACGCAATGGTGTTTTGGACAAGCTACTTCCCATCTTCGATTTCGTACCTGGTGATCGCAGCCCTCCACCAGCTCCGAAACATGCAACTGCAGCTTCCAGTCGACCTCGTGCTCCTCGTCAACACCAACCAATTCGTCGCGAAGATCAGTTCGATGCAGCAAGCGTCGGCCAGTATCAAGAAGATGACACACCAGATAACATTACAATCGTTTCGGACAGCATAATGGAAGAAGATGGCTTCAATTCTCAATATACAAATCCGCGCAAACGCAAGCGTACCGCCGATCAGATGTCGGTTCAAGACCAGCAGCATCGTATCTGGGCTGATTCTCTGCTGGACTACTTCATGCTTCTCGATTCCGAGGATCCAATTCTGCCTCCGACTGCTCCACCTCCAGGCGTGTCTCTCGACAAGCCACTTGACGACAAAGGCCATACTGCACTTCACTGGGCGGCAGCAATGGGAGATTTGGATGTTGTGAAGGATCTCATCTCGCGCGGCGCTCGCATTGACAGCGTTTCCAACAATCTTGGCACACCATTTATGCGAGCGGTGCTATTCACAAACAACTATGACAAGAAGACGATGTCCAAACTCGCTCGGATCCTTGCACCAACGGTTCGAAAGACTGATTGGTTCGGAAGCACCGTGTTCCACCACATCGCGGCAACCACGAGCAGCAAGAACAAGTACCAATGCGCACGGTACTACTTCGACAGCATCATCAACGTGCTCCTGGAGACGTGGATTCCAAGCGAAGTGACAGAGCTGCTGAACAAGCGCGACAAAAACGGCGACACGGCGATCCACATCTGCGCGAGCAACGGCGCGCGCAAGTGCGTGCGGTCGCTGCTCGGCCGTCACGTCACGGTCGACATGCCGAACGCCCAAGGCGTCACCGCCGACGATCTCATCCGCCAGCTCAACGAACGCCGCCGAAGCCACTACGACGCGTCGCGCGCCCGCGACATGTCCAGCAGCCCGTTCGGGCCGGACGGCCGCGGCTCCAACGGCGACGCGGCTCCAACGGCAGCAGCAGCAGCGGGCGTGGGCGGCGCCGTGCGCGCGCCCTCGCCTGCGTACCGCAGCGCGACGGCCACAGCGCTGATGACGCGGGTGGCGCCAACGCTGCTGGAGCAGCTGCGGGCAGTGGCAGCGGAGGCGGAGGCGCAGTTCGAGAAGCTGGAGCAGGAGGCGCTGGAGGTGGAGCGGGTGGCGGGGCGGCGGCGCGCCGAGCTGGACGGGCTGCGGCGCGTCGCCGACGGCCAGCGGCTGGACGCGCTCGAGCGCGACGCCCGCGACCCGCCGCTGCTGCGCGCCGACGACGCCGACGAGCTGGAGCTGCGCGCCCTCGTGCTTGAGGCGGAGGCCCTGCTGGAGCTGGAGAGTGCGGACGAGCTGCTGAGCTTGGTGGGCCCGAACGGCGCTGTTGCGAACGGCAGCCCTATCGCTGCTGATCGGTCTCTGCCTGGTGCTATGGGCCCGCCCGCGACGAATGGCCTCGGAGATGCGAATGCTTTGGGCCAGAAATTGGCGCTTGCGCAGAAGGAAAGGCAGAGACTCGTCAAGGACAGCGTGAAGAGCATGTCCGTTGCAGGTCTCGGTGAAAAGCAGGGCGATTACAAGAGGTTGTTGAGGGCTGCGCTTGGTGTTAAGGAACAGGAAGTCGAGGGTATGCTAAATGAGATTCTGAGGGAGTTGGAGGAGGAGCGTGAGAGGGCGAGGCTTGAAGAAGAGGGCTGATTGATCTCAATTGCAACGTTGCTTGTACATGATGAAGCTGTCTCTTTCTGGCGACCGTTATCAGTGCTCAGATGGTAGGATCGTTATTATTGGCTAATGCTCGAGTCTTCTGGGTAAGATATACTCGATGGCCACTGCAGATCCGTGTAGCTTGCGACTTGATCAGAGCGAAGCATGAGGTGGATAGCTCAAAAGCTGAGTAGTAACTTAGATGCGTCGGCAAATGTTTGCTGAATGGCGTAAAGTGCACTGTTGGCAAGAAAACGCTTTTGTGACAGATGACTTCAAGTTGCTAGGCTGCGACACCTCTACCGTTCCTACGTAAAGTATGTGATGGTAGCATATTCAGACCGGAAGCAATGTAAGGTCTGCAAGGAATCACCACCATAGCCATCAGCCCGCATCAGAGTCAGCATAGCCCAGTATCGCCTCATCATCTGACTCGTTTCCACTTGGTTCCTTGTCAACGCGATCGACCCATAGCTCAGACTCACACGCTTGCTATTCTACCAGGAAAAACTGCTTAACCTTCTTCACTGGCCTCTCCTCATCGTCAGATTTTTTTTCCTGCTCAGCTCTTGACAAGGAAGCGTAGAAGTTCCGCACCCTATCATGAGCAATGACTCTCGAAGGATCAAAACTCATGACCTGCAATCCTGCCATATTCGTGGCTCGAGAGAGCGCGACATATGCTTGTCCTTTCTCAAACACCTTCCTTAAATCAACCTTCACTCTCTCCAGTGTCTGACCCTGAGCTTTGTGGATCGAAAGCGCCCAGGCGAGAATTAGGGGAACTTGCGTCCTAGAGGCTTGTACGTCTCCATTTGGTAATTCGATTTTCCACGTCTCGTACTGAACCAGAAGATCTCTGGTGGTCCCATCGGGAAGCGCAAACCTCACCACTGGATATATCTGTGCTGTACCTGCCATCAACTCCTTGATCTTTAATTTACGCTCTGAGAGTTCAGCTGGACCATCTTTGTCGTCTGGATTTGTCTGCGTGGCATAGTACTCTTCTTCATTCCGCTGGTAGTTGTCAAAACAATCTTCGCTCATGAAGCCTATCACCTTGCCCAAACTTCCGTTGACGAGACTCTCATCAATGTTTTTGATCAACATGACCTGTGCTCCCTTCTTCAGCATCAGGGATTCGGGGGCCATACAATTTGCCAGGAGCTTGTCGCGGAAGGCTTTTTCATTAATACTCCCACCATCACGTGCATCGTAGTTTCGCAGGTCGCCTTGAAGATTTCGCATCCTCTTCATATTTGCGTCATCAACTTCTGCGCGTGTGGGGAATAATTCCGTTGCTTCGAGGTCGTCATCAAAATGTAGTGGTCGAGAAAGTGACCGAAACTTGGAGATGGAATCCGGCGTGAGACGTCCCTCGCGCATTTCGTTCAGCATGGCAGCGAACTCTATAAGACTCTGATTAGCATGTTATCACCAGCGCTAACAACGATAGCTCTCACCTGGATCTTTCTGACGGAAAACATGTTTCAACCCAATCGTATGTTCAATCACAGTGTTCCAACTGTGTGCATCAAAGCAGAATCTAGCAGCCCGCCTAGGATCATCCGGAACAGGTGGTAACTGGAAGAAGTCACCCGTGATCACGATCTGAATACCTCCGAATGGTCGTCCATTGTTCTTGATGGTCCGCGCTATCTCCTCTAGTTTGTCAAACAGCTCTCCATCTACCATCGAGATCTCGTCAATGATGAGAATTTTGGTTCTCATCCATCGTTGCCTCGCTTTTTGATTCTTCCGTATTTTCTTCACCAATGCTGGAACCTCTTCTCTGCCGAGCCCAATCCCAGCAAACGAATGCAATGTTACGCCTCCAATGTTGCAAGCCGCTAAACCAGTAGAAGCAGTGACGGCTACACGATCGCTTTCTCGAAGGTGTTTCTTCTTCAGCGCATGAATGATTTCTCGAAGAAGAACAGATTTTCCAGTACCAGCAGATCCGGTGAAGAAGACTGAGTTACTCTTTTCGACAACCAGATCAAGAACGTGCAGTTGTTCTTCGCTGAGGAATACCTTTGGGATCTTTTCTACTCTTCGCTTTTTTCCGCTTGTAGACTTCACGTCTTCAGTCGCTTCGTAAGTCTTGCTGAGCTTCTTATTGACGGCATTTTGTCGGAATAACTTTTGCTGTTCTTTTACTGCACTCGCTGTTGTGTTCCAGGGATACCGTTCCAGAGTTGTGTTCTTTGGCAGAGGTGTTTTTGCGGGTGTAGATTGTTTGTCCTCCTCGACTCTTAAATCACCGGCGTTCACACTCACATCAGGGTTGATGGGCTTCGGTGATTGGGTCTCCGACAACCAGGGTAGATTTCTCCGCTTACTGGCTTTGGGTTTTGGGACATTTGGATCCAAAGGCATCGCTGCAGCATCGAACATTTGTTGGGCCGGGCTTGGCTTCTTGAAGTGCTCAAGTGGTGAAGACGACCAAGGCAAAAAGGCACTACTCGCAATTTGATCCTCAGATTGGGAAAAATCGGCGTTGATGATCGATTGATATCCCGAATCTTCGTGTGGACTGGCCATCATGATATGGGGAGACTGGCGGGGAGATGTAGGACTGACATTGAGAAGAGGTGCTTGTGGTTCTGCATTGTCGACCGGATCTTCCACGTCAAGATCAACGTCACTTTCGAAATCATTCTCGTCGAAGATAATGTCTTCACCGAACATATCAGGTTTCGACTTTGCCCGATTTTGTAAACTACCTACGCCAGGATATGACGCGGGCTCGAAAGCATCTTGTCCTGATAACGCCTTTGCCAATCCACTTGAATTTCTCTTCACTCCAGCATGTGTGGTCGGTCCATTGAGACTCGGATGCGTCGTATGTGCTTTGAATACATTTGCGTTGCTTGTGGACAAAGGTCTCGTTTGAGTCGATGATTGCGATGTTATCGGGCTCGACGAAAATAGTTGTTTTGCCAAAGACTTTTGCTGGGCAATAGCCTCATGACTAGCCACAGCTTTTTTCAGCATTGCAGTCTTGGGGGAGAGAGCAAGACGCGTGTATTTCCGACAACTCGAGAGAGAAGGATAAAGGAGTCGGACAGGCAGACGAAAGACTGCGCTTCTAACACCAGATCTGACAAGCATACAGCGTGAAATTATTCGATCTAGAACGAGAAAGAGAAAAAGGTTGAGTCTATGCCACCTGGCAGCTTCTATATCGAATGATGGCTGCCATTGGAAGCTTTCAGTTGTGAAGGTCGACACGTCCAGCTCCAAAGGTGGAGCACTAAAGTATCATCAAACGCGAAATGGCGCGTGTCACGTGATGGACCCTTTCGGCCCGACGATGCAGCAGCCGATATGATATGCATGTCTCAAAAGCTCCAAGTGTTCATATTCTCCGGTTTCTATGTTAATGCTCGACATAAAATTGTTCACCCACTTACCTCATATGTCTGCTACCCTTACGACATCTCTCTTCACAACTTCGACCGAGCCATCATTGCTGGATTCTTTCGTCAAGTCGCCCGTCATAGCGAAACAATCTATCCTATTGCAAGACCTTATTCCGACCTTCCTTCGATTTGGACATCCTACTCTCCTCAGCCACAGACCATGACAACTCACGGCCAATTCAGCACGAGGAATCCTACTATTAAACGCATCCTCAAAGAAGCTTCTGAGCTCGCTGAAAATCCCTCACCAGATCTCCACGCCGAACCTCTTGAGGCGAATCTTTTCGAATGGCACTTCACAATCCGCGGCCCACCTTCACCATCGTCCTTCGCCGGCGGAATCTACCACGGCCGCATAGTCCTCCCACTCACATATCCCTTGCGACCGCCATCCTTCAGATTTCTCACGCCCAGCGGACGCTTCGAGGTGAACCGCGAGATCTGTCTCAGCATCAGCGGACACCATGAGGAGACATGGCAGCCGGCGTGGGGAATACGAACGGCACTGACGGCGATACGGAGCTTCATGGACACGGATGTGAAGGGCCAGGTTGGCGGATTGCAGGCCGACGACAATGCGCGGAAGCGGTTCGCGAAGACATCGGTAGAGTGGACATGCGGGGCTTGTCGAAAGAGTAACAAGGTTATCATGAAAGAGCGGGAGGAGGCGTGCAAGGAGTCTGATGCCACTGGTGTGGAGAAGAAAGAGGACGTAGTACCAGAGGAGTTGAGGTTAGCGTACAGGGAAGATCTCGCTGCTGGCAGTGAGAAAGAGGTCAAAGAAGCTGTTGACAGGTCGATGGAGCAGTCTGCCGAAGTAACTACGGCTTCAACGAGTTCAACTCAAAGTCTCAGTTCCACAGCCACACCACAAGCGAGAGCTCCTCGAAGACAGTCTGACGATGCATGGATAGATAAAGCCATTTACACAGTTGCGGCACTGCTGGCTTTACTAGTGGCTCGCAAGGTGCTGTTATTCCTCTAAATATGCATTTCTTGTGCAAATCTTGTGCAAGGAATCCTTTGTACAGTTACGATTAAGTGCATGGCATTAGACGGCGTAAAGTCAGGACAGACAGGGCTGGGTAAACGGCATAAATCCTAGAACATGATTGACGTTCATAGAAGTAACTTGATTCAGTTCAATGAAGCAAACACCGTGCCTCTGTCAAGCCTAAATTCATACATGCAATATCCAAACGCCAATGCTCGCTAGTCATGGCTTTCCACATGACTTCGTATATGAAATTAATTGTACAGCCAGATGTCACAAGCTATCTTCTCCTGTCTCTCCTGCTACTGCTCCTTCCTGGAGCTCTACCATTCAAAAAGTCTTCAGGAACGTCATTCCAACTCCCGTTCGCGTCTTGTTGGGATGGTCTCAGCAGTCTTCTCCTTCCGTCAGCCGCTTCTTCATCACTGCTATTTTCGAAGTCGTCCGCGCCGTCCATCTGGGCATTACCGTGACTGGGAGAGAGTCGCTGCAAAGGTGTGGAATTCCCTTGCTTCTTTACACTCCAATCGGTCCCATCGACATTCTGGTTTACCCTGCTTCCTGTCCTATTCGGCGTAGGGCTTCTCCTCATGCCTACGTTACCCGCGCTGTTGACAGCAAAGCCCTGAGTTGTAGTTGGTTGAGCAGACTCGCGTTGTTGCTCAAGTTGCATTTCATACTGACGTCTCCTCTTAATATCTTCGCTGGCATCAATCCACTTCTGACTTAGATCCCACGACCAGCCGTCGCCCTCGGAGTTGCAAATTGGCAACCACCAAAGCAGCGGATTCGGTCCAAACACTTGTCTCATGTTTCTACGCCACCCAAGATCGAACGCATTCGGCAGATGCTCGCTATCTCTTTCGTCCAAATAATCTTGATATCTGTCACGCTCGCGCTGTTCCTCCTGCTGAGCCCATGAGAGATTCTGTTGGAGACTCCTTTGCGCTGGACTAGGGCTCGTCCGTTCCTCGCCTTCCTCCTGTCGCAACACACCAGGAAGAACGTTGGCATGGATCTCCGTCAGGCGATCTCCGAGGTCGCGGAGACTCTCTCCCAGGCTATGGTTCTCGGGATCGACGTAGGTCCTCTGCTGAGCCTGCCTCAAATGCGGCTGGATCTGGTGGCGCAGCGGCGAAAGGTATCGTGTCTTCTCGAGGCTCTCAATCGTCGTTTGGTTGCGGCATGCCAGGTACAGGTGCCACGCAGTGAAGCCGCCGATCACAAGCCCGATGATACCGGACAGCACGGCCAAAAGGATGTAGTGCACAGGCATCATCGTCTGTTCTTCCACGAAGCCGTCCACGAATACGCTGCCGTATATCCAGCTCGCTGAGATGGCGAAACACGCCCAACAGAAGAGCGTGACGTAAATCAAGAACAGCAAAAACGCTTTGTAGTTCCGCAGGCCGACACATGTCGCCAGCCAGGGACAGTGGTGGTCCATTTTTAGCACGCAGCGCTTACAGGTGCTGCAGTGATGTGCGCGGTCTGGTTTCTTAGCAGAGCATTTCTTGCAGAAGCGAATCTCGCCGGTAGATTTTACCGTCAGGGAGGCGTAGCGCGGCTCGGTGATCGGGAGTGATGAGGGATTTAAGGGTGAACTCGAAGGTGAGCCCGGGTCAGTGAAAACCGCGGTCGAGTAAGACCAATTTAGGAGAATGTAGAGGATTATGCCGATGATGGAGACCGTGGGTCCTGCGCAAGTTAGATATAGTAGGTTTGAGAATGGCAGCCTCAACAAACCACTCCAGATGTAGCGTTGGGTAGGAAGGAAGCCGAGCCTCGTTTGCACCCATACTGCCCATGTTGTCAATCCGTAGACAAATGCTAGTGGAAAATAGGTCAAAGTCGTGCAGCAGTATCGTTCACAACGCCGTAGGAAGCTCCTCCGGCGACGTCGAGATGAAGGCGAATGAGGTGGCTCAGGAGATCCAAGAGTTGCCATCGTGAAGTATATACATAGGTTGTACAACTATCGAGCCATAAGAATGAAGCTCTCGTGCAGCGGCAGGCCTTCGACGCGTAACTCTCCAGCGCCCTAATCTGGGAGGGTTTTTGCGGAGAGTGTCGAGGAGAGGTGAGCGGTGTGCTACCTGTACATGTCTGGGAGAGTGGGTGAGACTGGAGGACAAGTTGAGGTTCTTGTGTTGAAAACGATATTGGATAGCTACTAGGTAGGAAGCTGATAGACGTGAGGTTTGCCTTGCTGTCGTCAACAACCTTAAAACGAGGCGCAGTCCGACTTCGGTAAGAGTATGTTACCGTTTTACGGTACGATAAGTCGTGGCGCGCAGTTAGCCTCGTATATCAAATTGTCACAAAGAATTGATCAAGACCGTTAAATTAAAGCTAATGACATAAGTTACTGCGATCGATTCAAAAGTATCAGTGAAAAGCAACAAAACTAAGCACAAATACCCGCTCAGCAGATCGTCCTTTCAAGCTTGTCGTCTTCAAAACAAAGTAAGTGATCAGTGGAAGCTAAGCTAGAGGTTTGAGACATCCAGACGGCCGAGTTCCTCGCGATCCTCGACCACTACTGCGACCCGGGCCTGCCGGTCCTCGACGAGACCCGCAGCCAGCTGCTCATCGGCGCGCGCACTGCCGCCGACTACACTGCGCTCGGCGACGACCCCGTGCTCGCGACCCTGCGCCCGCTCTTTCGCCGACTTCAACAACGCGCGCCGCCAGGACGCCAGCCGCGCCCGTGCTAATGCCACGGAGAATGCGAACCGCACGCTGCTGTTCCAGCAGGCGGGCGGCGCGGAGGAGCGCCAGGCCGTCGTTACGGCGGCCCTGAGGGCCAAGGTGGCGCGGGCGCTAGGCATCGCGGTGGAGGACGTTGATGCGGAGAAGACGTTGGCGGACTACGGCACGGACTCGCTCATGACTGTCGAGCTGCGGAGCTGGATGCGTAAGGACTTTGGCGCCGAAGTTACGTTGTTTGATATGATGGGTGGGAAGTCGATAAAGGCTGTTGGTGAATTGGTTGTTGGGAAGGCGGTGGCTTGAAATGCTTCCTTTCTATACTTTCTCCGAAGTGCTATTTAGGCCCGTCGCCTACCTTTGGGTATCGACTTAAGGTGGGCATACAGGCCAGTGGAAAGATTCGCACCCGGGAACGAAGTACGGATGCACAGCACAGAGTTCAGGAATAACTTAGCGGCCGTGGCGATACTTATTCACGCAACGTGGCCGCAGATTCGATCGGTACCTCCTGTCAAAGAGATCAACGATCCTGGTTAGGGCGAAAACTATTGCTACTTCGCTGGGATTCATCGTTTATAATCAACATTCTCAACAAGTGTCTGCGCTTGGGAGATAAGTGTTGGCCTCTGGTTGTCTTGTGGAACTACTTTCATTAATGGACATCTCTACAGAGAAACAATCGTGGATTCAATCCAAGAGCTTTAAATTTGAAGAATTCCTTCATCGGATCTTCGGAGTCTTCCAGCCTGCGTTCATTTCCACCGTATCCCACTCGTAGACACAGTTGCCCAGAGCTTATAGAAGTGCCGAAGCTCCTGAAAATCGCAGAAACCACCCCTTCGTATGATTCACCATGGTATATCGAGTCAATGGCCTCCGAATCCCAGGCTAATGCAGTTGCTATATTGGTTGGAAAATCTTGTTTACCTGGTACATTGCTACTTGGAGACAAGGGAGCAGAATCTATTTGAGCAGTAGTTCTCGATGGTGATACCAGTGTTGGTGAGCCTTCGGCCGCTCCAACTTCCCATGTGCTTTCCGTCGAAGCAAACAAAGATGCTGATTTGTCCCAGAGATCTGCATGCACATCGGTATTTCCTGAATCGATCTTGTTTGGACGGCTAAAATCACGTAGGGATCCAGTCCTCCCTTGATCTGTCCATGCGAGAAGGAGACGGTTCGGAGCCTCAGCTGTGTCCATTGAGGAGAGTCGACGTTTGATACGCATGCCTGGATGAGGTGTCGATTCATCACCAAATACTATAGCACCTAACCAGACAGATGCCCGCTCGGCTCGGCTCGGTGGCCTTGTAGATTGCACTACGTCGGCTGATGTATTAATGGAGAGGCCGCTGAACTTTTGTACAAAGTGACCCAGGCTCTTGCGTCGCTTCTTTGTGCTAGATTGAACTACGTTTTGGGGTAATTGCTGTGCTATCTCGACTTCTTTCTCGACCTCCACCTCGAGCCGTTCTAACCGTTCCAAGGAGCATTGCTGTGAGATGATCAGGCTTTGTACTGCTAATCTATCTGATTTATCATCTTGTTCCGTTTCGGCCGTTATTGTCAAGCTATAATTTGGTCAGCTTAATGGACGATCTCGGGAGACATAGATTAGCGCACCGTCTCATTGATGCCTTTTCTGCTAATTGCATTGTACTTAGCATTATTCCTAATGTGAGTTTGTAGCTCTCCAACGTTGACTTGATTAGTTTGACTTTTGAATTTTTGAAGCCCAACCATTTCACTCTCGATGCAAAATCGACCGAGGGAATGCCTCCCAAGCCAACATTTTTCCGTGGCAATAGGTCTTTTACGACATCGTCCAACTCATTGAAGACGGTTTTACATCTCTCAAGGATTTTTCGAGCAGTATCTACCGCCGCGTTCGAGTAATGAAAGTGAGCATGCGACAGAACCGTCTCTAGCTGCTTGAAAACGGAACAAAGCAGAGATATTTCGGTGCTTAGGTCTTGGAGCTCCTTCCCAGCAGCACCAATGGTGGAGGCGATGTCGAATATGGCAATGGACAACTTTGCGCCTGCACCGGCAACCCCGATAATGCTCGCTATCAGGCTGATCTCTGCCATTCTGCTGGCTACTCCAGAGGCTCTCCAGACCTGTTGCCCAATTTGGGTAATGGTGTAATCAGACGTGAGTTTAAACGACGGTCAAGTAGCTGGACGCGTGTCGAGTCCGCTTCGTTAGCCAACTCACAATAAGTACGTTAGTTCGTTCCTTCACACAGAGTAAGACTGAGATCAGCTACGTCACACAAGAGCTCACCGGTAGTAATTTACAATAAAATACCTTACCTAGTAATAGTCACATGAGTTATAAATCGCCGAAAGCAAATATTGGATCTATGGTAAGTGCCTTACTCCGCAATATGAAGCGCTTTTCGTACACATGGGGCTCAGTCGAGAATCCGATCATAATCAAATCCGACGCTGGCGGGTCGTTCCTCGCAACCCGAAACCTTGTCAAGGCGCTCTTTCGGCTTCATTACTCAGGCAAGCAGCGAGTGTTGTGCGTGGATGCAATCTGCATCAATCAAGACAACGTGGAAAAAGCCCAGTAAGTCAACCAAAGTGTGAACATATGTGGTCAAGCAAGCGAAGTCTTGGTCTGGCTCGGGGATACAGATAACAACAGCAACAAGGCATTCGCCTGGATCAGGGAGGAACCAAAGCGAATGCAACAACTCCTTCATCAATTAACGCTGATCTAGAAACGTCAGCTGGATTTCATGGAGCTGATATTGTACAGCGGGTCGGCCCGGATGATCCCGTAGAGGAACAAATTCTTAGTGGCGTCAAACCGGAACACCTCCCGAAAGATATTATCGATTCCATATTCAAATTAAGTTGATGAGCACCTGTGACACTCGCCTGCGTATGATCTGTACTTCTACCGTGCACACTCCATCCCTCCATTGTACTAGTTTGGTCGGCTAGCCGTCATCGGCTCGGAATTGTGTGTGGTTGCGTTAAAGCAATGCCGGGTGCGATGTGAACTTGCGAGAGCTGGGAAGACTAATTAATAAGTTTGGCCCACGATGAGATTGAAAGTTTCGCGGTAGCCGAGTTCAGGGAATTTAGGAATAGTCACAGTAGACAACTTGCATCAGACTATGGGAAAGTCGACATTATCAGGACATCTGATTTGCTTCAAGTCAAAGTACACATGGCTTTTCTCGCTAAGTTACTCCAGGACATCCCGAAGCCCCCTGCTGAACGTACTGTCCAGAAAGTTGATGAGTCGAAGGACAGGTCTTGTCCACAAGACGAGGTACCACAGACGCCAATGACGCCAATGTCACCAAGCACTGTTATGTTGCTGCATAACTTTATCATCCAAAAGCAGGCTCACGCACCTGACAAGACTAGCAACCAGAGCCTTGAGCGGTATGTACAGAAGCTTACCAAAGCAGCCCAAACATTCTTCACCCAGTGTGTCCTCCAGCGCAAGCAAATTCAATTCTTGACCAAAATGAACGACGAATCCAAAGTTCGGCGGTCCACCAAGTCAGAGGTTCTGAGGAAGGCGAAGGTCATGAGCTATGAGGACCTTAAGGATGAACGAGAGAAGCGTGAAAAGAAAGTGGCCACCAAAAACGCCAAAGGCAAGGGGAAACGCGGTCCGAAGCCGAAGAAGACCACGTCAGCAGAGAAAGCCTCCGTGGACGAAGGGACTCGTCTTCGGAAGCGCAAGAATCCGCCAGAAGCAGATCCGCCAGAAGCATCTTCGCCAGAGCCAAAGGCCAAGAAGGTGCGGATGAGCAAGGCGTCAGAGCCGTGGAAGGCTCCAGTGGCGCGGATGAGCGAAGTGCAGGTTGAGGAGGATGGAATTGATGTATGAGGGATGGAGCTTAGATCGGGTTGAGGCAGGCTCGCGCCGGCCGCGACTTGTCGCTGTAATTACAGTAGAGTTCGCCTTTGTCGTACCTTTGGCGGAATGGAATAATTAGAAATTGCAATGATATACTGACGGTGTCATCTTCGCCAAAGTTCCGGATTTTGCTATCCCTGTCAGCTAGTTACGGTACTTCTGCAGTCTACTCGGCTGCGACCCTGCTTGCCTTTCAGTGAAGTAGCGAGCTAAGCAATGTGAGTCAAAGGGGACAGGTACATTTCGAAAGAAGCAGGCTCTTGGAAGGTCTCACCAAAACATTAGTTACGAACTTTCAGGCAGAAGCATGCAATGGGAGTTCTATCATAACCGAGCTCGAGCGGCTTCATTCAACCTCTCACGACGGACATAAGACTGACCCAAATACTTCAACTTCATCCAGCATCATGTGCGAGCGCCATATTACTACCACAGTATACACTTGCGGACATACTAAGATAAAACGTTCCATTGAACGCTCCGGAGGTTGTGATGGAACATGCACCGAAATCAAAGACGTTCACATGGGATCAACGAAAGCTCGAACACCTTGCGATGATTGTCTTGCATAATGACTTTCCTGTAGTAAGAGCCTTCCTTTTGCGACAAAAAGTTTAACAACTTACAGTCATGATAGCATGAGAAATTACCCTAGGAGTCAAGAGTGCAAAGCAAGTGATTGAGGTGAGAATTGGGACACTGTAACAAGACAGCGCGTTACAGCTGCAGAAAAAAGGAATCCCCTCGCTTCCGTTAAGGACAATAGCTTCCATAGAGTAAATGAACCTATTGCTAAAGGCATAATTAATCCCTTTAATTGACAATCTCTCTCATGGTAGACCAGCAGCGCGGCCAAAGTGCTGTTCAACGGAAGCAATACGGGGTAAAGGCGCGGTTTCATCGGCGATAACTACCGAACAACTCTCCAATCTTTCTTTTCTCACTCTTTCCTCCACTAACTCTCGGTCCACCATCAGAAAGAGTTACTACGATGCAGAAGTCCTTGGTGGTCTTCTCAGATGGCTCTCCAGTCCCCCTGGACGGAAAATTCCACGTCGACCCGTTGGATCCATTAGTATCTATCAAATACGTGAAGTCGTGGTGTCCTCCCGGGGTGACACGCGTTTTCTCGGGCGGTAGTACCTCACGACTAGGCTTTCTTTCGGATGGAACAGTCCTTAAGTTCCCATTTGACAGAGAGGATCAACGTGCACGAAAATGTTTGGAGATCGAACATCACATCCTCTCCGCCCTAGGGGATCACGAAAGGGTGGTCAAATACTTGGGAAAGCATCTTCATGGCCTCAATTTTCAGTTCGCGCAAAATCAGGATGTCCGGCGATACATGTCATCACGCGAAAGCAATTTGATTCCGCTTCAACTACGCGAAAGATGGGTGAATCAAGCTGCACGAGCCGTCTCGTTCGTGCACTCGAGAGGGGTCATTCACTGTGACATCCATCCAAACAACTTCCTGCTTGATAAGCAGCTTAATCTCCAACTTTGCGATTTCTCTGGGTCTCTATTTGGCGAGTTGGACGGGCAAGCTATGGAGAGCACACGGTTCTTCCTTCCAAGGGATCCACTTACTACTCCCAACGAACGCACCGATCTCTTTGCGCTTGTCTCGACATTCTACTATTTCATGTGTGGACGGGAGCCCTACGAGGATTTATCGGACGATGATGTAACAGCTCGCTATATGCGAGGCGAGTTTCCGGATGTGACGACGGTTTCATATGGCGCGGTAATCAAGGCAGGTTGGACTGGAACAATCAGCAATGCCAAAGAATTGGAGGAGGCTCTATTGCAGGATGATGGAAACAGGGCTTGAATACTGCCGGTGGGAAATGCGGCGACTCAAAGTGCAATACGCCTCCATGATCTGAAGGGACATTGATGATAGGCATCTTGTTATTACAGGGACAATATCACGAGAAAGGGCTTCGTATGATAGGCGGCTAGTTTAGATATGAGATCACCATTCGCAGCACTCGTCGACGTAGCATAACTAATTAACAGGATTGGAACAGCACTCTATTCATTCCTAATACTGATGAAATTGCCCAACGTATGACCATGCCCTCCAATTCATAGCCTCTACAATCACAGCGTGATGGATGCTTCAAAATCAGTCCAACTCACAACTGCACTATCCGGTACATCATGTAGGAAGATATATTCGTACTTTGAGTTATTCCATGCACGCTCGGGGATATAAAAGCCTAGCTTTTCTGCCAGAAGTCGGACATTGCGATACTCTCTGCGCTCATCACTTTCCCGCATATCAATCACATAGACTCTCACGTCGTTCTTTCCCTCTCTGACACGTCGTTCTGCTTCTCTATATGCCACGCTCTCATCGCAGTACATCGAAATAAAGGGCATAGGTATCCTGTTTCCCTAATCGAGATGCCTCTTGACCTGGCCGAGTAATCTCTCATCCCAGCTTTTGAAATCAACCCACGTCTCCGTATCCTCTGCAAACAGGCCTTCTCCGTCGATATGTCGGGCACGAGAATGTTCATCTTCAACTCGGAAAAATATATAGGGGCCCATGGTAGCTCGTCGATGTCGTATCGCGTGGAGGGGTAGGAGATGGCTCGTCGGAAATGGAAGGTTGAGACGCGACGCGACTACATCCGCGTCTTGATGCTTTATCGTAAGTGGTCAATAGTTCCAGGCAGAAACTGTCCAAGCTGTACGCATGAAGTGACGATGATAAAGGCAGCAAAGCTACGAGGCTTCGTGCTGCCGATGTCTTGTACACCAGTCACTGCGGGGCAGAGCCCTCCATGCTGGCTGCGCAAGGCTCCCTAAGACACCGCTCTTGAACAAATGTCAGTAGTAGCACTATCCGAACACCTTGGACCTGGTCGGGGCGGTCTCCACCAGCGATCATAGGCCCAGATTCAGTCCTTTGTGCTTTGTTCGAGGCGCTGAGTTCGCCCACCTGTGGCTGATCGTCTGCGTGGCTGGTTAGACTTGTGGCTAAGCAATGCTTTCTAAACGGCGACATTATGTAAGATAAAATTCGTCGTAAATATTATGTAAGAATGCTTCTAGTGGTCACATCTCGACCAGGGACCCCTTGATCGCCTGGCTGGAGGTACCAATCAGTGTGACGACATCGCATGACACAGCAAGCCACGGCAGCGTCCGGGCTGACAATAACTACCCGGTAGGGGGAAATGCCTCGGAAGCCAGATCAAAACGATTCTTGGTGAATGAGAGTCGAAAAGAGCTTGATAGTGGTGCTTTGGGTTGAGTGGGCTTTGTTACACCATGAAATGACGCTCTCTGCGAATCAAACGACGGCGACGATGCGAATGTAATTTTCAGAGGAGTGGGCGTCAGGATGGCCAGGGTTGGCTACAGGACGCGACGGCTGTAGAAGTGCTCAAATATCAGGACGCAGTAAGAATTTCTATTGCTTGAATATCAAAGTACCTATGCTTTGTTCCGCCACGGTTGGTGTTCCGCCATACCTGGAAAGACCTTACCTCCTAGAAGGCTAAATTTAAAGCGTGATAGCGCCGAAGGAGTTTACGATTACATAATGAAAAATGTTAGCAAGCTAATGTACGCCAAGGCGCGCTAAAACAAACTCCACGTCAGGGAGGCAACCCTATACACGGAGAAACTCCCGGAAGACATTTCGCTGCTGTCAATATTGCCTTTAAGGCTGGGAGCCGTGTTCTGCTTTGATGAGACTATCTCAAAATAGCTCCGAAATCCGAAGAGATGCAGATGGTTGAGCTTGAGCCCGGGGGTGCCAGCTGAAGCGGCGATCGATGGCGTCAACGAAGCGATCGTCAGCGTGACCAAGATTGTGTTCGTTTTCGTTGCAGGGTGGTTTCCTGGAGGAGAATTGGCTGTAGAAGAGGACCACATCGATTATATCGTTGTAGACTTGAGAAGGAGAGAGTTCAGAGGCCTAAAGTGTAAATGCGTTGCGCCACGGTTGGTGTTCCGCCACACCTGGAAGGACCTTACGGGATGCTTCTCACATACCGGGGGGAATCTTGGCCAATCTAATTCTATTATGAGCAAAAGAGCATCTAAATAGCACGGATATAATCTTTCAAATCTTTCAAAATGCTTGACTGAAGCCATCCATCCGCACGCTGTATCTAAGTGGAGATAATGTCTCTCCAAATTTGTACAAGAAGGAAGAGCGAAACCTGAGGATCGAAAATACTATCGTACGCCTTTACACCGTCCGTTGGATATGTTTCGATGCATCCGTAATCGACTCAACTTGAGCGAACTTTAAAAGCGTGTTATCTCATTCTGTCCCGTTTGTCGATTAAGCTTGTCGTCGAACCATGATGCAGATGCATCGCCCCACTTAACACCATTTACATGATCGTGCAATTCGCGTAAGGCTGGCCTGAGTGGAAGTCTTCGTTGACAAGAGGTGCTGAGTCGTCGGTCTTCATAACGGTGCAATTGGCATATGGCTGACCTGAATGGAAGTCTTCGTTGACAAGAGGCGCCGAGTCGTCGGTCTTCATAATAGTGCAATTGGCGTAAGGCTGACCAGAATGGAAATCCTCGTTGACGGGAGCAGCTGGAACGATTGGTGCCATAGTTGGAAGATTGATAGATCTGTCGAAGGATCTTCGAATAGGAGATTAGACTTGATTTGAAGAAGGATGTACAGTCGAAAGGAGCGAATAACTAGAAATTTATAGAGAACGATAAAGTTGGCGATGAGAAACACAATGCTATCAGCTTCATATTGGAGATCACAAAGATTTTATATTATTGTCAAAGAACAGTAGAAGATAATAGCCGCGTGCTGGATAAGGTTTGGTGGAGGGAGCAGCTTAGTATTGTTCTCCTTAGTATTGTTCTGAGATCCAACTTCGCCTCGACTCACCTCATTCGTACAGGGTCAAGCATTAGGAATAAAAGAAAAACTATGGAATACAATGACTTTAGAGAGATTAGTGGTTTGGTTCAAGAATGTCGAAGGTGGTGTTGTTGCGGTGGAGAACCAATGGCAGAGCGTATGAGAAGCCAGATGATGGTGTATCTAAAAGATCTTTGTCAAGCCACCACTGTGAACCTCAGAGAGAGATAAACTTTGTAAGAAGGCAAGTGGGCCTCTTCAGTGACGTGGTAATGGCTTTAGAGAGCAGTATCTAGAGCCGTTGCTTCCAGGACGTACGGCAACCATCGGAGGAGTCTCGGAAGCAGCTTAGAAGAATGTGGCCTTAACCACCGATCTGCTAATTAGATCCATCGGAAAGAAATCAAATGTGGTCCGTCGTCTGGTTAATAAAAAACGAATAGAAGCTTTAGAAGTAAGAAACGAAGCAACTGAGAGGACTTCGCGGTTCACACAAATCAGTCATGAGAATTTCTATATGCTCAGCGTTCTAGGTGGGACAGTTGAGACTTAGTACCACAAGAGCTGGCCTTGGACTCGACTAGTTAGGGTTTGTCGATGATCCTGGAGATATTGTCGCCATGATATGGATTTTTCGGAGTCTGCGAGGAAGTCTACTAGGAAGTCTACTCTCGCGAAACCGTAGCCCAATGCGCCTCCTTGGCGAGTACCACAACTCAAAGCGCAACACTGGCAAGAAGATCATAGGAGTTTTGAATTTGATTTTCAGGGTTATTTAGTCCAAAAACTTGAAGTTTCAACAGTTTTGAAGGACAAATTGCTTCGGTTTCTCCTACGCTGGAACTTTGTGCCCATGCTTGATCCGACTTGCCGTTTGACTTGAGCATCTGAATGAACACAAAATTTACAGCGTGGGGGAGGTTCAACTGTTTCAAGCTAGTAGTATAATCAGCGTGAAGCATTTTACCTCCGTTGAAGTTTATGGGGGAAGGTGAAGGCGAATCCCTGGGAGTCGTCCCTGATAGTTGTTTTCAATCGGTTAGACTGGAAAGGTCAGCCATCAACCAGAGTAATTGACCATTCACACTACCGCTCTCCAAATAGTTTGAATTAGATTGATCTGCGTTATAATAAATTCGAAGAGGATTGCAACCTTCTATCCCAATGAGTAGGCTCTACGGCTTCTACCCCTTCCCGGTACTGCTACGCCTGGCCTCCGTCGACTCAGTGGAAGACAAAGGTATTTTCGCAGTCGTCTTAGACGTAAGCTTAAAACCCCGCCCATACCTTTCCTGGAATTCCGAGCCATGGTTGTTCTCCGTCTCATCACCAGGCATAGATGGCGTGTGACCTTCCGAAGACAGGATCTCACTCTCCCTATTCTGGAGGTTAAGGCCTGAAAAGTCTCGTGATATCTTTTGCACCGTGACATCACTCATATAGCCTCCGAACTGCTTCGTTCTCCACCCAAGTCCTCGATTCCTACCATGAAGAGTCTTGCCATTGGTCGAAACCATAAACTGTACAGCATCGCCCGTGGAATAGTTATCAATGTTGCTGATGTTCTCCTTTAAATGGATGTCTGCTTTGGAGCAGATATTCATACACTGGCGTGCTGTATCCCACTCCTCCCGCAGCCTTGCTAGATCCGCTGTATCCTCGGAGGTTGATGCCGATTTTGCCATCAATCGGTCGACTAGATCTTCCATATGTCTTTCCAACTTTGCCGTAGTAAGAGCAAGGCTATTCTTACATTCCTGCAAGACATCACTAGTGAGTCTTTCGGAGACAGCTTCCGGATCCATGCGTTCAGGAGAACTGTCATTGTGCTCGGTTGTGAGTTGAATTTGGTCGATGTGTTCAGATAATTGGGCGCAGATTTGGAGACACTTCTGCGTGCTCAGCCGCTCTTCCTTTATTCGTCGCAGTTCCGCTGTATCTGAGCCGGACCCAGTCACGTTTTGTTCAATTATGGTTTCAAGCTTTTCGTCGATGCTTTGAAGGCGAGCCTCCAGATCATCTCTGGCATTCTTAAGAAGGCCTTTGTATGAGTCAACGGTTTCGGCAGTGATGGAGGATTTGCGACTAAACAGGGTAAAGGTGGTTAGTGCTGCTTCGAATCCAAAGGAATCAAGAGACTTACAGGTTTGCGTCCGTGAGAGCAATGATAATAGTAGACTTATATCCAGCTACCAGTTGCGCGAAACCGTCGATATCATCACCCATGTACCTTAGCTTGGTCCAATCTCGAAAGCTTGTCCGACCACCAGACCGTGATGAACATTTCGTAATTTCCTCTTCGAATTCCTTACAGGCCTTGCCGCATTGCAGCAGAGGAAGATTGAGAGCAGAGAGGTCCACATCAGTAGTACCACTAACTGTCTCGGTGAGTGATCCTAGAACCGTAACCAAGGCCTCAAGCTCTTCTATAAGCTCGCGTACACGTTTCGGATGAAACTGAAAGCTTCGAACTATCTTAACGAGAGTGATACCAGACTCGAAGGCAAAGGTAGCCAAAGCTACCAGCCCGGAAGCCAGCCCTATAGCTTCTGCCATCGATTTAGTCTCTTCGTTTGGAGGTAAAAGATAGCGCAGACGGTCAAGAAAATGGATCTTAAGGGCGATAAATCATGGGATTGAGCTGCGTTTCGATCCGCGTCCGAAGGGCTTATTAATAGCTGCGAGTCCAACCAGGCGATAAAGGAGGGGCGTAAGCGCCGACGCTGGCGCGATAGGCCAATAGTAACGCATTCCTCCTCGACCACCCACATCTTGGTGTTGATGAAAGGAGTCAGACCTCCCCGGGCACTCGAATAAGATCCCCAGTTGCCATTTCAGACAGTTTCAGGCCTCGGGCTTCTAAGCGCGCGCTCTTTCTTGCAAATGTAGTACCAAAAATGCCGTTCCGCATGGATGCTGTAGCAGTTTACTGGAACCTGTTTAAATCGCGTTAGATTTACAGTCTACGCATAGCGCCAGTTACGTACTTCCAAAAGAGTAAACATTTCATGTCAGGTGCTGAAATCTATAAAACTGGTTACTTTAATCTTCGAACGAAAAAACCATCTCTCTTTCTTCTGTGCTGTGGTATAGAGTATATAAGTTGATATTCAGTTCAACCGGCGGCACATAGCGTGCTTCTGTGAATTTCGGAGGTATCGTAGAGTAGATTAACCAATACCTACTTCAATTTGCAGTTTCGCGATCTTTCGCCACGCAAAGCAGAATTCCTGTATTCCACTCCTATGGACTTCGAACATCTGATTTCTACCCAAGGTAGCCATCAATGCGAGGCCGCCTTTTACAAAGCTGTGTGGGCAAGGAATTTGCCGTTGCTACTTTAGCTGAGTGGCTAGACAACCTTTCATCTGCACGATAATATTGAAAAGCAAGCCAAGCACCCTTTCCACGGCGTCATGCGGAAGCGCAACGCCCTTTTTGTTTGGCATCATGCCGTGCAAAGTCATCCCGCCCTAGAGCTGAAACTGTCTTGTTAAAGCAGCAGCAGCATCGCCGGGTCGCTCCTGAAAGTCTACTTCAGCATCCTTCCCCGCAGGTCGTAGTCTGCACTATTCCACCCACTCCGTTCCGCAGTCCTCGCACCACAACTTTGTACAGCCTTGCCGCCGCTTTACAAGCTCTGAACGACACGTCACCATGCAGGCGCAGGAGCCATTCAATGTCAATTTCACTTCATGGCTCGCAAACTTGCCTGGAGATTCGGAGCCAGTCTGGTGAGGGATTTTTTTTTTACTACTTACACAGAAAAAGGGCGGTCAGGAAGGTAGTGTCCCAGCAGCAGGACGGTTTAGAATCCTTTGACCAATGGGGCCTCGATGATGACACTCAGCACGGCATCGGCTCGCACGCCTTTGGCACGAATTCTCTTTCTAGCCAACATATGTTTCTAAGGTAGGCTGAATAATATGACTTTATCAAGGGCATTATCGATTGACACATACTCAGTCCACCGACTTCTAGGTTTAGCTATAAGCGGACATCTCTGCGCTGCCCCCACCTGTTGTGCTCGGATGCATTCAATCAAATCTCTGAACTCCAGGAGCATGTCCGAAATCAACATACGCAGCTTCTCAGTTGTGTTCAATGTGGACACATCACCAAACTCATTTCGCGGCTTGAATGGCATGCAGGGGTTGCGAATCATAGTCCATTTTCCTGCCCTTATGATGGCTGCGACTCGACTTTTTCTCGGCTAGATGTGATGAACAGACATTACCTAAATCACCAGTCAGAAGCAAAGCGGTATCCATGCCCTCATTGTAAGAAGTACAAAGGCAAATTCGGCTTCAAGAGGAAGGACCACCTCACACAACATCTTCGTGGCTACCATCACATCGGCGAGGATGAGGTGAGCCGAAATACTGGGAGATCCTGTACCCATCCAGATTGCCATTCCTACCGTGGCATAGTCTGCTCCGATGGGTATTCGTTTTGGCGGATTGGCCAAGGCTATTCCTCCGGGCCTGAAGAGCACGCTTTTGCGAAGGCCTCAGAGTGGATGAAGCATATGAGATCGGAGCACAATGAAAGCCTATTCCCTTGCCCTGTACCTGGATGTGACAGAGTCGGCGGAAAAGGATGGTTTAGAGAGCGTGACATGGTGAAGCATGTGGCAAAGGTACATCCGGATTCTGGACCGGCTTAAGTTAGTATGTTCTTGGTCCAAGCAAACATCTCTGACTGCGGTTACTGGCTTATGGGAGGCGCGGTTTGGCGTTTAGGTAGCATTAATACAAAACCGTCGTTTCTCTCCCTTTCTTCTTCGAACTCAAATATCTCGTTTATGGTGACTTGGTAATTGCCCTCGTCTGGACGTAGGCAAAAGTTGTTCTGCCGCGTTGAATAAGATGGGCTTATGAAACCTCGATTCAAAGTTAGTTGGTGAACATGTTAGTGGCCATGGTTTCTGGTACGACGTCGAGGAATAATTACGATCTTGCAAATGAAATGGTTAACCATGTATGTGAGGCGGCCTCCGATGATGATGGCAATGTAAGATTTAAATGCGTACAGTACGATGAGGCTGAAGGTATTCGCCAGCTGCTCAGGTTGGGGAGTATCAAATCTACGAAGCACGAGCGTAAGAAAAGCCCGCATAGTGTGAACCTGGACCGAATATTTCTGGAAAGATGATTCTAAGCACCGTACAAAGTAAGATGCCGTCGTAGGTAATCTGCTTAGAAACCTGAGCATCTCCTGTATGGGCGTGTAGTAGTACTGAAATCATAGACGCTTTGTGCCGAGATTAGATTAAGCATTGTCGTGATCAAAAGCCTTTCCAATCAATCTCATACGCATAAACTCATACTTTAGTGTCTATCGCCGCTTGAATCTGTTATCAATACCCCACGAGACACCGAACTTCCACATAAAAACCCAAGAAAACATGAACACAAGCAAATTGATCCTCGTAATCAGCATGTACTCCTTCCACGTCCACGTTTCACTCCCAACCTTGCCCGTCTCAAACTCCTCGCGAACCTCCATAAACTTCTGCGGATCATCGGTGACGACGCCGTCCAGCTCCTTGCGCACACACCACCGCATCTTTTTCTTGTCATTGACGGTCCACGCAAACACCGGCCTGCCCTTCTTCTTCGCGGCCCTCAAGAAGCCGGCGCCGAGCGGGCCCACCAGCACATCATACAGCATGTTGAAGGCGACGTTCGGCACAGTGAGAAAGCGGCGCGCGTACGCCGTCGAGAAGCCGATCAGCGCCACCGGAAACCCCGGCAGCACGTCCGCGCACAGCGCCAAGTACTTCGCGTGCCACACGCCGAGCACGACGCGTGCAGACCAGGGCGCCGTCGCGCGCGGCGGCGCCGATGCGATCGCCGCTGCTATCGCCCGCATCAATGTCGCTGCGTCGTCGTCCATCTTGATGTCCAGCAGCACCCACACCGCGTCGAGGTCCGGCGCCGAGAGATACGTGAGCAGATCTAGGAGGCGCGGCATGGGCTGCGGGTTGGCGCCCGTTGTGCGCAGCGAGGAGAGGTAGGCCCAGTCGCGGTCGCGGATCTTGTCCGGCTGGCCGAAGCAGCGCTTCAGCGTGGCGTCGTGCGAGAGCACGGCGACGTCGTCGCGCGTGATGTGGATGTCGGTCTCGAGGGCGTGCGCGCCGGCTTCGACGGCTTTGCGCATGCTGAGCAGCGTGTTCTCCGGGTATTTCGCTCGGTAGCCGCGGTGGCCTATCGCTTGGGGAAGGGTGAGAGTTGTGGAGTCTTTGACGGCGCGGGAATGCGCAAATGGTGCTGTGAAACGTTAGCATTAGTGTTTGACAGTTGAATGTCACTAGGAAACCATACCGTCAGGAAAATCATCCTTTGGAGCGAGGAGGGGCTGTGATTCCGGCTCGTCCTCAGTCTTTGGCGTAAGATCTGGCCGGACATCGTCTTCGGTGCTTGCCATGTTGCTGTGTTTTGTTCTAGTAGATGCAAACTCTAATACAACTCAAATCCTAGCCGATCCAGAAAGGTCCTTCCTCTGGAAGTTCTCCAAAGCCGAGGTTCCAAAGTCGTAGGTTGAAAGTTGGGAGAGGTCGTTCTCTTGAGTGTAACTCCAATCGGCAGAGTAAAATTCAGAAAGCAAGCGCTACCTCATGATACCAAAGAGGAATAAGAGATAAGATGCTGTTCATGCAATTTCTCATTCACAAAGGCATGTCGATTGCCATTCGAAAGACGACGGATTGCGCGGCTTCGGGATTTATAGTAGCATGCTCCGAATGTCAATTGAGGGGTGCTATGGAGCTGCGTGCGTGGGATCGGATATACGGCTGAACTGATGCCTTACTCCGAGCAAGGGTGGAAGCGAAGAGGATGAAAAGGACGAGGAAAGACGGAAGTGGGAGGGTCTAGATATATGCCTTGCAGAGAGCCAGAACATCGACAAGTGGGAGAAGAACGGACTAAGAAAAATGCAAAGTGGGTTTTCGCTGGCGGGTGCTGGCAGTGCAGGGAGCGTCTTCTGTTTTGTGTGTGTGACAGAAGAACCCGCATCGTGCGCATTCACTGCGACAAATGGGCTTGCCGATCGGTTTCATGAGTGGTTCTTTGGAAGGGAAAATAATAGAGGCGATAGTCCGACCTTCTGCATGCGGGCTAGTTGAGAAATGTGACGATGTGATTCGGGCACGGCTCATTTAAGTCTGAATTTAAGCTTATTGAGGCTTCCAGTAGCCCGTCTGCCCCTTGTCAGTTGCTGGACGATAGTAGTCCGGCTTCTTGCTTAAAACTCCCATCATGCCGTTTGTAGATGCTTGTTCAACTCCCCATACACGTCAGCAAGCGACGACACCGAGACGTCACCAAGTAAACAGTCACGCAGAGTAGGCACAATTTGGGTGGGGAGAACGCTTTTGACTTTTTAAACTAGAACGCACCATAAGTACCCAGCCGTGCTTGCTTTTTCTCCACCGTAGTGAGGACCGATCATTGTACTGGGTTAGAAAGCAATCGAAATAAGCAAAGCTCAGAAAGCAGATATTTAAAGCAATGAAGCAATGAAGCAAGCTCAGAAAGCAGGTACCTTATCGAAAGCAATAAAGCAATGAATCGAGCTCAGAAGGCAGGTACCTTGTCGAAAGCAATGAAGCAATGAATCGAGCTCAGAAAGCAAGTATCTTGTCGAAAGCGATGAAGTAATAAATCAAACTCATCCACCCTTCATGAAGAATAATGCCCTGCAAGTTACCTTCATGAAACATCGCATGGAATGAAGACCGGTAAAGTGACAAAGATTGTTATAAGCAAAACCGGAGGAGGGTCAATAACAGATGGCTGTTATATCCTTCCACGAATGAAACAAAACAATACCACAATCCATCAACTCCATTTTTAGAACATCCACGTCAACTCTTGCTTGCTTCTACCGCACAATCATTCAAAGACAAGTCTCTTAGCGAGTTTGTACTCGATGAATTCGCCATGTATATCGATAGATGTCATCTCGAATGCCTTCATCAAGCGCTTGAGTTCTCCAAGAGAAGTCTCCAGAGCCTCCAGAAGGCGTACGTTTTCCTTGCCGGTGGGTAAAAATGGGACGCCAGCAATACTAGCCCTAATACGAATGTTAGGATAAGACAAAGGAATGTCTTCGAGGAAATCCTTACTGGCGATGCACCGCAGCTGGTCGCGCAGCAAGTCTTGGATGGTAAAGGCCATTGAGCAGAGAAGCCAGCATGCTCCATAGGGGTTGATATCGATTTGATGCAAGTTCGGACAGCTGACAACCATACTGGTCAGAGCGTAATACTTGCGTTCATTGTCGAAATATTGTTGATCGGCCTCTCTTATGCTAGTATAGTGCTGTAGGTAGATTCGGCGAACGTTATGGTAACCGAGCGTCATGAGGGTTTTTCTCATTTGCATGACATGAGACTTTATGTGGTATTCGATGACGATGCGGTTATTGCGAAAGAGGGTAGCATAGGCCTCATCCCGCACCAGGTGGGAAACTTTGAAGATATCCATCGAGATTGGCGTGTAGTACTGGCTGTAGACGAGATAAGTCTTATGGCATTGAACTGTAATGTTCTTGTTGAATGGAAGCAGGAGTCCATAGACCATGCCGCGAATTTCTCGAGGCAGGAGCATGAAAGGGAATTGCTCCGGAGCGTAACACTCTTTGGAGAGATTCTGATTTTGGTGCTGACGCTGATTCTGATTCTGAAGAACTGAATCAGCAGCGGCTTTGCCGCGGATTGCATCAAGCACAAACTCATCAAAAAGTCTCTTCACTCCAGCGAAACTGGCAAGGACCTGGTCATCTTTCTGTTCCATTCTCTCAACGTCCGCCTGCGTGATAGATCTCGACATGGCTCGGATGAACTCCCGCGTTCTTGGCTCGAAAAGTTGTTTGGTGATAAGGGATGCTGTAGGAATCGTAGACACCGTGACAGTTTGATGTGACAACGATGACGAGGTAAGCGGAGAAAGTTGTTGATGGAAAGAGATGAAAAGAAGTTGAGTGAGAGCACGGCGAGAAAAGAGGAAGGCAATGATTCTAGACCATGAAAAACAGGGACGATCTGTTTGTGGTTATTTCGACACGACTATACCCGTGAGTAACCGTTGATCTAACAAAGGTTTACCTTGGACAGATCAAGATCAAAGTATCACTAAGCCTTCCGTGAGGCCAATTTCATCTTCTATCATATTCTCGCCGGCCATGACCATCTCAATGTAGTACTTCCTCTGGTTGTTGCGCTTGATTCGAGTCAGGAATGCCCAGCTCGTTACCTTCAAACAACGGCCTCTGAATTGCGCTTTCAATGCGACAATCTTAGCTAATCCCTTCACAGCATGAAGGCCACCCCCCCCACACACACAGTGAAAATCTCAGTATCCCGGTAGTTGAACTTCCTTTCAAGTTAGCCATCTTTTGCCCTCTTATTCTGCCTACCATATGTATCTTCTCCCAATCCCGATCTTTTCGTTCCCGGCACAGAGCCTGTGCGAATGTCATTATCCTCTTGACTAACCTTCCTGAGTGGATACTCTACACTGCTGCCTTCGAAGCAATTCTCCATAAGCTTCATCCACTCAGGATTCGTTCCGTCTTTGCTGTCCGGGCCGGTGTGGAAGTAGGGATGTTTCAGCGCTTCTTCGGCTTTCAACCTCTTTTCAGGATCGTATGTTAACAAGCCTCTTAGCAAATCTAGCCCTTCTTGACCCGGAGTCATTGCCACGGTCGCTCCGCTTGCCTTTTCTCCGTTCTTCTCCGCACTCGGATACCTGCTGTTCTTCAATGTAGTCCAATACCAATTATCAAGCCCCTGCGGATTATTAACTCTATTGCCAGCGCTGGCAAGAGTACCCAGTTGTGCATACTCCGGCATCGCCGTTAGCAAACCCCACTCTTCCTTCCGCGGCAGTCCGAGAACCTCAACGATGCGTCTCATCTGATCGCGCTGAAATGGCACTGATTTCTTGTTGTCCATTTTGGCCTCTTCGCCTTTAAATATGGGTCGAAGACTCAGAAGCTCCGCGAAGATGCAACCGACAGCCCACAGATCGACGGCTGGCGTGTAATGCCGCGCTCCGAGGAGCAGCTCGGGTGCTCGATACCAGATGGTGACGACAACTTTGTCACCTGCGAAGAGAGAGTTTAGAGGACGATAGAAGAGACGAGCTAGACCGAGATCGCCGATTTTGACTCGTCCGGCCGATGTGACCATCACGTTCGCTGGTTTCAAGTCACGATGCATGACCCAATTTTTGTGAAGATAAGCCACGCCGCGGAGTAACTGGTACATTATGCTCTTTATCGTTGGCGCCGGGATTGCAGGAGATTGGGTCTGAGTAGAGGATTGAGAGGATGGGAGGGAATTGAAGCGAGAGGTTTGCTGCATGTGGTGGTGTATGATCTGGAGAAGATCGTGTTCGGCAAACTCGAATACAATAAAGATGCATTTGTCTTCAAGAATGATCTCGTGTGTGCGGACGATATTGCCGTGGCTAAGCTCTGAGCAAAGACTGATTTCGCGGATAGCGGATTGGGAAATACCAGTATATTGAGGTTCGCCTTCTTTGTCAGGTTTGAATTTTTTGATAGCGAATGAGCCTTCTTGACCATTACGACCCACGGCTTTGTATACACGGCCATAGGTTCCACTGTTGATGAAGCCGATAATCTTGTAGCGACTGTAGACCTTCTTTTTGCTAGTATAGCCAGACCCGGAGTTCGACATTGTGCCTTTGTCGGCAAGGTCTATCGGCCATGTTAGAGATATCATTGCTCAGAAGCTGGTCGTCCTGCTTTATGATTACGGAAAATTGATAGGTTCATCGCGCGTGTTTGCTACGACGTGAACTTGGGATGAAGGTGAGGATATCTTTCCTGGAAAAAAGGTGCACTCCAAGGTAGATGAAGCTAAATTCTCATCGAAAGCCTTAGCAGATGTACATATCCACTGAAACAACTTCGAGAGACCGAAAATGTAAATACAAAGAAACTCCACAGTTCCGCACAGGGTTCAAGGGTCTAGTCTCCTTAATAGAGTGTAGTCTCAAAAGTGCATGACAACGAAGCACAGAAAAGGAAGAAGGTGCGAGCTGAGGATCTACCACGGCAATGTTCTCGTAACTCACCATCAAAAGCGGCCATGACGGCACTCTTAAGCTGCTGCGTTTGCGGAGCAGCCCTCGCCGAGGCGGCGGCGGACGGAGGACCGGATGGTGGATTCGAGGTCATTGCTTAGAATATGAGCTGGCCCTGTGGGTGGTTTGTCGAGCGATTCCCCACCGCGCGAGTCCGGCCTCGGAGTGACTTAACGAATGACACCCCGGTGACACGCCAATTTGGTGAACAGACCGCCTTTACTGATGCTCCAGGCTCTTTTGGGAGCGTTTTTAGTCGGATCCGCTCAGAGTAGGAACTTGCGGCTGCACCTGGACGTCATCCGGGTGTGATTTCCGAAACGTTAAGTCAAGATTGATGGCTGAAGAAGAAGCGCACGGTGTCTTAGCTAGGCTCAGCGGGACCCATGGCCGAACGTATTAAAAAAGCCAGAGTGGGGAAGGGATAAGCTGAGTGGAGAAATGGATATTCGGAATCTACAGTAGACGGAGAAACAGATCTGGAGATGCAATGGCCGTTAGATCTGATGGAAGCCACGCCGAAGAGCCGCCTACGAAGCCATCAATGGGCTGATCAGCTGCTTTGCTGCCGTCGTTGCATTAATGTGAGGCAAGGGATGTTTTGCCTCAGGCAGAAAATCTCATCGTGAGCCGCCGCTAATGAACTTCAATCCCACGCTTGCGGTGACCTCCGACTGCGACTACAAGCCAAAACCCACCAGATGGCAGGGCCTCTCCGGTAATCGGTAATCTCAGCCACGCCATGACGTTGATGCCTTTCTGATGATAGAATAGGGGCGAACTGATCATCATCATAAAGGCGTAAATAGAAGCATGTAAGTAGGCAACAACTCGACATTCGTTTCCCTCTTCAATTACTCTCATACCGCTGATCTCTGCTTTCACTATGGCCTCCACGCCTTACACCAGCTATGCTACACTAGAGCTTCCTGCTGACATGCCAAAGACGCGTCCTTTGTGGCGTCAGCCTCACACAATGGATCCTAGGACCTGGTTTCGCGATCTTACCCCCCTCTTCCTATACCTCATGTTTATCACCACCATAGGCCCATTGCTGTTTGGATACCATCTTGCTGAATTGAACACACCTCAGGATGTCATCACGTGCAAGAGGAAGTCCATTTTCGAGCCAGATGCCACTGCAAAATCAAAGCTTCCGCAATGCATACCAATGACTCCAGCTCAAATCGGTGCTGTTCAGAGTGTTTTCACTCTAGGTGGCTTGTTGGGAGCGCTTGCCGCCGGTCCATTATCTTCTCGCTATGGCAGACTCAGAACTATGCTGTTCTCTTCCATCTTCTTCATTATCGGCCCAGCCTTGGAAGCACCGGCTCCTGACATTGCAACTTTGGCAATAGGACGTCTAATATCAGGCGTTGGTGCCGGTAGCTGCCTAGTGAGCGTGCCAATCTACGTGTCGGAGATCTCACCACCAGAGGAAAAAGGATTCTTTGGCGCATTCACCCAAATCATGGTCAACGTCGGAATATTTTTCACGCAACTCCTCGGATACTTCTTGAGCCGCGGCCAGCTTTGGCGCATAGTTCTCGGTGTGGGCGGTGCCATCGGTCTCGGCCAAGTCTTTGGACTCTTACTAGGTGTCGAAAGCCCAAAATGGCTTGCTGATCACGGCCACACCAGGGAGGCCACTCGTATCTTGCAAAAGATTAGAGGGAGCAAGTTTGATGCCGCCGGCGAAGTGGCGTCTTGGGGTGTCAAAGACGCTGTGACGGACAATGGCGAGGAGGAAACGCTTCTCCAAAACGAAGACAGTTTATCACAGTACAGCAGTAGCAATCGGAAAGATACGAAGAAACAAAGCCTCGGCATGGTAGCTGTTATCCGACATCCACACTACGCCAAAGCGACTTTTGCGGTCATTATGATCATGATTGCACAACAGTTGACGGGAATCAACTCCATCATCATGTACGGCGTCAATCTACTCGCAGACCTTCTGGCATCTAACTCTGCCGTTCTGAATCTCGGCGTATCCGCTCTCAACATCGTCGTCACGGCGGGATGTGCGCCACTGGTTGATAAACTGGGCAGAAAGACTTGCCTCATGTCATCGTGCGCGGTTATGGGTACATCTAGCCTACTCTTGGGCATTGGAATCTTGAATTCAATACCCATCCTTTGCGCGATCGCCGCCCTGTCTTTCGTCGGTGGTTTCGCACTCGGTCTAGGCCCTATTCCCTTCATCTTGTCTGCGGAGCTGGTCGGTCCAGAAGCAGTGAGTGCAACTCAAGGTTGGGCTTTGGCGGCAAACTGGATCTCCACCTTCGTTGTTGCACAATTCTTCCCCATGGTCAATGATGCACTTGGGAAGGGCAAGGTTTATTTCATTTTCTGTGCGATTGGAGCCTTCTTCTTCTTGTTCATCGGCTGGTACGTACCTGAGACGAAAGGAAAGAAAGACGCCGACGAAGTCTGGGGCAGGGCGGCCTCGCGGCTTGACTGATTGGTTGACTGAGTGTATGTTTACTAATTGAATGTACGGGAATACACGAATGGTGGTATATGCAAGGCGTTTCAAGGGATTCACAGGGTTTCTAATATCGTCGGATACCTCGAAGCTTAGAAAATTGGTGTAGGGATTAGAGCGACCGAGATCATTATGCAGAGGTTTGAATAACGTTTTGTCTTGTACTAGGAAATTAGCAATCCTGACGCGCTTTTCGCCATCCAGCCGAGCTTTGAGATTTGTAAGTGGTGACGGAAGTGATTTCAATCCGCCTCGGCCGGCAGACCGACGTCGGCTATTCGCCATTCTAACACCCGTGCCGTAAATTCTGGATCCTTCAAAAGTATCATTCTGTTCGAGACAACTGGAGCTCCTCATTCAATTCATGACTCTCTGTTCTTGGAATACGTAGCAGTTCTTATCACGATCATTCTTCTCTGGATCTTCCAACTACCGAATCTCCGTTCTAACACCAACCTCCGAACCCTAACCACCATGCATTGACCGAATCGCGCCCGACATGATATCCCTCCAACTGTGATTATATCGACTTTGCCTTATTGTTAATTGGAATATCCCAGCTTCTTTCGTCTCGAATTCCACTAGATCCTGTCACGATGCCATCTGAATCTTCACCTCAACTCCCAGCTCACGCTTCTCCCGCCTTTCCGCCATTGCACTCTCCTCAAGCACACCGGCAAGTCTCTGGCTTCGAGCTACACGGCGAAGAAGAGCCATCGAGTCATCGCGACTACCTGCGGCACCTCGAGTCAGCCTCCGGCGACACACCACAGCTTCCTCCTCTATTATCACCGGCCTTCACTCCTCCGTCCACTCCAGGCAGCTTCACACCACTACATGAGAAAGTACCTCGCAGTATACCCGTAGAACACACAGAGGCCCCAGAAAATGCACCACGACTGGTAGAGAAGCTACCCAAAGTACGGTGTGAGGTGCGAGCTCGGATACCTACAACAACGGGTACAGAAATGTGGCTATACCTGTACTCGAACGAACTCGACAACAAAGAGCATCTGGCGATCGTGTTCGGCGACCGCATCCGCAGCAAGAGCCTAGACGAGGTGCGGCCGGGCGAAACAGAGCGAGACCGCATGGTGCGCGGCGCCTACGTCGGCCGCCTCTACCCAGGCCGCACCAGCAGCCGCGTCGACCAGCTCAAGCAAGACGCCCGCGGTGAGAGTTCCAACTCCCCAAGCAGCAACCACCAACCCCCTGACACACCCAACGGCGCTCCCTCCTCTCCTTCCACCTCGCAGCACCACCCCTCCGCCCTGTCCGCGCCTCCCCACGGCACGCCAGCGCCCCTTGTGCGCATCCACAGCGAGTGCTACACAGGCGAGACGATCCACAGCGCGCGGTGCGACTGCGGCGAGCAGCTAGACGAAGCAGCGCGGCTGATGTCGCTGCCTTCGGCGCGGTCCGCCGGCGGCGCAATCGTGTACCTGCGGCAGGAGGGGCGCGGCATCGGGCTGCTGGCGAAGCTGCAGGCCTACAACCTGCAGGACCTCGGCCACGACACCTACGAGGCCAACTTGCTGCTGCGCCACCCGGCCGACGCGCGCTCGTACGGCCTGGCTACCGCTGTGCTGGTGGATTTGGGGCTGAGGGAGATCACCCTGCTCACGAATAACCCCGATAAGGTGCGCGCGGTGGAGGGCCCGAATCGCGAGGTTGTGGTGCGCGAGAGGGTGCCTATGGTGCCGCTGAGCTGGAGGACTGGCGGCCAGCAGGGCTTTACGAGTCCTGAGGTGGAGAGGTATCTTAGTACGAAGGTGAGTTTGCGCCCTTCACGAGAGACTCGCGTTGCCAAGATCGGACTGACGCTGTGCGCAGATCGAGAAGTTCAAGCATATGATTGGGCCGGCATGATGAGTTTATGGCTAGACGTTGTACATATGATGGAGTTACGCGTTCAACACGTCCCAATGCTGGCAGAGTTGCGCGTGGTCGGTTGTCGAAATGAATGGCACGTGTCGGGCATTTCACAATCCATGAACGATACAGGATCACAAACGCAGTCCTGCGAAGAGCTGCAAAAAGCAAAATTCTTCAGAATTAGCTACAAAATCTATGCGTACAGGAACCGCGAGGTGTATGAGAGAGTCTAGAAAGCTCTACTTTCGCGGCGGGTATCTCCAGCGGAAAATGCACAACGAAGCACCTGTTTTTGGAGTCCAGATGAGCGTCTTTGAAAGTGCCCAGAGCATTCTCGCAAAATTCGTCGCCCGCTTTTTTTTTGTCTCCCAGAGTGGCTACCGTAACTGAGTTACGGATTGCTAAATAATAAAAAAAACAACGCATGTGAATTTGAAGAAAGTGTTGTATGATAGCGAGCGTGGATCATGGGCGTCCAGTCGAAGTTGAGCCGGTCCTGGTGTCTGGTCGGTCAGACTGGTACGGTGCGCTGTACCAGGCATTAGACATCTCCTTGTACTCCTTAAACATCTCTCCAAACAAGCTCGGTTTCTTAGGCTTCTTCTCCTTCTTCGCCTTCATCTTCGCCTTCCCATCGATACTCATTCTAGATCCTCTGGAAGATGATTTGTCGCTTGCTGTTTCTCCGCTCTGACGGGGCAAAACTGTCTTGGTTGACTGGCCGCCACTCGATTGTGGTGGTGGTATTTGAGCAGGCGGGGCTTTCGTGTTGTTGGGGATCTGACGGTTTGCTCGATCGTCGTGAACGACTTCATTGGTAGCGTCCGAGGATGGTCCTTTTACTTCTACCGGGCTCGCAACATTTTCTGGCTGCTCTTGCACTGTCTCTAGATCAAGACTTGACGGCTGCGTATGAGTGGTCATGACCGCGCTCGAGGCACTAGTTGAAGGTCTGATTCCCATCGATGATTGGCTTCGATCTTGCTTCCAATCAAGTTCTGTCACCTCTGGCTCGCGATAGGGATCCATATACCACTTGGATGACATATTCTTGTACTCGCTGACCATTTCCTTGAACAGAGAGGGTTTCTTATTCTTTGGCTTCTTAATACCACCACCACAATCCAGAAGTTCTTTGGCGGGAGTGGAGGCACCCACACGACTATGCTCCGAGCTTGTCGACTTCTGTGTAACGGTGTCAATCTCACTACCGGGCTTTTTGTCGCTAACGCCATCCTGCTGTTGCATGTTCTTTATGCTGATTGGGAATTTTTCATCCATTAGCGGGGAGCGAGGACGACCGTTAGGGAAGGCTTGGTCTTGTCGAGGTGGACCTGTTCGTGGAAAAACCGAGAAAGCTGGACGTTTCTCTGCATTGCGCACTTGTTCGAGCTCACCGGCTTCAGCACCCAACTCCCATGGAACGGGCTCTGCGTGGCTCACTCTCGGGCCCAGTCCATTCCTCTCGCGCGGTGGTCGATACCATTGTGCAGACAGACCGGATCCAGTAGTATAATTCGTTTCATCCGACCGCACAGTTGAAATGGTACCAGTTCCAGAACTTCGCACTGTTCTTGAGGTATATATCGTCGCCGTGCCGAACGATGATGCTCCTGAAAGACTCTGTCGAGGCGTGTTGATGAGGTCGTAGCTTCTATAGGTCCCTTGACTTCCTTGACTGGTCTGCGACATATTGCGGCTGTGTGGCTGATTTTGTGAACGCAATGATCGTGGCGATAGACTTCCTTGCTCATTCTGATCCTTTTCGCTCAGCTGACCAGGTTCGGGCGAAGCTACTCGCGGCGCATCTCGCGATAGAGGCCAATACTCCGAAGTCGGGGCTGGTGATATCGACGTATAGCCTGATCTCTCATCTGAGTTTGCAGAATCCAAGTCATATTCTTCCTCTTCTTCTGGAGGTGGCATCGGGAATCTGGTATAGGGCTGACGCTGTGCTGCATCGGATCCCGACCGTTGCAATCCTCGTTGTCTGAAAACATGTCCATTTGGTTGAGTACCGTTCATCTGCTGTAACCTCTCCTCATGGAGTTGATCTAGTACATCACGTTGTTGTTGTTGTTGTTGTTGGTGTTGCTGTTGTTGGCGCGCCAGCGACTGTCCGCGAGGTGGATATCCTTGCAATCCGTCTGAGTAGAGTGGAAAGATATCCCGTGATGCATTATCCGCTTGCTGCATGTAGTTGGCCGGGTTCAGCGGGAGAGATTGAAAACCTTGTTGGTGTTGCGGAAGGGGTGGCGGAGGAACCTTCGGAGGTGGTCCAGTTTGTAGATTTGTTTGCAATTGCTGTTGACCGTTGAAGCCATAATGCGCACCGTTTGGTGTTGCTTGACTAGGCTGAGCAAATTTGAATGGATTTGTAGGTGGTGATTGCCTGTAGGGATTCGAAGAGAGTGGTTGCGATCCCTCTCCTTGCCGAACAACTTGGTCACGACTTGCTTGCTTCCGGAGCTGTGCGGTCTGTGGGAGCGCGATAACATGAGAGCGCACATTCGACGACGATGATTTGTTGAGGATATGCGCTTGGCCATTAACGTAATCGCCTTCTTCGGTATCACCGTTTTGAAGTTCAGGCGAATCTGAGGGTTCCTCATTCATCCCTTCATTCATCTCCTCGTTCATTTCATTCATCTCCTCGATACTCTGCTCAATATCATCGAGTGTCGAAGGTTCCTTGTAGTCTTTGATCGGTGATTGGGGATGATCAAATTGAGTAGCCGAAGCGGCAACACTGGCGAGAACCAGATCGTTCTGTGAAATGTTCGGTGGCATGTTCGGTGGCGGTGGATAACCTGGAACAAATTTGAAATTCTCTGCCACGGTTGGCGAGCTTCTACGCAAATGATCCTTCTCTCTACGGGTACGACCTGCACCATTCGTCGCTGTCGTCGTACCGGTGGCGCTTTGCAAAGCTTCTTCCTCCTCCTCCTCTTCCGGTGGCAAAGTCGAAACTTTCTGTCGCGGTCTTCGCTTGGCCTTGTGAGGTGGGCGCCTGGAAGCTTTTGATGACGAACCAGAATCCCATCGGTCAGCGGCCGACGGTGAACGTCCCCTGCCATATGCATCGATGATCGATGAAGAAGGCGATCCGGATTTAGAGGATTGCGAACTTGTGATCGACTGAAGAGATAGGGTCTGAGTACCCGGCGGAGGAGACTTGGCGCTGGTGGTGCGTGATAAGTTACTGTATGCGCTCGCCTGTTCCATCATGGCACGAATCGACATCGGCTTTCGACTTCGCGACGCTCGTGACCTTTGGAGTATTCCACCAACGGATATTTGGCTGACGAGAGTATCATCAACGTCGCTGAAAGTATCACTATGCAAAGTCAATACGGCGAAGTTACATAGCCTGATTCGAATAACTTACTCCTGGGCCGCTCTTAATAGGGCCGTCAATCCACTCTGATAGCCACGAAGTTGAAGTAACAACTCTTTCGTTTCGTCGTCCTTCCATATTGCTTTGACGCGCGCCAAAGTCTCCGCATCTTCAATAGAATCGGCCGGCACCGTGTTAACAAAGTCTTGAACCTCAGTGGCATATTCCTCGATTACGGACAGCGCCAAAGTGCAGCCAAGGATGATTGACTCAGTGGCCCTCGTAAGTTGTTCCTGTCGTCCATCCTGGTACGATTCGAGTTCGTCCCAGTCAAAGGACAACAATTGAGCAAGTGTGACGTGAAGAAAGTTGCATTCGGTGGCAATGGATTTGACGGTTTGCGGCGCGGTGTGCTTGAACTTCTTGCCCACGCCGTGCAGTATCTTGACGACGTTGCTACAAGTCGAAAGCAGTGGGGTGATGGGGAAGGCTGCTCCCGCAACCTCCATGTCGAGCGCTGATCAATGTCATGGAAGGACGGCTCAGTAAGAACGGGCTTGGGAAGTGAGCCTGGGGTAGATCTTTGTATGCGGCGAAGACTTTAGACGTAAAAGTAATTAAGACCACGCAGCCATTTTGATATCACACAATCCGAGAGAAACTGCCAGGGAAGAAGGTTGACGGGAAGGTTTCGAGCGAAGCGTCTCCCAAGCACTTCAAATCGGCCCAATGGCGAAAGTGAAAAATGCCGGAACCTTGAGCGAGTGTTGAAGGTGGTTCCTGCACAAAGATTACCGTGTGCTAGTCCGGCAGCTACCCAGATCCAGCTTTGGGCTTGCAGCCAATGCCACGGCTTACATCCGGGCTATCCTGTCAGGCGTTGAACGCGGATGCACAGCTTCCCAACCGGCCGGAGCTCTCAGGTACCAGGGGGGGGGGAAAGAGGGGACCCTCAAACGCCGAAGCTTGCACACCGTACGGTACTAGCGAGCTGGCAAGACTGCCATGGAGCCGCGTACGGCACTTGTTCCAAAGGACTTGTGGCTGCTAGTTGCAATCAAGGATGTTGTTCGGTAGCACGAGCAACCGTGAGTGGCCGCCACGGCGAGGCAAAAAGCGGAAAAGATCGCGAAACAGTGACAGGAAGCTGTGGAGATTAGAAGGAATGACGCCGACTGGGGTGAACGGAGAGTGGCTTGAGGCGATTTGCCAGCCTGCGATCCAAACCCGGCCGGCTGTTCAAGCATGAAAAGGAAAGAAGAACTATCGACGTAGAGTGCAGGTCACCTAGGGCTGGCTGGCCAGCTTGATGCTGTCGAAGTGAGCCGTCCGGTGGGCCGCATTTGATCTGCAACGTGCGATGGAGGTTGAGTGTACAGCAGAGAGCGAGAGTGAGCAGCGATAGCGTGGGCCTGGCATGGCAGGGCATGGTCTGCGCCGTTTCTATGGCACGGATCCACCTGCCGAAGAATAAAAGCCACGAGATGGGCTCTCAGATGTCTCCGGGAGGGCTTCAGCACGAGTTGGACGGGCTGTCGGCGTGTCGCAGAGTCTCTGGCGCAAACAGGCGTCTTCCTTGCCACGCTTTGCGTTTGCTGTAAACAACAGAACACTCGTCTTGCACCCCGGCACATCTCTTTTCAACGTTGTTGCGGTACGCATCCTACATACTCCGTACACCCACCTCACCTGCCACTTGCACGCGGCGTGTCGATCGCGTATTTCAATGTTCGGCCACTCGATAAGCCCTCGCCCACCAGAAGCAAACGGAGGCTCTAAACGGAAGGAGACGCACAGTATCTCTTGGGAAGAAAAAGTAACTCCTGATTAACTGATGCATCTTGAATCCCGGACCCCGGACGTGGAGGCAGGCCGGTCCCATTGCACCGGGTTTTGGGCAGAGTTCCCTGTGCGTCGAGCTGCATCGTTCACAGGGCCTCAGCGTGGGTAGCGTGTGCGGGATACCCCCCAGAGAGCAGGCGGGAGAGCGATTTGCGCTGTACCCAACCCCCCGAGCCTGCCCATATCGAACGCGCAAAGTCGCAATGCCTGCCTGGCCGCGCAGGCCGAGAAAAAGTATTTCGCTGATCGATCTCGTAAATGCGCTGCGATTGTGCAACCTGTCAAGCTGAATGATGAGAGGCATATGGCATGATGCAATCCTGCACACCCGTCCTGTTGGTCCGTCAGGAACGCGAGCCCCAACCTGACTTTGAGGATCATACAGTACCTTACACACGCTCTCCCACTGTGGGTTTCTTGCATCCCTGAACAGGACATCGTCTGGCCCACCCGGATGCATGTGCTGCCGCTGGCCGTATTGTGCCCGCTAACCCGCCTGCGGATTGGCTGCTTCGCCGCCTCACATAGATTGCGAGGTGGGTTTGGCATGCGAGTGGTAAAACCTCTGAAAGATCTGGGCACCGTACTTTCCTGCCTGCCAGTCTGCTCTTTGTTCTCCCGTTCACACGTGCTGCGCTGTTCCACTTACCAACACACTGAGGCGGGTTGAATGCACTGGAACACGCGGTAAGGCACCTTATGGATTCGTTCCCTTGTCAATTTACGCTCAAGCCCTGATAGATGCTCCCTCCCTGCCTCGTTCTTTTTCCGTTCTTTCCATCTTGTTCTGCTCAAAGGGCTTTCGCTGACGTCGTACGACTATTGGTTAGCTTGCTTTCGGCCCAAGTTCCGCAGCGGAGCGGCTTGCGAGATGAGCGTACACACAAGCTTCCTTTGCTCCGACCAAAGTCAAAAAGGATGCTCACTACCGTGACTCTCACCAACTGGAAGCCCAACCGGTCATAGCTGCAGATTTAGCAGACCAGACCGTCCTGTTCGGTTGGGAGTGCAAATACTTTGACCATTTCGCTTTGGTTTTTGATTGGCGTGGATTGCGAAACGCACCTCAGCTCCCGCTCGCTCATTTCTCTTACAGAGGCCTTGAAGGCCAGAGTAATTTCGCCTCTTAGAAAAGGAATGAAGCTGAGTTACATAAGAAGGACATGTTGGCATCATCGGCAATCTTCTATCGAACGGTCAGTCCCAACGCCATGGCGTGCAACCTCAGCTGAGTATTAGCCCCCGCGCGGGAGAGTACTGGCCGTAGTTAGGGTCCCTCGAACGCGATCGACTGCAGCCCAAGGACACCCCTGGACCGCCACGGTTACTTATTTCGGGCAAACTCAAGTAAAGCCTTCTAACAATGGATGTGAACTGCCGTTCGTTTTCACTGCGGACAAAAGAGCTCTTCCGTGGAGTCATCTCCACTGTATACAGGCTCAGATGCTACATTTGTACCCCTCGCTAGTCCATATATACGGAGTACCATCTGAGCACGCGCTCATCAAGGTTTCATACTCGCAAATCGTTCTGGAAACCAGGATTTCACGAATGGACTCGCGATCCTGGAAAGCGCAATTCCCCAAAATGATAACTGCCAGGTATCAGTGGAGAGATATTTTCAGCATATAACTTTTCGTATTGGAGTGTCAATTTGTGGAGGTACTTCCAACTTCTCGGTGAAAAGGGGTCTGGGATTAGGACATAAGAACGCGAGTGTCGATGCTCCTAATCTGCAACTAGGACCGAGTTATGATTTCATGGATGCTAGGCATCACGTGTAAGAGGATTGACCACTGGCTCTGGTTCGCTCTGGATCTGAACCGGCTCTGCGCATTGAAATGTTGCCAAACCCCTGAAGAACAAATCACTGTGGAGACGGCCGTCGACGTTTCGTCACGCCTCGCCCAAACCTCTCGCGCATCACATTGAATCCTATGGAACGGCATAAATAACGCGATTGTGGAATCACACCTCGGTGTTCGCGGTGTTAGACCAGGTGCTCCTTGTCGACGACAAATCTTTTCAATCGCATCCATGGCATCTTGATTGGACTCTCGCACGAGCAAATGAACACATCGTACAAAGAATCGGCCGAACGCACAGCCCAAAACGGGAGCGCCCATTGGGATCTAGAAAGGGCAAAGTTAGCATTTTACCTCGCCAGTCGCGGAGACAAAACGGCCACCTGCCCAGAAATAGTAGTTTGCCGGCAGCCCGCATGTTGTATCCGCAGCCGATGAAGAAGCTTCATCAGCCTCGGGCCAAAGCCTCGGGCCATGTTGATGGCGTAGCCGTTTCTCATCCCCACACCCATCCTGTTTGATACTCAGTCAGCCTCGCTGCGCATAAACTAGGGCGCGGCATCGGAGTAGTCGTTGACCGATGCCGACTATGACAAAGAACAGAACTCGCGGCGTGAGGTTGTAGCGACAGCTGCAATATTGATGTCGTCCTTGATGGCGTAAATCAGGAACATAAGAATCGAGCTAGTCATGAACTCGGCGAAGAACTTCCCGGTCTTCATCATGAACGAGGCAGGGTAGGTGCGCAAAGATGCCCGCCGTCGAGTGGTTGCTGTAGCCTGTAGCCAGGAACCACGAATGTCAGATCCCGCCTTCGTAAGCGACGATGGCAGACTTGTAGGTCGCATATACGACAACCGCCGTGCAGAAGGCGCCCGGTACTTGTGCCAATGCATAGATCGTAAACTTTTCCTCTACGGAAATTTGCGGTAAAAACAGTTTGCAAACGTCACGACTGGGTTCAGAGGGCTCTGGATTTTCCACCAGTATACACTGCCAGCCTCACCGCTAGACTATCAAGTACATTAGCGTCAATTGAAGCTGAATTGGTTTCGTCGGCACCTACCCCCAGCCTACTGCATAGAGTTAGCAGGGTTCGACCTAGTCGCGCGGAGATTCGGCTAAGAAATAGGGAATGAATTTGATATACTAACCCCACGATATGTTCTGATAATCGCCTTTCTGGTTTCAGAAAGGAGAACCTGGGCCACGACGCTGTCACTAAATAGGATCATTATGAAAACTTCAAAGAACCCAGAGAAGATGTCTTGGCAGCTTTCACGAACTCTGCTCTATTACAATTCTGGATAAGATTCGTCTGAATCCGGTTGCAGTCCGTTGTGGTCAATAAGTACACCGTATTCAAGTTGTTCATGATTATGCAGTGGAATAGGCTGCAGAAACTGCATATCATCAATTCGGCACTGTTCGTCTCGTCATCAGGCACATAGACCGTGGCTTTGTTGATATATCATACCATCTGAATGTACCTGAGCACGAAAGAACTACAACAAAAATGACAATCATCATCAATGATCCCTTTCTTTGCAGCTGTCCATTGCAGCAAAAGCGATTGCAACCATATGGAGAACGATCACCGATGTTCGAGAAGCTATCGGATCGTTGGACCCGTTCAATACACGCTGTTCGGTCCGGAGCTAACGAATTAACTTGTCATGAGGCTCTAGCTTTGAGTGGGTCGAGAGTTTCCTCATGCTCGAATAAGCTCATGTGGCGTGATGAACATTTGGACGAAATTTTTATCAAAATTCACAGCTCTTCACTGTCATTCGTCTCGACAACCCTCTGCGATGGATATCAAAGGTAGC
>Ga0335072_10000106_pt1 | contig 169236 bp, 149 predicted proteins | sample Lox_Sample_21_FD_206725 | JGI IMG/M metagenome (GOLD analysis project Ga0335072, IMG submission 206725) | Soil microbial communities from Loxahatchee National Wildlife Refuge, Florida, United States - Lox_Sample_2.1 | ecosystem: Environmental > Terrestrial > Soil > Wetlands | place: USA... | reverse complement strand
CATAGAGAACCAATCCAACTGCCGTCGAGTACTCGGGCCGGGTTACCTCCGCACTCATTTCCGCCAAGCCGCGCGGGCTGGCCACGCGCACTGGAAGATTGAACACACGATCCGCAAGCTCCGGCAGGCCGCGCAGGAGCGCGCCGCCGCCGGTCAAAACGAGGCCCGCGGGAATCTGCGATTCAAGGCCGCTGCGGCGCAGCTCGTCGCGAACGAGCACGAGAAGTTCCTGGGCGCGCGGCTCGGCGATGTCGGCCAACATACGCGCGTAGACGGTGCGCGGCGGGCGATCGCCGACGCTCGCGATCTCAATGGCGGTGTCCTGCTGGACGAGTTCGTGCAGTGCCGACGCGTGCTCGTGCTTGATCTTTTCGGCTTCGGGAATCGGCGTGCGCAGGCCGACAGCAAGATCGTTGGTGAAATGATCGCCGCCGACAGGAATCGCAACGGTGTGTCGAACGACGCCGCCCGCAAAGACGATCAGCTCGGAAGTGCCGCCTCCGATATCGAGCAGGCAGACACCCAATTCGCGCTCATCTTGCGTGAGGCAAGCCTCGGCGGAAGCGAGCGGTTCGAGGACTGTGTCGTCGACGCGAACGCCAGCACGGTTGACGGCAGTGACGATATTCTGCGTCGAAGTGCCGGAAGCGGTGACGATGTGGACGTTGGCTTCCAGGCGCTGGCCGACCATGCCGATGGCGTCGCGGATGCTGTCCTGCGAATCGAGAAAAAATTCCTGCGGCAGGACGTGAAGAACTTCGCGATCTTCGGGGAGCGAGATGCCGCGCGCCGCATCGATGGCGCGGCGCACGTCGTCGCGATGAATGTCGCGCGGGCGCGTGCCGACGGTGACGCCACCACGGCTATTGACGCCGCGGACGTGACTGCCGGCGACGCCGATGACGGCGGATTCAACGGGGACGCCAACGACCGTCTCCGCTTCTTCGACAGCGCGGCGAATCGAGCTGACGGCGAGATCGAGATTGACGATCTGGCCCTTGCGCCACCCTTTGGATTCGGCGGCGCCGAGGGCCGCGAATTTTACAGCGCCTTCTTCTTCGATTTCGCCAATCAAAGCGCACGTCTTCGTGCTGCCGATATCGAGCGCCACGATGTAACGGTCTTTCTTATTCAACTCCGCCGCTCCTAAGATCGCTTTCTGAATCAGTACTTCAGGGGCTAAAGCCTGAACTTGAGTCTTTGCTTTTGCCGGAGCTAAAGCTCCGACCCCTAAAAGGCATCTCCCATTCCGCTACGTCAATGTTTTGCAGCGCCGCGCTTCGCAGTCCTTGCCGGCGAAGAATTCTCCGCAACGGTCACCGGCGCTTTCGACGAAGACGGCGCGGACTGAGTCCGCATGGACGGATCCTGATTCACGACCGCTTCGCCGTTGAAACGCAAATCGACGGACTCGATGCGGCCAACGGTCGCGCGCCACTCACCGATTTTATCGAGGAGCGTGCGATATTTCGCGGCGAAATCCGAGTCGCCAAAATGAACTTTGATGGGCGCTTCGGAAGCGCCCCAGCCTCCGGAGGAATCGGCCGGCGCAATAGCGCCTCCTTGCAAGCCGGAAATTGTGGCGACGACATCGTCGCCGCTTGAAAGATCGATGACGCTGACCTGATCGAGCGCGCCGGGCCGGACTTCCTGGACTTGCTGCGTGAATCCGGCAAAAAGCTGCATGCGGCGCTCGCGCTCGTCGGCAGGAACATCCACGGAAATACCCGTAACGACGGGAAAATTAAAATTTCCCTGCAAGGGACGGTCGAGAATCACCCCGTGAACGTCAATCAAAGAAAGTCCGGAGCCCTGGCGAAGAAACGCGACTGGAGTACGCTCGGTGATTTCGACTTCGATGTGGTTCGGGAGCGCGCGCCGGACCGTGGCGCTTTCGACCCAGGGAATCGATTCGAGTTCATGGCGGCGCTCGGCAAGAGGAATATGCAGGACACTGCGGCCGCGATCGGCGGAGAAAATTTCGAGAACGCTTTGGCGCGGCACATAGTGAGTCCCGGAAATTTCGATCTGGCCGGGATGAAGCAGCGCCATTTGCGGCGAGGCGTAGAGAAAATGGCCGATTTCGTAAACAACGACAGCGCCAGCGAGCCCGGCGGCAGCCCAAAGAGACAAGTGCAGGTAGGTCTTCCAGGCGCGTTTGCCGAACTTGCGCCGCTTGATCTCGAGCGGCTTCTGCCGCCGGAGATACTTCGGCTCCTCGTCGGTGAGCACTTCCTGCGGATAGGCTTCCGCGTCAATGGTTTTCAGTTTCGCCAGACGATCACCTCGTTTTCAAGCTCGATGCCGTAGGATTTCTGGACGAGGTCGCGCACGTCTGCAATCAATTTCAGCATATCGGCGCAACTGGCCGAACCGGTATTGACAAAAAAATTCGCGTGCCGGTCGCTGACCATCGCATCGCCGGAACGGAAACCTTTGAGGCCGAGTTCGTCGATCATGCGGCCAGCAGATGCACCCGGAGGATTTTTGAAGATGCAACCGGCGCTTTTCTGATTGAGCGGCTGGCTCGAACGACGCTTTTCATTGCAGACTTTGATGCCCGCGAGAATTTCCTTAAACGGCTTCGAGGGAAGCTCGAGGCGAACACGGAGCATGACGTCATCAGGACCGAAAGAAGTGTGGCGATAATCGAAGCGAATCGCATCGCCGCGCAGAGTTTCGATTTCGCGAGTGGCGGCGCGATAGACTTCGACTTCGCGGACGTAGGAGCCGATCTGCGTGCCGTAGGCGCCCGCGTTCATGCGCAAAGCGCCGCCCACGCTGCCGGGAACGCCGATGAGTCCTTCCATGCCGCCGAGATCGCGCTTCGCGCAATAGGTGACCATGCCGCCGAGGTCGGCGGAAGCGTCGGCCCAAACGGAATTGCCTTCGACCGTGACACCAGGCGTGACAGTGGGAAGATGAAGAACGACCCAGGACAACTCGCCATCGTCAATGAGGACGTTGGTGCCGCCGCCAAGAAAGCGGTGCGGAATGCCGGCATCGTCGAGCAGGCGCATGATTTCAGGAATCGTTTCATGGCGGCGGAGAAGAAGCATGTCCGTGGTGCCGCCAATACCGAGAGAGGTGTGGTCGGCAAGCGAAACGCCGGGGCGCAGCTCGCCGCCGAGAGCGGCGAGCTTTTCCTTCAGCGAATTGTCCGTAATGCGCATGCTAAGCCGTCACGTGCGTTCCCAAAAGCATCGCCAACTGGTCGAGCGAGCGATTGATGCTGCCGGCACCGATGGAAAGAATGGCGTCGCCGGGCCGCGCTTCGCGGAGGAGAAACTCGACTCCGGACTGCACGGTCGTGGTGAAGACAACGTTCTTGTGACCCGCGGCGCTGATAGCCTCCGACAATTTTTCCGCAGTGACGCCGGGAACCGGAGATTCCCCGGCGGCGTAGATATCGGTGATGACGAGAATATCCGCCTGATTGAACGAATGGCTAAAGTCGTCCCACAAAGCCTGCGTGCGCGTAAAGCGATGCGGCTGGAAGAAAACGAGCAGGCGCTTGTAATTGCAGAGGCGCGCGGCCTCGAGAGTGGCGCGAATTTCGGCGGGATGGTGGCCGTAGTCGTCGATGAGCGTGACGCCGGCAAAGAGACCCTTGATCTCAAAGCGGCGGCCGACACCCGCAAACTTATCAAGGCCCTGCCGGATTAAATCGGCAGGAACGTTGAGGGCAAGGCCGACGGCAGCGGCCGCAGCAGCGTTGCGAACGTTATGAATGCCGGGAGGAGAAGGAAGGTGGAAGATCCCCAGGTCATCGCCGTGATAGGTGAGGCGGAACTCGCTCGCGAGGCCCTGCAACTTGATTTCGCTGATGACGAGATCGGCTTGATTTGATGTGCCGTAAGTAATGATGGGCCGCTTGACATCGGGCAGAAGCGCCTGCACGTTTGGCTCGTCGAGGCAGAGAACGACGGAACCATAAAAGGGTACGCGATTGACGAATTCGAGAAAGACCTGCTGAATTTCCTCGAGCGAAGCGTACTGATCGAGATGCTCGCGATCGATGGTGGTGACGACGGCGATGACGGGAGCGAGAAGCAGGAAAGAGCGGTCGCTTTCATCGGCTTCGACCACCATGTAATTGCCCTGCCCGACGCGCGCGTTCGTGCCAACGTGATTGACGCGGCCGCCGACGACAAACGTGGGGTCGAGACCCGCGGCTGCGAGGACGGCTGCGACCATGGAAGTGGTGGTGGTCTTGCCGTGCGCACCGGCAATCGCGATGCCGTATTTCAAGCGCATGAGTTCGGCGAGCATTTCGGCGCGCGGAATGACGGGAATTTTCAGGCGATGCGCTTCGACGACCTCGACATTGTCCGGGCGGACAGCGGAAGAAACGACGACGACGTGCGCGCCATGGACGTTTTCCGCAGCGTGGCCTTCGTAAATTTTCGCGCCGAGATTTTTTAAATGGTCGGTGACGGACGTGTATTTCAAATCGGAGCCGGAGACGGCGTAGCCGCTCGATAGAAGAACCTCGGCAATGCCGCTCATGCCACTGCCACCGATGCCAATCAAGTGGATGCGTTGAAAATTGCGGAATGTGAGATTCATGGGCGCGCCTCCTTCGCGCCAGAGCAGGGCTCGTCGAGGAGCGAGACAAGATCAGCGACGGCGTGCGGACGCGCGAGCGAGCGGGCGCAGGATTCCATTTCCGTGATTCTCCGGGGCTGGTCCAGGAGAGACAAAACCTCCGACATAAGGCGCTGGGGTGTCAGCTCAGTCTGTGGCAGCAAACGAGCGGCCCCGGCCGACTGCATGGCTTGCGCGTTGAGGGACTGGTGGGCGTCGGTGGCAGCGCCGAAGGGGATGAGGATGGCGGCGCGTCCAGCGGCCGCAAGTTCCGCCACGGTGATCGCGCCCGAGCGGCAGACAATCAAGTCAGCCTGGGCAAACCGCTCCGCCATATTCTCGATGAAGGGCAGCACCTCGGCTTGGATTTCGCGGCGCGCATAGGCCACGCGAACAGCATTATAGTCGCGTTCGCCAGTCTGATGCACGACGAAAAGCTGGTCTTTCTTTGGAGCCAACAGGTCGACGGAGTCGATGACCGCCTGGTTGATGGGATGCGCGCCGCGGCTGCCGCCAGTGATGAGCAGGCGGAAGGGAGCCATGTGGTCGCGGCGAAGAATTTTGAAGAATTCGGAGCGAACGGGAATGCCCGTGACAACGGCGCGCGAGCCGAAGCGGCGAGAGGTTTCCTGGAAACCGCAGGCGATGCGCACCCCCGTGCGGGCGAGGATGCGATTGGCAAAACCGGGCTCGACATTCGGCTCGAAGATGACGCTCGGAATACCATGGAGACGCGCGAGAAGCATGACAGGACCGGAGGCATAGCCACCCACGCCAAAGGCAGCGGCAAAGCGGTGGCGATGGAGAATGCGTTCGGAGTCCAGAAGGGCGGCGGGAAGTTTTGCGAGGTTGCGAAAAAATTTCACGCCGCCGATACCTTTAAGACCAGCGACGCTAATTTTCTCGAGCGGAAAGCCGGCCTGCGGGACCAGCTTTGCTTCCAAACCGAGTCCAGTGCCAACAAACACGACGCCTCGTTCTCCTTCAAGACCCTGCGGCGCGGGCCGCGCCATCCATTCGCGAGCAACGGCAAGCGCCGGAAAAACATGGCCGCCGGTGCCGCCTCCGGCAATCAAAAGCGTCCGGCCCGATTCGCTCACGTCTCATCCGCGTGCTGACTGATATTGAGGAGCACGCCGGTGGCCAAAAGCATGGCGATCAAACTCGACCCGCCGTAGCTGATGAACGGCAGCGGGATTCCCTTGGTGGGCATCAGGCCCAGAACGACACTGAGGTTGATGAACGCCTGGCCGACGACCATCGTGGTGACGCCAAGAGCGAGGAAGCGGCCGAAATCGTCTGGGGCCCTCATAGCGGCGCAGAAACCGCGCCAGCCGTAAATGGCGAAGAGCGCAAGGACCACAACCGCACCGATGAAGCCGAGTTCTTCGCAGATGACGGAGAAAATAAAGTCCGTGTGCGCTTCGGGGAGGAAGAAAAGCTTCTGGCGACTTTCCATCAAGCCGACGCCGGAAAATCCACCCGAGCCGACAGCAATGAGAGATTGCAAAAGCTGGAAGCCGTGGCCCTGCGGGTCGACATCGGGATGAAGAAAGGCGTTCCAGCGCGCGAGGCGGTAAGGGACGCGGACGATGAGGAGATAAATCACCGGAAGCGCGGTGACAGCAGCTCCGGCGAGATATTCCCAGCGAAGCCCAGCGACAAACAGCATGACGATGGCGATGACGAGAATCATGAAGGCGGTGCCCATATCCGGCTCTTTGACGATGAGCGCGGCCATAAGGGAGACAACGCCGAGAGCGGGAGCGATGGTGCGGAAGAAATCGTTGACGCCGAAATTTTGCGGCGAGCGGCGCAGCTCGATGAACCAGGCAAGAAAAATGATGAGCGCGAGTTTGGCGAGTTCGGACGGCTGAAAGCTGAAGGCCCAGATGCGGAACCAGCGGTGCGTGTGGTGCGAGCGGTCGAGAAAAAAGACAGCGACAAGAAGGACGAACGATACGGCAAGGCCGGTGAAGATAACGCGCGGCTGGCGGAGGGAACGGTAGTCCGTGTTCGTCAGCCAGAACATTCCCGCGAGTCCGATGGCGGCGGCGAAAAGCTGGCGGATGAGAAAGATGTAGCCATTGTGAAAGAGCTCGCGCGCCGTGAGAGCGGAGGCGCTGAAAACCATTACTGCGCCGATGAAGCAGAGCGCGAGCGTAACACCGAGCAGTTGACGATCAGGTTGGAGCGGTCGAGGCATCAGGCCTTTCCTTGTGGCGCGGCGGCGCCGGCAATGCGCGATTCGAGAGCAGCCACGAGCTGCTTGAAGATGCGGCCGCGCTGCTCGTAGTTTTCAAACTGGTCGAAGCTGGAGCACGCGGGAGCAAGGAGAACGGTGTCGCCTGGACGCGCGTGCGAAGCGGCGATTTCGACGGCGCGGTCGAGAGTGCCCGCGCGATCGATGGGAACAGAGCCCTCGACATCGGCGGCGATCTTTTCGGCGGCGGCGCCAATGAGAATGGCGCGGCGGGCGCGCGAGGCGAGAAGGTCGCGAAGAGGCGTGTACGGGCTGCCTTTGTCCTTGCCGCCGAGAATCACGAGAAGCTGGCCGGGAAAGGCTTCGAGAGCCTTTACGGCGGCGTCAACGTTTGTGGCTTTCGAGTCGTTGTAATAGCGGACGCCGGAAATTTCGGCGACAAATTCCAGGCGGTGCTCGACGCCCTGAAATGTTTTTACGCCAGCGACGATGGCGGCGGGCGCAGCGCCGGCGAGATAGGAAGCGGCGCAAGCGGCGAGGACGTTTTCAAGATTGTGATCGCCGCGGAGAGGAATCTCGTCGCGGCGCGCAACGGGAGTTTCCTCGCCGTCATGGCGGAAGATGATCTGGTCGCCTTGGAGGAAGGCACCGGCGGCGACGCGCTTCTGGCGGCTGAACCAGTAAACGTGCGGACGAGACGGCATACGGCGCGTGACTTCGGGATCGTCGGCATTGAGGATGGCGGCGTCGCGCTCGAGCTGATTTTCAAACATGCGGAGCTTCGCAGCGGCGTATTCCTCGAAAGTAGTGTGGCGGTCGAGATGGTCGGGCGTGAGATTGAGAAGGACGCCGATTTCGGGGCGGAAACTGTCGATGGTTTCGAGCTGAAAGCTGCTGACTTCCGCGACGGTGACGGTCGAGTCCGTGGAGCGTTCGACCAGAGCGAGAAGCGGCGTGCCGATATTGCCGCCGACGAGAGTGGGAATCCCGGCGGTCTTCAGAATGTGGGCGACGAGAGACGTGGCGGTGGTCTTACCGTTCGAGCCGGTGATGGCGACGAGTTTGCCACGAAGGAATCGCCAGGCGAGCTCAATTTCGCTCCAGACAGGGATGCCCTTGGCGCGGGCTTTCTCAAGAGGCGGAAGATTTGCGGGAACGCCAGGGCTGAGAACGATCAAGTCCTGCGCCAGAAAAATTTCCGGAGCGGGGCGGGCGAGGACGAGTTCGACACCGGCATTGCGAAGGCGGTCTGGGGCATCGCCAAGCGCGGATTCCGGTTTTTCGTCCATGGCCGTCACCACGGCGCCGTAGCCGGCGCTGAAGAGCGAGACTGCAACCCCGGTGCGCGCGAGCCCTACCACCAGAATTTTTTTGCCTGCCAGTTCGAACCCGGGTCGCAAGTGGCGTTACCTCAATTTCAAAGTCGTGAGAGAAAACAGCGCGAAGACGAGCGCCGTAATCCAGAATCGCACAATAATTTTCGATTCGCTCCAGCCGAGAAGCTCGAAATGGTGGTGGAGAGGCGCCATGCGGAAGACGCGCTTTCCGGTGAGCTTGAAAGAGCCGACCTGGATGATGACGGAGAGAGCTTCGAGCACGAAGACACCGCCGATCGAAAGAAGCAGGATTTCCTGCTTGATGGTGACGGCGACGGTGCCGATGGCGCCGCCAAGGGCGAGCGAGCCGACGTCGCCCATGAACATTTCGGCGGGATGCGCGTTGTACCAGAGAAATCCGAGCGAGGCTCCGACCACGGAGCCGCAGAAGATGACGAGTTCGCCAGCGTCGGGAATTTTCTGGATGTCGAGATATTCGGCAAAGCGGGCGTGGCTGGTGAGATAGGTGAGAACCGTCAAGGCAGCGGAAGAAACCAGCACGCAGCCGATGGCCAGGCCGTCGAGACCGTCGGTGAGATTGACGGCGTTCGAGCAGCCGACAATAACCAGAACGAGAAAAAGGATAAAGGGAACGAACGCGAGCGGCCAGATGAAGTGATGATTCAGCAGCGAGTCGATGACCAGGTCGGGATGGAGGCGCTTCAAGAAGGGCACACTCAATTGCGTCGAATAGACGCCGCGAGCCTGCAGATTGAGGAGACCGATGCCGATGAGGACGCAGGTGATGATTTGCAGGGAAAATTTGGCGGCAGGGCGGAGGCCGAGATTCCGTTTGCGAACGACTTTGTTGTAGTCATCGACAAAGCCGATGGCGCCGAAGGCAAGCGTGGAGCCGAGAGCCATGAGTACATAGGGATTGCGCAAATCAGCCCAGAGAAGCGTGGGAATCACGATGGCGGCGACGATGAGGACGCCGCCCATCGTGGGCGTGCCGGCCTTTTTCTTGTGGGCCTGCGGCCCTTCTTCACGAATGTACTGCTTGACCTGCATTTCGCGGAGCCGCTCGATCACCCACGGCCCCATGATGAGCGAGAGGAGGAGCGCCGTGATGCTGGCCATGGCCGTGCGGACGGTGATGTAACGAAAGACGTTCAGCGGGCTGAAATGCGGCTTGAGCAGGAAGAAGAAGAGGTAATAGAGCATGTCAGCTACGCTCCTTGGCGACCGTGGGAGACGTCTCCGCTGCTCCGGATGCGGGCACGCGGTGATAGCGAGCGTCGATGGCCTCGAGAATTCTCTCCATTTTCACGCCGCGCGAGCCCTTCAGAAGCAGCAGATCACCTGACTGGATAAAGGAGGCGATGAATTCTCCGGCTTCGGTCGAGGCGTCGAAATAGTGGGCGCGACCCTGCGGATGACCGGTGGCGACAGCAGCGTCGAGAAATTCGCGCGCATGTCCCTGCACAGCGACCAGCCAATCAATTTTTCGGAGCGAGGCCGCATGGCGACCCGATTCGCGATGGAGTTCCGCGGCCGATTCGCCGAGTTCGAGCATTTCACCGGCGGCGAGAATGCGGCGGCGATAACCGGGCGTGGCAGCGAGCATGTCCGCGACGGCATTCAGGGCGGTGGGAGAAGAATTGTAGGAATCGTTGATGACGGTAAATCCTTCGGCAAAGCGAACAACTTCGCCGCGCTTGTCGGCAGGGACGAGCGAAGGAAAGACGCGCGCTGCGTCCGCAGCGCCGATTCCCCAAACGCTGGCCGCCGCAAGGGCGGCGACGGCGTTCATCACATTGTGGCGGCCGACGAGAGGCAATTCCAGGCGCACCCGGCGCTCAGGCGAGACGAAATCGAAGGCAGAGCCTTCGATGCCGCGGTCTTCGATGTTTTCGGCGCGGAACTGCGCGCGGGGCGATTCTCCGAACCAGATGATGCGCCCGCGAACGACTTCTGAGAATTTTGCGACGCGCTCGTCGTCGGCGTTCAGGACAGCGGTGGCGCCGGGCCAGGCGAGATTTTCGATGAGTTCGCGTTCGGCGAGAGCGATTTCGTCAATCGAAGAGAAAAATTCCAGGTGTTCGACGGCGATGCGCGTGATCACACCCACGTCGGGCGGGGCGATGCGAGCCAGCCGCGCGAGTTCTCCGGGGTGGGACATTCCCATCTCGACGACGGCGGCGCCGTAGGAATCGTCCAGTTGTAGCAGCGTGAGCGGCAGCCCGTATTCGTTGTTCAAGTTCCCCTGCGTCTTCAATACGCGGAACCGCGCGGCCACAAGCGCCGCCAGGATTTCTTTCGTGGTCGTTTTTCCAATGGACCCCGCCACCGCGCCGATGAAACGGCCCGGCCGCGCTTTCCTCCACATGTCCGCGCAGCGGGCGGCCAGACGATGGAGCGCAACGAGCGTGTCGTCGACGGGAAAGAGCCGACCGCGGAACGCTTTCGGATATTCGGTGACGCGGGTCTTGTCGACAACGGCAGCGGCGGCTCCCACAGCCAAGGCGTCCGGGACGAAAGTGTGTCCGTCGTGACGCGGTCCGCGTATCGCAATGAACAAGCATCCGGATGGAAGAGCGCGAGAATCAATCGAGACGCTGGCCAGCCCGGCCAAGGGGTCGAGAGCCGAGGGAGGCGGGACACCCAGAGTTTCAGCAATCTGAACCACGGTCCACCGCATCGCGTCTCCAATGGGCTGGGCTTTTCGCTCAAGCTCCAACTCTCGGACCAAGAGACAGTTACCGTCAAACCAGAGCGGCGGCCTTGAGACCACCGCTACAAAGTTCAAGTCTCAACCGTCGCAAGGTGCAACGGAGCAAGCTATCCGCGCTTCGGAAAGCCCTTGCGGCGGAGGATCGAACGGGCGACCTCGCGGTCGTCAAACTCGAAGGTGCGATCCGCCAGTATCTGATAGTTCTCATGGCCTTTACCGGCGAGAAGCACGATATCGCCGGGCTGCGCTTCGTTGAGTGCCTTCGCGATGGCCACTTCGCGATCCGGCTCAATCTGGTATTTCGCATTCACTTTCTGCAATCCGACCACCACGTCGTTCATGATGCGCAAGGGGTCCTCTTTGCGCGGATTATCGTCGGTGAGTATGACGAGATCGCTGAGCGAGCCAGCGGCCTCGCCCATGAGAGGGCGGGTGGAGCGATCGCGTTCGCCCCCTGCGCCAAACAGGGTGATGATGCGGCCGTTGGGATTCAATTCACGCGCGGTGGTGATGAGGTTGCGAAGGGCATCGTCGGCGTGCGCGTAGTCAACGACAACGTGAAACGGCTGGCCCTCTTTGATTTGCTGGAAGCGGCCGGGAACAAGATCGAGGGCTGAGACGCCCTCTTCGATTTTCGCATGGGGGATTTCGAGAGCGATGGCGGCGCCAATGGCGGAGAGGATGTTGTAGACGTTGATGCGCCCGACAAGGCTCGAGCGGATTTCGAGTTTTCCCGCGGGAGTGTGGGCCGTGAATTCGAGGCCATCGAATGTGAGCGAAGATTTTTTCGTCGTGAGGTCCGGAGAATCTTTGAGGCCGTAGGTCAAGGTGCGCGATGCAAGACCTTCGAGACGCGAAGCGTAAGGGTCGTCCGAATTGATGATCGCGACATCGGGGGCGCCCGCGCCGGTGCCTTCAAACAAGCGGCGTTTGGCGGCGAAATAATCTTCAAGAGTCTTGTGAAAATTCAGATGGTCGTGCGTAAGATTCGTGAAGACAGCCGCGGAAAAATGGCAGCCCCAGACGCGGTCCATGGCCAGGGCGTGCGAGCTGACTTCCAGGACAGCGTGCGTGCCTCCGGCATCACGGATTTCGGCAAACATTTCCTGCAAGTCGAGAGACTCGGGAGTTGTATTTCCGGCGACGCGGCTGCCACGAGGAGTGCGATAACCAGTGGTGCCGACAAGTCCCGTCGTGAATCCGGCGGCTTGCAAGATCGAATCGATTAAAAATGTGGTGGTGGTTTTGCCGTTCGTTCCGGTAACACCGGCGAGTTTCAGAGCACTCGCCGGATGATCGAAGAAATTCGACGCCGCGCGTGCCAGCGCGCGGCGTTCCTGCCCCGTTCGCAACTGAACCCAGGAAACTTCAGCGGGAATTTCGGAAGGCCGCTGTGAAGGACTGGCGATAGAAGTTGCGCCAGCGGCTATCGCGTCACGGACGAAGCGATTGCCATCGACTTTTTCACCGGGCAAAGCAAAGAAAAGAGAGCCGGGAATCACTTTTCGGCTGTCGCATGCCACTGCAGAGACCTCGAGCGAAGAAGGGCCGGACACACTCACGGCGTCGATACCCTCAAGAAGAACGGCGAGAGATTTGGGGCCGTATGCCATTCGAAACTCTTTTCGCCGGGAGCGCGCGCGGCGAGCGGCCGGGCCGCGGCGGCGTTCCAGGACAACGGTCAATTTTGCGCTCCCTGATGCGCGCGGGATGCGGCCAAGGCATCCGCACTGCCGAAGCGGACCGTGACGTTGCCTCCGCGGACAAGCTCTGCTCCCGCCGCCGGATATTGTTCGAGAGCAACTCCATCACCAATCAGATCCGGGACGAGGCCCTCGCGCGAACAGGTTTCGATTACGTCGCGGAGCGTCTTCCCGGAAAAATCGGGAACGATGACGGATTGCGGATTGCCGAAGGCGACCGTTTGCACTGAGGTCGTGCGAGCATTCGAGCGCCGGGCGATGGCCGCTTGAAATTCGGCCTCGGTGGCATCATGCGCCACGGCTGGATGCGCAGGCTCTTCAGCATTCTTGGCCGTTTCTTCGGTCGAAGGCATCGGAACGTCACGCGGGACGTCGAGGTAAGCCAGGACCTGCTGAGCGACGCTCTTGAACACGGGACCGCCCACTTCGCCGCCGTGATGTTCGCCTTCGGGAGAATCGAGGACGACGAGAACCGTAATCGCCGGATTATTGACAGGCGCAAAACCGACAAACGAAGCAACGTATTTATTCGCGTAGTAGCGGCCCGTTTGCGGATCGATCTTCTGCGCGGTACCGGATTTTCCGGCGGCGGTGTAGCCGTCGAGCTGGGCGGCCTTGCCGGTACCATCCAGAATCACGTCTTCCATCATTTCGCGCACGGTGGCGGCGGTGCGCGGGTCGGTGACGGTATGCGTGTCGATGCCGGGTTTTACGGGGGGAGCGAGATCGCCGTTGGGATTGCGGATTTCGCGAATAATGCGCGGGGGATAGAGCGTGCCTCCGTTGGCGATGGCAGAGATTGCGGAAATAATCTGAATCGGAGTAACGCTGACTTCCTGGCCGATGGCGATGGAGCCGATGGAACTGGGCGTCCAATCCCTGAGCGGGCGGAGGATGCCGCGATTTTCGGCGGGCAGCACAATGCCCGTTGGCTGGCCGATGCCGAAATCGCGAATCACCTGGTAGAACTTCGGCGCGCCCAGGCTGAGGGCCACTTTGATGGAGCCGACGTCGCTTGAATGGGCAAGGATGTCGCGGACACTGAGAACCCCGAAGCGGTGCCAGTCGTGAATGATCCTGCCTGCGACATCAATCGAACCCATTTGGCAGTCGATCAATTCGTTGGGATTGACGACGCCATGCTCGATGGCCGCTGTCATCGTAATGGTTTTGAAGGTGGAGCCGGGCTCGTAGGCAAAGCTTACAGCACGGTTGATGCGGTCCTCGGCAGGGTATTTTCCGGGGTCGTTCGGATCGTACGTGGGCAGGCTGGCGACGGCAAGAAGCTCGCCATTGTTGGGATCTTGGACGAGGACAGAACCGCTGACGGCGTGCGTTGCGGCCATGGCCTTGGCCAGTTCTTTTTCCGCGATGTACTGGATTGTCTCGTCGATGGTGAGGGTGACGCTGGCGCCGGGCTCGGGCGGCAATTCGCGGCGGTCGTAATACTGGCGATGGCCGTCGGCCATGACGAGGACGCGGCCGGGACGGCCAAGAATCAGCTTGTCCAGAGAATACTCAACGCCGCCGCGGCCTTTTTCGTCCGTATCCACGTAGCCAATCACTTGCGCCGCGAGATCGTGTTGCGGATAGACGCGACGATTTTCGGGCTCAAAGAAAACACCGCGAAGATTCATGGCGCTGACGCGGCTGACGACGCTGGGAGCGACTTTACGCGCGAGACGGACCGGCGTGCGGGCGTCGCGAATCTTGTCTTCAATATCGCCAGGGGAAACACCAACGATCGGCGCAATCAAGCGCGCAACCATGGCCGGGTCGGCAATGTCGGCTGGGTCGCCGAAGAGAGAATCCATCGGCGTGCTGACGGCGAGTTCGTGGCCGTTGCGGTCGTAGATGGCGCCGCGAGCCGGGCTGACTTCAAAGGAACGCTCCTGCTGTTTTTGGGCGCGCGCGAAATATTCGCTGTAGTGGACAAGCTGAAGGTCGGCAAGACGAAAAAAGAGGACGACCAGCCAAAGAAGAGCGGCGACCCAGACAAGAAGCCAACGGACGCGGATTTTTCGAGGAGCGGGAGAAGCGGAAAGCACCGGGGGATTCAAGTCCAGCTCCTCCCCGGCCATCGGAGTGTGAGACCTGCCGGGACCGCGGCTCATAGGCGTCAGGGCCGTGCCGGCGTGGAGAGGCGTGCCTGCGCGAGAACGGGTTCGCCCGGCGTTTCGATCGGCAAGATCATGGCCGGAGTGGAAACCGTGAGGCCGAGCTCGTTGCGAGCGATCGAGTCGACGCGGGCGCGGCTGCTGAGAGCAGCGGACGCGAGACGTAGCTTCTGATTCTGCTCGAGCACCTGTGCGTGAAGAACGTCGAGGCGTTCGAGCTGGTAACGGATCTGAATGCATTCGAAGTGCTGCCAGGCGTAGAAAAGAAGGCAAGCGGCGATGGCCGCGCTGGCCGCGACACGCTGCCAGAAATCGCGGGCGCGCGCCGGAGAAGCGGCGCGGGACAGCCGGGAGTTGTCGATGCGCTTGACTGTGTAATATTCCGTCACAACCGCACCTCCTCGGCGGAACGTTGCTGCGCGGGCAATTTTTCCCCGACGCGCATTTTCGCGCTGCGCGCCCGCGGGTTGGACTCAATTTCGCGTTCGCCCGGCTGAATGACTTTCTTGGTCAGGACGCGGACAATGCCCTGCCGCGCCAATTGCTGGAATTTTCTTTTTACGAGCCGGTCTTCCAGGGAGTGATAGCTGATGATAATCCAGCGTCCTCCAGGAGAAAGAGTGACAGGGGTCCACGAAAGAAACTGCTCGAGTTCCTCCTCTTCTCGATTCACCGCTATCCGCAGCGCCAGAAACGTTTTTGTCGCGGGATGCAGTTTCTGCCTTCCCCTTACCTTTTGGGCCCCTGCCACAACCGTTGCCAGGTGAGCGGTATCGCGGATAGGCCGCGCCCGCACGATCGCCCTGGCGATTCTGCGTGAACCATGCTCTTCCGCCTTGCGGTAGAGCACATCGGCCAGTTCGTGTTCCGGCCAGTGGTTCACAATTTCGTCCGCGGTCAGCGATGCTTCCGGGCTCATACGCATATTCAGCGGCCCGGCAAAGCGAAACGAAAAACCGCGTTCCGGAGTGTCCAGCTCGAGGCTGGAGACGCCGAGATCGGCGAGAACCCCGTCGAGAGGCGGAAGCTTTTGCTCCGCCGCCACTTCGCCGATCCTGGAAAAATCCGCTTGCACCAAAGTCACCTGCCGCTCCCGCGGCTCAAGCTCCCCGAGCCGCTTCCGCGCGATGGCGATCGCTTGCGGGTCACGGTCGAGGCCGATCAAACGTCCCGTGGTCAGGCGCCGTGCGATTTCGATTGCGTGTCCGCCGGTGCCGAGCGTGGCATCGAGATACGTCCCGTCCGGCCGGATGCGAAGCCAATCAAGAACTTCGTCCAGCAGGACCGGCGTGTGCCACACGCTCAAAACTTACGCGCCCATCGCGTCCCAAGCCTTTTCATCTTCCGGAGTGATCGGGTTCTGCTTCATGTTTTCGACGAAGCGGACGTGGTTCCAGATTTCCAGGTACGTCAACTGGCCCTGCACGTCGACTTCGCCCTTCATCTCCGCCGACTCCCGAAGCGTGGGTGGAATCAGGATGCGTCCCTGCCCGTCCACTTCCACAACTTGGCCGTAAAAATTGGTGCGCGCCAAAAACTTCTGTTTGGCCTTGTTATACGAGGAAAGCTTCGCCAGCTTCCGCTCGATTTCCTGCCACTGCTTCATCGGGTAGACGCGGGCATGCTCTCCGGTCGCGCTGGTGACGTAAAACTTGGAACCGGATTTCTGCAATTCGGCGAGGAAATCGGCGGGGATCTTCACCCGGCCCTTCTCGTCGACGGTCGCCAAATAGTTGCCGCGCAGCATAAGAACCTTTTTGGAAAACGACCGGCGTGTTGAGTCCGGGAATCACGCGCCTGTTCGCCTCGCCAAGCCCCACAGGACGTCTAGAACACTTACCACTGACCGCCACTTTCTCCCACTTTGTGCCACGATTGTACGCAGGCGCGTTTGCATGTCAAGCACAATGTGGAAACTTTCCAAGAAAATTTCTTGCGGCACGCCGGGGAGCGGCGCGCGCGGCACTACACGGCCACAATTAGTGGGGGTGAGAAGAAAAATTTGCGGAAGGAGTTGGGAAGAACGGCTGCGGCGCGGCGAATTGTTGCGAAACAGTTAACGGGCGCGGGCACTACAGAAAAATTCTTACGGATTGCGGAGGGAATTGAGGTCGCGCAGAACGCCCTGCTCGTCGGGCGTGAGCCCCTGCATGAATTTCGGATCGTTGAGGGCGGCCTGGCGCTGCTCGGGCGTCATGCCCTGGAGGACGTGAAGCCTGCCGGTGATGACGCTGCGGCGGTCGGGCGACATCTGCTGCCACTTCGGAAGAAGATCATTTTTGACGTGCTGCTGCTGTTGCGGCGTCATGCGCTGCCAGACGTCGCGATAGGTGTCGCGCAGACGGTCCTGCTCGGCGGGCGAGAGGTTCTGCCAAGCCTGGACGCGCTGGCGGACGCGTTGTTGCTGCTGCGGCGTGAGGCTTTGGAAGCGCTGATTGTTTTGAAGGAAATGCTCGCGCTCCTGCGGAGACATCTGGCCGAGTTTCTGGACCCAGGCGGGAGGAACGCGCGCGGCGCCGCCGGGCTGGTTGCCGAACGAATGCCAGTTCCCTGCCCCGGGCGCGCTGGGATTGTTCGTGCCGGGATGGCCAGAGTTTTCGCGAGAGGAGAACGATTGCTGATTCGAAGGATGAGCGGCTTCGTTTTCGGCAGAAGAGGAGGACGCGGCGTGGCCAATCGCTCCAGCAGAGCGGCCCGCATTTTGTGCAGGAGGCAGGTTTTCACGATTCGCACCGACATTGGCGCGGCCTGCGGCATTACGATTTGCCGCGCGAGCGGCGGCAAACGGGTGTCCGGCAGGCGCAAAACGCCGACGCTGCGCTGAGGCGGGCTGAGCCATGGCCGCCGCCATCAGGACCAGAGCCAGCCCAAGACTCAGGCGGGCAAAATTCATTTACATATCTCCGCCGCCCCCGTCCGCAGGCTGCGAGGGCTGGGAAGAATCGGGCTGAACCGGGGGTTGCGGAGAGTCCGTCGGCGCAAGTTCGGAAAGAGCATCGAACTTGGTGAGAACATCGAGATTCTCGATGACGCCGAGATCCTTCACGGCTTCGAAGTCCTGGGCTTTGACGGCGGACGTCTGCTCCTGGCGCGCCGAGGGAGAAAACCTAGCGACCCAGAGGCCGAGAGCCAACAGCAGCGCCACGGAAAGGGCAAGACGGGGCTGCGGAACCAGCCAGCGGAACCAGCGCGGGCGGGGTTCGGCGGCAATGCGTTCGCGGACGCGGGCGTTGAAATTGAGCGAGGGCTCAACGAGTGGCACGTCGTCGAGGGCCGTCCAGGCTTTGCGGAATTCCTGGGCGCGCGCATGGCAGGCAGCACAGGCGGCCAAGTGATCTTCGATCTCCATGCGCAGAGCGGAATTGGCGCGGCGGTCGAGATAGGGAATCAGTTCCCTGGCGACATCTTCACACTTCATAGCGGCCTTCTTTCCCCCGCGCGATGCGCCACCGGCTGGGCGACAAGTGGGGCCAGTTGCACGCGCAGAGTCTCGTAGGCGCGGAACAGCAGCGATTTCAGCGCGCTTTCCGAGCAGTTCAAAATCTTGGCAATTTCCGCGTAGTCCATTTCCTCATACTTATGAAGCAAGACGGCGACGCGCTGCTTTTCGGGCAGCGAAGTGACGGCGCGGCGAATCGTATCCGCACGGTCGCGTTCGGCCATCTGCTGGTCGATACGCGTTTCGCGTGCGGGCAACTCGAGCGGCGCTTCGTCCTCCTCCACCGGCGCGTCGATCGATACATCGCGCGAGCGGTGGCGGTTGTCGCGAATCGAATTCAGCGCCAGGTTCGTGGCGATACGGAAGAGCCACGTCGTGAACTTTGCGCTGGGGGAATAATCTTTGCGAGCGCGATAAACCCGGAGAAAAACCTCCTGGGCCAAGTCTTCCGCGGTAGCCGTGTCTCTTACCATACGATAGAGGAAGTTGACCAGCGGCGTTCGATACTTCCGTAATAGAACGTCAAAGGAGGCGTCGTCGCCTGCCTTGACGTCCAGCATCAGTTGGACGTCGGAACTGGTCATGACATCCACAGTGTAACTAACACCCGCGTGACCATAAAGTTGCAGTTCGAGGCTGGTCTTCTAACGGCTAAGGCATGACGGAGCGCTGCAGAGAGGCGGGAGCATCCATATGCAGGGAGTGGAGTTAGCTTCGGTGCAGATGCCGGCAACGGACCGCTTGTGGCAAACGGGCGAGTGCCATTCGCCTCCGGGCGGAGCCTTCCTTTGTCACGCCAGGCTTCTCCGGCAGGCTCAGAGGAGCTTTAGAGTTTATAACCGATTTTGCGGACGAACTCGTGGCGGTGACGGCGGTCCTCGGCGCCTTCGACACCTTTGGGAGAAGAACCGTCAACCACACCGAGGACGCCGCGGCCCTGATCCGTCTGCGCGACGATGACGTCGAGAGGGTTGGCGGTGGCGCAGTAAATCGTGCAGACCTCGAAACAGGCCTGGACGCGGTGGAGAAGGTTGATGGGGAAAGCGTCGCGAATTATGAGGACGAAAACGTGTCCGGCACCGAGGGCGAGAGCATTGGCGACGGCGGCGGACTTGAGTTGCTCGTCGTTTGCCTCGCAGCGGACGAGGCAGGGACCGGAAGCCTCGTTAAAGGCAACGGCAAACTTGGCGTTGGGAACAGTGTTGACGACGGCTTCGCGAATGTCTTCGGCGGTCTTGATGAAGTGAGACTGGCCCAGAATGATATTGGAACCGTCAGGAATTTCCATTTTTACGCTGAGAATTTCCATCGACACTCCCGGATTGGCATCGAGCGCGCGCGATCAACGTTCGTTGATTGGCGCTTCCCTAGTGAGAATCCATTATCTGCAGAGAGATAGAAGCGGGCAAGAGCCGTGAGAAAGGTCGCGGACGCCAAAAATTGACTGGTAAGCGTCGTGCAATGAAAAAACCGGAAGGAAGCACTGTTACCGGAAGAGAGTCTCGCGCATCCTAATACCTGAGGTCGTTTCGCCGATAAGAGCACAAGCGGAAGGCAAGGCGGAGAATCTGGATGTGGATTAAGACACTCCAACAAGGGAAGAGGTACCTGAAGATCGTGTTCGGGTTCACCCTGCTCGCAATTGGCGTGGCCATGCTGGTGATTCCCGGCCCCGGCTGGCTGACGATTTTTATCGCGCTCGGCATCCTGGCGGCGGAGTTTGTGTGGGCCAAGCGGCTGCTTGAAAACCTGAAAAAGAGGGGCGAGCAGCTTCGCGATACCGTGCTCCTGCGCCGAGCGGACAGCGCCTAGGACAATCCCTGCTGTAGTCTCCCGCAATTGCTAACAAACCGTCTTTTCCCATTTCCGAAGCCATCGCTTTGTGGTTTCATGCCTTGTTTATCTTTCAGGAGGAGACCATGGCGACGCCTATCAAAACATGGGCGGGCAAGTGGGCGCTGGTGACGGGAGCGAGCGCCGGAATCGGTTGGGCGCTGGCGGAAGAGCTTGCAGCAGGCGGAACGAACCTGGTCTTGACGGCGCGCCGGGCAGAGCGGCTGGAAAAGCTTGCAACTGAGCTTGCCGACAAACACAAGATCCAAGCGCGGGTTGTGGTGGCGGACCTGACAAAGATGCAGGGCGCGGACGATATCTTCGCGTTTACTTCGAATAGCAAACTGACAATCGACCTGCTTGTGAACAACGCTGGATTCGGGGCATTTGGATACGCGCACGAAATCCCTGCAGCAACCATGGCCGAGATGATTCAGGTGAATTGCACGGCAGTCGTGCAACTGACGCGGCTCTATTTGCCGCAAATGGTGGCGCGGCGAAGCGGGTCGATATTGATCGTGGCATCACTCGCTGGGTTTCAAGGGGTCCCGTTCAATAGCGTCTATGCGGCGACGAAGGGATTCGATCTCCTGTTTGCTGAAGGAATTGCGGAAGAGGTTCGCCCAAGCGGAGTAAAGGTGTGCGCGCTGTGCCCCGGGCCGACAACGACGGAGTTTCAACAAGTGGCGAACCAGCCGGATCGAGCGTTCAGAGTGGCAGAGACGGCGGAGAAAGTGGCGCGGGTGGGATTGGAAGCGCTGGTGAAAGGAAAAAGCTTCGTCGTTTCCGGCGGAATGAATCGTTTCATGATGGAGGCAGAACGGATCGCGCCCCGCCGGTTTGTGACGCGGATGGCCGCGAACATGATGAAGCCCGAGAAACACTGACGGGCTTACGGGTCTCGACAAGGCGTTCGACGACAGAGGAATGGCTACCCACCATCGAGGAGCGATTTCTACCAGGAAGCCGACACGCAAATGAATCTGCTTTGCACCCTCCAGTAACTCTCAATTCGGCCGATACACCCTTCAGGGATACTTATGCGCGAGAGAGCCCTGGTGGTGGACGACGATCCGGGGGTATGCGAACTGATCCACTCGGTACTGGGCGCGACAGGGATCGAGGTGCTCGCGCTTTCGACGGGACTGGAAGCTCCCACGCATTTGCAAAAGGAAAAATTTGCGGTGGCACTTTTCGATCTGCGCATGGAATCGCCGGATGGGGCTGAGCTTGCGCGCTTGGCGCGATCCTCGGGACTAAATCAGATGACTCCCATCATCCTGATGAGCGACGATTTCTGCACGTCTGCGGTTTCCGAGGCGTTTTCTGCCGGGGCCAGCTTCTTTCTTTACAAACCAATCGACAAGAGCCGCCTGTTGAAACTGGTGCGGGCGACGCGCGGCGCGATCGAACACGAACGGAGGAGATTCCGGCGCGTGGCGCTGAAAATGCCGGTCGTGCTGACCAAGGGAAACCAAGAATTGGCCGGCGAGACGCTGGACGTGAGCCTGAACGGCCTGCTGATGCAAGCGGCGGGAACGATGCCGGCGGGATCGCCGGTCCAGGTAACGCTGCATCTGACTCCCGACGCGAAGCCGATCGTGTGCAGAGGGTGCGTAATGCGAGTGCTTGCCGGGAATCGCATGGGAGTACAACTGTACGCGCTGCCGATTGGGGAGAGCGCACGATTTCAGGAGTTTCTCCTGCCGTTGATTCTGCAGGAACCCGCCGAGGCCACAGCTGCGGCGAACTGAAGCGCCTGCCGCCGTACTGCACTTTTTCCGACCTTTAGCAAGGAAGCAAATTGCGTCCTCGGGCCGCTTCACTCTTCGTCCTGCCCTTTGGCTTTTGCCAGCCTGTCGATAACGGAAAGGTCTTCGAGAGTTGTCGTGTCGCCCGAAATCCCGCCCTTTTGTGCTACTTCGCGCAGGAGACGTCGCATGATTTTTCCGCTGCGCGTCTTGGGCAATAAGTCGGCAAAGCGGACTTCCGACGGGCGAGCAATCGTGCCGATGGTCGCGGCGATGTGATCGCTCAGAGCCGTACGCAATTCCTTGCTGGGAGCCTGCCCCGCACGAAGCGTGACGAAGCAGACGATGGCTTCGCCTTTGATATCGTCGGGGCGGGCGACGACAGCGGCCTCGGCAACGGCAGGATGGCTGACGAGTGCACTTTCAATTTCCATCGAGCTGAGGCGATGGCCGGCAACCTTGATGACGTCATCAACGCGACCGAGAACCCAAATATAGCCGTCCTTGTCGCACTGCGCGGCATCGCCCGCGAAATAGACACCTGGAATGCGATTCCAATAATCGCGGGCAAAGCGCTCGTCATCTCCGTAGATGGTGCGAAGCATAGAGGGCCAAGGCTTCTGAATCGTCAGATAACCGGTTTCGCCGGGCGCGACAGGCTCGTTTTTCAAGTTCACAACGCGGGCGGCTACACCGGGAAGCGGCAAAGTTGCCGAGCCGGGTTTTGTTGGAGTAGCACCGGGCAGAGGAGAGATCATGATGGCGCCCGTTTCCGTTTGCCACCAGGTGTCGACGATCGGGCAACGCTCCTTGCCAATCACCTCGAAATACCATTTCCAGGCGGCGGGATTGATGGGCTCGCCGACGGTACCGAGCAAGCGGAGGCTCTTCAACTCATGCTTCTCAATCCATTCCTTGCCCCACGCCATGAAGGCGCGGACAGCGGTGGCGGAGCTATAGAAGATGGAAATTTTGTAGCGGTCGATGATTTCCCAGAAGCGATCGCGGCGGGGAAAATCAGGCGCGCCTTCATACATCACGATACTTGCGCCATTGGCGAGAGGCCCGTAGACGATGTAGCTGTGACCCGTGACCCAACCGATGTCGGCGGTGCACCAGTAAATATCGTCGTCACGAAGATCGAAGACCAAACGAGTGGTCCACATCGCGCCGAGAAGATATCCACCGGAGGTGTGAAGAACACCTTTGGGTTTTCCCGTGGTGCCGCTGGTATAGAGGATGTAGAGCGGATGTTCGGAGTCAAACGGGGCAGCAGGAAAATCCTTGTCGCCCTTTTCTTCCAGGTCATGCCACCAAAGGTCTCGACCCTCTTTCCATGCGACTTTTTCGGCGGTGCGCTTCACGACGATGGATTTCTGGATCGTCGGACAAGACTTCAATGCTTCATCGGCGGTTTCCTTGAGCGGAACGATTTTCCCGCGGCGATAGCCACCGTCAGCGGTGATGAGGAGCTTCGCCTTCGCGTCGGCAATGCGGTCCGCGAGAGCAACCGAGCTGAAACCTCCGAAGACAACCGAGTGGACAGCGCCAATTCGGGCGCAGGCGAGCATGGCGATCAGGAGTTCGGGCACCATCGGCATGTAAATGGCGACGCAATCCCCCGCCTTGATACCCAGCGTATCGAGTGCACTGGCAAAGCGGCAAACACGCTCGTGCAGTTCAGCGTACGTAAGCTGCAGCGTCGCACCGTCTTCCGCCTCCCACATGAGCGCCGGTTTGTTCGCGTCCTTTTCAAGGTGGCGATCGAGACAGTTGTAGGAGACGTTTAGTTTTCCGCCGACGAACCACCGGGCGTGGGGAGGTTTCCAATCAAGAATCTTTTTCGGTTGCTCAAACCAGTGCAGGAGCTTCGCCTGCTCGGCCCAAAATTTCTCCGGATTTTCACTGGCCGCCCGATAGAGGTCGCGATAATCGTCGAGCGATTTTACGCGGGCGCGCTTGCTGAAATCTTCGGGAGGAGGAATCGGCTTCTCATTCAAGACCTGCGGATCAAATTCCTGCATGTTTCCTCCTGGGCGGGGGTAAGGGTTGAGAGGCGTCCACGGTCCGGCAGCGCGCGCCGGCTGCTTTCCGGCATTGCCGGTCCGCCCCTACGGTATTGAATCAAAGGCGTTTGGTCAAGGACCAGGAACTCTGCGAAGGAGCGAGCAGCGCGGCATGCCTTGAAGTCGTTTGGGGCGAAGAGGTTGTGGAACTTTTTGAACACGCGGAGGGAATATGTAACGAGAAGCGGATCAGGCCGTCATAACCTAAAGACTATGAGTCAGCCGAACGACGCGACCGACGACGGCCTGCTGCGCCGCGCCCAGGCGGGGGATGAGGAGGCATTCCGTCTCCTTTACCGCAGGAATTGTCCCGCCATCTACCGCTTTGCCCTGCACATGTGCGGGAACAGCGCGACAGCGGAAGATGTGACGCAAGAGGTGTTCATGGCCTTGATTCGGAACGCGAAGAGTTTTGACCCGGCACGCGGAACGCTGGGAGGATTTTTATTTGGGATTGCGCGAAACCACCTGCGCAAGCGATGGGAGAAAGATCAGAGACTCGTCCCGTTGCCGGAAGCCTACGAAGAATCGCAAATCGATCACGCGACGGACGCCGCGTCGTTTGAGACTGTGGCGCGCGTGCGCCAAGCGGTAGGGTCGTTGCCTTCAGATTACCGCGAAGCGGTGATATTGTGCGACCTGGAAGGAATGAGCTACGAGGAAGCAGCGGCGGCCCTTGAATGCCCCATCGGGACGGTACGTTCGCGATTGCATCGGGCGAGGGCGCTGCTGGTGGAAAAATTGCGCGAAAGGCGGCCGGTGATTCGCGCGTCGGCGGTGGGCGAATGAGCGTGTCGCAAGTATCGATGGATTGCGAATTTTTCGAGCGAATCCTCTGCGATCTGGACCGCGAAGGTGTGTTGCCGGCGGCGGTGCGCGATGCGGCGTTGGTGCACGCGGAAGGCTGCGCGCGATGCGGGCGGCTTCTTACGGAGAGCGAATCGCTCGACATGCACCTTCGGTCGCTCGGGATTTCCGCGAAGATGCAATCGCCTTCGCCGCACGTCGAGTCTGTGCTGCTCGATGAGTTTCGAGGATTTCACGGAGAACGGCGGCTGATCCGGCGGCGGTGGCAATTGGCGGCGCTGGGTGTAGCGGCGGCGGCAGTCCTGGCCGTGAGCTACTTCTTATTCGGACACTTTGCGCCAGGCCGCAATACGGTGAAGGACGCTGAGCAAACAAGAGGACATTCCGCCGCACCTGCGTTCGAGCAGCAGGCAACCGATGCGACGGCGCCGGACTCGTTGAGAGCGGCTAGTTCCACGGAAGGTTCGGAAGCGCCGTCAAATAAGAGCCTGGTAAAGAGCGCAGTCCCTGCCGAGAATGCGACATCGCAACCGGAAAAGAATTTGGCGCAAGAAGCTGCTTTTATTCCGCTGCCTTACGCGGATGCGACGGCGGAGATCGAAGGCGGGCAGGTGGTTCGCGTGATACTCTCGCCCGTGGCGCTGGAGTCGATGGGACTCCGGTCCAGTGAATTTGGCTCCAGCGGAAATGTGTCGGCAGATTTGCTGCTGGACGAGGCGGGAACGCCGGAAGCGATTCGCCTGGCGGCACAGTCGGACAGTGTTTCGACTCCGAACTGATGGATCTGGAAAGGACGAAGCAATGAAGGTTTCCCTGCGAAAAATATGCGCGGGCGCAGCCATTACAGCGCTGTTGTGTGCGCCAGCAGTCCTGGCGCAAGCAGGCCAGGAAGCACCTCCACCACCGCCCGATGCTCTTTTTTTCTATCAAAAGACGGGGCCGGGCCCTCTTCTGGCCGGAGGAGGAATCGGGTTGGTACGGTTCGAGGGGCTGGTGGATGAAAAGGTGGTCACAGGGGAGCCCTTCACCGCAACGATCACGCAGCAGAGTTCGCAAACGCTTTCCGATGGCAACCGCATTGTCCGAAAGGCCACGGGGACTTTCGCGCGCGATGGCCAGGGACGCACGCGGCGCGATCTGTCGCTGCCCGCCATCGGACCATGGTCCGCTTCCGGAGAGAATACGCCGCACGCGATCTTCATCAACGATCCTGTGGCGGGGACGCGCTATATCCTCGACCCGAATCGCAAGATTGCGCACGAGGTGCCATCGCATCCGCTGCCAGACGTAAGAGAAAAGAGGAAGTTGGACCCGGGACCTTCGGCGCAAGTGGAGCAGCAATCGACGACAGTCTCGCTGGGAACGCAAACGATTAATGGCGTGACGGCGCAGGGGACGCGCACCGTCCGGACGATTCCCGCCGGAGAAATCGGAAATGAGAAGCCGATCACGATCACGGTCGAAAAGTGGTATTCACCCGAACTACAAGCGGTGGTGCTGCTGAAGCACAGCGATCCGATGATGGGCGATTCGGTGTATCAATTGACGGACATCCAGCGCACGGAACCGGATGCAAGCCTGTTCCAAGTGCCGGCGGGATATACCATCAGACAACGACCAGACAGAGAAGCACGGCGTGGCGGTCCACCGCCCCCCGAGCCTGCTCCCGACGCGCAATAGACAAAGCAGCAGATTTTCCACGCAGCAAAGCATTACTTGCGGGCGGATCTAACCACGCGCCGCCCGCAAGCCCCTCCTTCGGATCGAGACGATATGGATCGAGAAGGCGATTACCAGAAGAAGCTCGAAAACGAGGGCTATTCGCGCGTGTGCGTCTGGCAGGATTCCGCCAACGCGTTCTACCCGGACCACACGCATGCGATGGAAACCGCGCACATCATCCTGGAAGGCGAAATGACGCTGACGATGCGCGGAAAATCAAGGATCTATCGTGCGGGCGAACGCGTGGATGTTCCGGCAGGAGCTGCGCATTCGGCGCGCATGGGCACAAATGGATGTCGCTACTTGATCGGGGAAAAGTAAACGGTTACTTCACAGTCGCGCGATCGAGAAGCTCGACGACATGCAGGACTTCCTGTCCGGTGCGGCGAAAAGCAGTCCCGGCCCGGAGCTGCAAGATGCAACCAGGATTTGCGGTGACGATCCAATCGGCCTTCGCACCAGCAATCCACTCCATTTTTTGATCGAGAAGATCGCGGGCCGCTTCCGGCTGCGTCACGTTGTAAACGCCGGCCGAACCGCAGCACTGATCGGAGTGCGGCATTTCCACAAAGTCAATTCCGGGAATCGCGCGAATCAGTTTACGCGGAGCTTCGCGAATCTTCTGGCCGTGCAGCAGGTGGCAGGAGTCCTGATAAGTCACACGCGCTCGCAAGGGCTGCAACCGGGCCACGAGCCCAAGGCTTGCGAGGAATTCAGTGACATCACGGACTCTTGAGGAAAAGGTCGCTGCCAGTTCGTGCTTTTGATCACCCGCAGGCAGGAGTTGAGGGTATTCCTTAAGAGTCGAGCCGCAACCTGCCGAGTTCGTCACGACCGCGTCGAAATCTTGAGAGTGAAACGCGTCGAAATTGATTTTCGCGAGCCGACGCGCGGTTTCGAGGTCTCCTGAATGAGCGGCGAGAGCTCCACAACAATTTTGAGCCCGCGGAACGACAACCTCGCATCCATTGGCCTGAAGAACGCGAATCGTGGCGCGGTTCAATTCGCTGAAGGTGACTTGAGCGATACAACCGGCGAAGAAAGCGACGCGGGCGCGGCGCTCGCCTTTTGCCGGAAACGTCTTGCCGAGATCGGAAAAGAAAAAGCGGGAATCGATGCGAGGGAAAAGTTCGGCGTGCTTCTGCAATCCGAAGAGACGCAGAATGCCGCTGCCGCGAACCAACGACTCAATTCCGGAGCGCTGGCAGACGCGGGCGAGGGTTGCCACTGCGGCAATCCGCCGAGGATGCGGAAGCAAGCGACGATAGACAAGATCGGCGAAAAATCGCGAGAGAAACGGACGCCGATATTTCTGCTGAATCTGGGCGCGGGCAAGTTCGATGAGCTTGCCGTACTCGACGCCTGAGGGGCAAGCCGTCTCGCAGGCGCGGCAATCGAGGCAGCGGTCCATGTGAGAGACGAACGAGGGCCCGATTTCCATTCGCCCCTGATCGACCAACGCCATTTGGCGAATTCTTCCCCGCGGAGAATCGGCTTCCCTTCCCCAGAGCCGATACGTCGGGCAATGATTCAGGCATAGCCCGCAATGAACGCAGCGCGAGTAGTCTTCGTATTCGGGCTTATCGGTGGCAGAAAAGCCGCTTAGAGTTCGCGCAAACTCTCGCTTCGACTCTTCTTCCGGGAGTGGAAAAGCATCCGACACGGGACTCAAATGCCTCCAACAAACCGGCCCGGGGACATCACACCGCCGGGATCGAAAAACGCCTTCAACTTTTTCATCTGCTCGAACTCCGCGCGATCGGCACCCCAGATCCTTATGCCCTTTTTCCACGCGGATGGGCACCAAGGAATTGTGGCGTTGCCTTCGGCAGCGGCAGTCGCGTCGATAATCTGCGCCGTCAAGCGTGAGAAGGTTTCGCCGGCCTGTACGCTCGCTTCTTTTGGGAGGAGGGCAAGGTATGCAACTCCCGCGCCGCGCGCAATCGCTGCCCAGGCGACGCCCTCTGCAGCGAAGAGATTCCCAGCGGTTTCGAGCAATCCATTCATTCGTGAGGGGAGCGCACTCAATTTCATGATGACGGTTGCTGGAGACACGTCGAGCGCAATCGGGATAAATTCCCGCTTCCGGCCGAAGGCTCCCGCGACGCGATCTTCCGGCAGAATGGCCGTCTCCGAAGCGGCCGCATGCTCGGCGAGCCGAGTCAGTTCCGCCGCGTAGCGGTCGAGAATCTTCTCTCCGCCCGCGAAACCCGCCGTGAGCGACCAGCGGCCCGGCGAGAGCGTCTGCGCTTCGTATGATTCAGGAGCCCATTGCGACGCCGCAGCGCTCCCGAACAGTTCGAAGACTCCCGGCGAAAGAATATCGAGCGTCAGAGGCCGAAGAGGAGAATCCCCCACGGCATGGCGCATCTGCCAGGCTTGCGCCGAGGATTCGAAGGAAGCGACGAATGCACGCAAGCCACGAGGAGCAGGAAAAGTGCGAAAGTGAATCTGCGTCATCACGCCGAGCGTGCCAAACGATCCCAGCATCAGCTTGTGCAGATCGTAGCCGGTAACGTTCTTCACCACGCGCGCACCGCTCTTTGCAATCGTCCCGTCGCCGGTGATGAAATCCATGCCAAGAACAAAGTCGCGAGCGGTCCCGTAAAATTGCCGCAGTGGAGAGTCGATGCCGGAAGCAAGCGTGCCGCCAATCGTAGCTGCGCGGTGGAATGGAACAGCGAGCGGTAGAAACTGGCCGTGGGCGCCGAGAGCCGTTGCAACATCTGCGAGTATAGCTCCCGCTTCGACGCTCAACGTCAAATCTCCGGGATCGTAGGCGACGATGCGGTTCAGACGCGAGAGATCGAGCGCGAGATTGTATTTTCGCGGCGGCGCTCCCATGGAGACCTTCGTGCGGGCGCCGACGGGAACGAGAGCGAGTCTCTCGACTGCTGCGAATTTCACAATCTCGGCCGCTTCGGCAGCGGAACCAGGGCGGACAACAGAGTTAGGCAAAATGCCGTCGATGGCGTATGGCGCTAGCGAAGCCGGATCGTCCCAAACGTTCGCCGCGCCGACAATCGATCCCAAGCGCGAAGTTGACGCTCCGGTCGCAGCGCTCATGCGAGAGTCGCGGTGGTGACGGGAAGAGGATTGACGTGAATTTCGCCACAGCCTTTTCCGGAAGGAAAAATCTTCGCGGGATTCAGCAAGCCGTGCGGATTGAAGATATCGCGCACACCTCTCATCACGCGCAGGTCCGCCTCCGTGAAAAGGAGAGGCATCAGGCGGTCTTTTTCCATGCCGACGCCGTGTTCACCCGTGATCGAACCGCCCATCTCAATGCAGAAAGCGATGATTTCATCGGCCGTGGCGACTGCGCGGCGAAACTGCAGTTCGTCCCGGGCGTCGAAGAGGATAATTGGATGGAGATTGCCATCGGCCGCGTGAAAGATGTTGCCGATTTCGAAGCCATTCTTGCGGCCGATCTCGGCGATGCGGCGAAGCGTGGCGGGCAATTTCGTTCGCGGAATCACGCCGTCCTGCACGTAGTAGGTGGTGGAAACTCTTCCGATAGCGCCGAAAGCGTTCTTGCGGCCCTTCCAGAGCAGGTCGCGCTCGGCGGCGTCGCGGGCCACGCGAACTTCGCGCGCGCGGTGCTGGTGGCAAACGTCAGCAACCTCCGCGGCGGCGGCCTCGGCAGTCTCGCGCAGGCCATCGACCTCGATTAACAATACAGCCGCGCTGTCCGTGGGAAATCCGGCATGAACGTATTCTTCGACGGCGCGCAGAGTCCAGCCATCAAGCATTTCGCACGCAGCGGGAGTAATTCCCCGCCCAGTGATTTCCGCGACGGTTTCCGTCGCATCGTCAACCGCATCGTAGATGGCGAGAAGCGTTTTCACGACTTCAGGCAGGCGCGTGAGCTTCACAGTGATTTCGGTTATGAGAGCGAAGGTCCCCTCGGAGCCAACAAACAAACCCGTCAGATCGTAGCCCACGGGATCAAGCGCGCTGCTTCCAAGGCTGACAATTTCGCCTGAAGGCAGCACGGCTTTGAGAGCGAGCACGTGATTGGCCGTAACGCCGTAGGCCAGCGTGTGCGGCCCGCCGGAATTCTCGGAGACATTTCCGCCGATCGTGCAGGCTTTCTGACTCGACGGGTCTGGAGCAAAATGCAAACCGAGGGAGGCCACGGCGGCGCTCAGGTCGGAATTGACGACGCCGGGCTGAACGCGAGCCCGCTGATTGGCAGCGTCGATTTCAAGAATGCGGTTCATTTTGGAGAATACGACCAGAATTCCGCCCTTGCGGGCCAAGGCGCCACCGGAAAGTCCCGTGCCGGCACCACGCCCCACAATCGGAGTTTCAAACCTGTTCGCAAGACGAACGATCCCAACGACCTCTGCGGTCGATTTGGGGAACACCACGCAGTTGGGCCGTGCGACCTCGACGGAGCCGTCGTATTCGTAGAGGACCAAGTCCTCGGGCTTGTGCAGGACTGCATTCGAGCCCAGGAGTTTCTGGAGTTCGTGGATCAGCCGGGAATCCAAAATTCAGGCGCTCCGCTCGCTGAATTCTCACCGCTCTCAGTTCTATAGTCGCCCGTCTACCAGCAGCCGTCAACGGGTGTTACCACAGCATCCAACTCTTGCAGAGGTTCGCACCACTGTGAAATGCTTCCCGTGCGATTTTTGCGAACGACTGCGCAAACTCATATAGTTCATATACCAAGGTGCCGCAATGAACCGACCTGCAATTCTGGTGACACACCCGCTCTTCCCCGCTGTGCGCGAACTGCTGGATACGCATTGCTTGCCGGAGTATTGGAGAGGCGCACAGCCAATGCCGCGGGCGGAATTGCTCGACCGAGCTGCAGAGAAGGATGGTCTGGTATGCCTGCTGAGCGACAAGGTGAACGAGGAATTGCTCGTGCGCGCCCCGAAGCTGCGCATTGCAGCGACGGTTTCCGTGGGCTATGACAATATCGACGTCCCGGCCTGCACGCGGCGCCGAGTGGTGGCCACAAACACGCCGAGGGTGCTCGACGACACGACGGCGGATCTGGCCTGGGCGCTGTTGATGGCGGTGGCAAGGCGCGTGGTCGAGGGCGACACGATGATTCGCACCGGCAAATGGACAGGGTGGGAAATCGACCAGTTCATGGGCACCGATGTGTGGGGGAAGACGCTCGGGATCATTGGCTTTGGGCGGATTGGGCAGGAGGTGGCGAGAAGGGCTTCGGGCTTCAAGATGCGGATTATTTATAACAACCGGAAGCACGCGTCCGCGGAAGCGGAGAAGGAATTCCGCGCGACGTTTGTGAACCGCGAAACGCTGCTAAGCGAAGCCGACTTTATTTCGCTGCACGTTCCACTAACTGCCGAAACACGGCATCTGATCGATCGCGAGGCGCTCGCAAAAATGAAGCCGACAGCCTTTCTTATCAACACGGCCCGCGGGCCCATCGTGGATGAAGCGGCGCTGGCGGAGGCGCTGGTGCAAAAGAAAATCGCCGGCGCTGGGCTCGACGTGTTCGAACGTGAGCCGCAGGTTTTGCCAGCGCTTCTCCCGTTAAGCAATGTAGTGCTTACTCCGCACGTTGGCAGCGGGTCCGTCGAAACGCGCACGAATATGGGTCTTCGCGCGGCGCGCAACGTGGTGGCATTTTTTGAAGGGAAGCAACCGCCAGACGCGCTGAATCCCGAAGCGATCGAAAAACCGTGAAGGCGGAAAAACCAGAGCGCAGGAAGGAACCGAAAGAGATTGCGCGAGAGATTTTTCGCCAGGCGCTTTCGGCCATCAACATCCCGGCGGCGCTTGAACGTCATCTCGATCGCAAAGGATCAACAATCCATTGCGCCGGGAAAAGTTTCGACCTCGGCCGATTCGAACGGATCGAGGCCATCGCCTATGGAAAAGCTTCGTTCGCAATGGCCGACGCGCTGACGTCGATCCTCGAACCGGATTTTTCTCCGCAAGGAATCCTAGTCGTGCCCGCGCGCCCGGAGTGCGAAATCCCCGGCTGGAATATTTTTGTCGGCGCGCATCCTGTGCCGGATGAAACAAGTTTTGCCGCCGGCCGCGTCATTCTGGAAGCTCTCGAGAAATGCGACGAAAAAACTCTCGTCATCTTTCTTCTTTCCGGAGGTGGTTCAGCGCTGGTGGAATTCCCTCTGGATCCGGCACTGACGCTCGCGGATTTTCAGCAACTGCACTCCGCGCTGGTCACGTGCGGAGCACCGATCGAGGAAATCAACGTCATTCGAAGGCACCTTTCCGCCACGAAAGGGGGTTGTCTGGCAGCAGTTGCGTCGAAATCTGTAAAGCTGACGCTGGGCATTTCCGACGTACCGGATGGAGAAGAATCCGCACTGGCTTCGGGGCCAACACTGCCTGATCCTACGACCATCGCCGATGCGGAACGGATCGCAAAAGAATGCGGCGTGCTTGAAAGGCTGACGCCTTCGCTGGCCGCGATCTTTCGCGAACATCGGCTCCGTGAGACGCCGAAGGAAGGAGATCCTATTTTTGACAATTCACATTTTGATTTGATCCTGCGGCCACACGACTTGCGCCATGCGGCCCATCATGCCTGTGAAGCAGCGGGCTACGCCTGCGTGTGCGACGATTCGACAGACAATTGGCCGGTGGAGAAAGCCGCGCATCATCTGCTCGACACGCTCGCGGAGGCGCAGAGAATGAACCCTGGACGCCCGGCGGCGGTGGTCTCCGTTGGAGAAGTGAGCAGCCCAGTGACAGGAAGTGGACTTGGAGGGAGGAGTTCCGCGTTTGTGCTCTGCTGCGTTGAAAAAATCGTGGGAAGGAACATCGTGGTCCTTAGCGGCGGAACGGATGGAGTGGATGGGAACAGCCCGGCGGCAGGAGCCGTGGCGGACGGCAAGTCGCTCACGCGGGCGCAGGAGATGGGGATGGATCCCGCGGACTATTTCAAGCGGAGCGACGCTTACACGTTCTTCTCGCGCCTTGGCGAAGCGATCGTGACGGGGCCGACGGGCAACAATCTTCGCGACCTGCGAATTTTGCTCGCGAGCTGATCGAACAGCTGGCCGAATTCCTCACGGCAACAACGTGATTTTCACGGAACTAGAACAGCCCTTTATACATCCCGCCGTCTACCTGAATTGTGGCGCCGTTGATTGCCGAGGCGCGCTCTGAGGCAAGAAACGTCACGAGAGCGGCAAATTCGCCTGTTCGAACGACGCGACCAAGGGGCATTGACGCGGCCATTCCTGCAAGGATCTGGTCACGCGTAGCTCCTGAATCTTTCGCGCGTTTGTCCGCGAGCTCTTCCAGGCGAGCGGTGAGAGTAAAGCCCGGGCAAACGTTATTCACGGTAATGCCGCTCGCCCCGTATTCACCTGCCAGAGTTTTCGCAAGCCCGGTGACGCCGGCGCGAACAGCGTTCGAAAGGATGAGCCCCTCGATCGGCTGCTTGACGGAAATCGAAGTGATGGTGATGAAGCGGCCCCAGCGATTCCTCTGCATCTTGGGCAACGCTTCCCGGGCAAACGCCACGGCACTCAAAAGCATGTCGTCAACCGCCGCCTTCCAGTCTTCCGTGCTCGTGTCGGCAAATTTCTTCGAAGGAGGTCCGCCGGAATTGGTGACGCAAATGTCGACGCGCCCGAACCGCTTGTCCACGTCTGCCACGAAATCGCGGATCGAAGACTCGTTCTTCACATCGAATGCCTTCCAAAACACTTCCGAGCCGGTCGCGTCCGCAATCTCCGTGGCCGTTTTTTCCAGGTCTGTTGCCGTTCTGGCCGAAATTGCGACTTTGCAACCTTCTTTGGCAAGTTCTTCGGCCACAGCACGGCCCAACCCCTTGCTTGCAGCAGCAATGATGGCTACTCGCCCCTTCAATCCCAAGTCCATGGAGACTATTTCCTTTCGTTGGCCTGACGGAGATAAGAGTCGGTCTTGGCGATCCAATCCTCGCGGCGCGGAGCGAAGAAATCGATGTCCACGGTGTCTTCGAGCGCCACGGCAGCGTGAGGTACATTGGCAGGAATCACCAGCACCTGGCCCGGCCGAACGACAGTCTCACCGTCATCGAAGATAAATTTCAGCGCGCCGGAGAGAATCATTGTGTATTGCTCGCTGCGGTGCGAATGGCGCGGAACGACACCATCCTTGGCAATCAGAACGCGAGCAATTGTGGCGTCCTCGCCGCTCGTCATCTGCCGCGATATCTTTGGATTCAACTGCTCGTCGTCCAGCTTCTCCCAAGGAGTCGCCACCGGCATATATCACCTCTTATTTGCACGCCTTCTTGAAATGCAAGGCAAGAATCGTGCGACGAAATGAATATGCCGTCAATAGCGGCGCAGAAAGGACGCAGTCCCAGGAAAATCGCTTCGCTCTCCGGCAGGACACGATAGGCGTGCGAATTTCGCAAAGACATTTGCGCGCCGTGGAGGCTTCGACTAAGATTCGCGCGTGGCCGTGCTCCACTGGATCGCCGCGGTGGTTTTCTTCCTGCAACTGCCGATTCCCCTCTACTGGTTCGTTGTCCATCCACAAATTCGCTTCTGGAGACGGCACCGGCGCGCCGCCTATTATGCAGGACTCGCTCTTTCGTGGGGTGTCGTGACGCCCTCCCTGATTCTTTTTCACCAGCAACTGCTGCGTGCAGACTTCCCGCCTCCTGCTTTTATTGTGGCTGGCTTCGCTTGCATTGCCGCCGAGGTGTGGATTTTCTGGCGCGTAAAGAGGGACCTGGGGGTGGTCCGGCTGGTGGGAACCACAGAGCTTTCGGGGCAAGGCGAAGTCATCTCGCGCGGGATTTACTCGCGGATTCGTCATCCGCGATATGCGGGATCCTTTCTGGCAATTGTGGGCGCCTGCCTGCTGGCTGGAACGAACGCAGCTTGGGCGGTTGCCGTCGCCTGGACAGTGCTGATCTTGACAGCCATCGCTTTTGAAGAGCACGAAATGCGCGCGCGGTTCGGCGCAGTTTTCGAAGACTATTGCCGGCGCGTTCCGCGGTTTCTGCCGTTGCCGACGCGAGCGAAATGAATTCCCGCGTCCAAGGGGATTTCACGCAGGAGGTGAAACATGACCCGGCTCCTATGCGTTCTGTGCCTTGCTCTTACATTTTCCGGCCCTACAGCAGCGCAGATTGGAAAGACGGTTTCCGTTCCGGCAGGAAGCCCGGAGGACAAAGCTCTGTCGCCTATTTATGCGGCTCCGGACGGCCCGGAAAAGATCGCGCTCCTCGACAAATTTATGGCCGAGTATGGGAAGGGAGATTACGAACTGCTGGCGGACGAGCTCTACGTGCAAACCTATCTCGCGCAAAAGAATTACGACAAGGTGTACGAGTACGGAGACAAAGCTCTCGCCCTTGATACGTTGAATCTTTCCGTTGCGGTGAATCTGGTCCACGCAGCGGAGGAACAGGGAGATACCGAAAAGCTTTTCGCCTATGGCGACAAAGTCTCGGCTATCGTCAAGAATTTCCAGGCTTCGCCCGCCCCGTCCGGTACCCCTGCCGAAAATTGGGCCGCGCAAAAAGAGCAGTCCATGCAACAAGCAAAGCCGAGCCTCGACTATGCCGAATATGCGCTGGTGACGGCCGCCTACAAGGTTGCCGACCCTGCAGCCCGCGCTGCCGACTTCGAGCGATTCGCCGCCGACTTCCCGGATTCTTCCTACACGCCCGCCATTCGAGAGCAGACGGCAATCGCCTACGAACAGGCGCAAAACAAGCCCAAGATGCTAGAGGCGGCGCAGTCGATCTTGATGTCGGATCCTAGCAACGTGGCAATGCTCCTCTTGCTCGCAGATTATTGGAGCGACAATGGACAAGAGCTCAATCAGGCGGGGAAGAATGCGCAGGAGGCTCTCGATCTTCTGGCAAAGGCGCAAAAACCGGCGAACGTCACTGATCAGGACTGGCAACAGCAGATGGATGTTCAAAAAGGAATCGCGTACACTTCGCTCGGGCAGGTGGACGCAATCAACGAAAAGTACGCCCAGGCGATCGCGAAATTCAAGCTCGCCAGCCCGCTTTTGAAATCCAACAGTTTCAGCTATTCGCGAAATCTCTACCGTCTCGGGTTTTCGCTTGCCAAGCTGAACCGGACCTTGGAAGCGCGCACGGTGTTGACCGAGTGTATTTCGATCGATAGTCCCTATAGAACGCTGGCGCAGCAGACCCTGACGAAAATCGGCGGGCCGGTGAACAAGTCAGCGGCACACAGGTCCCATTAGACGATTTGAGCATCCAGCGTGACTGACCATCCGAACAGTACCAAGGAGGATTTGGCCTTGAAGCCCAGCAAGATATTGCCCACCATTCGCAAGTCATTGCCCTTTTTTAGTGTTCTGCAAGTAATTTTCTTTCTCGCCGGCGCAATTTCCCTTCTCCTGTTTGCCACACCGTCCTCGGCTCAGACGATCCGTGTGGACGCTGCGCCCGGGGCATCCACGAATACAATCAAGCCGGACCGCGCTCTCGGAGCCGGAATCGATCGCCTTCCGTACGGCGCCGCCGACAAGCTCTACGTCGAGCCGACAATCCAGCAGGTTCTCGCGGCCGGATGGGGGCCGATCACGTATCGCCAGAATACAGAGCTGCACGCTGAAGCGTGGCATTGGAATCCGAATGGCACATGGAGCGATCCGGCCGGCAAGGGATATTTCACAGGCAGCACGGACTTGGGCGAACCGATTCGCCATTCCTATGGATATCCGCTGCCGCACCGCGGCATCACACGCGACGACGGAACAGACACTTCCGGTTATTCCCGCCTCACCGACGGCGACCCGAACACCTATTGGAAGAGCAATCCGTATTTGACGCAGGCGTTCACGGGCGAGGACGATTCGCTTCATCCGCAGTGGATCTTTCTCGACCTTCTTGCGCGACAGGAAATCAATGCGATTCGCATCTCCTGGGCCGATCCCTACGCGCGCCAGTACCTGGTTCAATATTGGACCGGCGAAGATCCCATTCGAAAACCCGCCAACGGAGCCTGGGAAACTTTTCCCGGCGGCACAATCGAAAACGGCAGAGGCGGTGACGCGACGATCCAGCTGTCGGGCGCGCCGATTTCCGTCCAGTACGTGCGCATCCTCATGACGCAATCCTCGAACACCTGCGACACGCACGGATCCTCCGACAAACGGAATTGCGTCGGATATGCGATTCGCGAGCTTTATCTCGGGACGACAACTCCCGACGGAGAATTTCACGACGTGATCCGCCACACGCCCGATCAAGACCAGACTCCCACGTACTGCTCATCCGTCGATCCCTGGCACACGCCGGAAGATCTCGACGAGAAGGCGGGCGATCAGGTCGGCTTTGACCTCTTCTTCACGGGCGGCTATACGCGCGGGCTTCCCGCCATCATTCCCATCGCCATGCTCTATGGCACCCCGGAAGACTCCGCCGCCGAAATTGCCTACATCGAAAAGCGTGGCTATCCGATTTCCTATGTGGAAATGGGCGAAGAGCCCGACGGCCATTACACGCTGCCCGAAGACTATGGCGCGCTGTATATCCAATGGGCCGAGGCGCTCCATAAAGTCGATCCGAAATTGAAACTCGGCGGGCCGATTTTCACTGGACAGAACAAGGATGTCGAGGTATGGCCAGACGCCGATGGCGACGCCTCGTTCACCGAGAGATTTGTCAACTATCTACGCTCGCATAATCACCTGCAGGATCTCGCGTTCTTTTCTTTCGAGCACTATCCCATGGACCCGTGCAAGATTCCGTGGAGCACGCTTTACGACGAGCCCTATCTGGTCTCGCACATGCTTGACGTGTGGCATCAGGACGGCGTCCCGCGCAATATTCCGATGCTCATCACGGAATCGAATCTTTCCTCTTCATCGAGCGAAGCCTATGTGGATATTTACGGCGCGCTGTGGCTGGCCGACTACGCAGGGGCGTATCTCACGGCCGGGGGCGACGCCCTCTATTACTTCCACTATTTGCCCCTCGGCGTGCACCGCGGATGCAATGCGTCGCTCGGCACTTTTGGCATGTTTTCGGCCGATAAGGATCTGCACATTGTCCAGCCACTCTCGCAATTCTTTGCCAGCGAGATGATCAACAAGGACTGGATGCAGCCCGGCGACAAGGATCACCGTCTGTTCCCCGCCGCGAGCGATATTCACGACGTAGCGGGTCACACGCTGGTCACGGCCTATGCGGCGCTGCGGCCCGATGGAAAATGGTCTCTGATGATCGTCAATAAGGACCAGGAAAACGCTCACACGGTCCAAATCGACTTTGACGAAGGAAAATCCGGAAAGATCGGACATTTTTCGGGGACCGTTACGTCCGTCACCTTTGGCCGAGCACAGTATCAGTGGCACCCGGACGAGAAAAATCCCATCGGAGGAAAGGCCGATCCCGACGGCCCAGCAGTCCATACGTCCGCGCAGGCATCGGCGGACACACAGTTTGAATTGCCGGCTTCCTCAATTGTGGTTCTCAAGGGGACGGTGACTCCATCACCTGCAACAAACTAACAGGCTGATTGACGTTCTCGGTGGGACCCGATGGGTGTGGTGACATGCGATCCAGAGCCCCGTTGTGACTCACAGGTCGCTTTGTTAAGCTAGAATTACGCGTCGCCGCGGAGAGGTGTCTGAGCGGTTGAAAGAGCTCGCCTCGAAAGCGAGTGTAGGGGGAACCCTACCGTGGGTTCGAATCCCACCCTCTCCGCCATTCCTTTGTTTCCAGTGGGTTAGGGTCCTTCCTAAAACGCTTCCATAAGAGATGCTCAAAAAGAGATGCTCAAAATTCGCCTAAAAAGTCGCGCTCGCGCGGTATTTAGGCATAGAGAGGACCCAGCACCATGGCAATTTCCAAGTACACGCTCTACAAGTACGTCAAAGTCGACGGCACCTGGCGCTATTGCAAAGCCGCCTACCACAACAACGGCAAGATCAAGCCCGACGTCGTTTTCGTGAACGTTAAGCAGGTGCTGCTTGAAAAGCATTCCGAAGGTCGCTACTACATGAGCCACAACGGAGAGTGGATCGACGCCGGCACCGACGCCTACGTCGAAAGATGAGTTGAACGACCTTTGCCGCTTCATCTCCGATATTGACTCAGACCAGGACCGGCGTGGCAGGAAACGTGTGCCGATGTGCGTCCACATCTCGGCACATGGAAATAAACGTGGATTAGGTTTCGGCAAGAGTCCTGTGAAGTGGGATGAGCTGTTTGACGTTCTCAAGCCGTTGTGTGCAAGGACGTCCTACAGCGTGTGAAGGCGGCAGGGGCTACTGCATCGGAATATTCGCGCTGGGACCGTGGTCGCGGCCGATATTTGCACTACACACCGGGTTCCTAAACTCGTATGCCTTCAGCACCACAGCTTGCTCCCGACACTTCAAGAGGAACCGAGAAAGCAGAAAGCCGCGACGTGCGTTGTCTGCGCGAGTGTCGAGAGCTCCGCGGCTGAGTTTCTGTCTGTCACGGTCTCCTGCCTTGCTCATACAAATCTCTCCTGAGCTGGAAGGTCATATGGCGAAACGCCTTTCTCAATGAACTCCTTGAGAACGGCTGCTCCAGTTTGAAGGCGTCCACTGACAATAGGCCGGGCGCGTGACCAGAGTTCCTCGGCTGGTTCTAGGGTTAGTCCTGCTCGTCGCAGGCGCCACGTCTTTTCCGCATCCCACCACGGCGACGGCAATAACCGGTTCACGCATGCGCTCTCCCAATAAAAACTTGTCCAAATAAGACTTCTTTATGACACGTTCATTTCTTTCGCAACTTCCTGCAGCACGGTCTTTCCTTTAGGTGTGTGTTTGTCGAGTGCGACCCAATAAGGAAATTCGCCGGACGGGACTTCACCGAGATTGGTCGCGGGCATGTCGCATAGGACAGATAATCGTGTGCCAGCCAGAATGCAGGCCTTATCCTGCTGCCAAGTCGCTGCCGGCAGACATCGCTGAGCCGCCAGAATGACATTCGTAGAGGCTTGCGCCCTGCTCTGCCCAAGGACCCAACCAAAGAACGCCCGTGCTCGCAACAGCGCTTCTGAGACAAGCTTGACGACGTAGTGGTCAGGAACACAGCCCAGCATCGACTGACCCCCTTCCTGATACGCGTGAGCCGGCGCCCCAAGCCCAGCCGCATCTTTCTGCTTTGGAAGAGCGACGCTCTCTACGAACCCGAGGCGTCCGGATTGAGGAGATCGCGCGAGCGGAAAAATGCGCCAAACAGACGGTCCTCCTCAAAAATCCCCCGCAGCTCTGTGAATGCGAAAAAAGGAATCAGCACGACGAATAGAAGCAGGGTGTAGGTGAGGGTTCCGGTCCAAGTCCCGCCGGGCAATTCCGACACACTCTCATGGAACGATTTTCCGTGAAACATCCCGACTGCGACGTCTTCCGCAATCTTGAAAATAGCGGGCAGGATCGAGAATGCAAACGATTTGAGAAGAGTCGGATAAATGAGGGGAGCGTTTTTGAAGTGGTCCGCGAAGTGCAGGTCTTTGGCAATGAGCATGATCTTCCCAAGAGCCAGCGCATTGATCAGCTCGAATCCGTGCAGCACGAAGTCGACCTGAACCTGCGCAAGGATCACTGATTTATAGAGGATGAAGAGCGAAAAAATAATGAAAAGATAGAGCGAGATCCCGACGTATTCTTTCAATTCATTTACGGCTTTTTGCTTCAGGGTTTTCTTACCTTCGCTCACAGCGTCTCCTCCTAAGAAGGCCGCAACTTCATCTCTTTCACAGTGCCAGTCGATGTCGAGTCACGAGTTTCAAGTGGCACGCGGGCTCGAATCCTGGTCCCCGCGTTGGGTTGAGATTCGACACTGAAAGTGCCGTGCACCAAGTGGATTCGTTCGGCCATGCTAACAAGCCCGAGCCCGGAGCTGTTTATTACGCTCGCGACGTCAAATCCAACCCCTCGATCGCTGACCTCAACCTCAATTTCGTCAGACGTCGCTTGCAGGGACACCTGGAATTTTTTTTCTCCACTGTGCTTGATCGAATTGTGGAGGGCTTCTTGAATGACCCGGAAGAGAGAAAGAGAAATTTCGCGCGGCAGGGACTTTGGGATATTCGTTTCCGAATTGTCCACGACAGCGCCGGTCTGCTCGGAGAACTCGCGACAATAGCTCCGGACGGCCGTGACGAGCCCGAGATTGTCGAGCATGGAGGGGTGGAGTTTTCGGGACAAGGTCTGGACATCGCCGGTCAAGGTCGTGCACTGTTCGCGGATTCTCTCGAATTGATTGGAGACGGGGAGCGGCCCGCTGTTCCAGCCCTTTGCAGCTTTCTGGAATTGCGTGGAAAGCATAGCGAGACGTTGGCAGATATCGTCGTGCAATTCCCGCGCGATCCAGGCGCGTTCCTGCTCTTGGGCGTCGATCAACCTGCGGCTTACGCTCGAAAGGGCTTCCTGGTCTCTTTCGCGCTCTTCTGCGAGGGCGGCGAGAACCATGAATGGAGTCGCGGCAAATATCAAAAAAAGCTGAAGAGACAGAACATTTTCAAGCGGATCGGGGCCTGTGAATGGACCGCGATCGTGAATCGAACCATAAATCGAGACGAATGCAAGAAAGATCACGGAAGTGCTGACACCGCGCGAACCGAATCGCAGAGCCGCCCATAAGAGCAAAGGCACAAGTGAATAGAGAAGCCCCGGTGGGATTGATTTCCATGAAAGCAGAAAGACAGAATAGCCAAGCAAGATCAAAGCGCCTACCAGAGCGGCAGTCTCCAATTGGGAAGGAAGGGATTTGCGTGACCAAACAAAGCGCACGTTTGCCCAGCTTAGGATCGCAGGCGTGAGCGTGAGGAAGGCGAGCGCCTCGGAGAAAAAGGAGAGGCGCCAACTTGTCCAATAAAAGCCAGGGTAGGCAAACGCGCCAACAAAAGAGCAAACAACCGGTCCGAGAATCACCGCCCAAAAACAGTATTGGATCAGCGATTTCAGGCTATTGAGTCGCGGGATTCCATTGAAGGAATAGCTGAGGCCAAGTGCGACGATGACGATCTCTATCGTATCGGCAAAGAGAAACGCGGTGAGGGACCGCGGCTGAACGTAAAACTGCAGGTCTCGGGCCACAAATCCGAGAAGGCCGGCAGTGATAAGAGCCGGCCAAGTCCTTCGCGGCACCAGGAGCAGGATAGAGACCAAAAACGCGCAGCCCGGCCAAAGAGCAGAAGCCGCCTGCCGTGAGATGATGAAGGAGTCCCCAACCCTGGCAATCAGATAGGATGCGACAGCAACGAGGAGGGCCAGAATTAGAGTTCGAAGTGGAGAGCTTATCTTCATAATCCTCTCAGCAATCGGGCTTTTAGATGAACGGTCAAGGGGATGAAATGCCGAGTTGTTTACGACGTAGAAGCTGCGACCACGGACTTGGACTCCCCGTAAGCTCACCTCCCTTCGAGTAACGAAACTTTCTGAGCCATCAGCTATGGCAGCCAAGGCGGCCTTCGAGGCCGTCCGGAACGGCTCAGAGGTGCACGTAATTTGAATTGGTTGTGGTGACGATGAGCTCCTTTGCTGATGCATTTAGAACTGTTTGCATCGGATAGCTGGTACCGTCGGGCAGTGTGGCCATCTGAATTTCCAGCGTCACCGCGTCCTTCGCCTCGCCCATATACGTGTTGACACTCAGATGTGTGATCTTCTTTGTGGCAGGGTCGAATGTGAGAGTCATTTTGTCGCCGGGTTGCGCGTAATTGTTGAAAATCAGGTTCATCACATCGGGAGTCGGATTGAAGGACATATTTCCTGCCTGATAGGCCTGCTGCATTCGCTGCGGGTCGGGCGGAACGTACATCGCAATGACGCCTTTCACGTCATTCATGTAATCCTGCATTTCTGCTTTTTTCTTTTCGACAACATGCTTCTTCAATCTGCCCCCGCTCGGCTCTTCAGGAGGAGCACCGATGGGGGTTTTTTGCACCTGGCCATCAGGGCCGTATTGACAGAGGAACTGCCTTGACGGCTTTTGATCGCCCTTCAAAGTGAGTTGGGTGGTTTCTGTCCATTGATATTGCATCAACTTCAACTTGTTTTCGCGAGCGGCCTCTTTCGCGATGGCAAGCTTTTCTTGGAGTTGCTGATTTTGCGGAAATGTTGAAAAGCCCGCCAAAACGATTATGGCACTGACGATAATCACACCTTTGCGAAATGAGGCTGCGACTTCGGCACCGAACGTTCTTGCATGAGGCCAGATCAGAATTCGGTTCATGGCATTGCTCCTTTCTTTGGCTCCAGTTTCAATATCAGCTCATCGACTCGTTTCTCAATTAGATATCCGTGTTTCGCTTGCGAAGCGACGGATTATTGCCCCGAAATCACCGGCGTCGCCTGAACTCTCATTACCGGGGGCGGATTCCATTTGCCACTCAGCGCCTCGAACCTCGGAGCATACAGGCGCATTGTCAAGCTAAATGGCCTTTTCGGCGCGGGCAGCCAATTGGATTCCTTATCGGTCCCTGGATCCTCGTTCTGAAAATACAGGTCGAGCGAACCGTCGGAGTTGTACTTTAGCGACATCCAACTGCTCAGCGTGAACCGGTTCAAGGCATTCGCCACCTGATATCCCTGGGAATCGTAAAGCGTGATCGACCAAAAGGCGTCGACTGGGGGCAAGTCGGCCTTATCAAAGTGCATCGTATATTGGCTGGCGCCATCGAGTGGTCTACCTGTATCGTCCGCAAGATTGATCGGGTAGATCGCGTCCTCGGGCAGGTTGGCGCCCAAGCCAACCTGGGCAACAATGGCGCGCTTGAGATAATAATTGCCATAGACGCCCATCGTGTCCGTGTTCATGGACCATCCGTTCACGACACGAGAGATGGTGGGCAGCTTCCACGCCATTAATTTTTGCGCTTCCTCGGGCACGGACGCGAGCGCCGCCCGCACGGTGGGGTCAAGTTGATCAAGGTCAAAACTCTGGCCGACTTGAAATCCGATGCGCTTTAAACGGGCAACAATGGGCTCATCGGTGAGATGCGGCGGATTCGCCTTCAGAAGCTCGGCTGCGTAGGCAAAGAATTTGTCCGCGGGCATATTGTCCACTTGAGCTTTCGGCGGCGTCTTCATATCTATAGTGGGGTCAACCTTCATTGGAGGAGCAACAGGCGATTTCCCCCATTGAGATAGGGGAGTTACCGTGTAACCAGCCTGAATTTTGTGGACCGCCTCGTAATCCGACGGCCCATCCGTTTTCGTTCGCCCAATAATCCACACATAAGGTGTTGGCGCGTCGATGCGAGTAATGCCCGGCGGCACGCCACCCTGCCACGATGGCAATGCGATGAGGAAATTTCCGGCGTGGGTTCCCGTTGTTCGCCAACCTGGGGATGCGAAGACATCTGTCCACATGTCAAGCATCGGCAACAAATAATAGCGACCGCCGGTATCCGGCACGGAAACAATCATCGGTTCCTGGGTCAAATCCAGCCAGGCACTCGAGTAGAGCGTGTCGAAGTTCGGACGCACCACCGTCTTGAAGCCAGCCGCTGGAAACGCCGCGAAGTTGTTAAACGTGTTGGCAGGGCCAAGGCCAGGCATCTTTCCTGGTTCCACATTTGTGGCCACCCGTCGCGTGATATCCATCGTGACCAGCGGGTAAAAACAGACGTACGCGTCCACGGCAATCGCGTGCGCCTCCGCCGCTGTGACAGCTGGCGCCTGAGCGAAGGCCGGAGTCGCAGCAGCAAGACTGACCCCGACTAGAAACACTTTGATAAGTACATTTCTGATAGAACCCATACCTTTCTCCCGTCAAAATTCCCCACAGTAATTGGCTATACGCTGTCCCACAAGATCTTGTGTGCACGCGACGCCTTCGCCCCGCCGTCATTGCATAACACATGCGCCGTCTCCGTCCTTTTGCTTACTGCTTGAACACCAAAGGGGGACCACTGACTCTTCTTCCGGTGAGTGAGACATTCACCTCAACTCGGTCGGCAATCTTTATGAAGGGAATGCCACTATTCATTCCATAATCTTTGCGGTCAAAGGCCATTGTCCCGTTGATGGTGCCCACGCCCGACCCCTTCTTGCCGGAGAGGTCCAGCACCAGCTTTTCCTGGCGTGTGACGCCACGGATGGTGAAGTCCCCGGCTATATCGAAGGTGTAGGGACCTGTTTGAACGATCTTTGTAGATTTGAAGGTGATGTAGGGATTGTTTTTAACATCGAAGAAGTCTTTGCCCTTCAGTTTTCCGTCCTTCATCCCGCTTCCCGTATCCACGCTGTCCGCCTGGATCTTTATGAACAGGACGCCAGACTCTACATCCGTGGAGGGATAAGTGAGGGTGGCATCCCACTTTTTGAAAGTCCCCTGAATCGGCACGGATGCGTGGACGCCAAAATTAATCGTGCTGTCCGTCGGAGAAATCTCAAAAACGGGAACGTCGCTCGAAGTTTGGGCGCAAACGACTGGCGACAACCAAAAACACAGAAGTAACAGCATCAACAGAATATTTACTTGGCGAGTCTCCATCTCATCCCTCCTTCCGAACTCAGCCGAGCCTGGCACCTAGTACGTGTGAATGAGAGATCGTAATGTGAGCCCGGCATATTCAAACTGTCACAAGCGACAGGTAGAGAGTTTAACGGGAACGGGGAGATTCCATGAGGCTTTCCAGGTTTTGGGGGCGCACCCGGATGTATCCTCCCCGCGGGCTGTCGATATCCGCAATCATGAAGAGTGTTATCGAAAGCGCAATCGGCAAGAGCAGGAGCAGGACAGTGCTTCGCCGATGGGCGGTAGTGTAACCAACCAACATGTTGGAGAGTATTCCGATTAGGATGACGAGCATTAAGGCACTGAGTGGAATTCGGTTGCGCCAGGCAGACTGAGTGTAGACCTGAGAATTAAAGACATCGTTCATCCCATTGAGGACGAACGCCGAGAGCGCAGGCGGCGCGGATCCAATCCAAGTGGATGTTGAAGACCACAGTTCCACCTGGAGTTGATCGGTGCGGGCCTTGATTTGGCGAAGCTCGTCCGCGTCGCCGGTCAAATAAAAGCGAATGCGTTGATCGAGGTAGGCCTTGAGCAATCCACGGACCTTCGCGGAATCGTCGCCGGGCAATTGGCCCGCTCGCAGATATTCCGTCCCGATCGCATTGGCTTCCTGTTCTTCACAGCTCTTGCGATGATCGTACCTGCTGACAGCCATTGAAAAAGTGAAGCCAAGAATAAGAGCCAGGAGGGTGAGGATGCCGCCGACGACGAATATAAAATCGTCCCGGTTCTGTTCTCTTTCAACCCACGTCCTTCCGCGAAACCAGGTGCCGACCCACGCCGCAACCCAAAAAGCACACAGGGAACTCGTGAAAAGGATAACCGGGTTGTTTAATACGCCAGACATTTCCACACGATCGAGGCAGCAAAATCACCCAACCAAGATTGAACACCGCAGTCCTTAGTCAAACGCGTGCGTAGTGCCTATCGATCGGAGGATTCGAATCTGCCGAAACCCTCCCGAGGGGGTCGGCGTGTCCGTCAAGACCATCCTTACTTTCCCTTCGGCGGAAAATTCTTCATGAGCTTCGCCATTGCCTTGTTAAGGTTCTTCTGGTTTTTTTCCTGATTGTTGCTGGGATCAATCGTCTTCGTGGCCCTTCCCGTCCAAAACAGCTGTTTGGCGGCGGGGTCGTAGAAATCCAGCACCATCGTTCCGACACTTATAGAGGAGCTTGTCGCCGTGGCCATCCCCCCCAGCGGAGCCCGCCTCCCATACCGTAGGCATTCCACTGCTTCTCTTGATTGACGGCGATCTGGTAGGCGACATACATATCGGCATGGTCGCTGTCTGCCTTCGTGAATCCTTTGGAGGCAAGTTGCGAATCCACCGACTGCTTGATTTGCGCGTCCATAATTTGATTGGGATATGCGGCGCCCTCGACGGTTACCCACTTGTATGTGTGGTATTTGGAGAAATCGGTGCCAGGCATGTAGTTATACGTGACGTCTTGCGCGTGCGCTGCCGACGCAACTAAAAAACAGGCCGCCGTGAGAATGAGGAATCGAAGCTTCATAAGCGCTCCTTTTGAATCCGATTTCAGACCTAACCGCCGGAAACGAATTCTTCATTGTTGTACGACGCTCCACTCCTCATCCGGGTCGAATTCGGTCATAGCGGTAGCCGTTAGTGTTGTCGTTTTCCCCAGATCTTTTTCGAGCAGAACTCCGTCTTGGTTGATCATGAAGCTCATCACACCCGAATTGCCATATTGCGCGGGGTAGGCGACAAACGCGAATCCAGCAACGATTTTTCCGTCCACGACATACTGCTTCGCCCCTCCCCGGGCCTTATCGCTTTGTCCAGTTAGCATATGAAAGAAGTAGCCGTGGAATGGCTTGTGTGCGTCAGGCTTTACGGCATAGCCTTCGGCGGTTGCATACGCCGCCAAGGGGCCCAGGGGGCTTGGGGGTTGTCCTTCCTGTGACTGCCAAAATAATCCGTTTTGCTTTCCAGGATCGCTGATGAACTTCAAGGCGTATTGTTTCGTCTTTGCGCCATCGTGAGTCTGTGAATGATATTCATCCTCAGCTTGCGCCACGGCTCTGCAAATTCCGATGACTGCGAGCTCATTGCGTCCGATCCGGCGATTCAGGATTTCTTCCCTTCCTGCGACCGTATCGAAATACCACTTTCCATTTCCGTTCTTCTTCAGTGGGATAGGGAAGGGATAGTTGTCAGCCCCCACCAGAAGCATCTGGCTGTCATCCGGCATCCTGCGCCAGCGGTGCATCACGTTATATCTAGCCACGAATGCGTCAATGGCCTCCTTGTCCTGCACCGGGTCACCAGAGGAGATCAAGTCTTTCGAGTCTGGACCGAAAAGCGCCAATGCCGCGGCCGTACGATCGCTGGACACTGCCGCTCCGATCAGGGCGCGAGCGGCTTCATCGGGCGTGCCAAACACACTTACCGAGGGCTTGCTCGATTTGCTACAGCCAGCAAGGACCGTGCTCATCGCCAAGAGAGGCAGCACGCTAAGAAGAACTATTCTTTGACGCCTGAACCACATACCCGCCTCCGAAACTCCGCCGGAGAATTCCTTCGAGATACAGGGCGCATAATTCAAAGCTGCCTCGAGAGAATGTCGCGAAGTCTACCTGGCCCTGCGGCCGCCCCCGCCCCAACCCCCTCCCCAACCCCCTCCTTCACCTCGGCTATAGGAGCCTCGTGCACTATCCGCCCGGGATTGCCAACCGCTTTCGCCTCCGCCAAAGGCCGATGATCCGCTGCTCTTCTCCTGCTCTCCCCAACCTCTTGAGGCAGAGGAATTGCTTTCCGAAACGCCGGAATAAGTCGATCCGGATTTTGGGGTTCCTTGAGTTTGTTGCCAACCGCTTCCGGTGTTCTTGTAGACGTTGCCGTTTTGCGCTGCGTACTTGGTCCCATTGGCGGATTCGCCTACCGCAGTATTGCCGTACGCACCCGACGAGGCGGCACCTTTGGCTCCCGTCGTGCTTTGATACGTTCCTATCGATCCTTGTGAAGTGGTTTGGTGCTGCGCATAGGCAGTTTGGCCGTTCTTGGAGACCTCCGAGCTTCCATAATTCCCATAAGCGTTGGACGATTGGTAAGTGGAGCCATACGCGCCCGTCCTTGGGTTGTAGGCCTGGCCCGCAGCGGCGCTGCCGTACGGTGTCGATACCGAGCCACCGCGCGCATATGTCCCGGTGGTTGGATTGTAACCAGTGCTCGCATGTGCCGTGCCATTCGGGCCATACGCGGTCGCACTCGAACCGTAATAACCGCCGTGCCAGGCATTGTTTCCGTAATAGGCGGAGCTTCCGTATACGACAGTCCCACCGTGCCAGTTACAGTTCCAGTAACTGTAGCTCCATCCGCAGCAACCGCCACCGCTGATTGCCGCGCCAACCGCGACACCGAGGCCGAAGGCAATCACACCGGTCGTGGCGACGGTGGCGGCACTGTAACCCGGCGTGACATAGGGAGTTCCATAGACGACCGTAGTGTTATAGGTAGGGACGTAAATCACCTGTGGGTTCGTAGGTTGAATGACGATTACCTGGGGCGACTGCTGCACGACGGTAATCTGCGAGCCCGATTTGAGATTGCCTGCGGCATAGGCTTTAGCGCGCAGAACCTGGACGGCCGACATGACGTCAGTAGTCTGTGTGTTGTAGGCCTCGCCCAACGCGGAAGTCCAACTAAGGTTGCTCGCGAGATCGTTGAGGACCGAGGGAAATTGCGAGAGCGCCTTTACGCTGGGTTCCCACGGCTGAGCGTCAACAGCTTGCATGAGCGCCGCGCCACTGAGGTTCTTGTTCTGCTGAAGCCAGTTGTTTGCATAGGCAATTTGATCGGGAAACGTTGCTGCCCCCAGTATCTGCGCAACGAGAGCGTCCGGGTACAATGCGATCGGTGCTACCAATTGCTGCAATTCGTCGGGAGACAAAGGCGCCCCTTGTCCCGAATATCCAGGCGATCCGGTGACTGCTGATTGCCATCCACCGGTCTGAAGCGGGACCGCAGTTATCAGCAGGATGCACATTGAGATTGATACGAGCTGTTTTCTGAAAGGCTTAGTCATTTCCTTCCTCCACCGCCCGGACACCCCTACTCCGGATTCGAGGCCGCAGGTGCTGAAGGCTTGCCTAACGGTTCAGGCAACAAAAACGAGGGTGAAATAATGAAGAGAGAGACGGTTGAGATTGATTGCATTCTCCTCCGCCCTTTCACGGCCATGGAAATTCTCCGGCCCCACTAGGCCTGCGACTTGGTATGGTCGCCGTCTTCATAGGCGAGAGTTTGGACCGGCACTGTGCTAGACGGAACTGTCTCTCGCGACAGGTTGTGCGGGAACGGCCTCGGTTCAAGGAATCACCAATGGGTTTTCGCACCTGTCACATGCGCCAGTAGGCTTCCGATGCGAGTTCGGACAACGTGTGCCCGTCATTCGGGAGTGGCCATTCGGCTGATATCGCATGGAGTGTCGCCGAGTCTCGAACTTACGCAACCTGCTTCAGGCAGGGAAGATAGTCGTTCTACTGATTTTGCCGTGCCTAAACTGTTCCAATATCCGGGCCCAAGATTCTCAATTTCTGCCGGAAATCGATTTTAACCTTACGCTAAATTCTCACGTCCGACTGTATCTTGAGGCCAAGAACGATCGAGAGGGGGGAGACCCACAACAATCTACAATTGGGCCGAGTATCCAATTGTACCTGAGGCCATTGATCAAACTGAAGCGTGTGACCGTGTTTGATTTGGACGATGCAAAAGCCAGGCCGCTTGTCGTGGAGAGCGGGTATCGCATCATTAAGGCACCCGGAGCACCGGTCGAAAACCGCGCAGTTGAATCTGCCACTGCTCACATCCCTCTCTTCCTGAGCATATTGCTGACGGAACGGAATCGCGTAGATCTCGATTGGCAAGGCAACACATTCACCTGGCGATATCGGAACAAAGTCACGCTGGAGCGCGCTTTCCCGGTCCATTCCTACCACCTCATCCCGTACGTCGCAGCAGAGCCTTTTTACGAGAGCCAATACAGGAAATGGAGCTCGACCGACTTGTATGCTGGATGCTTGCTTCCTGTGGGAAAGCACGTCCAATTCAACCCATACTACGAATATGAAAACGACACCGGCAAGGCACCAAACCGGCAGAAGTATTATGTCGGCCTGGCGGCGCAATTTTATTTTTCTCTAACTAAGAACCCGTAGCAGGAACTGGTGCGTGAATTCAACTGTTGAACTCCGTATCTCCGACGGCCAGATTATTTTTTTAATATGGGTGACAGAAACGTTCCCCCTTCGAACACCTCGCGGATGGCGCGAGAGAGGTCGGTCGAGAGGTGTCGCTTCGTGACGTAGCCGAGCGCCCCCGTAGCCAGCCCGGCGGAGACGTACTCGGGCTCTTCGTGGATTGTCAAGAAAACAATCTTCGTCCGGGGATGAATCTCACGAAGGCGGGAGGCAACTTGAAGGCCGGTCAGGAGCGGCATGGTAATGTCGAGGACGATGACATCGGGATCGTGAAGAAGAACTTCGCGAATCGCCTCCTCGCCATTTGTGGCAGTTCCAAGGATTCGAAATTCGCTTTTAAGTTCTTCTCGAAGATCTGCAAGGACTTGAGCATTATCGTCGGCAAGAACAACACCAATTGTGGCCAAAGTAGTCCTCGTCAGGCCCGAACAGCAACTAATCGTTTGCCTTGTGATGATAGGGATTGACTGGCAGTTGCCACCTGTCACTGTTGACAGGTATGAGCAGGGATTCGCCGTAAAGGAAGCGAGCTCGATTGTAGGTCTTCACTTAGTCCGAGGACGCAATCCCGTGCTTGAGGGCATATTTGATCAGTTCGGAGTCTTTCGATATCCCCAACTCTTCCCGAATCTTCAACTTGTGGAAGCGTGCCGTTCGGTAGGAGATCTTCAGCAGAGCGGCAATCTCCCGCAGGGTGCGACCCTCCGCGAGCATCTGGAGGACTTCTCGCTGCCGTTCTGTCAAGTGTTGCGGCCGATTCAACGCCTTTGGGTCACGAATGAATGTCGCTTCCATTGCTTTCCGGATTTCAGGAGCCAGGTAACTCACTCCTTTAAGCGCGTCGCGAATGGCCCTCAGTAATTCAGAAGAGTGTGCATTCTTCAATACGAACGCCGAGGCGCCGGCCTGGAGCGTTTCTCGGGCGAGCTCGACGTCGTTATTCATAGTGAGGTAGATCAACTTCAGTTTCGGGTTCTCTTTTTTTAGACGGCGTCCCGCATCGAGGCCGTTCAGGTGGGGCATAGAGATGTCAACCAGTACTACGTCGGGGTGGAGGGAGTCGGCGGCTTTTAGCAGTTCGCGGCCGTCGCTGACACTTCCTAAGACCTCATATTCGGGCTCCAAGAGGTCCTTGAGCAGGTTACAAAACAGCGTGTGATCATCCGCCAGTAGGAGTTTGACCCGCGTCATCGGTCCCTCGGAAATCGAGATTTCAATCCGCGCCGACCGCGTTGGCACGATTCTGCACAGGCACGACGGCATGAATGCGAGTTCCAATGTTGGGCTTGGATTCTATTCTGATATTCCCGTTGAGAAGGTGGATTCGTTCGGACATGCTGACGAGTCCAAGCCCCTGTGAGTTCGACACCCTATCTACGTCAAATCCCACGCCTCTGTCCACAACCTCCAGTTCAAGCTGGCCGGCGACGCCTCGCAAATTCAGTTCGAGATGCTTCTGGCCGCTGTACTTCACGGCGTTGTGGAGCGCTTCTTGAGCTACACGAAAAAGGGACAGCGAAACCTCGCGCGGCAAGGCGTCCGGGACATCCTGGACGGTAAACTGAATTTCCACGCCCGACTGTTCGGAAATTTCCCTGCAGAAACTCCTGATTGCTGTAACCAAGCCAAGGTTGTCGAGAATGGTAGGGTGGAGTTCATGTGATAAAGCCTGAACATCGCCAGTCAGTTCAGAGCACTGTTGCCAAATTTGTTCCAACTGCTCGCCAACGGAAAGCTGCCCGCTGCTAAGTCCCCTGGTGGCTTTCTCGATTCGAAGGGAGAGCATGGCGAGTCGCTGGCAGATGTCGTCGTGAAGCTCTCTGGCGAGATGGCTCCGTTCTTTTTCTTGAGCGGCGATTAATTGTCCACCTACCTTTGCGAGCGCTTCTCGCGCCAACTTCTGTTCCGTGACGTCAACGGCCGAGCCGATATACCCGAGAAAAGAGCCATCGGCACTGAACCGCGGGTTTTCAATCTCAAACATCCAGCGATAATCGCCATCATACCGGCGGAGCCGATATTCGGAAAAGAACCTTTCATGGTGCTGAAGGGCTCTGGATTTCGTTTCATGGACAATGGCCGAATCCTCGGGATGAACAAACGCGAACCAGCCATCTCCATTGATTTTGTCGGCCGAAGCCCCCGTAAACTCCTGGATCTTTCTGTTCAAATAACTGATTTTGCCATCTCGATCCGACATCCAGAGAAACGCCGGAGCGGCTTCGCTCATGAGTCGGAGGCGGCCTTCACTTTCAAAAAGAGCCTTTTGGCCCAGCTCTCTTGAGAATGCATTCGCGCACACCTGGCTCACGACCTTCAGTTGCGGCAGGAGCACTTGAAGGGAGGATCCACCTCGGTCGACCACCGCACATCCGAGGATGCCCACCAGACCGGCCTCAACCGTGAGTGGAAAAAGCACGAGCATGCCCGGGCTCAGCTTTTGGAATAACTCGCGCTCTCCGGCAGCGCCATTCGGAAGATCTTCCAAGTCAGTTATGACAACCATCTTGCTGCGGACTAACTGAGCGAAGAGCCATGGATAATCTTCCTCGGTGAGGACATCCGGAGCCGCTTCCAGCTCCTCGACCTTAACTGCATGCCGCAGCCGAAAACTCGAACGCTTTTCGTCGAACTCAAAAAGACTGATTCGATCTACCCCGAGAAATTCCCGCAAAGAAGCCAAGCTTTTCTGCAACTCAGCCCCCAGATGTCTGGGCGCGGCGTCAATCAGGTCGGAAGAAATCTGCGAAGTCAGGGCCTCGAATTGAGCTTGCCGAACCACGCTTTGGTTCGCTTTCTGAACGTCGGAACTTAACTGGCGATTTGCGACCACGTACCGGAAGAAACCCGCGACGCCGAGAAGCAAAATCGAGCACAGGACGATCATCAAACGAATGGAACGGATGCGACTGTCCTCGTCTCCTCGCAACAGCTCGAAAATTCCGAAAAATGGAATTGCGAGAACTGAGATCGCCGTAAAGATCGAAACCCGCCGAATTTCCCATGTATCGGTTGCGCAGGATTGCTCCAGCTCGCCGGCCATCTTGCGACCGGCGAGCGCCACCCCACCGAACCAAAGGATAGACGCTGAAAAGGGCAAACCTGTGAGGCCGCCGAAGTGATACCGCCCCCAGGCCCATTCCAGGTTGGCGACCAGAGAACCAAACGCATACACCATCGAGGCGCCCAAAAGGTTTCCGTAGATTGATTTCCACGGAGGAGCCGAGCGGAGCATACTCCAAGCAAGTAACGAGAGAAGCATAAGATTGGCCGCAAGGTAGAGAATCTCGTAGCGGAAAATCATCGAAGGTGAACGCTGGTCGTAGGTGTATGGCGCCAAGGTGTAGGCGTAAATGAAAACTCCGAAGAAGAGGAGGATGAGAAAGTTGAGTGTGTTTCGATAAGGATTCGCGGCTGCCAACTTTATATTGGGACGGGCTGCAATTGCCGCGATAAAAAGGACGATGTGCAGAAATCCTGGGGTCGTATCAAAAAGTGGATTTCGCCACCTTCCCAGTACAACTTGGTATATCGTGCCGATGGGAAGAATGGCCCACACTGCCAACGCCATTGCCAGAAATGACCAAAACAGCCGGATCGCCTGCCGGCTATCGAGTGCGTTTAGGGCAGATAGGCAAGCGGCAAACAAAAGAAATATCAGATAAGTTGATTCACAGTAGGCACTGAGCGTGATCCGATTTCCAACAATGAATGTGAGAGCGGCCTGTACTACAAGAACGGCCAGACCAAAGGAAATCCACAGGTTCAGGTACAACACACGACGTGATGGCGGAGAAGCCACCGCGAGCTCATTTCGAGTTGGGTTTTGGGGCCTCACACTAGGTCCCCGTCCATTGGCGGCCTTGCGGTCCGGATTGGCATAGACACCTACGGGGAGGTAGAAAAAGGACCGCAGTCTACCGTTTCTGAAATAGTGTGGGGGCATGTTAGCATACGCAGCCTCTCCTAAAAGGAAATTGTGAAAAGATTAAAGAACTTCTTCGAATTCGCAGCAGGAATACATGGTAAAGGCTTGCAGGATCTTGATTTTGGCCCTCTTCGTAGGCCAAGGTACGGCCTATGGTCAGACGTTTCGGGGGGTGATTACAGGCACGGTCACAGACCCGTCTGCCTCTGCAGTCCCGCAGGCCCAGATTCAAGCCACTGAAATCGCAACGGGCAGTACTCGAAAGACTTCCTCAACAGCCGCCGGAGACTTCTCCTTTCCAGACCTCAGTCCGGGGACCTACCGAGTGACGGTAATTGCTTCGGGATTTGCGGTGTACACGGCAAATGCCGTCCCGGTCGAGGCAGGCTCCGTCTATTCGCTTGCGGTAACCCTGAAGTTAAAGAAGGAATCGGCAAAAGTAGAGGTTTCGGCTGCGCCTCTTGCTTTGGACACAACCACATCGGCACAAACGACGACAATCCCGAACGTAGGGGTAGAACGCATCCCACTGAATGGGCGAGATTTCACCCAACTGATTTCAATCGCGCCAGGGTATGGGGGTTACTCGATCAACGGAGGCGGCACGATCAATGGAGCTAGGAACGACGGGTTCAATTGGCAAGTGGATGGCACCGACAACAACGATTTCTGGTACAACATTCCGGCAATCAACCAAGGAGGAGTTTCAGGGATCGCAGGCGTCCTGATGCCGATGGACTCGATCGAAGAGTTCTCCGCGCAAACGCAAAGCAATGCGGAAGGCGGGCGGGACGCGGGAGCCATCGTGAATGTGATTCTCAAGTCCGGTACGAATTCCTTTCACGGCAGCGCGTATTATTTCAACCGCAACGAATTTTACGCGGCGCACTCGCCATTCTTTGTACCCAGACCTCAGGACCCGAAGCCTCCAAAACTCCGCAACGAAAATTATGGGGGGACGCTGGGCGGTCCGCTGGCAAAAAACAATACATTCTTCTTCCTTGGGTTTGAGAAGCAGGACTACATTTTCGAGTTGACGGGCTTGGCCACCGAACCTTCGGCTGCGTGGATTCAAAACTCGCTGGCGTTGCTGACATCATTCCATGTGCCGCCGAGCAGCGTCTCGGCGAGCTTATTCTCGGCGCTTTGGCCGGCTTCGATCCGCTCGCTTCCGGCGACAACGAGCAATTACTTCGCCAGTGATCCAGCCACCGGGTACAGTTACAACGGAGTGGCAAAATTGGACCACAATTTTAGGTCCAAGCATCACTTGGCCGTCCATGGATTCTGGGGGCAGGGAAGCCAGGTGCAACCTCCCGGCGCCGCTCTTGTGCTGCTGGAGCAGAGCTCGAACCTCGGCTACTATTTTGAAGCTGCACCGATCCGTGTGGAGAACTATTCCGCAACGCTGAATTCCCAGTTCTCCGCGACTCTGCAAAATCAGTTGCTGTTCGGAATCAGCTACTTCCATCAGGATTTTCACGACGCGAACAACACCTTCGATACCAAGGCGCTTGGCCTATACCTGAGCCCCGACGCCCTGATTGACGGCCGGCCGATCCTCGGGGCTCCTAACATCATCATTTCCGGATTCGACCAAATTGGAATCACGCCACCCGAAGGCCGCACGGATGCGACCGGCCATTTAACAGACTCCGTTTCTTATGTGAAGGGGGCGCATGAGTTGCGGTTTGGAGGCGAATTCCGCCAAGGTCGCGTGGATGAATTTTATTTCCGGCGCTCATTGGGGACGTTTAATTTCGACGGCACTCAAGGACCGTGGGCCGGATCGTGCGCCCCGAATGACGTGACTTGCGACGACACGCTCGCCCTCGCGGATTTTCTCGCCGGGGATGTGAGCACTTCTTCGATAGCCACGGGAAATGCGCAGCGCAAGGTGAATGTCAACTCATTTGCTCTTTTCGGGCAGGATACTTGGCAAGCGACCCGGAAACTGAACCTGAATTTCGGTGTGCGGTACGAGTATGCAAGCCCGCCTTCCAACGACAACAAGGATCTGGCGGTATTCATTCCCGGCAGCGCGCTGGTCATCCAGGGTGTCAATATCGGCTACTTGTTTCCACCGGATCGGAATAATTTCGCACCACGATTCGGTTTCGCCTATCAGCCGGTGGATCGTCGCGACTTCGTCGTGCGCGGGGGGGTGGGCGTGTTCTACGAGCAGCCTGCGATCAGTCCGCTTCTGGATAATCGGCCTCCCAACGCCGCTGCGAATGGCCTCGAAGACAATCCAGCAGGCCCGAGCGCCGTCGATAACTACAGCCGCAACACATACAACTGGGACACGGCTCAGGCCGGAGGGCAATCTATCTTTCCGGGAGTGGCAACGTGCACCACTTTGGATTTCGCGATCGAGCCCGGGTGCGGCGTCCCCAACGTTGCCACTGGCTCCAATATCTATAACGTGTTTTCAATCGGCCAGAATTTTCGCACGCCGTATTACTTCAACTATTCCCTCCAGTTGGAAAAAGGACTGGGGGCCAACGCCGTTTGGCAAATTGGCTATGTCGGGAGCGAGGGGCGCAAGCTGACGGTAACCGAGAACATCAATCAATCCGGTTCATTCGACGCTCTTTATCCAAATGTGGGTTCCATCAATGAATTCAATAGCGCGGGCACGTCGAATTACAACTCCCTGCAAACGATTCTCCGCTTACGCTCCTGGCACAGGCTGACATCGCAATTCGCCTACACTTGGTCCCACGCTTTGGACGAGGTGACGGAGTTCCGGGGAGTCATTCCTCTGGAGGGCGCCAACTTGAAGCAGGAGTATGGCAACAGCGATTTCGATACGCGCCACAATTTCATAGGGTATTGGACGTACGAAATTCCCGGCTCCTCACACGGGCCTCCGATCCTGACCCATGGCTGGGGAATTAGTGGATTGCTGTCGTTTCACACGGGACAGCCATTCAATTTTCCGGGCCCGGGGCTTTCGGGCAATCAGCGCCCAGGCCTGAATTTGATCGCCAATCCGTTCGCCGGTGTCTCGCACCAATTCAATCCATTGACGGGAGAACAATGGGTGAACCCGGCCGCGTTCTGCGTGCCCTCGCCGACATGCCTTCCAGACGATTCGAACGGTGATCTCTCTCGAAACAAGTTCTACGGGCCGGGCTTTGCCGAGGTCGACATTTCCGTTATCAAAACGATACCCCTATCCGATCGAATCCGGCTTCAGCTTCGCGCCGAAATGTATAACGTCTTCAATCGAATCAATCTTGCGACCGGAGGAGGCTCCGTTGGAGCGAACGGATTTGTTACGGACACAATCGGAGATTTCTTCGGTGGACCGGGAATCGGGCCTGGTGAACCCTTTAATATGCAGCTCGCTGCGAAATTGAGTTTCTGATTTACGAACCCCGCTTCGCTTAGCGGGCAAACATTAGAATTCTTGTTGAAGCCGAATGGCCTTGCCCGTCCAACCTCGTCAATGTCTGTGATACGCTCCGCACCCAAATAGCGTTGGGTATCTTCTACCACTCAAGTACCCGTCGCAATGGATACTTGTTTGAAAAGTAGATCACTCAATAATCATCTGCAGGTGCTGCACCCAACACCAGGGAGCACCTGAATTAGGAACCGGAAACGCAACCGATTCATCAGGTAATCAAAGTTTTCCGTTCACGAATTTTTTGACTAGCTCGGACGTAATTGACAGCATTCCCGCCTGATGCCAGAAAGTTCCGCATAAGGCCAATGACTCGCTGGGCTTCTCAGGTGCGCGAGGGTCTTCGGCCGAGCTGGCACAATGAAAGGCTTAGCAGCTTTTGTCACGCTGCTTTGATGCATCTATATGCGCCAGTCTAAAGGCCGCTGAGTCTGAGGCGTGATGAGGAAGGGTAGAGTTGTCGCGTTCTAGGATTCAGGTGTCGGCGAATTTGCCATTCCACGAAGCCGCGCCGACACGCTCTGGTGGACCCCTTCTAGCACCAGAAGCCCGGCGACGAGAATGAGCAGAATCGCGGAAAACGTGAGTGCGACTACAAGAAGCCAAACCAGAAATTCGCTCAACGCATAAACGAGTGCTGTCATTTTCATTGACCTCCTGAAATAAATCACCCGACGCCGGTGGGGACGAACATTTCACCTTCAGGCGCGCCGGAGTGGTCCGACACGAGATTCAAATTCGTCCGCTCAGCTTGTAACCAGCGCGCTGCTTAATCAGCCTATGGATCCTTTTGTTTCCTGGATACTGTCGCCAATGACAGGTCTCTTTCAAAAAGGTGGAACGGGCAGAAAGGAGCATCCGACAAGCTCATCGCGCTTACGGGACAAAATTCGTAAGAGCATCAACAAAATCTTTTTAATTAATGCGGTCGGAGACCTGTCGCAAGGGACAGTTTCGCGAGGGGAGCCCAACGAAAATAATCGCACTGGCTAGGACGTTTGCGACCCAAGGGGCTGCCACTTGTTGGGTGGCCCCATTGGGTCTCGACTCGCCATATTCGCGGTCATCGCGGCTATGAGTCGGATTCCCTGCTTGCAATTTCGCGATAGGCGTCCAGGCGAATTCTCTCGCAAGGCGGTTCACCGCCGGAGGTGAGTGATGAATTGCTTCAAGAGCTTGTTCGTGGCTGTAGCGGCGCTCCTCGTGTTGTTTGGGTTTCTCCCGTCGTCGGCTCATGCCCAAGAAAAGAGACCGAACATCCTCGTCATCATGGGAGATGACGTTGGCTGGTACAATATCGGGGCTTACAACCGCGGCATCATGTCCGGCAAGACGCCGAATCTCGACAAACTTGCCGCCGAAGGGATGATATTCACAGACTATTACGCGGAAGCGAGTTGCACCGCGGGGCGGGCTGCATTCATCACCGGTGAAATTCCTCTCCGCACAGGCTTGACAACCGTGGGACAGGCCGGAGCCGACGTGGGGATTCCGGATCAGGCATCTACGATTGCCAGCGCTCTAAAGGCCCTCGGCTACGAGACCGGCCAATTCGGCAAGAATCATCTCGGCGACAGGAACAAGTATCTTCCCTGCGTCCACGGTTTCGATGAATTCTTCGGATACCTCTACCATCTCGACGCAATGTCCGACCCTTATTGGTACGACTACCCGCAGGACTGGATAGATAAGACCGGACCTCGCGACCTGGTCCACTGCTGGGCCACCGACACAGACGACTCCACCGATCAACCGCGGTGGGGCAAGGTCGGAAAGCAAAAAGTAGAAGACGAAGGCCCCCTCGCACCCTTCCCCGACATGAAGGACATGCAGAACTGGCAGGCCGGGCGTAAGGCCAAATACGATATGGAAACCTTCGACAATGTCCTGGTCGAAGACTCAGAGCGCTTTATGGACAAGGCAAAGCAAGACGGCAAGCCGTTTTTCATTTGGCACAACACCACGCGCATGCACGTCTTCACCTATCTGCCTCCTAAGTATCAAGCCATGATGAACTACGAGAGCAACTACAACGTGGAAGAAGCCGGCATGGCTCAATTGGACGATTGTGTCGGCGACTTATTGAAGCATTTGGACGATATCGGCGAGGCGAACAACACGATCGTAATTTTCACGACAGACAACGGCGCCGAGGTATTCACTTGGCCGGATGGCGGAATGACTCCGTTCAAGGGCACTAAGGGGACGGGCTACGAAGGTGGCTTCCGGGTTCCAGCCATCATTCGCTGGCCAGGCCATGTAAAGCCGGGTTCGGTCGAAAACGGAATTTTCTCTTCTTTGGATTGGTATCCGACCCTTTTGGATGCCGCTGGAAATCCGGACATAACCAATCAACTTCTGAAGGGCGTCACACTCGGCGACCAGACTTACAAAAATCACTTGGACGGCTATGACCAGATGGCGCTCTTGACGGGGACTGGGCCATCGGCGAGGCACGAGTTCTTCTACTTCGCCGGCCCACACCTTGCGGCCGTTCGTATCGATGATCTCAAGTTCCAGTTCATCCAGCAGCCCTACGGATGGCCGGGTGAAAAGGTCACCACGGACATGCCGTCAATCGTAAACTTGCGCCAGGATCCCTTCGAGCGGACGCCCACCATTCGGGGTGAAACTCTACTGAACGGTGGGTTCGGATATGTAAATGACTACTATGCTCGTGAGTTCTGGCGGTTTGTCATGGTCCAGAAAGCAGTGTTCCAACTGGCGCAAACCGCTATCGAATTTCCTCCCATGCAATCGCCGGCTACATTCAACCTTGATGCGGTAAAGAAACAGATCGAGGAAATGATCAAATCCCACGAAGCTCAATAAAGCGGCCTCTGCAGGGCGGGGCGGCTCTGAAGGAGCCGCCCCGCCCTGCCAGCCAACAAACGCTTGAGTCCAAGGTGCAGGCCAGGTCAAGTGAAGTGGCCGCAGGCTGGCACAACGGTGGCAGGTGCGAAGGAATCGAAAAGCGACCACGTCCAAATCAGGATTCAGAGGAGTCCTGCATGGCAAGATTCAATAATCTCGGAAGAACCGCGATACTAGTCGCCTTTATCTTGGGTAGTGTCCTCTCCGGCATTCCCAGCCGGGCGCAAGCCGGACCACCGACCGAGAGTATTGTCGCGGTCGGGACCGGCGCAAATGGCCCAGCCATCGCGTCGCTTGCTTCAGCGCCCACTCCCTCGGAGAGTTCCGAGGCACCTCTTCCGGCCGCACCTCTGCCAAACTCGTCCGGTGATGACAGCGACTGGCACGTCGACGTCAGCCCGTATCTTTGGTTTCCCGGAGTGCATGGAACAATCGGGGCGTTTGGGAGGGACGTCTCGATTCATGCAACCCCCGGCGATTTACTTTCCAACTTCCGGTTTGGGTTGATGGGCTTCGCCGAAGCGCGCCGGAAATGGCTCATCCTGAATTTGGATCTGATGTGGGTCAGACTCGGGACGAGCAAAGGGCTTCCCTTCCCTGAGCTCGATGAGATCAGCGCCAACGTCAAAGGAGGCGAGTTCCTTCTAACACCGAAAGTCGGGGTAAGAGTCCTCAATCGAGACAGAATCAAAATCGATGCTCTGACGGGATTTCGGTACTGGCACTTTTACGAAAGCGTAAGTTTCGTTCCCACGGCGATGAACTTAAATTACTCCGCGTCGCAGGACTGGGTTGATCCTGTAGTGGGCGGGAAAATCACCGGAATACTTGCTCCAAAAGTGTTGCTCACGATTTTCGGCGACGCAGGGGGATGGGGCACGGGTTCTCAACTCGAGTATCAATTCGGTGGCGCACTCGGTTACAAGATTAAGCCGAGGTGGACGCTCCAGGGGGGATATCGCTATCTCTTCGTAAATTATCGCAGCCGCGCCGATGTGAATCTGGTCACCTCGGGTGCGGTGCTGGGTGTAACCATCAACCTCAAGTAAAGTTTCGCGAAATTATGGCGGAATTTTCTTGAAAAGAATTGCCAATATTCTGAACCAGAAGGGCCAAGCATGGGGGCGATTCGCTACATAACGAGGGTATGTTCTTCCATCGGAAGCAGAGGACTCATGCGCCTTTTCATTAGAGTGGCCGCTGCTGTAGCCATCTTCCTGTCTGGAGCATTCGGCGCAAATGCACAGCAAACCCCTGGCGAGCCGTGTTCGCCCAATGCAACCACAACGATTGAAGGGAAGTCCCTTCCTCCCCAACCCCCGCCATTTGGCGGGGTAATAAACCTCAATGCGAAGGATTCCAAGGCGTGCTGGCCCCCCCGGGTGGTGGCGCCCAAAGGCGCTCCCAACGTCTTGCTCATCATCACGGACGATGTGGGCTATGGCGCGCCCAGCACGTTTGGTGGCGTCATTCCGACTCCGGCATTGGATCGCGTCGCAGCGAACGGCCTTCGGTACATCAACTTCCACACGACCGCTTTGTGCTCTCCAACGCGTGCCGCATTGATTACAGGAAGAAATCACCACTCGGTTGGTTTCGGAGTCATTTCGGAGCTTTCCACCGGCTTCCCCGGGTATGACAGCATCATCCCAAAGGACGCCACTACCATAGGCCGCATATTGCGCGACAACGGATATTCGACGGCCTGGTTCGGAAAGGATCACAATACGCCCACTTATACGGCCAGCCAGGCGGAACCTTTCGACCAATGGCCCATCGGTATGGGCTTTCAATATTTTTACGGTTTTATCGGCGGCGAAACCAGCCAGTGGCAGCCGAACGTGTTTCGCAACACAACTCCGGATTATTCATATATCGGGCATCCAGGCTGGAATCTGACGACCGCAATGGCGGATGACGCAATCCACTGGCTCCGCCAGTTGAACGATATTGATCCCTCCAAGCCTTTTTTGTGTTACTACGCGCCAGGCGGCACCCACGCACCGCACGACCCGACGCCGGAGTGGATCCAGAAGATCAGCGACATGCATTTGTTCGATGAGGGCTGGAACAAGCTGCGCGAGACGATCTTCGCCAACCAGAAGCGAATGGGCGTAATCCCGCAGGACGCAAAGCTGACCCCATGGCCTTCGAATCTGCTGAAAAACTGGGACGATCTGACGCCGGATGAAAAGAAGCTGTTCATCCGCCAGGCAAACGTGTATGCCGCATATCTCGCGTATACGGATCACGAAATCGGCCGTGTGATCCAGGCCATCGACGACATGGGAAAGCTGGACAACACGCTAATCATTTACATCAGCGGCGACAACGGGGCTTCGGCCGAAGACACGCCTCTCGGAACCCCCAACGAGAATTTGTCGCTAATTAATGGGATTTCGATGCCGGTAGCTGATCAGTTGAAGTACTACGACGCGTGGGGCAGCGAATTTACCTACACCCACTACTCGGTCGGATGGGCCTGGGCGCTAGATACGCCCTTCAAATGGACCAAGCAGATCGCCTCCTTCTTCGGCGGCACTCGCAATGGCATGGCAATTTCCTGGCCGGGGCATATCACCGACGTGGGCGGCATCCGCAGCCAGTTTGGCCACGTCATTGATATCTTGCCCACCGTTCTTGAGGTGAGCGGCATATCCGCGCCCGCAGAAGTGGATGGCATCAAGCAAAAGCCGATCGAGGGCGTCAGCCTGGCTTACACCTTCGACAAGGCGAACGCGGGCGTGCCGTCGCGTCACAATACGCAGTATTTTGAAATGTTGGGTGTGCAAGGTCTTTACCATGATAGCTGGATGCTGAGCGCCGTTCCGACTCGAGCGCCGTGGGAAACGGTCGGGCAAGTGACCCAGGATCCTGCCCATAGTTTCAAATTCGAGCTTTATGATATTCGCCACGACTGGACGCAATACAACGACGTCTCCGCCGCCAACCCAGACAAGGTGAATGAGCTGAAAAAGCTGATGTTCGAGGAATTCAAGAAATATCAGGTCTTCCCATTGGACGCCTCGGCGGCAACGCGCATAGTGACGCCGCGTCCCAGCCTCGTCGCGGGGCGCCGCGTATTTACGTATTCGGGCGAGCCAGTCGTCGGCATTCCCGACAGCACAGCCCCAAATCTTATCAGCACCTCGTACACCATCACGGCGGACATCACGGTTCCTGATGGCGGCGCAGAAGGAGTGATCGCCAAAGACGGCGGGCGGTTTGGTGGATATGGACTCTACCTTCTCAAAGGAAAACCTGTCTTCACCTGGAATCTGCTCGGCCTTCAGCGCGTGAAGTGGGAAGGGCCCGACGCCTTGGCGCCCGGCAAGCACACCTTGGAGTACGATTTCAAGTATGACGGGCTTGGGTTCGCCACGCTGGCTTTCAACAACGTCAGCGGGCTTGGGCGTTCGGGAACCGGAACGCTGAAGGTGGATGGACAGGTCGTCTCGACCAAGACCATGGAAAAGACCATCCCGATTGGCCTGCCCATTGACGAGACCTTCGACATCGGATCGGCCACGGGCACCCCTGTGGATGACCAGGATTATCAACTTCCGTTTAAGTTTACCGGCAAGATCGATAAGCTGACAATTTCGGTCGAACCGCCCAAGCTGGCGCCGGAGGACTTGCAAAGCTCCAGGAGGGGCAGGCTGCCGCGCAGGACGACAGGTAAACGAACACCGAAGGCGATCCTGCCATTGCCGCTGGATATCACTACACCCACCCGGCGATGGGCCTAGACCTTATTGAGGAGAGGTACTACGATTTCGCACAAATCGAACCATCGAGGCAGTCAAACCGCTTTCAAAATCGCCGTCGTGAGGTCGTCAACATGAGCCGAAAGAGAAGGGCCAACCTGGCTAAGTCCTCCCCTGAAACTCCTAAAGTTGAAAAACGCAAAAGGATCTCGATTGTCAGCGCGATGATCCTTGGGACGCTATTTGCCAGCGGGGCGTACCTAGCCTTCCAAATCCATTCTTCCAAGGCAGCCGGAAAATCATCGGCGACACATGACCTCGCCAGCGAAGGCGGAAATTCCGGGACTGCAACGGGCACGTTTCAGCCAACCATTGAGAATCGCGAACCGGCTCCCCGACCTGTCCCCAAGGGAATGACCTGGATCCCCGGCGGAGAATTTTCAATGGGAGCGAAAGATCCGCCGGACATGGATCCAGTGGGCATGAACGCCACGCTGGACGCGCGCCCGATCCATCGCGTTTACGTAGACGGCTTTTATATGGACAAGACCGATGTTACCAATGCAGAGTTCGCCGAATTTGTGAAAGCGACTGGTTATGTCACCATTGCCGAGCGAAAACCACGAGCAGAGGATTTCCCCGGAGCCCCTCCGGAGAATCTCGTCGCAGGGAGCGTTGTGTTTTCGCCGCCCGACCATCCCGTTCCGCTCGACAATCATTATGTGTGGTGGTCTTACGTGAAGGGTGCCAATTGGCGCCACCCCACCGGCCCGAAAAGCGACATTCGGGACAAAGGCAACTATCCAGTGGTTCAAGTCGCTTATCCGGACGCCGAAGCATACGCGAAGTGGGAGGGAAAGCGATTGCCCACAGAGGCGGAATGGGAGTTCGCCGCGCGAGGCGGACTGACCGGACAACTATTCGTTTGGGGAGACGAATTTCGGCCAAAGGGAAAATGGATGGCCAACACCTTTCAAGGTCATTTCCCCAACAAAGACAACGGCGAGGACGGATTCATCGGGATTTCCCCTGTAATGAATTTTCCGCCAAATGGTTACGGCTTGTATGACATGGCTGGAGACGTCTGGCAGTGGACAAGCGATTGGTATCGTCCCGACTACTATCAGCAGCTTGCGTCTGTCGGAGGAGTCGCACGAAACCCGCAGGGGCCAAGCTCTCCTTACGACCCCGGTGAACCAACCGAGCCAAAAAAAGGGCAGCGTGGCGGATCGTTCTTGTGCACCGACCAGTATTGTTCGCGTTACATCGTCGGGACGCGGGGCAAGGGCGAAATCAGCACCGGAACGAATCACCTGGGATTTCGATGCGTAAAGGATGCAAGGTCGATCGCCGGGAGAAAGTCAAGCTGAGGTCTCGATACTACCGGCGAGAAAGAACATGAATAGGATCGCGAGCGCGAAGTCCCTGGGAGAAAAGTCCATCTGCTTCAGCAATGGGTTGAGCTCTGTCATGAACCTGCGTCGCTAGTTTCAGTGGAGAGCGCATGAACACCTTGCCTCTTTTCGCCTTCTTCCGACCTCTGCGATCTCTTGTCGTGGTGCTGCTTGTCCTTGCGGTAGCGCCTCCCGCGGTATATGCAGGCGGAGGCGAAGAGTTTGATTCCTACCGCCTGCGTGTTGACGCTTTTTGGTTTTATTCAAATCCTTCTGGGAGCTTTCAGGGGACGAGCGAGGCCAACTCGATTGACATTGGAAAGGACCTGAATTTTATAAGCTATTCGACATTCAGCGGCACTGTCGATTGGAGATTCACCCGCAAAAATCACTTTTATGTAGTAGGCAGTTCCTTCGATCAGACGCGCCAGGTGGTGTTGCAACGCACGATTGTATTTCAGGGCCAAACATTCAACGTGGGGCTGACCGCTAAAGGAAATTTGAGCGCGCCGCTAATCGCCCCCGGATATCAATATGACATCATCCGGCGCAGAAGGGGCCACCTGGGCATCGCAATTCAAGCCGACCTGTTCAACAGCCATGCATCCATCAGTTCGGAAGCGCAGGAAGTGAATGGGCAGGCGTTTCCGGCGATGTCCGCCAGAGGATCACTGCTGGCCCCTATCCCCGTCATTGGACCCCAATTCCGATTCTACTTGACGAATTCGCCGCGACTATTTGTGGAAGGCAATGTGTACGGCATGTACCTATTCGGCTATGGAAACTTCGTTTCCACGGCAGACAGTCTGGGTTTTTCGGTGAACAAGCATTTCAGCGTTAACGCTGGTTATCAGCTGGGGTCGCGCCTGGTTGTCAACAATGACAGCAGCAACAACCGGATTGGCGTCCGCCTGACGCAACAGGGCCCCGTTGTCGGTATGGAGTTTTCGTTCTAGCGGGAGTAGCTGCAAAGGTACACAAGAGTCAAATGAACGTCGGGTATGATTGAGGCGAGGGAAAGAGATTCGAGGGAATTGTTCGGCCTCCCGGCCCGCTCAATGCCGCCATGGCTGCCTCGGCGGATTTCAACCGCAGCCATTCTAATTATCTCGACATATTCGTCCGCATAGCCCAACAGATATTTTCTTTAAGCGGCTCTTGGTGCGCGCCAAAAAGGAGGAACCATGAATAGAAAGAAGCGTTCGCTGGGCAGCCTGATGGTGCTTGTGACGCTGGTTCTTTTCACCAGCGTGTCAGCTTATGCGCAGCAAAGCAAACCGAACATTCTCATCCTCTGGGGAGACGACATCGGCTATTGGAATCTGAGCGCCTACAACCAGGGCATGATGGGTTACAAAACGCCTAACATTGATCGCATCGCCCACGAAGGAGCTCTCTTCACGGACTGGTATGGTCAGCAAAGCTGCACGGCCGGTCGCGCCGCGTTCATCACGGGGCAGTCTCCGATTCGCACGGGGTTGACCAAGGTCGGGCTGCCGGGCGCGCCAGAAGGTCTCCAAAAAGGCGACCCGACAATTGCGGAATTGCTCAAGCCTCTTGGCTACGTCACCGCGCAATTCGGAAAGAATCATCTCGGCGACCGGAACGAATATCTGCCGACGGTTCACGGCTTCGACTTTTTTTTCGGCAATCTTTATCACCTGAACGCGGAGCAGGAGCCGGAGCATCCGGACTATCCGACGAATCCGCAATTCCTGGCTAAATTTGGCCCCCGCGGCGTATTGAAATGCGAAGCGACGGCTACGGAAAATCCTGCGCCCCCGGATCCGCGTTTTGGCCCTTGGGGCAAACAGACCTGCGTAGATACCGGTCCGCTCACCATCAAGCGTATGGAGACGGTTGACGAGGAATTCACCGAGAGCGCGCTGGACTTTATGGACGAGGCCCACAAAGAAGGCAAACCGTTCTTTATTTGGTGGAACACCACCCGCATGCATATCTGGACGCATTTGAAGCCTTCGAGCCAAGGCGTGACCGGCCTCGGCATCTATCCTGATGGCATGGTAGAGCACGACGCCATGGTCGGGGAGCTGCTGAAGAAACTCGACGAACTTGGCATCGCCGACAACACGATCGTCATGTATTCCACGGACAACGGCGCAGAGACAATGAGCTGGCCCGACGGCGGCACGACGCCGTTCCGCGGCGAGAAGAACACGAATTGGGAGGGGGGATACCGCGTTCCTTGCTTCATTCGCTGGCCGGGAGTCATCAAGCCTGGAACAATCATTAATGACATCGGCTCGCACGAGGATATGTTTCCAACTCTACTGGCAGCAGCAGGAGATCCCACAGCAAAGGAGGACATATTAAAGGGAGTCAAGGTCGGCGACTCGACGTTCAAGGTGCACATTGATGGCTACAATCTGATGCCTGCTTTCCAGGGATTGAGCCCATGGCCCCGACACGAGTTTCTATATTGGACTGACGACGGCAACGTCGCGGCGTTACGTTACAACGAGTGGAAGATCACTTTTCTGAAGCAAGATGCTCACAGCATCGCTGTCTGGCAGGAGCCGTTCGTGGAATTGCGCGCCCCCCTGATCGCCAATCTCCGGAGCGACCCTTTTGAACGAGGCGACTATGAGGGCATCGATTACGGCCGCTGGTATATAGACCACGTTTTCGTGCTCGCTCCGGCAATCACGTATGTTGCCCAATGGCTTTCGAGCTTCCGCGAATTTCCGCCGAGCCAGAAACCCGGAAGCTTCAACCTTAACCGCGTGATGGAGGTCATGACCAACGGCGCTATCACAGGTAACAACTGATACAGTCGGCTCTGCTAAAATCTGGCCACGAATGGATGGCGACTCATTTATCAGGTAATGGGTTTGCGGCTGTAGGCGTATGCGTGGATGGGTTTGACCCTACAGTAATGCCTTCGGAGAGCCTTCTCCGGCCCGCGATGGTTTCTTGTCCGCATTCTGCTGCTTCCGCCTCTCCTCACACCTCCGCAAGAGGATATGCCATGAAATTAAGAATAATGTTGTTTTTCATCGCTGTTTTCGCCGCGTACCCTCTCCAGGCTAGGGAGAAATCGGACGTCATCATCATGAAGAATGGCGACCGAATTACTTGCGAAATTAAGGCGCTCCATTCCGACACGCTCTACATCAAGGTGGACTACATTCTGACTACTCTGGCTGTGGACTGGAAAAAAGTGGATCGCATCGAGAGCAAACAGTTGTTTCTAATCACGACTCGCGACGGAACCGTCTATACCGGAATCCTTTCCACTCCGAAAACCGTGGGGGAACAGGCCGCACAAATTGAGGTCTTTGAAACTCCGGAAAAAAATACGACCCTGGCCCTCGACCAAGTCACCAAGATAGATCAAACTTCTCACAGCGTCTGGCAGCGCTTCAGCGGTCAGACGGGCCTGGGCTTTACGTACTCCAAAGGAAATCAGACATCGCAATACAATCTCACTTCTGATATCGAATACGCGGAGAAGCGATGGTCCGCGGGCGCTGACTATAGCTCCAACCTTACCTCCAACAGCAACTCGAATGTTTCAACAAGGAATGAAGTCACAATTTCGGCGCAAAGACTGCTGCGATGGAACAATTGGTACTACACAGGCATTATCGATATCTTTCAAAGTTCGGTTCAAGGGATTCAGCTCCAGGACACATTCGGCGGGGGAGTCGGGCGGAATCTCAAAAACACAGGCCGAACGTTTGTCACCGTCTACGGAGGATTTGGCTGGCAGCAAATCAACTATAAAGAAGCGGCTTTCCCCTCGCACACTCAACAGGTTACATCCGGCATTGTGGGGACGCAGCTAAAGCTATTCCGGTTCGATCGAACAAATTTGACAGTTAACGCCACGCTGTTGCCAGCAATCACCGATCCGGGGCGCCTGCACTTCAATCTAAACGCGGCTTACTATGTCAAGGTCTGGCGAAAGCTCGAGTGGAATTTCACCTTCTATGGCAACTGGGACAATCGTCCTCCACCCGGCTTTTCGACCAGCGACTACGGCGCCAGTTCCGGTATAAGCTTCAAATTCGGCAACCGCTAAAGATCCGGAAGCTCGGGATAGCCTGTCACAGGCGACAGTTGTTGCCCTCCTTGCTTTGTCTTGGAATATAGGCCTCGGCGCGCTTTTCAATTGGCGGCCAAAATGAGGCATATGGGCTATATTTCTCTTAGACTGCATGCCGTGCTCCACTATGGGGGCGGCCGTCTCTTCCAGACGTAGGCTGATCGCCGCCTTTGTTCCACTGTTCATCCTGCTCGTCCCGGCACGGCTGCCTGCACAAAATAATTCCACTGCTGCGGCAGACGCGCAAGCGGCTGCTGAAGCACAGCGCCAGGCAGAACTGAACCCGGCAAAGCAGGCGCAACTGAAAGCAGAGGCCGCAGCGGAGGCAACCGCGCTGGAGGCCGAGGCAGAAGCGGCTAAAGAAGACGTGGCGCGCGCAAGCAGCTGCCGCCGCATTACGCGCGCAACTGTTGCAGCAGTTGAGCGAGATTTTGCAGACGAAAGATACGCCCCCGGCTTGGTGGTGCGCATGGCTGACGTCCTGTTCGAAACCGGCAAATACGCTATAAGCATGGACGCACGACTCAAACTCGCCAAGCTTTCCGGGATCATTCAAGCGCATCCGCACCTGAATCTCGCTCTCGAGGGCTACACGGACAATACCGGAACACCCGACTTCAACTTGAAGCTTTCTCGGCAGCCTGCTGATGCGGTGCGACAGTTTCTCATCTCGCAAGGATTATCGCCGAACGCCATTTCATCCGATGGCCTCGGCCAAGCCGATCCGGTCGCGGACAACAACACGGCTGCAGGTCGTAAGCAGAACCGGCGCCTCGAGATCATCGTAAGTAGCAAAGTGATCGGGGGTCAAATGGGCAAATGAATTACTCTCGACGCGCAGATCTCCGGGGATAATTTGAGGCTAGGCTCCAAAGACACTTTCGCAAGGGTGATTGCAAAAGGGTGGCCAATTTAATTCACAGCGATTCCCATGAGTGAACGCTCACAAAAGGTTGCAACCGATTCGTTCAACATTCATCTTCGACCTGTCTCCCAGGCGCGTGCGATCGATGGCGACCACATGGAGCTGCCCACCCAATAATTCGGTCAATCTCTGATTGGCTTACGCCTTCGCCGTTGAATAAAATGCGACGGCTCCCACCGACTCCGCGCGCAGTCTTGGCTGGCTTCACTAATTTGGCAACTCGAAAGATTTAGCCGGCTCACCAAAGGATCGTATCGCCTCTGATGACTATTCGCGAAATCGCTACATGCCTGGTCTCCGGCAAAACTACATCTTTCGTCTCTCAAGTTAGGCGCGAATGTTCCGGACGGAAACAGTCGTTCGTGACTCCATGGGGAAGATTTCCACAGCGCAACCAGATTCTCTTCTCGTGAACGAGGCTATTGGTTGCGCGGCTAAAACGACAACGCTCGACCCTGCGAGAGTGAGGGAGCACTACCGACGCTTGATGATCACTGCCGTTAGGTCATCCTGCTGTTTCGTGCCGCCTGAGAATTCGCTGACGGCTTTGTACATGGCCGAAATGATTTCGCTTGCCCGCTTGTCCCTGGATTTGCGAATTGTGTCTTCCATCCTGTCCGTCCCGAACATCTCGCCCTGCGCATTGGCCCACTCATAGAAGCCGTCGGTGGCCAGAACAAGCAGATCGCCGGAATGAAACTCTAGCTGAAGCGGTGGGTCCGAAACTAATGTTGGTGAAATGCCGAGTGGAAGGCCCTGTGCGTCTGTCTTGTCGAAGCGATCGTCCTTCGGAAAGTACATGAAAAGCGGACCGTGTCCCGCGGAGAGCAGTTCGATCCGCGAATTCCTCGGGCTGCATACTGCAACGACAAACGTTACAAACCGGCCTTCTTGAAGGTCTCTTGAAATCAGCGAGTTGATGCGTTCCATGGCTGGATAAAGATCATTGCCCGCAAAAAAATTGGCTCGTTCGTACGCGCGACAGACCGCGGCGAGCAGCGCGGGGCCAATTCCATGGCCCGTCACATCCGCTAAAACGGCCATGACCCTTCCATCCGGGAGAGCATAAAAATCGAAATAGTCTCCACCTGTCTGATCCGCGGGCTGATTCCATCCCGCGATATCGAAACCCTCGAGCTGGGGCATCTCTGTTGGAAGAAGAGATTGCTGAATCGAACGTGCGACCTCCAAATCGTGTTCCAGCCGTTCCACTTGGCGCTGCAATTCTGCTTCGCGAAGAGCCGCTTCGACGTGCTTTCGGATTTCTCTCGCCACTTCCCCTGCTACAAACCCGGCGACAAGGAGCGTTATGGCATATGCAAACACGATCCTTTCGGGAGAGAGGAGCGACGCTTCCCCACCTAGGGATGGTTTCCAACCAAGATAAACGGCCGCGATCAAATAGCCCAGTGCAGCAACCAGTCCGCAAAGCCGACAAAGAGCTGGATTCAGGCGAAGCGTGGAGAGAATGATGAAGATAAAGAAAACAAGAACGGCTGGATTCACCAACGGCCTGTAAGCGGGGGCAATACCTCCGGAAAGAAGAGCGATGGCGAATGCCGGCAGCGACGTTTCGATAATGATGTTGCAAATCCATATTCCTCCCCCGAGGTAATTGCCTTCTCGCACGCCGCGGTTGACCGCGCGGAGTACAAAAAACTCGTATGCGACAAATACAGCGATTACCAGGGCAGTTAGGATCCATAAGTGGAAATTTTCGCGGCTTGGGTGGATCGCCGTGCGAAGGGATCGCACGAAGAATGCCGCCCCCACGGCGGCCAGCAAAATAAAGATGCGAAGTTGTTCACTCTTCAGGAGTGCTAGTTGAAATGCACCGGAACTTTCGACAGATTCCTTCACCATATTTCGCCCGACCAAGCTCCCGTAAGAATCGCTCCAATCAGCCGCGCTATTCCGGGAGGCGATTCCTCCTACACGGCTCCGGATTATAAAGCCTCGATTCGACAAATGCACCGAGACATCTGCAAGCGCCAATCCAACGAACCACTGGCGAAATTAGAGACTGCGCCTTGCAAAGGGGTGCTGGAGATTTGAATCATTCCCGGCTAGGGACTGTACGGTTCCAGAATCAAGAAAGTAGCGCACAATTCTGGGAGCGCAAACTTGAGCAAATGAGCCGCGACGACTGGATTTCACGGCGGGAGAAGTCCGTGGCCAATAAAAATGATAATGATCTGAAAGAAAGCCGTCAGGTCAACCATCGGCTGGAGGTCGAAGGGGAGACCTATCTGAACCTCAACCAGCGAGGTTTGCCGGGAAATGCCGTCATAATCTGCGCTTGTTCCTGGAGTGACCGCTGGAGTTCGGTCTAAAGGGTGAGAGAGTGAATTTTCGCGCAGTGATTGTCACCACCAGCGATGAGTACGGCAACGTATCGACCGAGGTTACTCCAGAATCGATTTCGACCTGCAATACGGGGGCCTCTAGGTTTCCTTTTTGGCGCCGAAGTCCAACAATCCCTGGGCAAAAAAAAACATGAGATTTGGTGGGCTGGACAATCCCTGCAAGGTGCTCTCGATTGTGGGGTCGGCAGGCGCTTTTACGACAACAGGAAAGCTTCGCTTAGTGGGTCTGAGCGTAGGCGGAAAGGAAGAGATGCCACTCCGCTTTCATGTGCAACACGCGAGATATGAAGTCGGGAATCTTCGGCCTGCGTGGTATTTCGTCATGCCTTTGCTCAACTGTGTGGCGGAACTGACCGACCGCCTGCTGGGCCAACATCCTCTCCGCATTTTTCCCGACGCCGGAGGTCCCGGCGTCCCTTTCGGAGACCGACAAACTATGGGCCACATTCGAAGCCAACGAAAAGAATCATGTGGCTCGCTTCTTCATCGACGGTCAATTGTGCTTCGTGGAGCGTCTCGCGGATTACGACCCGCGATTTGCTGCTTTGAAAGGCGGTGCCGTTCGTCGTGTCACTGCGGTCCTTGTTGGCGATGTCGCGAATCGTCCGAGCGTCACGCTTGAGGAATTCTGGTCGTGGTTTCCCTTCGAGCTTTTCTCGGCGGTGAGCTTCGCATCAGGAGTGGAAGTAGGTCTACTGTGGATTGAGATCCAAGATGAAGAGGGTGCGTTGATTCGACGGCTTCACGGACGACCTGCGTTGCCGCACTTCTGGGAAGCGGACACTGTCTTGGGCCAATTTACGCGAGCGAGAACGAGTTGGGCCATGGGAGTTTTCTTGAATCGATATCTGGCCGCCCCTAAGCCGGTACGCTCTTATCTGGAAGTGGCTATGGATCATGCGCAGCTCGGGAGCCTCGGAGCACCGCTACGCCTCTAAGACATCCTCGACCATTTGATTCGGGCTCTCGAATGTTTGTGCCGAGAAGACGGATTTATCAACCAGGATCTCCTTCTTGGTTTAAGCGACCAATCGAAAGAAGAAATCCGCCGGATCGTCTCGCAGGCAACGAAACAGATTCAGCAACTACGTGATAGTGCCGGCTCAGCAGGCTCTTTAGAGGACCACAGGCTGTTGAGTACCATTCTAGGGAGAGCCGCAAACATCGGAACGACAGAGAAGAAGTTTGGTTTGGCGGTAGTTTCTTTGCTGGAAAGTTTTGGTTCCCGGACGTAGACTTCGTGGACCGGTACCTCGCAGCAAATCCGCGCACGGACGGCTTACGCGATTGGGCATCGGTTGTAACACAGTATCGTTCGGCCACAATCCATGAGGGGTACGTGGACTTCGAGAAGAAGGACGATATTAGCGACGTCGCGAGTGTATGCAACCACCTTGAAGACGTAATCGCACGCCTTATCCTGAAGCAAGTCGGCTACGACGGAACCTATGACTCACCCCTCCTCCGTAACTTTGGTCCGCAAACCGTCGCTTGGGTAGAAAAGCGACGCAACCGCGCCTTCTGGGATTGGGTCTGTAGCTCATGTCTCTATGAGCTACAGCTGGTCGTAGGCGTGACCGTTATTCGGCGACGGAACACCGTTATCATTCTTGCGGAACAATTTGACTTCCCAGTGCGGCACCAAGGGCTCACCCGATGTGTTCACGGCATCTCTAAGAGTTCCTAAGACATCGTCACGAAATCTCAGACAGCAGATTTGCCATCAGCAGAGGGGAAATGAATTTTGAGTTTTTGCCAGTTGAAATGACGAGGGTTAGAATTTACCTTCAACACTGAGAATTTCTTGGGCTAGCGGGATTGAGTCCCACCCTCTCCGCCATTTCGCGCGCAACTCTTTGCGTGACGCTTACCGTGGTCCCGGCTTTGCCGAGGGTTTCGGCTGCGCTTCTGCTTCGCTCACGCCTGCACCACGGCTCAAGTTCGAATCCCACGCTCGGCGTTAGGCGGATTCATGCTTCCGGTGCAACAGTTTATTGACTTGGGTTCCGGGCGTTATCATAATTGAATTTCGGGTGTTGGAGTTCGCCCTAAACCGCCCCAACAGGGGCAGATGACTCCTACCAGGGTTCGACCTGCTAGCGGGAGTCATTTGTTCCTGGGCTTTCCCTCCCCCAGCACGACGCGCCCCAATAGAAGACACGGATTTTCGCAGGCAACAGAAATTGGCGTGTCGGGTGGGACGGTCAATGACCTCAGACGAGCAGAAGCAGCAGGAATCGCTCAATCCCTTTCAGGCGACCCGCCTGCGGATCACATGCCAGTACATCGATAAGGTACTCGGCGATATTGAGGGGATTCTCAACACCACAGCCTCCAAAGCTGCCTTTCCCCGTTACGCCGTGGATATCCTTCCCGTGCAGCGACGGACCATGGAAGACTACATCGCGCGTGTTCGTTCGCAACTGGTGCGAATTCTCGAAGGACAACACATCGCCCGCGAGAAGCCGTCGATCCCGGTGTCTCGCGCCGTTCACGTCAACTTGGGCGCGATCGACATCGCCGCTGAAGAGCTGAAACCGGGACACATGGTTGGCTATGGAGATGTGCCACCATGGGTTGCGACCGAGCTGGATGGAATCGTCGGCGAGCTCACCAGCCTCATTCATCGGTTTGACCGTTATGTCTCCGAAGGCGTCGGCGAGGATCTGAAAGCGCGGCTGCAACGCCTGGATCAACCCGGAAACGACCTGGAACTGTTAAGGAGGGTGGAACAGGTTATTCGAGAGCGGGGATTGGTCGAATTCCGACCCTTGGTCGCTGCCATTCTCGACCGGGCGGAAGACAGGAGTTTTGAAATCGCAGTGTTCGGGCGCGTGAGTTCCGGGAAATCGTCCCTCTTGAATGCGATGCTTGAGACAGCCGCTTTGCCGGTCGGGGTGACCCCGATAACCGCTGTTCCGACACGCATTGTCTACGGCGAGGAACCTTCTTTGACGGTTTGGTTCTCAGAAGCACCCAGAAAAGAACTCGAGATCGCGCGCTTGCCGGAATACGTCACCGAGCAGCAGAACGCGGGAAACTCGAAGCACGTTGTTCGGTTAGTGCTTCGGCTTCCCTCAAGACGGCTGCTGGGCGGTGTGACGTTTGTGGACACGCCTGGACTCGGGTCACTGGCGGCGAGCGGCGCGAGCGAGACACTGGCATATCTCCCCAGGTGCGACTTAGGCGTTGTCTTAATCGACGCCGGGTCCACGCTCACAGCCGAAGACCTGCAGACGGTTTTGACTCTTGGCGAAGCGGCAATCCCAGTTCACGTGCTCCTGAGCAAGGCGGACTTGCTCGGAAGCGAAGATCGCGAACGAATCGCCCGGTACATCCGGGAGCACATCGTCTCGGAGTGCAAGCTCAGCCTCGAGGTTCATCCCGTCAGCGTTCGACCCTCTTGCCGCGGAATGCTCGATGATTGGTTTGAGAAGGAAATTTTGTCGCTGTACGCCCGCTCGCAGGATCTGCGGGCGGCGTCCCTCCGGCGAAAGATTGGCGCCCTGCGCGATTCCGTCGCAGCCGCTCTGGAAGCGCGTCTCAGGCGGGGGCAGCAGACTTCCGCAAAGTCACGGGCGCAGGCGGAAGGCGCCGAAACCCTCTTGCGGAAGACGACTGGCGTCATCGAAGAAGTGAGGTCGGCCTGCACTCTTTACGTGGAAGGAGCCTCCGAAACCGCTCCAGAAGCAATTGACCAAGCTTCGAAACGCTTTCTCCATGCGTGGTCCAAGAGCGACTACGGCGTCGTTGTGCCTGGACAATTGGTCCGCGACAGCGTCGGGCAATTCGTGCAGGTTCAGGCGCGAAAGCTGCAGACGGAGATCACCGCCCTCGCAAGGCAACTCGGGGCGGATCTCGGAAGGTGCGCGGCAGACTTGGGGATTCCTGACGCGCCTAGCGAAGAGGAGTTCGCGTCGTTGGTGCGTGGCGAACCTGTGTTCGAATTGCCTTCGTTCCATATGACGATCTCTCGCCCGTTTGTAATGGGTTTTCTGGGTCAGAGAGCCATGGAGGGCTCGGTCGCAAGGCAAATATCCCGCCGACTGCCGCCGGCGTTTTACGCCGCTCTCGAAGCCTATTGGCGTCTGGCTGGCAACTGGTCGAGTTCAGTCATTGGTCAATTGAAACAAAAATTCGACACCTATGCGGAGAACTACCGGGCGCAGGCGGAACAGTTGCTCGGCGGGCGCGAACTCTCCGGCGTTGAGGCCAGGGGGGTCGAGGAAAGCCTCGCGGCGATAAAGGTCGAGACGACCTCGGTGGGCGCAACGGCAGGTCAACAGAGGGCGGATGCAATGGATGCTCCACAGGAAGAGGCAGTATGAAGTCTCGAAAGGACAGAAGGCAAAGCGATTTCTATGACCAAATACCTAGTCATTGCACTTGGGGGAGGGATTGGATCGATGTTGCGGTTCTGGGCAGGAGGGTATGTGAGCAGCCGTCTCGGCACACGCTTTCCCTACGGTACGTTCGTAATCAATATAACGGCATCGTTTTTGATCGGACTCATCATGACGGTATTGGGGGAGGGGGCCCACTGGAGTCCCAATTGGAGGTATCTGCTGGTAGTCGGATTCCTCGGGGGATACAGCACTTTCTCGTCCTTTGAGTATGAAACGTTTCGGGTATTCGACGACAGCGAGTTTCTCGTCGCAGGACTGAACGTGGCATTAAGCGTGGGGCTAGGGTTTCTATCCGTATGGCTCGGTGTAATCACCGGAAGGACACTTGCATGACTCAAGAAGCGAATGCGCCCAAGCTTTCGATCACGAGCATCGCGGCGAGGACCGCTTGTCCGGTCTGCGTGGCGCTGAAGGAGTTCCAAAGTCTCCGGAAAAGGTCGAGGAGGTTCTTCCGAGGCTTCACCAGATGGCGGGAACAGGCCTCATTGAGATCCAAGGCACTCTAGTGGTTAAGCCGACGGAAATCGAGAAGAAACAGGGGACGCAAGAATCGCTTCCCCCGTTGAAGCGGGAGGGAAAAGCAAAACTCATGAGGATTTACATCGGCGAGAACGACAAGCGGCGCGACATCCCACTGCACAAGGCTTTGATCGAGAGCATGCGCGCGAACGGCATCGCCGGGGTGACCGTGTACCAAGGAATCCTAGGTTACGGGGCAAACCGGAGGATTCACAGGGATTCGGCTCTGCATCTCTCGCACGATCAGCCCGTAATGCTCTCGGTTGTTGTGGATACGGAGGAAAAACTTCGAGCTTACTTTCCGATCCTCGATGAAATGGTTCAGCAAGGACTGGTCGTCCTGTCGGACGTGGATATCATCAAGTACACCCACAACTTCCCGGCCACCGAATGCGGAAAGGGGGCCCGCCAATGAAACTTGCAGGCAGAGCCAAGATGCTTCGGGTTCACTTTGGAGAAGGTGATAATTGGAAGGACAGGCCTTTCTACCGCGCGATTGCGCAGAAATGCCGGGAGCTGGACATTGCAGGTGCCACAGTTCTCCGCGGGATTGCCGGGTATGGTGCTAGCAGCTTGATCCACAGATCGCACGTCCTTTCCTTTTCCCATGACGCGCCGGTGATGGTCAGCGTGATTGATTCGGAGGAAAAGATCCGGCGGCTGCTTCCGTTTCTGGATGAGGCGGTAGACGAAGGCCTCGTCGCCATGTCGGAAGTTGAAGTGATCAAATACGTGCACCAAGACGGCATCCGGTCTTAGCCCCTTCAGGATGCACTTGAACTCCGTGTCAGCGAACAAGAGGCAAATGAGTTCAGTCGACACAGTTCTTGAACGGTTGATCGGTCGCGAAGCGGAAATGCGAACTCTGCATTCGGCCTTGCAAAAGCGCCAAAGCCGATTGATTTGGGGCGCTCGGGATTCAGGGAAAACGTTCCTGGTTGCCAAGATGCTCGAGGAGTGTACGGAAAGCGAGAGACGCAAGTGCATTTGCTGCACGGGCACCGCAAGCCGGCGGCAATTGATCGAGCAGTGTGTCGGCCAACTTTACCTGGCAGGAGATCGTTTCGTACGCAGGAAAGTCCGTGCCGACCACTATGGCGACGCAACGTTGAACCGCTGGATCGGTGAGCAGTCGGCTCTTCGGTTGAGAGGGATCTTCTTCACTGCAGCCGAGCAAGGAGACTATCGATTTTTTCTGGACCACTTGTCCACTGCTTCGCATTCGGTCGCCCAGTTCATAAAGGAAATCATGAACCGAACCGGCACACCTGTCTATTTGACGGGCCACGGTTATTCGCAGGGGGAGATTGGATATGCCTGGAGCCTTTATTGGACCGACGAATACAGGATTCGCTTGGGGCCGCTTCCAGAGGCCTCTGCGCGTGAGTTGTTAGAGATTTGCGTTCAGAAGTTTGCGCTGCATTCGGTCGATTTACGTAACTTTCGTGAGGAACTCCTTCACCTGAGCGGGCATTTGCCGGGGTCGATCGTCAAAATGTGTGAACTCGCCACCGACCCGCGCTATCGTTACGGAGATCAAGTGAAGATGAAGGTGCTGCACGTGGATTATCTGCTTCGTGGCAACCGGTTTCCCTCCTCCGCGAGCTATCCGCCATGAATTCGACGCGCGTTGAACGTCCTCCCGTTGTTCAGGAACAGTCCGCGGAGAATCCTCTCTCTGCGCTGGCGGAGCTGGCGCGAGAATTCGGGTCCGAGCGAGTTTATGAAGAGGCGACGGGGCTATCTCAACGCACTGCCGAGGGTCGCTTCTTCGTGGCCTGTGTCGGACAGTTCAAGCGTGGCAAGTCGACGCTCTTGAACGCTCTTCTAGGCGACCGGATTTTGCCGACCGGAGTTTTGCCTCTCACAACGGTTCCCACCGTTGTTCGCTTCGGCGGCTCGCGCCGCGCCCGCGTGCGATTTAAAGAAGGAATGTGGACAGACATCCGCCCGGAAGACCTGTCGCAGTACGTGTCCGAAGATCTGAATCCTGAGAACAAAAAGGGGGTCGTTGGCGTAGAGGTTTTCTGTCCGAGCCCTCTTTTGGCAGAAGGAATGTGCCTTGTGGACACGCCCGGGCTTGGGTCGGTCTTCGCGGGAAATACCGCCGCGACACAAGCATTCATCCCTCACGTCGACGCCGCCATTGTGGTGGTAGGAGCCGACCCTCCGATCGCGGGAGAAGAACTGGTCCTGGTTGGCGAGATCGGCAAGCAGGTCGCGAACCTTGTGGTCGTCTTGAACAAAGCGGACAGAACGTCGGAAGAGGAACGGCGGATCGCAAAATCATTCACGGCCAGGATGCTCGAAAGACATCTGCGCCTGCCCATCGGCCATATTTACGAAGTCAGCGCCGAAGAAAAGCTCAGGAATGAAGGACCAATTCGAGATTGGAAAGAGTTGGTTGCGGCCCTGCAGAAGCTAGTGAGCGAATCGGGCCGCGACCTGGTCCGAGCCGCCGGCCAACGCGGTTTCAAGCGATTGAGCGAGGACCTTTCCACGATCCTCTCGGAAGAGCGGGAAGCCTTGGTGCGCCCGCTTGAACAGTCCGAGTTGCGGATTCGCAATTTGCGCCAGACGATTTCCGAGGCCGAGCGATCGCTGCGCGACATGAACTATCTGTTTACGGCGGAGGAGCATCATCTGTCGGATAAGTTTTTGGACCAGAGGAAAGAGTTCCTCTCGGCAACAGTGCCGACGATCAATGCCGAGTTTCAAGAGGAATTAGCGGCTCTGCCCCGCCACTTTGGGCCGCGGTTCCGCAGGGACGCATTGCGGGCGGCCCAGGTCGTTTCCGAAGCTCATATTCGCCCTTGGCTTGAAACGGAACAGGCCGCCGCCGAGCGGGAGTATCGGAAGGTAGCGTCCCGATTCGTGAATATTGGAAATGACTTTCTCAAGAAGCTCGCCGAATCGGGGGTCCCGGAATTCGTGCGGATGCCGAACGCGCTCGACTCGGACCGGGGCTTCCGCGTGCCTTCGCACTTTACGTTTGAGCAATTGCTTCACGTCGCGCTGCCTGCCTCGCCTTTGCGTTATCTCTCCGACGTGTTTCTAGGAATGGTGCGAGCGTACGGCGTAATCGAGAGGAAGGCTTGGGCTTTCCTCGGGCATCTGGTGGAGACAAATAGTACGCGCGTGCAGTCGGATGTCGTGAATCGCGTGCAGGAAAGCCGCGGGCAACTGGAAGTGGAAATCCGGAAGCTTCTTCACGAAGTGACCCGGATCGCCGAGCACGCACTCGACCGGGCTCGGGCAGCCAAGGCCGAAGGGACGCCAGCAGTCGAGGCGGCGCTCGCTCGCTTGGAACGTGCGGAAAGGAGTCTTCTAAATTTGGATGAGTTCGGGGAGCGAAATTTGATTGTTGAATCAAGCGGACAGAGAAAACCGGAAGGGCGAAACGATTGACGCATCGATGGCATGAAGCGAGCAAACCTCCGCGCGTTACAAATATTCTGGTTTCAACCCAACAGCGCGCAGAGATTGGCCGGCGACAAATCGACGAGTATGTTCGCCAGGTGCTTGCCCCTCGAGTCCTCAAGGAAAGGTTCGACACTGGCATTCGATTTGTGGCCAACCCAACCGGCAGCTTCGTTCATGGAGGCCCATCGGCTGATTGCGGTGTGACGGGGCGAAAAATCATCGCCGACACGTATGGTGGCGCCGCACGCCACGGCGGAGGCGCGTTCAGCGGCAAAGATCCCTCGAAGGTCGACCGAAGCGCCGCTTACTTTTGCCGGTTCGTGGCGCGAGATCGTGAAAAAGAAACTCTCGGACCGCGTTGAGATTCATGTGGCCTACGCGATTGGCATGTCGCGGCCGATATCCATCAAGATCGATACGTTTGGGAGCGGTGATGCGGGAGCGGTCGTTGGACACAGCATCACAGCATCCGTCTCGCCCTCGTGCGTCACCCGCAGGCACCTCTTAGAACTTATTTTGAACCCGTCTTGAGCGGCAACCAAGCTCATCCGCAATGCCCAAAGTTGGAGAGCGCCTCGGTCCGAACGGGAGCACCACATCCTGAGCCTTCCTAAGACAATAGGTGAAATCCGGCATATCAGATTTCTCATCGTTGACGGGAAATCCTCACTTTGGCCATACTCGTTCCATCGTAAGCTGTTTTGCCCGCAATCAAACGGTCTACGCGCATCCTACGATTTCCCTTTTCCCGCCCGTTCACCCGTGGCAGATTTCTAGAAAAACTGAGGTAACCTGGGACATCTTCCCTTGGAGGACTCTATGACGATTGGCAAAGCTAAATTCGTTCTCATCTCCCTCGCGATATTGGCGTGCTTGCTGGGCACTTGTGCCGCTGCCCAAGCCCCTCCCTCGGAGGAGGCACCTGTCGACATGTCCGGGAAGTGGACCGTCAATTCAAAGGGAGGCAACGGAAAAACGGGAACACAACATTTTGAAATCAAGCAGAACGGCACATCGCTCTCTGGAAAATTCATAGGGGTCCACCAGTCCGGAGGGATCGAAGGCACCGTAAACGGGAAGCACGTCATCATCAAGACCAAGACACGCTTTCCGATGACGTTTCGTGGCGTTTACGAGAACAACGTCTTTCACGGTGAATTGATTAACCCCAGAGGTACTGGCGAATTTCAAGCACAGAGAGATTCGCAGTAAGACCACTCGAAGGACGCAACGATGATTCTCTTCGCGCCCTTCTGCAGCTGGCCTGACCGTTCAGGACAGTGGCTTCTCCCAGCGCCCCGACTCGGCAGAACGGAATACGGCCTCAATCACCGCCATGTTGCCGAGCGCGGTTTCAAGAGTAACGGGTACTTCCGTATTCTCGCGAATCGCGCGCGAAAAGGCGTCGCCCTGAATTTCATACTGGTCGCAAGTCGGTATCGTCTCCGTCACAATTCCGCCGCCGAAAACGTCGCGGCCGTCGTCAATGAAAATTCGGCACGGCTGGTCGACGGGCGCATTGAACGGGATTTCGATCTCGATGCGCCCGGACGTTCCGAGGATCTGCACGCGCTGGTAAGGAACGAACTGAGTGCTGCAAATAAACGTCGCGTGGCCGCTGGGAAACTCGAGAAGTGCCGACGTCAAGCGGTCGGTGTTGAAATCGGGATCGCGCTCGATGAGACTCGCGACACGCAGCGGCTCCTCGCCGAAAATCTGGCGCGCCGCAAAAATTGAATAACAGCCGATGTCATAGAGCGCTCCTCCGCCGGCTTCCGGAATATTGCGGATGTTGGCGGCGTCGCGATTGTTGTAGCTGAAACAGACGGACACGCCCCGCACCTTTCCGATTTTTCCACTGCGGACCAGCTCGATGGCCCGCAACCATTGCGGGTGCGTCTTCACCATGAATGCCTCGCCGGCCTTCTTGCCCGCGCGATCGCGCGCGGCGATGAGCGTATGCACTTCAGCGGCGTTCATGCCCAGCGGCTTTTCGCACAGCACATGCTTTCCGGCTTCGAGCGTCTTCACAGACCAGGGCACATGTAAATTGTTCGGCAGCGGATTGTAGATCGCTTCGATAGAAGGATCGGCCAGAAGCTCTTCATAAGAACCGTACGCCTTCGGAATCTTCAATTCCTTCGCCGCGCTCTGCGCCTTGCTGGAATCGCGCGAGGCAATCGCCGCGATTTCACTCCATTTTCCCCGCTGCATCGCGGGAATTACCTTCTTCAAGCCTATCTTCGCAGCCCCCAGGATTCCCCAACGCACCTTGTCTGCCATCGCCGCTCTCCTCGGTCTCTCTGACCGGGACGATTCTATATCACAGCCGTCGCGTCCATCGCGCACAAACTGGCGCATGGCGAGGCTCAAAATCGTCCGGTTGTCTGCTACACTTTTATTTGCTTCTCCGGGGTAGTGCAATTGGTAGCACGCCAGCCTTTGGAGCTGGTTATCCTGGTTCGAGTCCAGGCCCCGGAGCCACTTCCCTTGCTTCTGTCACCGGCCGTCAATCCACAACCTCTGCAGAGCAGCCGGCGTTGCGTTTGGAAGCGTCTTGTCGCAATCTAGGCGCGGAGTAACCGCAATGGCGAATCCTATCGGTTACCGGCGCCCGGCGCCCGGGACACAGCCCGAATATTTGCATCCCCCTTACGTCTCTTCGCTCAAACGAGCGCCAACCAAACCGCTCGTACACCTGCCGCATACCCTTTCTGAGATCACAGGCCCAAGCTTTGCTTCCCTTTCTTCCAATGTAAAAGCGTTCGATTTGACGCGCCAACATCCCGGAGAGCCGCTCGGGGAGCGAATCATCATCAGCGGGCGCGTAATTGACGAAGACGGGCGCCCGCTGCGCCGAACTCTGGTGGAGATCTGGCAGGCAAACGCCGCCGGACGCTATCAACACAAGGTCGACCAGCATCATGCGCCGCTTGATCCGAATTTCACCGGCTGTGGACATCTATTGACGGACGATGAAGGCCGCTATCGCATCGTTACGATTCGTCCCGGCGCATATCCTTGGAAAAACCATCCGAACGCTTGGCGACCTGCTCACATCCACTTCTCGGTGTTTGGGCCCGCTTTTGCGACACGCCTGGTGACACAAATGTACTTTCCCGGTGACGCGCTGCTTCCCTTTGATCCCATCTTCAACTGTACGGCCGACGAATCCGCTCGCAACCGCCTGATTTCCTCCTTCAACTGGGAGACGACGATCCCGGGCGAAGCGCTCGGGTTCCATTTCGACATCGTTCTCGGCGGACGCGATGCGACGCCTATGGAGAAGTAGGATGGCGATGAGGGCCACGACTTCGCAGACAGTTGGGCCGTTTTTTTCCATCGGCCTTTCGCATCTGAATCGGGCAGAGCTGGCTGATCCGGAAGTCCGTGGCAAGCGTATTTCGATCGAAGGCCGAGTGCTCGACGGCGATGGCGCGCCCGTTCCGGATGCTGTTCTCGAAATCTGGCAGGCGAATTCGTTCGGAAAGTATGCGCATCCCGAAGATAGGCAGGACAAACCTCTCGATTCAGGCTTCAGTGGCTTTGGCCGGATTGCGACGGACGAGCAGGGCGGCTTTCGTTTTTCGACGATTCAGCCCGGACCGGTTCCCGGTCCTGATGGAAGGCCGCAAGCCCCTCATATTCTCGTTTCCGTCTTCATGCGTGGATTGCTGCGCCGCCTTGTGACTCGGATCTATTTCCCAGATGAACCGTCGAACGTGCAGGATTTTGCATTGAACCGCGTCGAGCCCGAGCGACGCGCGACGCTTGTCGCAAACAACCTGGAAGGACGCCCGGGAACGCTGGAGTGGAATATCGTCCTGCAAGGGCCTGAGGAGACTGTATTTTTCGATTGTGGTCTCTGAAGACGATTTTACTGATGCTCGGCTACCACTCCGACTCCGCGTAGGCGCGCGCGCGCTTCCTTCACAAAACTCAAGAACCGGCGCGAAAGTTCCACGATGCGGTCCGTCTGCCGCAGGCGAATTGCGTCAGGAGGAATCAACTCCCCTCCGACGCCAAGCGCGGAAGCTCCCGCAAGAAGGAATTTCAGTGCCGTCTGCTGATTCACTCCACCCGCGGCCATCATGGGAATTTCAGGGAACGGCATCTTCAGCGCGCGGATATAGGTCTCGCATCCGACCTGCGCGCAGGGAACCACTTTCACAAAATCAGATCCCGCCTTCCACGCGGTCATCACTTCGGTGGGCGTCAACGCCCCGGGAAATACCACAACACCGTGTTTGACAGCGAAGTCGACAACCGGGAGGCTCAGCCCTTCAGATGTCAAAAACTTTGCCCCCGCATCAACGCACGACTGCGCCGTCGCCTCATCCCACACACTCCCCGCTCCGACAATGAGCTTCGTGCTGCTCTTCGAAAGTTGCGAAATCAGGTCGAGCGCTCCGGGCACGGTCATCGTGATTTCCACGATAGGAATGCCGCCGTGCAAGACCGATTCTGCAGCGTACTGCGCGTCTTCCATCGAGGCGGCCCGCACGGATGGAACGATGCCTACATTGAAAATACGAGCACGAACGTCTTCCCTTTTCACGCCGGGCTCCTCTCGCGTTCGATCAAGCCTCAAAAGACGGGTCGGGCGCAGGCAGTTTGTCCCTGTCGCCGGCCACCCAGACATACAAGGCCGGAAGCAGAAAGATGCTCACGGTTACCGCGCCGACGAGCCCGCCGACGATCACAATTGCAAAGGGGCGCTGAGAGTCCGAACCGATGCCGCGCGAAACCGCGGCCGGCAGAAGTCCTAATGTCGCCACGAGCATCGTCATCAGGATTGGACGGAGCCGAAGAACCGCGCCTTCAATCGCCGCGTCCTTGATGGAATAACCCCCCGCGCGCAATTGGTTGATGTACTCCAGCATGATGACGCCTGTTTCCACCGACACACCGAAGAGCGCCAGAAATCCGACACCTGAAGACACGCTTAAGTGCGTCCCGGTTATCAATAACGCCAGCAAGCCTCCAAAGGGCGCTACCGCCACGTTGGCAAGAATGAGCGAGGCCCATTTTGCCGACGCAAACATCGCATACAGAATAATGAAAATCACGAGAATTGTGATGGGGACCACAAGCATCAGGCGCTTCTGCGAACGCTTCTGGCTTGCATATTCCCCCGCCCAGTCGATGTGATATCCCGGCGGGAGCTTCACACGGTTGTGGACTAGCTTCATCGCCTCTTCCACAGCGCTCCCGAGATCGCGGCCACGAACGCTATATTTGATCGCCACGTAGCGAGAATTTTCCTCACGATAAACTTCTGAAGCTCCATCGGTGACTTGGATATTTGCCAGTTGAGCCAGCGAGACGCGCTCACCAGAGGGAGCTAGCAGGCGGATATTCTCGATCGCCTCTTGCGTATCGCGATAGGGAGCTTGATAGCGAACCACCAGGTCGTAGCGTTGCTCGCCTTGCAGGACCTGGCTGACAGCTTTCCCGCCAACTGCGGTTTCGATGGCGTCCTGCACGTCCGCGACGTTGATGCCATACCGCGCGGCAGCTTCGCGGTTCACGGTGACGTTCAAGTTCGGCTGACCCAGAACGCGAAACAATCCCAGGTCAGCAATGCCCGGAACATTTCGCATGACGTCGACCACTTGCTCGCCCTTCTCTTCCAGCACGTGCAGGTCGTCACCATACAATTTGATCGCCAGCTCGCCTTTGACTCCGCTGACCGCCTCCTCCATATTGTCGGCGATGGGTTGCGAGAAATTCCACAAGACGCCGGGAATCTTGCTGAGCTGGCGGTCCATAGCGTCGATCAGTTCGTCCTTGTTCTCGTCGAAGATGGGCCGCCATTCTTCCTTCGGTTTCAGGTCGACAAAATATTCGGTGTTGAAAAACCCGGCTGTATCCGTGCCGTCGTCGGGGCGGCCGACCTGCGACACAACCTGTGTCACCTCTGGAAATGAGGCAAGGATGATGCGCGCCTGATTCATCACGCGCGTCCCTTCCGATGGGCCCGTGCTGGGCGCAAGCGTTCCGCGGACCCAAATGGCGCCTTCGTCCAGATGAGGCAGGAATTCCGAACCGATCACGCCGCTTACCATCAGAAAGACGGCCAGGACCACGGCAAACGCACCCACACCGACTGTCACTCGGCGGTGATCGATCGCCCGGGCCACGGCGATGCGATATTTATCGCGCAGAAAAAGCATCACGGGATTGCGCCATTCGCGCACGCCGTGGCGGAACTGCATGAGGGCCATCACCGGCGCCGTCACGATCGAGAAAATCAGCGCACCGATGAGTGCGAACGAAACTGTCCATGCCATCGGCTTGAAGAGGCGCCCTTCGACGCTTTGCAGCGTAAATATCGGCAGATAGGCGGTAATGATGATGGCGCGAGCGTAGAACACGGGACGCAGCACTTCGCGCACCGCGTCGCGCACCAGCTCCATCGGCGTCTTCGACGTCAGCGCCGCCTGGCTGAAATGCCGGACAATGTTTTCAATGATGACCACGGTCCCGTCCACCACCATCCCGAAATCCAGCGCACCCAGGGAAAGGAGATTGGCGGGAATTTTGCTCAGGTCCAGGCACACGGATGCGAACAGTAGAGCAAACGGGATTGTCAGCGCGACGATGATTGCTCCGCGCACATTGCCCAGAAAGAAAAACAGGATCACCGAAACCAGCAGCACGCCTTCCGTCAGGTTGTGCAGCACGGTATGCGTCGTCAAATGGACCAGGTCGCTGCGGTCGAGAAACGGCACGATCTTCACGCCGGGCGGAAGGATCTGCTCGTTCAGCTCTTTCACCTTCTTGTGGATGTCGTCGAGAGTACTGTCGGCGTTAGCGCCTTTTCGCAGCAGAACGATGCCTTCCACCACGTCATCGTCGTCAATGATCCTCCCGTCTTGGCGGTGGATCGCTTTTCCGATTTGCCCCAGACGGATTTTCGGCCCTTGGGTCACGGTTCCGATGTCGCTCAGATGAAGTGCGGCGCCGCTTTGCGTCTTCAAAACGGTGTTCTCGATATCCTGCACGTCTGTAAAGAGGCCCACTTCGCGGACATTAATCTGCTGCATGCCTTCCTCGACGAAGCTGCCGCCCGCGTTCACGTTGTTGCTGGCGAGTTGCTGTTCCACCTGTCCGAGGCTTAATCCATAGGCAACCAGCTTGTCCGGCTCCACGCGCACCTGATATTCGCGAGTGATCCCTCCGAAGCTCGATACGTCCACCACGTCGGGGATCGACTTGAATTGCTTTTCGAGCGTCCAATCCTCAATCGACTTGAGTTCCATCAAGTCGTATTTCGGATTTGTGCTCTTCAGCGTGTACCAGTAAATCTGGCCGACCGGGCTGAAGTCCGCGCCCATTTGCGGCTGGAGATTGTCCGGGAGAGAAACGAGCGAAAGTCGTTCGAGCACCTTCTGCCGGTTCCAGTCGTCCTGCGAGCTGTCGTCGAAAATCAGCATCACGCTCGATAGCCCGAACAGCGACACCGAGCGCAGATGCTCGAGATGCGGAATGCCATTCATCTGAATTTCGATGGGGATCGTGACCTGCTGTTCGACCTCTTCCGCCGCTCGCCCAGGCCACTGCGTGATGATTTGGACGTAGTTGTTGGCCACATCCGGGTAGGCTTCGACCGGGAGGCTGTGGAAGGAGATCGCACCCCAGATCAGCAGCATGATCGTCGCCGCCAGCACCATGAAACGGTTGTTGAGAGACGTATCGACGATCTTTCGGATCATGCGCTTCCCCGGGGATCTAGCAGCCGGATGTCACTGATTTTCGACAGCGTTTTGGAGTTCCAGAGCATTCGTGACAACCTTCTGTCCCGGGTCAAGCCCCGAGAGAATTTCCTGCATATTGTTGGGAAGCATGTCGCCGCTGGTGACGCCGACTCGCTTGAATTCCTTGCCACCCACCGGCACGTAGACCCAATCGCGATCGTGGAGATGCAGGACGGCCGAAGCCGGAACGGAGGCGTGAACTTCCTTTTGAAGCCCATAAATCGTCGCGGTGACAAACATCCCCGGACGCAAAATGCCCGGATTTCGCACCTCGATGCGAACCTTCGCGGTCCGGAGGTTTGGATCGAGGATCGCGCTGATGTTGCTCACGCGCCCTTCCATCACTCTGTTTGGGTATGCCGTAATGCGTATTTTTGCCTCTTCACCCAGGCGCACGTTGGGCAGATCGTTTTCATACACGTCGCACACTACCCACACATAACTGAGATCGGAAATCGTGAACGGATTTGGAGACGCCAATCCCTGCACGCCTCCGGCGTTCGTAATTTGCTGGTCAGTGATCACGCCGGAAACAGGAGCCACCACATCAACGACTTCCGAAGGATGGTTTGGATCGTCGCCAAGCAGCCGTAATCGTGCGGCGGAGGTTTCGACGTCCACTTTCGCTTTTTGCTCGGCGTCCTGCGCGGCTTCGAGGTCCGCCTGCGCGATGGCGCCGTGATTGTAGAGGTCCGTCGCGCGTTCGAGTTGCTTGCTTGCGAGCGTTTCATCAGCAACGGCCTTCTGGTAATCGGAAAATGCACCAGAGACATCGCTGCTCTCGACGCGCATCAACACCTGCCCTTTATTGACGGTGTCCCCGAGGCGCGCCCGAATCTCCACCACACGCCCAGCGGCTAGCGACACTACGGGAACCGTGCGTGATACGTCGGGGAAGACGCTTCCTGTGACGGAAAGCTGCGGTGCGGCGTCGTATTCGACTGCCGAGACCACGGGGAACTGGTCAGGCCGGTCCACCTGGATCGTGCTGACGTCACCTACATGCTCGACTTGTGCCGGAGGAGGGGCCTCGGCATTCAAGTCAGGCTTGCCTGAGCCACAACCAAGGAGGGCGAAGCACAACATGGACAGCATCAATCCGCATGCAGATGCCGAGGCCCTCATCCCACAACTCCGTGCCTGCGAATCTTCCTATAATCCTTGAGAAGAAAGCGATACGCGTCGCAAAGCATTCGATTCATAGGGCCTTCCCTGCCCGTCTGACGCCTCTGGCGGCAGCTTTCCTTATTTGTGCTGCTGGGAGCGATTGGCCGTCTCCTCAGCGAGGTGTCATAGATGATAGATATGGCCCGAGCCCGTGATTCGTACTTGAGTCAAAGTGGAGTTCGCGTTCGTGCCGGCATCGAGGCAGAACTACGCAGCAACAACTAAGCGAGCGGCGGCGCCCGGTCCGAGAAGCCAACAAGTAGGGAGAAAGCAAGCGAGCGGTTCCTCGGGAAACGCATCAATCGTGAAAAGCTCTGTGGGGAACGGGCCTTGATTGCGCACGATGAGACGGGCAAACGAAACACCGAAGCAAGTAGCGCCGATGCGTCGATCATTCCGCTCGCATACAAAACCCAAAACTGCTGCGGCGACGCAAGTGTGGACTCAAACGCCGCCGGCCTAAGAATCCGGAAATTTCCTGCGCCATCGTTGAGGAGCACGGCCACGGGCCGATTCGTCCAGCGCGTCCGGACAATTACGTCAAGGAATCCATCATCGTTGACGTCAAGCGACGATAGTTCTACTCCTCCCCACGGCGCGGAAATTCCAAGGCTGCTCCGCGACCCGCCGCTCAACCGAAAAGCAATCCAGTAGTATGCGCCCTCCGAATCGCTCTGACCATTCTGCACGAAGGCAAAATCCGGCCTGTGGTCGCCGTCAAAATCGGCGATGGAAAATTGTCCGGAGAAATTCTGCGTTGGATTGTGCAGGACCTGAGCGCAGGATTCGTCATTCCCCCGCGAGGCGCCGGGAAAAACCGTGCACGCGAGAAAAATCAAAGCGGCGAGCATTTTGAGACTAATTGCAGTTCTATAGGACTTCGGCATCACCTTGACACCTGCTACCTGAAGGATGGTTCCTGCAAACGCCGCAAAGACCCGCGTGCTCGCGAAGGGCGGCAGAAGGATACCATTCAAATTGCGGGAATGACAATCAAGCGGGAGGCGCATACTGCGCCTTACTCTTGCACTCCAGCAGGATAAACAGCGCTCGTACTCTCTTACGAGACTCGATTCTTGAGCCGAAAAGGCAGCACCGGCTTTTGTGCCAGTCGGGGGCGGAGGGCTGCCGAACGATGGCTGCAGAGGCGCAACAGCCTTTCGAATTCACGCTCGCGTGCATTTCGAGGCCCCACCGGGACGCGAAAATCGACAATCATGGTGGCCTCCCCCGGCATTCTTGCCGTCGGCTTTCCTGTGCGATCAGATACGGAGGGGTATTGCGGTCAAATTAATTGCAGGCGGGTAACATGTCAAGTGATTTGACCGCGCATCGCCCACCGATTGGATACTTGCCTTCGCCTCTTGCGCAAAGCCTCCTCGGCACGTAGTCTATGCGGCGCGATGAACGCAGAGTTTCTGGTTCTCGGAATCATCTGGTACGTCGTCTTTCTATTTTCCACCACGTGCCATGAGGGCGCTCACGCCCTGACCGCGAAACTCGGCGGCGATCCCACAGCCGCGCTTGGCGGCCAGGTATCGCTGAACCCCATTCCGCACATTCGCCGCGAGCCAATCGGCACAATTGTGGTTCCCATCATTACCTATGCGGCGTTCCATTGGATGATGGGCTGGGCGAGCGCACCTTTCGACCCGGAATGGCAGCGTCGCCACCCCCACCGCGCTGCCTGGATGGCACTCGCAGGGCCTGCGGCAAACTTTGCTCTTGTGATTGTGGCGGGCATCGGAATTCGAATCGGCATGGCTCTTGGGTATTTTCAAATTCCCGGGTCAGCGGGAATTTCTCACATCACTCAGGCGTCTTCGCCAGGGCCGGCGGAGTTTTTCGCCACGTTACTCAGTATTCTCTTTATTCTGAACCTGGTGCTCGGGACTTTTAACTTGTTGCCCATTCCTCCATTAGACGGCGGCACCGGCGTTGGAGTCCTGATGAGTGAAGCTATGGCCGTGAGGTTCTTTGACTGGACGCGCAGTTGGGCATTGGGGTTTCTGCCGCTAATTGTCGCTTGGTACGCATATGACAAAATCTTTGGCTTCCTCTTCACTCTCGCACTGAACATTCTCTATCCGGGCTCTCATTGGTCCTGATTTCGTAGTTCTGGGAAACACACGGGGCGGCGCAGTTTTTCGTTTTGGCTGCATTTCGCTCGACCTGTCGCCAAGTTTCGGTGCGGAACAGTCTGCTGCAAGCGGCACAGTTCCCTGCCACGCTGGGCTCAGACGATAACCCATAACCCCTGAATTGTTGGCACATTAACGTTGCCGGCTTTTGGCATCCACGCTGCAAACCAGCAGGTGGAGGAAGGCAAATGAATTTTGACTCTCAGCAGGATTCCTATACAGTCGAAATATCCGGATGGGATAAATCGGAGAATTTCTTCGTCGAACGCACACTGCTTGAATGGGGCTGCGACCGGCAGCACGAAATCCGTCTGCGATCTCCGCTCCGCGTCGGCAGCGTGGTGTTCGTCCGCCTGGTCCAGGACATGCTTGAGAACGTTGCCTTCCCAATCGCCTACCACGCCGCAACTGTCGGCGAAAAGGACGAGGGGGGATACACCCACGTGAAGCTCGAGCAGATGCACGGGCGGCATGCTTTTTCACATCAGGAACAGGTCCAGGAAACGAACGCTCGTGTTGTTTGAGGGAACCTGCACGAAGTGACCCCGCATCTTCTTAGGATCGCGGTTCCGTAAAAGAAACAAGCGTTCCAAATTAGCACAGAAACCGAAGTCAAAAGCTCCAGCTCAGCGCGCGCGCTTCGGTCAAGCCTTCCCGGTCGAGACGCTTGTTCCGTCGCCATCCATACGATTAACGCGAAGAATCGAAGTCTCTTACCCTCTTTCCGGCCCAACAGCCCTCCGCTTTGCCAAGCTGGCCCGTTTGTCTGCACGCGTACGGTCGAGATATGGCAAAGCCCTTGCCTGCAAATCCGCGTGCCCGTACTTGCCGAAAAGCCGGTCCTGGGAATCGCCCGAAAGCATCTCTCGGTCTGCGTCATCGACGACGAAATCGATCATGTCGAGATCACCACGGCTCGTCTGGAGAAAGCCGGTTTCCCTGTCACCGGAACTTCGAATCCACAGGAAGCTCTGCAAAAGATTCGCCTGGGCGGATGCCGCGCCGTTCTCGTCGACTATAAAATGCCTTCCATGGACGGAATGGAGTTCCTGGAGAAAGCTCTTCGCTGCGACCCAGGAGTTTACATCATTCTCGTCACCGGCTTTTATACAGTTGAATCCGCCATTGAGGCCATCAAGCGCGGAGCCTACGATTATCTCTGCAAGCCAATCGACTACACGCGCCTGCTGAAGACGCTCGACGAGCTTTCCGACGTGTTTACGACACGTTCGGAAATCAAGCAGCTTGAGGAGCGCCTTCTTCCTAACCTTCAGTTTCACGGCATCGTCGGGAAAAGCCCGGCGATGCTTGAAGTTTTCGACCTTGCCAAGAAAGTCGCTCGCCATTACACAAATGTCCTCATCACTGGACCCACCGGGGCGGGCAAAGAGCTCGTCGCTCGCGCTCTCCATCAAATGAGCCCCGTTGGCCAGGAACGCTTCGCTGTCTGCAATTGTTCGGCGCTCGTCGATACCCTGCTCGAAAGCCAGCTTTTTGGTCACGTCCGCGGCGCTTTCACCGGAGCTACGGATACGCGTCCAGGGCTCTTCGAATACGGCAATGGCGGCACCGTCTTCCTCGACGAAATCGGTGAAATGTCTCTTACGATGCAGGCCAAGCTTCTCCGTGTCATTCAAAACCGAGAAATCCAGCGCGTCGGGTCGCCGGAAGTCAAGAAAGTGAATGTCCGTTTGATCGCAGCCACGAATCGCGACCTGCGTGCCGAAGTTCTTGCTGGGCGTTTCCGCGAAGATCTCTTTTACCGGTTGAACAGCGTCGAAATCCGCGTCCCCGGCCTGCGGGAGCGGCCCGAAGACATTCCCATCCTCGTCCAGCATTTCCTGAAGAAATACGGCGAAACCTGCGGAAAGGAATTCCAAGGACTCACGCGGCGCGCCCAGATCGTCCTGCTCCAGCACGAATGGCCAGGAAACGTTCGCGAGCTTGAAAACATCATTTCGGGCGCCGCCATTACGGCAAGCGCTGATTTCATCGACGTGACAGACCTACCGGAACACTTGCAGCGTCCGCAGTCGCGGGGCTTGCATATCGAAGACAGTTGGCGGCCATTGCCTCTGGAAGAGGTCCGCAAGCAGCACATCCAGCGCGTCCTGGAAATGTGCAATGGCAATCGTGTCCGCGCCGCCCAAATGCTCGGCATCGGCCGGACCAGCCTCTACCGCTTTCTGAAGCGCTCCTACCGCCAGGCGGCAGCCAAGGGCGCTGCCTGAGGCGCGTTTCAGCCTTCCAGACTCCGCGTTTCAGAACCGCACAGCTGTTTCGCTTCACCTCACTCGTTCTGTTTGTTCAAGTTTTTCCGCGCTGATTTCACGCCACTTTCCGCAGCTCGCACTGGCAAGCCATCTGCATCGATATCTCATGGGTGCATGGAGCTCATGTTCAAGGAAAATTGGAACGAAATCATTCCGGAAGTTCCCAGGTGGTCATCTCTCAACTCAACGGAACTTGGACTCGAGTTTGTCGAGGTTTGTGGATTGGATAGCCGCGATCAATGTTTCATCGAAAAAACGAATTTGCGGGTGACGGACGATGGTTGTCTGGAATTTCTACTGACGACATCCGTGCTCTTGGACTCAGTTCTTTTGCTTCGCCGCGTAACAGTGGATTGGGACCGGGAAGTATCATCGTCGTTGTTCCAGGTGTGCTGTGTGGAAAGGACCGGTGGGCATCTCAAGATACGCATCCGCCCATTCGACCCTTTGCCCCAGTGGCCTCTGCGTAATTCGTCGTCCTGAAGAAAGTGCTTCAAGATTCTCCGCAGTCTCTCCTCAGGTTCCCCCGCGGCGCACGGCTTGTCCGAGCAAACTGTGCGCCGCTTCCCCCAACTCAGATTGGATACGCATGCGATCTCTCTGACGCTCGCAGCGCCCAGATTGTCTCACCCCTTCCGTCGCTTAATCACTGCTCGCGAAGCGGACTATCGTCCGCTGGTCACGTACGACGCATTGCGCAGCAGCGTCGGTGGCAGGGAGAGCGTGGAATCCATTCTCACCAGCATTCCCGTTTGCGCGGGCAATTCCACGTCTTTGCCCTTCTTCGCCACGATATACGCCGAGCTTCCGACAAGCCCTATCACTGTGCCGCGGACGACGTGGCTGAAAATCACACCCACCAGGCTGCCCGCGCCCGTGCCGAGCGCAACATCCGTCACGTCGCCCTTGATATCTCTCCGCTCTTGAATCACAACGCCTTCCACTGTCTTCAGGTCCTTCCTCGATTTTCCCGAATCCGCGCCGCCGTTGTAGAGCGCCAGAATGCTCATCTGCACGGGAAATATCCGGCTTTGAACTTCGACCGACCGGAATACCAGGTTCATCGAAGCTCCGCCTCGAATCATCGAGAAGAATTTTGGCCGGTTCACGTCGGTGATTTGGCCGTGAATGATGGCGCCCGCCGGCAACACCATCTGCGAGCCGATGAACACGGGCTCGGCCACCACAGCCGTAAATGGATCGCCGTCGTGCGCCACAGACGTGCTCAGTCCGTTTACCAAGTTCAGGCGAATCTGTGTTCCGGGAAGTACCTCGGTCGATTGAGCTCGCACACTGGGGGTGGCGAGCAGTGCCAGCAGCAGAACAGCCACAGCGGAGACAGCCAAACGCTTCATGGATCCTCCTTAGATCCGAGGCGAACGCTCGAATGGATCTCGTTTTGGGTGGCCCAAGCGAAACCGGGGCCCGCCCCGTGTCGTGGGGATTGCCGCTGGCGTGCGGAAAAGACGCGGAGGACGCGTCCGCGGGTTAGCATACGCTTTCGCAATCAAGTGCAGGCAAGAAATTTCTCCTTGAGGTGCTCATCAGACCACTCGGTGTTTTGGCCGGCCTGCTTTTACGCTCTTCTTCGCTGTGCTAGACTGCCGCCTTGCAGTCGGCGCGCGGAAAGTTTCGTGCGGGCTGCCGGTTGGTGGAACTTCGGGCTCTGTGCAACGATTCCCCGTGAACCCCGCCAGGCCCGGAAGGGAGCAACGGTAACGGGTCCGCTTCGTGTGCCGCGGAGTACCCGAAGTTCCTCTGACCGCTTCGGGGGAAGCCGGCCACCGCAGGGGAAGCGCATTTCCGATGAGCTATAAAGTCATAGCGCGCAAATATCGTCCGACAACCTTCAGCGAAGTTGTCGGCCAGGAACACGTCACGCGCACGCTCGCCAACGCCATTCAAACAGGCCGTATCGCCCACGCTTATATCTTTTCCGGTGTCCGGGGCGTGGGTAAGACGACCACGGCGCGCATCCTATCCAAAGCGCTCAACTGCGCGAAGGGCCCAACGCCCGAGCCGGACAACACCTGTGACTCCTGCCGTGAAATCTCTGCGGGAAGCTCTCTCGATGTTCTCGAAATCGACGCTGCTTCCAACCGCGGCATTGACCAGATTCGCGAGCTCCGCGAAATGGTACGCTATGCGCCCGCCTCCAGCCGCTACAAAGTCGTGATTCTCGACGAAGCGCACCAATTGACCGATGAAGCTTCGAACGCGCTGCTGAAAACTTTGGAAGAACCTCCCGAGCGCGTGATTTTTATTCTTGCCACCACGCGCTCTGAGGATCTGGTCGAGACCATCAAGTCCCGTGCGCAACTTTTCCAGTTCCGCACGCTTACCTTCCAGGAAATCGCTTCGGAAATCGAGCGGATCGCCAAGGCGGAAAATCTCGAAATCGAATCGGGCGCTGTCGCCGTGCTGGCGCGCGCCGCCGAAGGCAGCTTGCGCGACGGCCTCTCGTTGCTCGAGCAGGCCATCTCCTATTCTGGCGATAAAATCACGGACGCGCAGGTGCGCGAACTTCTCGGCGTCGTCGCAGAAAGCGTTCTCGACGAACTCGTCGAGGCCATCCGCGAGCAGTCCGCCGAACGCGCCCTTGGTCTCGTTCACCGGCTCATCTCCGATGGACAAAATCTCCAGCATTTTTGCCGCGAAGCCATCCGCCATTTCCGCAATCTCATGGTCGCGCGCATCTGCGGCGCCGATTCCGAGCTTGTTGCCGCGCCGCAAGACGAACGCCCGCGCCTTGCCGAGCAGGCGGCGCAGTTCAGCGAAGAAGATTTGACGCGCTTCTTCAATCTGCTTCTTGCCACCGACGACGATCTCCGCCGCAAGCCCGACGCGCGCTTGCATCTTGAGCTGGGCCTTCTGAAAATGGTGCACGCGCAGCGGCTCGCGCCTCTGGAAGAGTTGTTGTCGGAGCTTCGTAGCGAACCGAGCGTCGCTCCGCGCAGCGTCAAAACCTCGACTGCAAGCGCGGCGACGCGCGCTGTTTCTGGCTCCGCCGAGTCCCGGCCTGCCATTTCTTCCGGCAGAATCTCTTCTCCGGTTTCCGGTTTTGCCCCTGGCGCGGGAACAGCCGCCACGGCGGCCCGCATGGCGCCCGCGGCAGCTTCTGCGGCCAGCGCTTCTGTCGCTCCTAGCGCGCCAAGGGAAGAATCAACACTTCCACCAGCCATGTCGAATGCGAGAGTTGAAACTACCCCGGCGGAAGAGCCTTCGGCCGCCGGCGACTCCGGTGACTCTCCGCAAATCCGCGCGATCAAATCCGCCGTGCAGAGCCAGAAATTTCTCTGGTCGATGGCCCGCGCTGCAAGCCGCTGGGAAGTGGACGATGGCGAGCTTCGCATCTACTTCCCCACGGAAAGCCGCGCCCTGGCCGATATGCTCCAGTCCCGCGAGCCGATGGAGCGTTTGCGCACAGTTCTCTCCGGTGCGACAAGCGAATCCCTCCGCGTCTGTGTTAAAGTCGAGGGTAGTCGTCCTGCAGCGGCACGAAGCTCGGAACTGCAGGTGCGGTTTCAACGGGACCCGATGGTTCGGGCCATGCTCGAACGCTTCGGGGGACACATTTCCAAGGTCAAGAGTCCGGGCGAGGAATAAGCGATGGAAGTAAAAGCGTTGCAACAAATGCTTTCGCAGTTCCGACAGGTGCAGGAAAAGCTCGAAAAGCAGATTGAGGAAATCTCCGTCGAGGCTTCGGCCGGCGGCGGCATGGTCACGGTGCGCATGAACGGCCAGAAGCAACTGACCGACGTGCGCATCGAACCGGATGTGTTCAAGAGCAAAGACCACGAAATGCTCCAAACGCTTTTGCTCTCGGCGGTGAATGAAGCCACGCGGCGCGTGGATGAAGAGCTCTCGCGCCAAATGAAAGACATTACCGGCGGTATTGCCGGAATCCCCGGCCTGAAGATTCCGGGACTGTTTTAGCGGGAATGATATTTCTGCGGGCCAGAATCCTCCCTCCATTCCTGAAATTGTGTTCTTCTGCTAGGCTCATACGGAACGGAGTTCCATGCCTGATTTCGCCCCATCCGTCAATCGCCTGATCGACGAACTCAAGCGCCTGCCCGGCATCGGGCAGAAGACGGCGCAGCGGCTTGCCTTTCATCTCCTGCGCGTCGACCGCGATCAGGCGCTCGCTCTCTCAGACGCGATTCGCGAAGCCAAGGAGCGCGTCCGCGAATGCTCCATCTGCAATAACATCACGGACACCGACCCGTGCCATTTCTGCTCCAGCAGCACACGCAACCGCTCGATCATCTGCGTCGTCGAAGAAGCCACAAACATTCAATCCATCGAGAAGACGCGCCAGTTCAACGGCCTCTACCACGTTCTTGGCGGCGCACTTTCGCCGCTGCAAGGCGTTGGCCCGGATCAACTGAAAATCAAGAGCCTGATCGAGCGATTGAAATCCGGCGGTGTCGAAGAAATCATTCTCGCAACGAATCCCACGGCCGAGGGAGAGGCGACCGCGGTCTATCTCTCAAAACTTCTCAAGCCACTCGGCGTTCGTGTAACACGCATTGCCATGGGCATTCCGGTCGGCTCGGATTTGGAATATGCCGATGAAGTGACGATGCTCAAAGCCATGGAAGGCCGCCGCGATTTATAGCGCCTTTGCTAAATCCCGCGCGCGATTTCGCGCCCTCTGCGACCGTCCTTTGAACCACTGAATCTGTTTCTCGCTACCGTTTCGGATTCCCAGAATCGTGCAGATCAAGGCCGAAGACTGCCTTGTCTTTTGTCCCCGTGATTTTGATGGGTAGGTCGGTTCCTGAATTCTTCCCCTTGAAGAACGGGTTGAGAACCTTGAGAAGGAACGATTTTGCGCCAGTAGTCGTTTGGGAGAGCTTGGCTTGCAACAGCAAATGTCCCTGGAAGGCGAGTTCCTCCGAATCAAGATTATAGGTCCCGTGCAAGCGGACCTCGGCGCCCTGTACATCGAAGAGCAGGTTCGAGAATGTGGCGACGGCATCGGTCAGTTGAAACGAGCCCTTTAATCCAGAGACCTCGCGATCGATATCCGTGTCCTTCGGTTTCCCCTGTCCACGACGGCTGAGAGCATCGACTTTCTCCTGCGTTTGAGGATTCGTGAAAAGCGCCTGCACGACATCGAATTGCCCGTCGAGCGCCATGCGATCCTCGATATCGCCGTTCGCACCATCGTTTCGGGGCGGGATGAGAATTTTCGTTTTGAGGCGCACCGCACCGGTCATTACCGGTTCGTCAGACCGGACCACGAGGAAGAGCAGGTCCTCGATGCGGGCGTTTTCCGATGTGGCGTTCAAGTCGATGTGGCGCCCCTTTTCGCCAGGTACGCCAACAATCTCTCCCGAACACAGGATTTCGGTATTCAGGAATTTTGCGTCCACATTTTTCAAGTAGGTGTTGCCATTTGTGCCGTCTACGATTGCCGAATAGGCGGTATGCAGTGCCGTAGGATGTGCTGCTGTCCGCAGCGCAAAATCAGGCGTTTCCGTTTCGCCATCCACCTGCAAATAGTCGAGCGGACCCTGAAAGGTTCCCTTAGAGGAAAGGATTCCCTGTAATCCTTTGAGCGTCGCCAAGTCGGCATGGTCAAAACTAAAATTGGCTTGGACAGGGGTTTCGGCAGGATCTTCCGCCACCCAGGGCCCAAGCTTGCCCGTGGTGTGGATCTCCCCTTGCGGAACGGGATTGGTCAAATCAGCATGGAAGTCTACCGGTCGGTCGAAGCTCGCATTGGTCAAAAGCAAACGGTGAATGGCGAACTGGCGAGGCTCCTTTGATGGGTCGCTGCGTAGTGTCTCCACTAGCGCATCATCTGCTTCGAGCCGGCCAATCACCATCGGATATTTCACTTTGAGGTTCTCTGTCGTAGCTCCGATCAACGGAGGCTCCCCAACCTGATGCGGAGGAAAGTGCAGGCGCAAGCCATCCAAGCGAATCAGAGATACGTGAGGTCGGGGACCGAAGAAGCTCAAGAGGCTTGTATCAATCGTGAGCTTTCCGATTTCGATCAGTGGAGGCAAGTCGGTTCGCCCGTGTAGTCGCAGCACCACGTCTTGTACCGTGGCGTGAATTCGCGGAAATATCGAGACCTGAAAGTTGTCGAACGTGAGGGAGCTTTGAAATTGGGACTTCAGCACTTCCTCGGTTCTCAAGCGGACGATCCTGCTGAGGACAGGTCCTGACAATCGGATCATCGCGACAACGATAAGGACGCCTAGAACAGAAAGAGTAATGATCCGACGCCGCATTCGAATCTGACCCTTGAAAGTGCGTGAATTGTGACTTCTAGGGTGGGAACTCCATTCTACCGAAGCCTCATCCCAGAGGCGAGCAGCGAAGGATGGCTGTCAGCGCGTCTCAAAGCCTCTCCCCGGTTGCGAGCTAGAGGCGAGTGGCGTATATAAGTCTCAACGGTGCGGAGGTGCATAGATGGCGTCCTTCGAGGAGTACATGGCCCAATATGATCACGAGCACACGAACGGCTGGAACAAGCTGCTGCATGGCATTGGAATTCCCGTCATCATCGTAGGGATCATCCTGATGATTCTGCTGCGGTGGAAAATTGGCCTCGCTCTGTTTGTCGGCGGCTGGACCCTTCTCTTCGCCGGCCATCGCATCGAAGGCAACAAGCCCGCCTTCTTTCAGGGCGTCATCTACTTTCTCGTTGGGCCGGTTTGGGTTGCTAAGGAGCTTTGGGACGCCCTTTCGGGCCGCTCTCTCCGGTCCGCGGAGAAGTAAAGTTACCTATTGCGCTCGATCCTGCGCTCACCCAACTCACAGGATGCGGGGCTAACCTCGAAGTTACCCTTTCGCACACCACCGCAGGCCCTTGGGACGCTGCCATAGCCGCGGTGCTACCCTTAAAGGACACCCCGGAGGGCTTTTGACGGACCTGCTCCCAGTGAACGACCCGGAAACCCAAAAGCGGCGCAGCACGCGCATCGTGCAGGCCGTCCCGCTCACCGTCACGGGTGTGGACGCTCTTGGCCAGCCGTTCAAGGAGCGGACGACCACAACGATGGTCAACTGCCACGGCTGCAAGTATCAATCGAAGCACTACGTCCCGAAGAATTCCGTCGTCACCCTCGATATTCCCCGCCCCGAACCCGCATTTCCGCCGCGCACGGTCAGGGGCCGCGTGGTTTGGGTGCAGAGGCCGCGCACGGTCCGCGAGCTATTCCAGATTGGCCTCGAATTCGAGACTGCCGGCAACGTCTGGGGCATTGCATTTCCGCCAGAGGACTGGTTCCCATATCCCGACGATGTCCCCGTTGTCTCTACGCCGTCGGAGCAGGACCTGACCGACGCGCTCGCCCATACGCCCCCCGCGCCGGAACCTGTCGCGCCCAAGCAGGAAATTCCAACCTTCCAGGTTCCCTCCGTGCCCGGAACAACCTCTGCCTCGTCCCCTGCTGCACCAAAGGCCGCATCGCCAGCGCCGCCCGATTCCTCTGCGGCCGTCGAAAGCAAGCTTCATGTGGTCCCGGCAGCCTCGTCGGCGCCGCCACAAACGGCCGCTCCGCCGCCTGCACGTCCGGCCGTCGATTCGCAGACAATCGCCCGTCAGGTCGCCGCCATCGTCGCCGAAGCGAAGTCTTCGCTCGACAAGACGGCGCGCCGCAGCGTCGAGACTGCCGTGACGGAGGAAATGACCGTCGTTCGCCAGCAGCTCGACGCGCAGCTCCACGAGGCCGTTGAGAAAGCGATCCGCGTTTCCATGGAGCGCTCTTCCGAGCAGGCAGTTACAAAAGTCGTCCAGCAAGCTTCCGAGCGCACCGCCATCATCATTGAGGAATCCAGACGGGCGGTGGACATCTCCGCCGAGCGCCTCGATGCCAGAATCCGCGAAGCCGTTGAACAGGCCGTTGCAGGCGCTGCCGAATCCGCCGCTCGCGAGGCTGCCCAGCGCGCCTCGGCGCAAAATCTCAAGGAATCCGTCGACGAAGCCGTGGAGCGCGCCCTGCGCGAGCGCGAAGCCTCCACACCGTCCCTTGAAATCCTCTCCTCGCCCGATGCCGCTCAGGCGCATCTCGATCAGTGGCGCAAGAATCTCGAAGCCGCCGCGCAAGGCGTGCGGGAAGGCGCTCTTGCTCAGTCCACTGCACAAACCGAAGCCGCGCAGCGCCGCTGGCAGGAGCAATTCGAAACCTCACTCAACGGCGCGACGCAGCAACTCACCGAGCGGTTGAACGAGACGACGCAGAACGCTGTTGCCAACGCGCAGCAGGAGCTCATTGGCCATTCGACGCAGGTTCGCTCCTCCATAGATGAAGCTATCGCCGAAGCCAAAGCGATGATTCAGTTGCTCGGCGCCGGCGTCCAGGAACAGAAGGCCAAAGCCGAAGAAACGAAATCGCTCCTTCAGGACGCTGCCGGCGCGGCCATTGATCGCGTCTCTCAGAAGCTCGGCGAAATCGCCTCCACAAAATATGAAGAAGCAGGCCGCAGCATTGACGAGCTCATCTCCGCGCGTGTCCAGCGTGTCGAGCCCTTGCTCGAATCCTCTGCTCAAAAAGTCGCAGGCCGCCTCTCCGCGGAGATGGAGCAATCACTCGCCCCGCGGATTGGCCAGGTGCAACAGGCGCTGGCCGATATCGAAGCGGCCGGCCAGCACGCGCAGCAAATCCAGCGGACGATCCAGGAGCAGATGCGGCAGGCCGGAGCCGAGGCGGCCCGGATTCAGGAATCTTTGCGCGATCAGGTGCAGCACGCTTCTGAGGAAGTGGTCGCACAATCCCTCGATCGCATGCGTCAGGAAACCTCGAAATTCCCTGCCGAAGTCGAGGCCGCCTGCCGCCAGGTGATCTCCAAAGCCGAAGAGGAATTGCAGCAGCGCAGCACCGAAGCGCAGCATGAGACCTACGAAGCACTGTTAAAGGCCGCCGACTGGTACCAGAAAAAAGCCCAGACGACGATGCAGACCTCGATGGAGCGCACCATCGAGCAATCCACCACGGCCCTGCGCGACCGCGCCGCCGAAATCTCGAGCCTCGTCGCCTCCGAACTCGATCATTATCGCCGCACCTACGTCGAACACAGCCAGGCGCAGATTGAAGACGCAGCCCGCGACACTGTCACCCGCGAGCGCGAGCGTCTGAAAGAAACCGCTGATGTCGCCACAGCCGAATTTTCCGACCGCGTCGCCCGCGTCACTGGCGACTCGCTCCAGCGCTTCGAGGATTCCTCTCGCACTGCCCTCGAAAAAGCCCGCTCCGACATGGAGTACACCCGCGAACACTCTCTCGAGCAATTCCAGCAGAAGCTCGATGAAGCCCTTGTGGTTGGGGGCGAACAGGCGCGCATTCAGATTCAATCCCAGCTTCTGAACTTGATGGAGTCCTGGGACAACCGCCGGGAAGCGCAGCAGCTCGAATGGATGGACCAGCTCAAGAAATCCACCGAGGAGACTCTCGAACAATTTCGCACGCGCCTGGAAAACGCCTCCAACACCTGGCTGCTCGCCTCCGCCACCACTCTCGGTCAACGCTCCCAGGCCGTCCTCGACACGCTCGCCAAGTCCGCGGAAAAACGGATGCGCGAAACTGTCGCCGATGTTCTCGCCGGCATGGGCGACACTTTGAAAAACCGTCTCCTGGGCATCTCTGCCGATATCGACCCCGACGACTCGGTTTCGAAAAAGAAATAGCTCCGCCCGTCATCCACCTCCCAAGCCTGGACCGCCCTTTGTTCCTCCCTTCGGTATAATAAGGGTGTGTCCAACCAAGCCTACATGGGTGTGTGGTGTCGCGATTTTCCCGAAGACAAAATGCCCGAGCGCCTCGCCGCTTTTCTCGGGAGCGTTCCCTTCTCTTCTTCCCGGCCGGGGCTGGCGTCTCTCACCATCCGCGCCGTCAATGCTTCTGAAACACCGGTCCTCGAGCAGGATTTGCGGGCCACGTCCGTCGACGCTGCCGAAGTGATCCAGTTGACGCAGGACAATCTTCTGGCTGATTGCTCCTGCGAGGTCGGCTCGCATTGGGATCTCTGGTCTTTCGAGCCGGCGACCGGCAAGAGCGCTCTCGCGCCTCAGCCCTTGACGATCGTTTGCAATGGCCAGCTCTACGACGACGAAGCGTGGCGCGACCAGGGTCATTTTCACGTCGACCTCGGCTTCGAGCACTTTTTCACCGGCCACGCCGGCGTCCTCTCGCGCGCGGGAGCAAAGGCTGCTCCTCAGTCCGAGGAAGAGGCCAAATTCCTCGAAGCCATGGCTTGGCCGGATGTTCTCGGCTCCTATCGCGAAAAGACTCGCGAAAATGTGCGGACACTTTTCGATTGGTCGCGCCAGATCGAACGCATCCTCCCCGTCGAACGCGTTCAATTTTGGTCGGAAGGCGAGGAAAACTTCGAAGCGAGGATCGAGGAGGTTCTGGCGGCTCGCTGATGTCCCTTGCAGGATTTCACGTAAAGGTTTCCTGCAAAGATGCGCTGTTGAACATTGCAGAATCCGCGGGACCTTTCGTTGAGTCCAATCAAGCATTAGAATCGGGGACAGATTTCATGCGCAGACGTTTTTTCTATAGCCTGGCGTTTCTTGCGGTCGTTGCAGCCTCTATTTCCTGCGGCGATTCTGCTGCGCCAGGGCCGGGTAGCGCCAAGGCCGAGCCTTCCATGCCCGCCGCACCTCGGTTGACGATTCCTCCCGATGTCCAGACCGCCGCAGAGGCTGTCCTAGGCAACGAAGCGGAGGTTCTCGCCTATGGCAACCTCGCCCGCACCGGAGTCGTCCAGGTTCTTGCCATTAACCGCCTCAAGACGGCGCCACCGGAAACAGTCCCCGGCACTCTCATTACGCGCCTCGCTGTAATCGAAAAATCGAGCGGCAAGTGGGTGGAAATTCTCCGTTGCGACGAGCACCTAAAGAATAGCCGAGGCTATCTCGGCGGCACGCCCCTTGCCGGTGTTCCCGCCTGGCGCCTCCAATACGAGCAGGACCCCACGAAAGGTCTCACTCTTTATTTCACGCCTCTCGCCAGACCCGCCGGAGGATACATCCAGACACTCGGCGTCCGCTGGAACGCAAAAGTCGGCCGCTATGAATCGCTCGACCGCAACTACGAGGAATTTCTGGCGGAGTCTCCTCAGCTCGAGACTCCGCAGTCGGTGCTTCGATGAGCGCGATCGCACAGCCAGTTTCTGCCACAGCTCCAAAGGCGGAGCGTCGTCTTTCCGGCGTGGACCATCTGAAGACGCTCATCCCCTACATCCTGAAATACAGGGGAATGATTTGTCTGGGCCTGCTCGCTCTTCTGTTGACCGGCCTTGTCGGCACCTTGCCTCAATTAATTCTGGGTGCGCTCATCGACTGCGTAAAAGGAGAGCCGCGCGCTCTCTCCACTTTGACCGGATTGTCTCGCGAAGTCCTCGAACCGGTCTTTCATTACTACTCGCCCAAGAGCGTCCACACCGTCGGCGTTTTCTGTCTGATCCTAGTGCTCATCATGCTCGTCAAGGGCTTCCTGTCCTACTGGACCCGCTGGATTCTGATCGGCATGTCCCGCGAAATTGAATACGACATCCGCAACGACCTTCTCGCCAAGCTCGTCGAACTCGAGCCGGAATTTTACGTCCGCAACCGTACTGGCGATCTCATGTCCCGCGCCACCAACGACCTCAACGCCGTGCGCATGGTTCTCGGCCCGGGAATCATGTATAGCGCCACGACGATTGCCACCATGTCCCTCGCCATCTACTTCATGCTCAAGCTTTCCCCGAGCCTCACCCTCTGGGTCCTCTTGCCGGTTCCCATTGTCGCGGTCGCGGTGCGCTATTTCGGCCAGATCATTCACCGCCTTTCCGAGCAGATTCAAGCCGTTCTCGGCGTCCTTTCCACGCGCGCCCAGGAAAATCTTTCCGGCATTCGCGTGGTCCGCGCCTATGCGCAGGAAGACGCCCAAATCGCATCTTTCGACGAAGCCAATCGAGGCTATGTCGGCAAGAACATCCAACTGATCAGCGCCTGGAGCCTTTTTTTCCCCGGCCTTTCCACGATCATTGGTCTCACTTACGTCATCTTGCTTGGCAAAGGCGGCACGCAGGTGATGCAGGGACACGCCACCATCGGCACTTTCTGGGCGTTTTACATGTTCCTCGTACAGCTCGTTTTTCCGATGATCGCCCTCGGCTGGGTGACCAACATCTTCCAGCGCGGCGCCGCCTCCATGGGCCGCCTTAATTTCATCCTCCACGCCGAGCCTTCGATTCGCGATGAAGCGCCCGCTGCCCCGCGCGCGCATGCATCCATTTCCGGTAATGGCGACGCCGCTCTCGCCACCGCCGCGCCAGAAATTCGCGGCGATATCGAATTCCGTCACATGACTTTCGGCTATCCGACTGTCGCTTCTGCCAACGGAGAGCCTGTTTTGCGCGACATCAACCTGCACATTCCCGCAGGCTCCTCGCTCGCCGTTGTCGGCCCCACGGGCAGCGGAAAATCCACGCTCGCCTCCTTGATTGCCCGCCTCTGGGAAGCTCCTCCGGGAACCCTCTTGCTCGATGGCCTCTCGATTCGCGCTTATCCGCTTGCCGAGCTGCGCCGCGCGATTGGCTACGTCCCCCAGGACACATATCTGTTCAGCGAGACAATCCGCGAAAACATCGCCTTCGGCGTTCCCGAGGCGCGCGAAGAGCATGTCCTCGAGGCCGCGGAAATCGCCAGCCTTTCCGGCGATATTCAGGGATTCCCGGAAACCTTCGATACGATGGTCGGCGAGCGCGGCATCACTCTTTCCGGTGGACAAAAGCAGCGCACCGCCCTTGCCCGCGCCGTTCTCCGCCAGCCCAAGATTCTCGTCCTCGACGACGCGCTTTCCAGCGTCGATACCGACACGGAGGAAAAGATTCTTCGCCGCCTTCGCGACGTCATGCGCCTGCGCACCACCGTGATCGTCGCGCACCGCATTTCCACGGTGAAGGACGCCGATCAGATCGTCGTCCTCCGCGATGGCCGCATCATCGAACGCGGCACGCACGAGCAGCTCCTGGTGATGAACGGTTATTACGCAGATCTCTACCAGAAGCAGTTGCTCGAAGAGGAACTCGAACGCGAATGAGCGATTTCCGCGAAGAAGAGAGGCTCGGCAAGTTTTACGACTCGCAGTTGACGCGGCGTCTTCTCCATTACCTGCGCCCTTACCACTGGCAAGTCGTCGCCGCCCTCAGCATCACCCTCGGCGTCACCGCCATGGATCTTGTCGGTCCTTTCCTCTTCCATGTGGCGATTGACGACTACCTTTTGCCCGGACAATCCGGCGCGATTGCCCGGCATGTGGCGATCGGCGGGCTCATTTGGGTTGTCGCCGCATTTCTCGGCGCGCTTCTGGCCGGATTCGCCTTGCAATACCTGCAAGTCCGCATCATGCAGTGGGTCGGCCAGAAGACCATGTACGACCTGCGCCGCGAGATCTTCTCTCACTTGCAGCGCCTGCCGATGAGCTTCTTCGACCGCAGCCCGGTCGGCCGTCTCGTCACCCGCACCACCACGGACGTCGACGCGCTCAACGATCTCTTCGCTTCCGGCGTCGTCGCCATGCTCAATGATTTCGTCCTTCTCTTCGCCATGGCCATTCTTCTGTTCAAATGGCACCGCTATCTGGCCCTCCTCACCTTCTCTCCCCTTCCCTTCATGATCCTCGTCACCTATTTCTTCCGTGGAAAAGTGCGCAACGCCAACCGCCTCATCCGCACCGCCATCGCGCGCATCAATGCCTTCCTGCAGGAGCACATCAGTGGAATGGCGGTCGTGCAACTGTTCAATCGCGAGGCGAAATCCCGCGAGCAGTTCGCCGGATTCAATCGCGTGCACATGGAGGCTTACAAGGAGGCGATCGACGCTTTTGCCTTCTTCTATCCCGCCGTTGAATTCTTGAGCATGACAGGCATCGCTCTGTTGTGTTGGCAGGGCGGGCTTGGCGTCATCCACGGCGCCATCGAAATTGGCGTGCTCCTTGCCTTCGTTCAATACAGCCAGCGCTTCTTCCGGCCCATTCAGGACCTCAGCGAAAAATTCAACATTCTGCAAAGCGCCATGGCCGCTTCCGAAAGGATTTTCCGCCTCCTCGACGAACCTGTCACCGTTGCCTCCCCGGCGGAAGTCGCCAGGCTCGCTTCTCCCCGCGGCGAGATCGAGTTTCGCAACGTCTGGTTTTCCTACACCGGCGGAGCCAATCCCAAGGACGAAGACTGGGTCCTCCGCGATGTTTCCTTCCGAGTCGAACCTGGCCAGAGTCTCGCTATCGTCGGCCATACCGGCGCCGGCAAAACAACCATCATCCAGCTCCTCCTTCGCTTCTACGACATCCAGCGCGGCCACATTCTTCTCGATGGCGTGGACATCCGCACTATGGACCTTCAGGATCTCCGTCGTCTTTTCGGCATCGTGCTTCAGGATCCGTTTCTTTTCACCGGCACACTCGAATCCAACGTCCGCCTCGCCACTCCGACCGTCGATCGTGCCGACGCCGAACGCGCCTTGCGCGAAGTCGGCCTCGGCGATTTCGTCAATAGCCTTCCAGATGGCGTCGAAACGCAGGTTACGGAGCGCGGCGCTACTCTTTCCGTCGGCCAGCGCCAGCTTGTCAGTTTTGCGCGCGCCCTCGCCCACGATCCTCGCTTCTTGATTCTCGACGAGGCCACTTCGAGTGTTGACACGAAAACGGAGCTGATGATTCGCGATGCTCTCGACCGTCTCCTTCGCGGCCGCACCGCCGTCGTCATCGCCCACCGTCTCAGCACCATTCAGCACGCGGACCGCATCCTCGTATTCCACAAAGGCCGTCTGCGCGAACAGGGCTCTCATCAGCAGTTGCTCGCGCTGCGCGGAATTTATTACCGCCTCTATCAGCTTCAGTACAAAGAGCAGGAGCTCGCCTTGCCCATGTCAGGCGCTGGTTCCTCTGGGTTTGCCGAACCTCTCCCGGCAAATGACTGATTCTTACTGGTCCGGGTTGCGCCCTTCGCCACTCCCGCTCGCCGAATCTCGCATTTACGACGTAGAATCGGCCCATGCCTGACAGCCGGGTCCTCATCTCCGCAGGCGAAGCCTCCGGCGATATGTACGGCGCGCGCCTCGCTGCGGCCCTTGCCGCGCGCACGGGCGCTTCTCTTTTCGGCATGGGCGGCTCGCGCATGCGTGCGGCGGGCGTCGATCTCATCGCCGATTACCATGAAATTGGCGTTGTCGGCATCGCCGAAGTTCTCCGCAAGATACCCACGGTGATCCGTGTCCAGAATCGCCTCGCCCGCGAAGCCGTGAAGCGCCACGCGGCTCTTGCGATTCTCATCGATTCGCCCGGCACGCACCTCGGCGTCGCTCGCCGCCTGAAAAACGCCCGCGTTCCTGTTGGCTATTTCATCGGTCCGCAAATCTGGGCCTGGCGCGCCGGACGCGTGCGCATCGTTCGCCGCCGCGTGAAAAAGATGGTCGTCATTTTTCCTTTTGAAGAGCCGCTGTATCGCAAAGCGGGCGTGCCCGTGGAATTTGTCGGCCATCCGCTGGTCGATGTTTTGAAGCCCACCGCCACCCGCGCCGAATTCGCCGCTCTCCACGGCCTCGATCCCTCCCGCCCCATCGTGGCTCTGATGCCCGGCAGCCGCCCTAGCGAAATAGCCCTCAATTATCCTGGCGTCGTTGCCGCCTGCGAGCTGCTGGCTCAAAATTCGCGCATCCAATTTGTGCACGTCACGGCGCCGGGCCTTTCGCCCGATCTCTTTCTTCAGCACGCCCAGCTGAAAATTCCCATTCACCGCATCGAGGGAGAAACCTACAACGCTCTTTCTGCCGCAGATTGCGCCATCGTCGCCAGCGGCACGGCCACCATCGAGGCCGCCCTCCTTGGCACGCCCATGGTCGTGATCTACCGCGTCGCATCTCTCACTGCCTTTTTCCTTCGCCGCATGGTTCGTACGCCCTATTACGCCATGGCCAATCTTGTGGCGGGACGACGCGTCGTCCCCGAGCTGATGCAGGACGACTTCACGCCCGAGAACGTCGCGCGCGAAATCCGCCTCCTCCTCGATTCCGAGCCCGCCCGCGCCGAAATGAAGGCGGGGCTCGCCGACGTGCGCGCTCGGCTCGGGCCGCCGGGTGCCATCGAGCGCGCTGCGGACATTTTCGCTGCGATGATGTAATCTGGATCGTCGTACCGGATTGTTCGGGCAACTGCCGGCCGTGAATCCGTATCCTAAAAAGCTGGATAAGTCGGCTCTCTCAATGCGGAGTCATCTTTTGCTCAAGATGCGTTTCCCCGGCGCCCTCCTGCTGATTCTTGCCTTTCTCCCGCTCTATTCGCAGGCCCAGATTTCCCATCCCTACCCCTTTCGCGCCACCAATTACAATGTCGAGGCGCTGGTCCAGCCCTCGGATCAAACGATCACCGTCGAAGCCCGCGTCGTTTTCGTCGCTGCGGAAGTTTCTCGCAACGTCCTCGTCGAGTTGCATCCAGACCTTCGCGTTCAGTCGGTAAAGGCCGCCGACGGCCAGCCTCTGAATTTCGAGCGCGACGATCATTCTCCACTTCTGCTCAATATCGGGCTTCCGCAAGCGCTTCCTCCGGGAAAAACCGTCACGCTCACTTTCCAGTACAGCGGTCCGGTTTCAAACGAAGACGATAGCCCCGCCAAAGGCATTCGCCTTGCTTCCGTCGACAAGAGTTCTGCCTATCTTCTCCAGCCCGCCCGCTGGTTTCCCCTCACGGACTATCCCGCCAACCGCTACACGGGCACGTTCAAGATTGTCGTTCCCGATACGTTCGCCGTTGTCGGCACGGGTCGGCCAGACGCTCCTGTCTCGATGCCTGCCATCGGTCGCGGCCAGTCGGCGCAGGCGGCTTACGTTTTTCATTGCGACAAGCCCGGCCCCGTAGGCACATTCGTCGCCGGTGCTTTGCAGCTTTCTCCTCAGCAGTCCGAAGGCCTGTCGATTCCGGTCTATACGCCCCCTGCTTGGGCCTCCACTGCTCCCGCCTATGCCAGTTCTTTGACGAAAATCATCGGGTTCTACCAGGAGACCTTCGGCCCTCTGACCGACCCTCCCAATCGTCCTCAGATCACAATCGCTCAGATGCCCGACGGTTCCGTGCCAGGCTTCTCTGCCCCCGGACTCATCCTCATCGGCGCGCAGCAGTGGACGACGAAGCCCAACGAGCAGCTTCTTTCCGAGCTTGCCGCCGGCCAGTGGTGGAACGATCGCGTCATGCCCGCCTCTCTTGCTGATGAATGGCTCTCCGACGGCCTCGCCAGCTACGCCTCCGCCATGTACGCCGAAGAAAGTGAAGGCGTCGCCGGCCTGCATCGCGACCTTGAGAATTTCGCCATTGGTTCGCTCATGTACGACGACACGATCCCCATCGCGCAATCCGAGCACGTTGACCAGTTCACCGAGCGCTATCGTTCCATCGTCGTCGACAAAGGCGCCATGGTCTTCCACATGCTCCGCAGTGAAATCGGCGACGATGCATTCGATTCCCTGCTTCAGGATTTTTACAAGCAGCACATCGGAAAGAATGCCACCATCCTCGAATTCGAGAGGCTCGCCGCTTCCCGCGTGCCGCCTCCCGTCAAGGGCGACCCACCTCTCAATCTCAACGCATTCTTTTCCCAGTGGCTGAATTCCACCGGCGTCCCGGAATTCAAGATGGACTACATCGTCTATCGCATTCCCAAGGGATTCAAAGTCGTCGGCAGGATCAAGCAGAATCTCGACCTGCTCCGCATGCCCGTCGAAGTTCGCGTCGAAACGGAAGGCAATCCCGAAACCAAGAAGATCCTGATCACGGGCACTTCCACCGAATTTGAAGTTGACACTTTTGGCCGCCCGAAGCCCAACGGCGTCGCCATCGACCCCAACAACAATCTCCTGAAATCCAGCCCGCAGTTGCGCGTCCGCGCTCTCGTAGCCCGCGGCGAAGACCTCGCCCGCCGCGGCCAGTATTACGACGCCATTCAGGAATACCAGCGCGCTCTCGACATGCAGTCCAATAGTTCGCTCGCTTTGTTCCGCACCGGGGAAGCGATGTTCTACGAGAAAAATTACAATGCCGCGGCCAATTCCTTCCGCGCGGCTCTAGGCGGGGACCTCGATCCCAAATGGATCGAAGTCTGGAGCCACATCTACATCGGTCAAATTTACGATTTGAATGGCCAGCGCGCCCGCGCCGTCAACGAATACCAGTTAGCGCAGCATTTGAACGACAATACAGCCGGCGCACAGGATGTTGCCGCACAATACATCCAGAAGCCTTACACCGGAGATATGGGCGCGCCCGCTGCCTCCACTTCCGCTACTTCCAAGCCGGCCGCCACGCCATCGGGAACCGCGAATCCCGATGCGTCTTCACCCGCTTCTTCCGACCGTCCCGTACTCAAGAAGCGTCCCACCGACAGCCAGTAAGCTTTTCTCCTACAGATGCGCCATCCCGTCTCTGTCGAATCCCACCACCACTCGCCCGCCGCATAGAACCACGGGGCGCCGGATCAAATTCGGCTCCTTCGCCATCATGCGGATTGCCTCGCGCCGCGAAGGCGGGTTCTCTCCCATCTTCTTCCGCCGGTAGATTTCGTTCCGAGGATTTAGGAATTCCGTATGATCCCGCCGCCCGATCAGCTTTTCCAGCTCGGCGGCGCTCAATCGGTCCTTCGCGAGATCGCGGAAATGCAATCCAAATCCGCGATTTTCCATATACGCTCGTGCTTTCCGGCACGTCGTACAGTTCGTCTTATGAATAAACGTCGCAGTCTTCGCTCGTTTCCGGCGCGTCTTCGCTGTCTCGCTTTTCCTTCTCGATTTTCTTTGCGCCGTTTTCCGCTTTGTTGGCATCGTATTTTCCCCTCAGTATCTCGGCACGCTTGAATCCACTTCGATCGACCAGCGGTCGATTCCCCCCGTCATCGATTGCGCTCCCGCCACTCCCTGTGCTCTCAGCCATGCCGCAGCGTCCAGGCTCCGCATTCCATGATGACAGTATAGAACGATCCCGTTCGCGTCCTCGAATTCTCCCAGGTGTGCGGCAATCTCGCCCATCGGGATCAGCACCGATCCTGCAATCGCCGCCGTCTCTCGTTCCCACGGCTCGCGGACGTCGACAAACATGAACGATTCGCCATGCTCCATCCGCTCTCTCACCTGTGCCGGCGTAATTTCAATATCCTCAAGAGGATCGCTCACGGTTGCATCAATCTCCTAGTAGCCGAAATCCGCTGTTGCTGAAAGTGCCTGCTTTTTCACCGCCAGCTCTGCCCGCCTTTCCCTCCCCAGCAGTTGCGCGTACTCCTGCCGGTTCGCAGGCCGCAACACCCATTCTTCCAGCCACCTCTCAAAATCGTCGCTGTTCCGCGAACGCTCGTGATACTCCGAAAATGCCGCATGATCCCGACCGTAATACCCGAGCACAGGCGAAGGATGCGCTCCCAACGGCTCATGGACCACGGCTGCCACCACAATTCCCGGCACCACGGTTCGGTTTGGGTCTGAAGCGATCACTTCGGGCTCGACGATCTCCTCCGCCACCACGATCGCCTTCCGCGCCGCCCGTGCCGCGTCTGCCGCCACTCCCAGGTTTCCCCACAGGTGCGCGTTCCCCTCTGCGTCGGCCCTCTGCGCGTGAATAATCGCCACGTCTGGCCGCAGCGCCCTCACGGCCACAAGCGTTTCCTCGCCGACCGGCGAGGGAAACTCGCGCAAATTTCCGTTCTTTTTCAGCAGGTCGCTTCCGAGCGTTGAATAGGTCGGCATGAACGGCGCTCCCAGCGCCGCCGCGTGCAGCGCCAGCGCCAGCGTGAAATTCGAATAATCCACAACTTCGATTCTTCGCGGATGGCTCTGCTCCACAGCTCGCCGGTAACAGTATCCCACTCCCGCCGACACGTTACCCACCCACGCCGCCATCACCCGCCCAACGCAACCTGCCCCAATCAACTGGTCAAACAAGATATCCGACACCGGCCCGACCAGTGTCAGATCCCGCCGCCCCTGCCGGATTAATTCGTGCCCTGCGGCAAACGGAATCATCTGTTCGAGCTGCGCGCCAAGCGCCACCATCGACCCCGATGGCACATGCTCAGCGATCGCTTCTTGCATCGTCGTCAGTTTCGAGTCGCTCGCCATCTCCGCCTTGCCTTATCTCCCCTGCCACGCGGGACTGCGCTTCTCCAGAAACGCTCGCACGCCTTCTTCCGCGTCGTGCGTGTGCAGTAGCTCCCGGATGTACAGCTCTTCGGACGCGTGCAGCGCTTCCTCAAATTCCGATCCGCGAAATCGCCCCATCGCTTTTCGCGCGATCCGGAGCGCGCTCGCGCTCTTCGATCCAATTTCTCCGATCAGCTCGCGTGCCGCTTCCTTCGCCTCTCCGTCTCCCACAACCCGAGTGACCAGCCCCATCTCACGCGCTTCTCTCGCTGAAATTGTTCGCCCCGTCAGTATCAAATCTGCCGTCGCTCTCGGCCCAATCAATCGCGGGAATGTCACAACCGCCAGCGGCGGGAAGCACCCGAGCTTGATTTCAGGTTGTCCGAACGTCGCCGATTCCTCCGCAATCACAAAATCGCAGAACGACGCCAGCTCGCATCCCCCTCCCAGGCAAATCCCGCGCACCGCCGCCACTGTAATCCACTCGCCCAAAGCAAGTTTCCGGATGATTCCGTGAAACGCTTGAAGCATCCTCCCCGCGCGTTCCGGCGCGTGATCCCGCACGTCCGCTCCTGCGGAAAATGCCTTCTCGCCCGCACCGCTCAGCAGGACGAAATCCGTCTCTTTAGAAAGTCCGTCGAGAGCAGCCGAAATCTCCTCCATCATCGGAATATCCAGAATGTTCAGAGGGGGCTTGCTGAGAAGAATCCATGCACTGCGTTCCGCGCTCTCAAGTTGTATCGATTGAAATCCCATCTCAGCGGGTCCAAAAGCGGGTGGGATCGAGCGCCCGGATCGCCGCCAACTCTTCTGGCGAAGGCGGCAGCGTTTCGATCAATTCCCCCGCCACGCGCAGCGGCCAGCCCGTATTCGCCAGCGCCTCTTCCACGCTGATTCCTGGATGCACCGAATACAAGTACGCTTCACAATCGTTGCTGAAACGCAGCACTCCCAGCGTCGTGATAATTGCCGAAGGGCCGGTTGCCGGAGGCAGTCCCACATGCCGCCGCCAGCCTGTTCCCCTCCCGTATCCCGGTGAAGTCAGGTGCCCGATCCGCTCTACCAAGCGATCGCGGCGGTGCGCCAGCATCACCACCGTTCTCCGCGCCAGGCAAGCGATATCGCATCCTCCTCCCGAACCCGGCAGCCTCTGCATTTCCCGGTCCCTGTGTCCCCATGTCGTGTTCAAATTTCCGAAGCGGTCCACTTCCGCCGCTCCGAGAAATCCCACGTGCACGCGCCCCTGCTGCAGCAATCCCATCGTGTCCAGCATTTCGCCGCACTGCGTCGCGCCCGTCAGATTCGCCGGATCCCCCATTGTGTAAAGCATCTCGGACGGCGGAGTCTCGCGGATGACGCCGTTCTCAAACAGTGCCACCGAGTTCGGCGCGTGCACTCGGCGCGCCACACTCCACGCCAGAAGCGGCAGCCGCATGCCCACAAACACCCATTCCCCGTCGCGAATTTCGCGTGCCGCGGCGGCCACCATCAGCTCGGCAAGCGAATAGCCCCGTTCGGCAGATTCCTGGTTGTCGCGCGCGGACGCGCTTGCCTGCGGAGATTTTCGTGGCGGAATTGTGCTCATTCTCGCGAGAGTACGGCTTTGACGGGTCGCAGCAGCGGTTCAGCGGCCCATAAAATTGGGTTTTCGCTTTTCGAAGAATGCTGCCAGCCCTTCGGCGCAATCCTCCGAAAGGAAGCAGTGAATCTGCAGGCGGATCTCTTCATCGAGCGCCGCTTCCAGTTCTTTTCTCCGCTCGCCGATCATCGTGTGCTTGATGTCCCGGTATGCCAGCGGAGGCCCCGAAGCCAATTGGTTGGCGCGCTTGCGCCATTCATCCTCGAAAATCGCATCCCCCGAAACGCAGCAGACGATTCCGATTCGCCGCGCTTCGGCCGCCGACAGCGTGTCCGCGGTGTAAAAGAGCTCCGAGGCACGCGCCAGCCCCACCAATCGCGGCAGAAAATACGTGGCTCCGAAATCCGGATACAGTCCCACCTGTGTAAACGATTGCGCAAACGTCGCGCTCTCGGAAGCGACTCGCAAATCGCAAGCCAGGGCCAGGCTCATCCCCGCGCCTGCAGCCACTCCATTCACCGCCGCCAGCACCAGTTTCGGCGTCGCCGCAATCGCCAGGCAGATTTCCTTTCCCGCATGCAACAGCCCTTCGAGTTCACGTCCGGCATTGCGCTTTCTCGCATCGCGAATCTGCGCCAGATCCCCGCCGGCGCAAAACGCCCTTCCCGCGCCGGTAATTACGATGGCTCGCACGCTCTTGTCTTCCGCTGCGCGCAAAAACGCGTGCACCAGCGCGCGGCTCATCTCCAGGTTCAGCGCGTTCATCTTTTCCGGACGGTTCAGCCGGAGAATTGCCACGCCGTTCGCGCGCTCTTCCTGGATGAGCGTCGAAGTCGCCGGATGCTGGACTGTTACCGCCATGGTGGCCTCCTTACTCTTTCAGGCTCTTCAACAGCGCGGCCAGCTTCTTGAAATACCGCAATTTCAGGCCGCGCTCCGTGCCGGCGTTCTGCCCGCTCGTGGACGGGAGGACAAAAACGTGGGCGCCATAGAGCTTCTCTTTTTGCAGGCCGAGCTTGCATGTCCGCCCTGCAAACTTCTCATACACCATTTTTCCGTTGAATGCCACTACTCGCGGCCGCAGGTCCTCCAGCTTTTGCGCCAGCAGCACTCTTCCTTCGGCGAACTCCTGGCGTTCAATCTCTTCGATCCCCCGCGTAGGCCGCTTCACCAGGTCTGTCAATCCAATTCCGAATTCCAGCGCTCTCCGGTCGTCTTCGTATCCCAGCGGCTCCGGAATCACCCCCGACGCGTGCATCATCGGCCAGAATTGATTCCCCCGGCCCGCATAGTAGTGCCCCACTCGCGCCGAGCGCTCTCCTGGATTTGCCCCCACCAGGATCAGCTTCATTCCCTTACGAAGATAGTCGGGCAGCGTTCGCATCCCCATGTCCCTTCAGATTCGAGCCCAGTTCTACCGCTCCTTGATTCCTAAGCCTCTCGAGGCTGTTGCCGCGCGCGAAAGCACACTTCGTGTACCTTGGGGTTATTCCTGGAGCGAAGGCACACCCCTCGCGTCCCTGGATTGTTCTCGCCGTAAGTCCCCTCTTTGTGCACCCTGCTGGACCAACAGGGCTCCCCCGCAAAATTATCCGGCCCGCTCCTCAATCCGGCAAGGTAGATTTGGTCACGGGTTGCTGTGGTTGAAAACTCGGGCCTTCGTCCGTGCTTCTCAACTGTTCGATAACCTCTTTTCGACCAATGAATTAGCGGAACCACGAGAACTCTTTCCCTCGACCCTCGCCTTCCAAGCGCTGCGACCCTATCTGTGATACGCTAGTAGAGCATCACTTCCCCCTATGAGTACTCGGAATGTCCAACCCGTGAAGCCTCACCCTCTTCCCTCGCAGGTGGTGAAAGAGGACGAGCCTGCCTTAGTGGCTGCCGCCAAGTCCGGCGACCTGAACGCGTTCGATACTCTCGTGAATCGCTACGAGCGGAAGATCTTTCGCTTGGCGCAAAATATCACGCAGAACAAAGAAGACGCCGAGGACGCCATGCAGGAGGCGTTTCTTAAGGCCTTCGAGCACCTGGGCGAGTTTGAGGGCAATTCCCGCTTCTACACCTGGCTGGTCCGCATTGCTGTCAATCAGGCGCTCATGAAACTCCGCAAGCGCCGTCCCAACCAGGTCTCCTTGGATGAGGAAATCGATACCGGCGAGGAAATGCTGCCGCGAGAGATCGAAGACTGGGGCCCTTCACCGGAAGAGAAGTTCAAGCAGACCGAGCTCGGGGAAATCCTGAATGAGGCAATCCAGGATTTAGACCCATCTTTCCGAATCGTTTTCCAGCTCCGCGACATCGAAGAATTGTCAACAGAAGAGACCGCGGAAATGCTGGGGCTTTCGATTCCGGCCGTGAAGTCGCGGCTACTGCGGGCGCGGTTGAAGCTGCGCCAAAGACTGAACCGATTTTTTCGGCGGAGCGATCAACCGTGAACTGCAAGACCATGGTCATTGAGCTGGAGAATTACCTCGACGAGGAGTTGGACCCGTCCCTTCGCGCCGAAATCGAACAGCATCTTGGCAAGTGCAAGAAGTGCCGCCTCATCGTCGATACCACGCGAAAGACAGTCCAGATCTACTGCAACTCCGAACCCGCTCCGCTTCCCGAAGAGATTCACCGCCGCCTTCACGACGCGCTGATGAAGAAGCTTCGCAGCAAGAACTGCCAGTGCTGATGTGCGCCGTCAGGCTCCTCGTCCCTCTGCGGCACGGCTTTCCTCTTCCCAGAGCTTGATTTCCCGCCCGATTCCCTTCTCGCGAGCCATCTCAAACAGCTTCCCCGCTACGGCAATATCCTCGGTCGCGATCCCGTTCGATTTGAATAGCGTGATTTGCGATTGGTCTGTCCTTCCGCGAATTTTTCCGGCAACGATCTCGCCGAGTTCACGCACCGTTTTCCATCTCTCCGCATCCGTGCCGAACGCCTGAATCAAATCTCCCGCTTCTTCCTTCGATTGTTCGATGGAATCTGCCGCGATCACAACTGCGCGCAATACGGCATCGCTGTCCAGCTCTCGTTTCTGCGGGAAATTCGCGCCAATCGCGTTGATGTGCGTTCCCGGCGCTAGCCATCTTCCTTCCACCACCGGCACGCTCGCGTTCGTCGCTGTCACGATGATGTCTGCTCCGTGCACCGCTTCTTCCGCCGTCGCCACCGGCTCCACGGTCACTCTGAGCTTGTCTGTCATCTGCCGCGAAAATTCCGCTCGCCGCTCCGAATCTCTGCCGAATGCGCGAATTCTCTCGATTTTCCTTACGAGCGCGATTGCTTCCAGTTGCGTGCGCGCCTGCAAACCTGTTCCTGCAATTCCGATAGTTTTCGCATCTTCGCGCGCCATCCATTTCGTCGCGATCCCGCTCGCCGCCCCCGTGCGCACTTGTCCCAGATAATCCGCTTCAATCATCGCCAGCAGATCTCCCGATTCCGCACTGAATAGTGGCACCAAAAATCGCAGCCCGCTCTTCGAACTTGTGTAAATCTTCATTCCCATGTACCCGGATTCGCCATCCGCCGCGGCCATATAGTGCAGATAGGTTTTCTTCGGCACTTGCAGCCTGTGCCTCGGGTGCAGGTGGGCAGCGCCCGCCGCAAGCCGCCGGAAGGAAGTCTCCACAGCTTCGAGAGCCAGGGGCATCGTCAGCAGATTTCTCACATCATTTTCACTCAGCAACAATGCCATTGTGTTCCTCCCTCATGAACATGAGAGCGTTGTCCCTGCGCATCGATAAGCTTTTTATTTTTTTCTCAAAATTGAATCCGATATCTCAACACGCGCGTCGCGGAATCGTCGAGCAACAGAAGCTCTTTCCCTGGACTCACGGCAATCTCAGGGGCAGGGCGCCTGGCCTGCCCCAGTTGCGGCGCCAGATCTTCGCTTCCCTTCCACGACCCATCGAGCCCGAAAATCTGAACCGTGCGCCCGTCCGCATCCATCGCAAATACAGCATTGGAAGACACTGCAAACTGGGCGCTCAATTTTCCACCGCCCGCAGGAGGACCTATGATGCTCTCTGCGCCGCCCTCGCTCGTCAATTTTCGTATCGTTCCGCTAGCTTCATCTGCGACATAGAGATTCTGATCACCACCCGCCTCGATCGGCCCGATTTGCGCGGCTTTTCCTGTTGAAATGCCAGGTACCTGCCAAAAACGTGCCAGTCTCAATCTGGAGTTGAATTGCGTCACTCGTCCCGTGCTCCCATCGAGCACGAAGACCGTCCCATTATCATCGACCGCCACGCTCAAAAGATTCTCTTCGTTCCTTTTTGCTCGCACGCGCAATTCGCGATACTTGTCTCCGTCCGGCAGAAAAACGAAGACGCTCGTTCGCACCGGGTCGCTGACATAAATTGCACCACCGCTGTCCACCGTCACAAACTGCGGATGATTCAAACCCAGTTGTTGAAATGACAGCAGCGGTGTTCCCGTTGGATCAAATTTGTCGATGTAGAAACTTCCCGCGTCGGCTATGAATACGTTGCCGACGATATCGGTTGCAATTCCCGCAGGTTTGTCCAATTCCCCCGGGTCGCTTCCCTTCGCGCCCCAGGATCCGATGTACGCGAGCGGCGAAGGAGGAGGTTCCTGCGCCCGCGCCGTCACCTGATTTCCTGAGCATCCGGACAGAATTTCGCTCGCAACCAGGAGAGTCAGCAGAAAACAGATTGAAAAGTAGCTGCCGAAGTTTGCTATCCGAAAACAGAGATGTCCTTGTTTTAAAAAAGTTCCAGGCCGATTGTCCTGCCGTGTCATCGCGTTCGTTTGCCGGGATGCTCCGGCTCGCCCGGTTTGCGTTCGCGGCGGATGATCGTCTGGTGCATGTGATAGGTTCGCTGTTGATCGCCGTCGCTCACGTCTCGGAACCAGAATGTCGAATCACCGCCAAGTTGCTTTGCCGCGTCCACGTGCAGCGGAAGCATTCCGCACAGATCGCTTTCGACATACGCCGTCTCGTATCGTTGGCTCTTCATCCCCCACGTGTATCCGCGAAGCATTGTGAAGTCGCATGGCCCGCCCTCCGGCCCCTGTGACGCCAATACCAAATACTGCGGATGCATGGTTCCGTCGCGATCCCGCACATGATTGAGCACGGCCCAACTTACGATGTGCACTCCCGCCGAACTCGCATAGTCCGGCAGCGGCTCCGGCACGTCGAGATCGATGAATCTCCCGAGCACCCAGCCGGCTACGACGTCATCATCGCTGGTGTGAGCTTGTACCAGCCACCAGTCTTCTTTCTTCGCCTCCGGTGGCTCGTTCGAATCTTCCTCGTCGTTCGGGTTTGTGGTCACAGGCACGTCGAGAGGCTTCCGAAGATACAGATCGACGGGGACGTTCCGATTCAGTTGCCGCAGCCTGGCGGCGTCGCGTCCCGGCAAAATGTGAAGATTCGTCAGCACGCGCGTGTGTCCCTGCGCCTGCACCGGCATCTTGGCCACACCCTCTTCCAGATCCTTCGCCTTCAGCCACAAATCCGCCGTCAGCACTTCCCGCTCGCTCACCCAGCCGATTGCCCCTCCCGTCGTGCGCACTTCCAGATCGTCATCGGTCCTCTTCAATACGTCCAGCGGTGCCCCATAGTTGACGATGGCGACGGGCTCGCGAACCTGCGCCGTTGTACTCCAGATCGTTACTTGACGATTGCCTGCATAGGCGAACTCCAGCGGGCCCTTCGTGCGGGAATGAAGCAGGTAATAACCGCCGCCGAAGACAACAACGAGTGCGAATCCGATCAGGATCTTGCGGGCCGCGGCCCCGGCGTGGGATGGGGGCTCGGGAGCGGCAGGCCCAGGGGAATTCTCACCAGGTTCGAATGCGTCGGGCTGGGTCATGAAAGCGCGAAATCGAACAACACAGAATCTTACACCATCTCACGCCGCCGCCCGCTGCGTTCGCCACGGTTTTTAGGGGGAATTTCCATGGCAGCGCGCCGTTGCGGAGCGAACACAATGGTTTGCTACAATCTTCACATCATCACCAAATCCTGTTGCATTGCAGAATCGGGGAGGTTTGCGGAATGGAGCTTCTGGACAGACTCAGGCCGTTGGCGCTGCTTTTGTTGCGGCTGGCGGTAGGAATCATTTTTGTGACGCATGGTTATCCGAAACTCTTCACGAATACGTCCGGCATGATGCAAGCCTTCGTGCACATGAGATTTCCCTCTTACTTCGTCTACATCGCGGGCGTGCTGGAATTTTTCGGCGGGTTGATGCTGATCGCCGGACTCTTCACGCGCATCGCAGCAATTCTTCTCGCGGGAGAAATGGCGGTGGCGATCTGGCGCGTCCACCTGCCGCAAGGACCGATCACGGCCGTGCACAACTACGAGTTTCCGCTCGCGCTGGCGGTCGCGTCATTTGCGATGGCCTGCTTCGGCGCGGGAGCCGTTTCCATCGACGCTCTGATCTTCCGCAGCGGCGGCGGGAAGCCTCCGCGAAAACCAAAATCGCGCGAGCGCGACTGAATTCCTCGAAAAATTCCGGCACGCTCCGGATCTCGCAATTCGTTCAGACGGCCTGCGCAGAAGGCGGCGCGGGCTGCGAAGACGCGGGGCTCGGCACCGCGCCGGGCAGGGGCGCGCGCGGCATCACGAGCCACGCGACGATGTAGCCGAGCACTGCGGGGACCAGCGGCACCGGGAAAATTACAAGCAGAACCCAGATCAGGCGGATGAGCGTCGAATCCACATCGAGATATTCGGCAACGCCGCCGCAGACTCCCGCCAGCTTGTAGTCGGTGGACGAGCGCATGAGCCGCTTCGCGGCAGGAGTTCCCACCGGCGCACGCAACTGCTTTGCCCCGCAGAAATAGCAGAAATTCGAATACTCGGCGATGTCACGATGGCAGTTCGGACATGTCATGATTTTTCCTCCCGGGCGAACGAATGCCCCGCCTTGCTAACAGTGGATACGCCTTCGCCCCCAAAAAGGTTTCGATGAAAAGAAATAATTTGAGGAGGGGTTTCTCCACTCCGCGGACGCGCATGCCGTTCCGCGGTATGGCACAAAGAGTGGCGCGTCCTCTCCGGTCGAAATGAAAATTTCGTATCCGGCGCCAAATGGAAGAGAGGTTCGTCGCATTTCATCTAAAACTCCAGAATTTCGCGGACGGCGCGGGAAATATCCTCCGTCTGCGGCAGGATGGCGTCCTCCAGCTTCGGCTGATAGGCGCAAAACGTATCGGTGGCCGCCACGCGGCGCACAGGCGCATCCAGATCGCTGAAAAGCTCGTCGGCAATGCGCGCGGCGATTTCGGCGCCATATCCCCAGGAGCGTGTGTCTTCATAGGCGACGATGACGCGATTCGTCTTCTGCACGCTCGCGGCAATCGCTTCCCAATCGTAAGGACTGAGCGTTCTTAAATCGATAATTTCGACCGAAAATCCCTCGCGGTGAAGCTCCGCCGCGGCCACTTCCGCGCGATGCACGACGGCGCCGTAGGTGATGATGCTCACGTCCTTTCCTTCGCGGACGACGCGCGCTTTTCCAAAAGGAATCGTGAAATCCGGGCCGGGATAGACAGCGCGGTTGTAGGGCTGCCGGTAGAGGTGCTTGTGTTCGAGGAACATCACAGGATCATCGGCGCGAATCGCCGTGCGGAGCAGGCCGCAGACATCGAGCGCCGTCGAAGGCATCACAACGCGAAGCCCGGGAAGATGCGTGAACACCACTTCGCCGCATTGGCTGTGATAAATCGCGCCGCCGGTGAGATAGCCGCCGATGGCGACGCGCACAACGACAGGCGATTTGAAACGCCCTGCCGAGCGCCAGCGCATTACTGGCAGTTCATCGCGAAGCTGCATCATGGCCGGCCAGATGTAATCGAAAAACTGAATCTCGGGGACGGGCTTGAGGCCGCGCGTAGCCATGCCAATCGCGCGGCCGATAATCGCAGCTTCCGCGAGAGGCGTATTGAAAACGCGCGCCGCACCAAAGCGCTTCTGCAAACCCGACGTTGCCTTAAAAACGCCGCCCTTACCCTTGACGGTCTCCAGATATTCCTCGCGGCTGCAATCGGCAACGTCCTCGCCGAAAACAAGGATTCTCTCATCGTGCGCCATTTCGTCGAGAAGGGTCGCGGAAACCATTTCGACCATCGTCTTCGGCCCGCCTTCGGACTTAGGCGTGGTGATGAACTGCGAGCTTGTGGGGTCGACATCCGGTGAATAGACGAACTCGTAGATGGATTCTTTTTCGGGAAGGGGCGCGGCCAGAGCGCGGTCGGTGGCATCGGCGATTTCGCGATCCACTTCCGCTTCCATCTCCTCGATCTCGGTTTCGTTGATGAGCCCTTCGCGCACCAGAAAGAGCCCGAATTTCGGAATCGGGTCGCGCTTAGCTTGCTCCTCGCGCTCGGCTTCGATTCGGTAGAGCTTTTCATCATCGGAGAGCGAATGCGAATAGGGCCGCGTGACGTGTGCGTGCACGAGCGCAGGGCCCAGACGCTGGCGGCAGTGCGCGGCGGCGCGCGTGAGAGCGGCGTAGCTTTCAAGCGGCTCGGTGCCGTCGCATTCTTCGACGTGAAGATTCGGAAAATTCGCCATCAAATGCGAAATGCTCTTCCCCGCAGTTTGCACTTCGATGGGAACGGAGATGGCGTAGCCATTGTCTTCGACCAGGAAGAGAACCGGAAGGCGCTTGTTCGAAGCCGCATTCATAGCTTCGAAAAATTCGCCTTCGCTGGTGGCGCCGTCGCCACCGGAGCAGTAGACGATCTCGTCGTGATGATGGTGGACAAATTCGCCGAGCGGCGCGCGGCGCGCCTGTTCGAATGCTTTTGGATGCGCTTCGTAGTAGAGGCTGGCTTCGGCGGCGCCGACTGCTTGGACCCACTGCGTGCCCGTGGGAGAGGAGCGCGAGACGATATTCCACTTCGGATGGCTCCAGTGCGAAGGCATCTGGCGACCGCCGGAGGCGGGATCGTCCTTTGCACCGACGCCTTGCAGCAACATCTCGTAGGGTGTGACGCCGAGGCCAAGGCAGAGGGCGCGGTCGCGATAGTAGGCGTAGATCCAGTCGTAGCCTGGCTTCAGAACGAGCGCGGCAGCGGCGAGAACGCCTTCGTGCCCCGCTCCGCTGATCTGGAAAAAGATCTTATTCTGGCGCTTGAGCTGAATTTCACGGTCGTCGATGCGCCGCGAGACATACATCGTGCGGTAGATGCGGACCAGGGCTTCCCGGCTGAGGCCCTGATATTTGGACGAGTCGAATTTGTCGGCGTCGAGCTTTACCGCTTTCACCTTGGTCGATGAGGACATGGCCTGCCTTTCGCGCAAAGTCGCAGGGAGTCCGGCTGGGCGTGCGCCATTATAGCGACAAAATTGCGTACTAATAAAGCCGACCATGCCGAAGCACGAGTCGGGGTTCCCGCCGTTCCGGAGCCGAGATTCCTCATCCTCACCACGACGGGCGATTTCCCCGCGCCCCGAACACCCGGGCGGGGAAATCGCGCTGCTCGTCTTCGGAATGACAATGCAAAAGAATTGTTCCAACAAATTGGGAGGCTCGACAATGGCCGTCTCATCGGTCGCTGGCTAGTCCAAAGAGTCAAATTGGCCTGCCGTGGCAGCAAATGCCTGGTCCGCAGGGCGGACAATTTCCGCTTTTGCCGCCTTGAACGGTTCCTCCGTCGGGATTCGTTCGATCCAGCGGTGATGCGAGAGCTTCTCGTGGTCGGAAAAGTCCAGGCGAACGAGAAGCTTGACCTGGCCGTTGGAAGCGGTTTCCTCTTTTTTCGCGGCGGACTTTTTCTTGCCCTTTTCAGCCGGCTCGGCGGCCGACTCGGAATTTTCTTCACGTACGAATTTGAGGAGCATTTTATTGCCGAGGCGAAAGCCCTGCTTCCAGCCTTCGATTTTGTGGCGCGCTTTCTGCGCGGCGTCTTCATCGGCGCCGAAATTAAAGATCAAAAATGTTTGCGGCATGGGGTTTCTATAGTCTCCGAAGAGTGATGTGTCAAGGGAAGGCCGTGAAAGCGGCCTGAAAAGGCGAAAGGCCCAACCCCGGGTTTTGTTGCGAACCGGACGAATCGCGATCCTTTGTTTTCATGGACTTGCGTCGATTCCGGTTTTTCACATTGTTGCGAACCGGATTCGGGAAATGAAGAGTGAAAGGCCGTCAAGAGGGAGCGGGAGCGAGGCGTTTTAGACCCGATGCAAGGCTGCAAGAGCGGGGAGAAAGAGCCAAAGGCTCCGGTTCGTTCGAAAGGGGGCGAAAGTTTGGAAGTGCTGCGCATCATAAGCTACTCAACCGACGCTAGCACTTTCCGTGGGCGAAAACAAATCACCGTAGCTGTGGACTTTGAGAAAAAGGCCGGAAAATAAGGCGATTGGGGCAGCTCAAGTACCCCGAAACGCGTGCTTTGAGATTGCCACTGGGATCTGCACAATTCTGGTGCAATCGAGGATGGATTCGCTACTTGAAAGAGGCAACCACAAAGAAAAGGCAGTAGGAGGCGAAGGCATACAGGAAAGAGTGAGCCGCGGGAGGGCCAGGAATAACCGCGCGGAATTCGTTGTTTCCAATCAAGGACGGCGGTAGGATGGCGGCCAAGAAATGCCGAGGAGGAGCCGGTCGAGCGTAAGACCGGCGATGGTCAACTCCTGGCAAGACGCGCGATCCCCCAGCCCGACCTTGAAGCAAAATGGCATTGCTGGGCTTCTCGTGAAAGGCCAACGATAAGGTGTCCGCCGTTCCGGCGCCGAGATTCCTCGTCGTCGCAAAGGCGCCCGATTTTTGCGCAGTTTCTGGGCGTGGGCGCAAAAATCTGGCTGCTCCTCCTCGGAATGACAATCCCAGGAGCTGCAGAACAAGTGAGATTTCAACAGAGCCAAGAAAAAGACAAATTCCTGCGAGTGAGGTAGGCAACGATGCCGACTGCGGAGACGATTGCGGCCCTGAAAAGCAAGTTGCGCGGAGAGGTGATCGAGCCGGACGACGCGCAGTATGAAGAAGCGCGGAAGGTCTATAACGCCATGATCGACCGGCGGCCGCTGCTGATCGCGCGGTGCAGGGATGTCGCGGACGTGATGGCGGCGGTGAAATTCGGCCGGGAAGAAAAACTGCCCCTGGCGATACGCGGCGGTGGACATAACGCGGCGGGGCTCGGCGTCTGCGACGGCGGGCTGGTGATCGACCTCTCACCGATGAATTACGTGCACGTCGACCCGAAGAAAAAAGCGGTGCGTGTGGGAGGAGGAGCGCTGTGGCGCGACGTGGACCACGCGACGCACGCATTCGGGATGGCAGTGCCCTCGGGAATCATTGCGAGCACGGGCGTGGCGGGGCTGACGCTCGGAGGCGGGCTGGGATACCTGACGCGGCGTTTCGGACTGACGATCGACAACCTGCTGGCTGTGGATATGGTGCTGGCGGACGGGCGGTTTGTGACGGCGAGCGCGAAGGAAAATCCGGACCTGTTTTGGGCGGTGCGCGGGGGCGGCGGAAATTTCGGGGTGGTGACGTCGTTTCTCTTCAAAGGGCAGCCAGTGCACACGAATTACGGCGGGCCGATGATGTGGCCGCTCGAAGAGGCGGAGGACGTCCTGCGCTGGTACCGGGATTTTATCCGGAAGGCACCGGAAGATTTGAACGGCTTTTTCGCGTTTAACATCGTGCCGCCAGTTCCGCCCTTCCCCGAACATCTGCACCTTAAGAAGATGTGCGCGATTGTGTGGTGCTACACGGGAGGAGTGAAAAAGGGAGAGAAGGTTTTCAAGCCGATCCGGAAGTTCAAGAAGCCGGCGCTCGACCTGGCGGGGCCGATTCCGCATCCGGTGCTGCAGAGCCTGTTCGACGGCCTGTTTGTGAGCGGGCTGCAGTGGTATTGGAAAGCGGATTTCGTGAGCACGCTGCCGGACGAGGCGATTGCGAAACATCTGAAATATGCGGCGACAATGCCGACGCTGCAATCGACGATGCACCTTTATCCGATCAACGGAGCAGCCAGCCGCGTGAAGAAAAATGCGACAGCGTGGTGGCACCGGGATGCGAATTGGGCGGAAGTGATCGTGGGCGTCGATCCGGACCCGGCGAAGAAGGACGAAATTACGAAGTGGGCGCGGGAGTATTGGAACGCGCTGCATCCCTACTGCCACGGCGGCGGATACGTGAACTTCATGATGGAAGAGGGCGACGACCGCATTCAGGCGACGTACGGGAAGAATTACCAGCGCCTCGCAAAGATCAAGAAGAAGTACGACCCGACGAATCTGTTCCGCGTGAACCAGAACATCAAACCGAGCTGAGCAGGCGTGAGGGGCAAGCCGCGAATGCGGCAGGATCGCCATCCCTCTCCATTGCCGCATGCTGGAACCCCATCCTACGAGTTGTGTGAGGCAAGGCTTCGCGCAATGCCAGTTGAGATGTCGGAAAAGGAAGACGCCTAGTCTTTCGGAAGTTTGGACCAATCGGTGACGACGACGGGCTTTCCACCTCGAATGACCGTTACGCAGATGGAGTCGAGGCCCTTGTGGTTCGTGGGGCTGAAGCTGAGCAGCAGATTCGACCCGAGGCCAAGATTCTTGTGGTGCATGCTTTCGAGCGAGGAGATTAGCTTTCCGCGCGTGAGGTCGCGTCCTGCGTCGCGTAGTCCGTCCGTAAGAACCATCGCGTCAACAAAGCCCTCGAGGCTGACAAATGTTGGCTCTGTGTTGCCCATATATTTTTCGAGCGCGTCGCGGTAGAGCTTGATGGTAGGCAAGTCCGTGCGGTCGTAGGGCGGCATGACTTGCGTGATGATCATTCCTTCGGCGTCGCCGCCGGCGATGTTTAGCAATCCTTCCGTGCCGACGAACGAAACGGTCAGGAAACGCGGATGCCAGCCGGAGGCATGGGCCTTTTTAAGGATGGCGTTGACGGGAGCGTAGGGTCCGACGAGGACGACGGCTTCGGGATTGGCGGCGCGGACTTCTTTGATGCCTGCGTCGACGTCGAGCGTATTACGCTCGAAGGTGCCGAGAGCGACAGGCGCGGAATCGTGGCGGGCGAGGGCGCGCTTGACCCCTTCGAGGACCGCCGTGCCGAAACCGTCATTCTGGTAAATGACCGCAATCTTGCGAACTCCTAGCTGCTCCCAAAGGCCGTCGACCTGCGCGAGCGTTTCATCGAAATACGAGGCGCGGACATTAAAGATGGTGGGATGAACGGGATCAATGAGCGCTTGCGCTCCGGTGAAAAGGCCGACGAGGGGCGTATGGCTCTCCGCGGAGAGCGGAATGTATTTCAGGGCGGTGGGAGTGCCAACGAAGAAGGCGGTAGCAAAGACTCCAGCTTTTTCCAGACTTGCCCAGCAGGCGGAAGCTCGGTCGGCTTCGTAGCCGTCGTCTTTTGTGACGAGTTCGATGGACCGGCCGTTGACGCCGCCTTGCGCGTTGACGAGGCTGAAATACGCTTTGGCGCCCAATACCATCTGCAAACCCAGAAACGATGCGGGACCGGTGAGAGCGTTGCAGGAACCGATTGTGATGGTCTCGGGAGTTACGCCGGGTGCGTTTTTCTGCGCGGATGCCGCGGGCAGAAGGAGGCTGCATGCCACGAGGATGATTAGAGAAAACCTCGGGAGAGACAAAAGTGACCCGTGCCGCGAGAGTTCAGCTGATTTGTGCAATGCAAGCTCCTCAGAAGGTTGGACGCTGCTGGATGAGGCAGCGTATGAAACCAGCGTAATGGAGTTTTGAAGCGAATGGAGTTGCAACGCGCCGGGGCGTGCTTAAAACAGTATTGCGCCGGCGTGAACGGGCGGGCGAAAGTGGGGGCAATGGTCCTAGGCTCGAGGAGTAGCGATTTTCCATAGTTGCGCGGAGAAAGGCAGCATGATAGGGTAAGCGAACAAAAGGCGAAGAGCGGCGAGTCCGTTTGCGGGCGAGGCTCGCGCTTGTTTGGGGGCTTACGTGACATCGAACGCGCAAGGGCTAGCGGGTGCGGCCCAAGACCACGCTGGACACGTTTGAAGAGGCACTGAGCGCGCTGGCGGGGCGCTACAAGGCCGATTGGGAACGATCGCGACGGCGGCTTACAAGCGGCAAAAGGCTGCATTTGAGCATCGCTTGGCCCGGCTGGAACGCAAGGCAAGTAGGGCACTTCTTGATGCGCGGGAAGCTGAATCCGCCTACTGAGCCGTGGAATCGAATGACGAAGGGGCGGAGAGGGGAGTGAATTCCATGTCGAATCCGGATGGCGTGGCGACAAAGCTTGCGAGAAGCTCGGCTGCGGAGGATGCGCGTATGGCCCAAGTGACGGAACCCTACATTCGCGAACAACTGGAAAAGCGGCGCTCGGAGTTGGCGCAGGTCGCGGCGACGTCAGGCGCAGGAGACTGCTGCGAAACGCTGCTGCAGGAAGTGGACGCAGCGATCGAGCGGATCGACGAAGGCACATACGGAATTTGCGAAGTCTGCCACGATACGATTGAAAGAGAGAGGCTAATTGCCGACCCGCTGGTGCAATTGTGCCTGGATCACCTGAGCGCTCCGGAACAGCGTGCGCTTGAACGCGACCTGGAGCTGGCGTCGCAGGTGCAGCGCGGGTTGCTGCCGCAGGCGGATATTCATCACCGCGACTGGCACGTCCACTTTCAATACCGGCCGGCGGGGCTGGTGAGCGGGGATTACTGCGACGTGATCGTGCCTCCGAACGGCGGCGGGAAGATGATGTTTCTTCTCGGCGATGTGGCGGGAAAGGGAGTGGCGGCTTCTCTGCTGATGACGCACCTGCACGCAATGTTTCGCAGTCTTTCGGGGCTGGGACTCGAGCTGGCGAATCTGATCGAGACGGCGAATCGCGTGTTTTGCGAGAGCACGTTTGCGGGGCAGTACGCAACGCTGGTCTGCGGGCACGCGGGCGCGGACGGAGCCGTGGAAATCACGAGCGCGGGGCATTGCCCGGCGCTGCACGTCACGAAAGACGGCGTGAAGGAAGTGTGTTCGACCGGCGTGCCACTGGGAATGTTCTCAAAAAGCGCGTACGCGGTGGAGCGGGTGAATTTGGCGCCGGGTGATGCGCTGCTGCTTTACACGGATGGAATTTCCGAAGCGGCGGATCCGACGGGCAAAGAGTTCGGCGTCGACAGGATTTCGCGGCTGGCGGCGGAGCGGCGCGGATGGGCACCGAGCAAGCTGGTTGGGGCGTTTCTGGATGACGTGCACGTCTATTCTGCGGGAGCTCCGCCGGCGGATGACCAGACAGTGATGGTGATTCGCAGGGCTTGATTCGCTGCGCGGAGAATGGCCTGCTACCTGGGACTTTCTGAGAGCAGGGCCGCGGGAGGAACGGCGCGGGCGAAGGCCGCGTCGGTAAAAGCTTGCGAAGCGGTGGCCTTGCCCGGAGCTGGGGCAGGAGCGCCGGGCCATCCAGCGGCATGGCTGATTTTTTCAAACGTCTCGCGCGTGGAGCCGTCGACGATGAGACATTCGCGCCCAGCGCACTGCAAATAGACGCCTCCTCCGGGAGTTTGAAACTCAAAATAATTGGGCCGGCGGTGAAGCGCGCTGCGCGTGTGATGCAGGTCTTCGAGCACTTCGCTGTACTGGCCGAAGAAGCGGGCGGCATCGTCGGAGCTATCGAGAGCGACGCGGAAAACCAGGTGAGTTTCCGTGCCGTCCTGATTTTCGAAAATGGCGTAGCGATCGCCGGTCCACATGGGAGCAATCGCATCGCCACGCTGCGGCCCGAGAAATTGCTTCAGAACCTCGCCTAGACCGAACTCTCCCATCGCATTTTCATCGAGCAGCTTCCAGTCCGCGGGGGCGATTCCCTTCCACGCAGGGAGCGTGACTTTTTCCGGCTGGACGCCCTTCAGGTAGAGCTGCGGGTGGAGAATCTGCTGCGTCGACACCGGCGGATTTTCGAATAGAAGATGAAGGTCCTGCCAGCCCTGGTGCGCCTTCAGAAACTGCTGCATGAAGCCGATCCCCGCGAGATAGGGGAACAGAAGCTCGTCGCGAATGAAGGGGGGAGCGCTCGAGAGTTTTGGATCCTTATTCATTTCCTCGACGGCGCCCGAGCGGACCAGAAAAGTGACGTCGGGAAGGTCGCGAATGCTCATTTTTTCGTCGAGGAGCGCATAGTCCTCCATCGCCGCAAGCGCCGAACCTTCGCTAACGGAATCGCGCGCGAGCTCGGCGTCGTCGTTGGGACGAGCGGCCTTGATCCACGGATCGACCTGGAAGGACTGGTCTTCGAGGGCGTGGGTCAGCTCGTGGGCCATGACTTCCTTCTGCTCATCCGCGGGAATCCAGTCGGCGATGTAGAACTCCTGCGTTTTGGAATCGTAGAGCCCGGCGACCTGCTCGGTGAGAACGTCGAGAAGAAACGAGTCGAGGGGGAATCCCTGCGGGATCAAGCCGAAGACTTCCAGCGTCTTGACCGTGGCGTGGCGCTCGGCGTCGGTGCGGTCTTCTTTTTCCTCGCGGACCAGGTAATCGCGGATTTCGGCCTTCGAGCGCAGGCTCTTCTTCAGCGGCTCCTTGATAGGCAGGTCGAGCAGATTGCTCATTTGCTGGAGAACTTCATCGGCGGCCTTCAAGAATGCGCCATTGGCGGGCGGAGGAGACTGGGCCGCGCCGGCGGAGGGAGCATGAGCGGCGTCCGCGGGCGACGCGGGGGAAGCAGATTGGGCATAAGCAGCGGGCAGAAGGACGAGCGCCACAAACAGCGCGAGAGAACGCCTGGGCAATTTCGAATCTCCTAGTATCGCCTCTTCAGGATAGCAGGTTTTCCCGCAGAGGCTGGGAAGCGTGCGCAGGCGGCCCAGACGGAGCGGGGCAACGCCAAGGAAACCCGGCGGTGGAAGGTACAGTCGTCCTATTGCCCTCAGCGGGTTGCACGTACACGATAAGGCACTGAGGCGGACGTGTGCGTTCCTGAGCACCTATAATTTAGGTTCACGGAGCCCCCTGTGGAACCCGAGAGAATACTCGTCGTGGACGACGAGGAGGCAATTCGAGAAGTCGTATCCACGCTGCTGACGGCCCAAGGTTACGAATGCACGACGGCCTCGAATGGACGGCTGGGGCTGGATGCATTCCGCAAAGGGTCCTTCGACCTGGTGCTGAGCGACATCGTGATGCCGGAGATGGATGGCCTGAAGCTCCTGGGGGAGCTGAGGCTGGAAGACCCCGACGTTCCGGTGATCATGGTGACAGCGATGCACGACATCGCCATCGCGCTCGAAGCCATCCGCGCCGGCGCCTACGATTACATCCTCAAACCATTCGAGAAAGATCAACTGCACCTGAGCGTGCGGCGGGCGCTGGAGCACCGTTCGCTGGTGATCGAAAACCGCACCTACCAGAGCGACCTGGAACACCTGGTGGCGGAGAGGACGCAGCAGCTTTCCGTGGCACTGCAAGAGCTCGAACAATCCTACGACTACACGCTTGAAGCGCTGGGCGGGGCGCTGGACGCGAAAGACGCCGAAACCGAAGGCCATTGCCAGCGCGTGACGGCGTTTACGATCACCATGGCGAAGGCCATGAACATCGACAAAGCGATGCTGCGCCACATCGCTCGCGGAGCCTTCCTGCACGACATCGGCAAGATGGGAATTCCGGACAGCATCCTGCGCAAACCGGGCCCGCTGACGTCCGAAGAACGCGAAATCATGCGGCGGCACTGTGAAATCGGGTACTCGGTGCTGGAACGGATTCCCTTCCTGAAGGAAGCGGCGGAAATCGTGCTGTCCCACCAAGAATGCTACGACGGATCGGGCTACCCGCGAGGATTAAGAGGCGAGCAGATTCCGCTGGGCGCGCGGATATTCGCCGTGGCAGACACGCTCGACGCGATGATTTCCGACCGTCCGTACCGCAAGGCGTTGCCGATTTCCGCGGCGCGCGAAGAGATCAAGAAATTTTCCGGCAAACAGTTTGACCCGAAGGTCGTGGAAATATTCCTTTCGCACCCGGACCGCGTGTGGCTGGACCTGCACCGGAACATAGGCGAGTTCCGGCTGACTGCGCTTGAAACGGTCTGAAGACCCTGCGACAAACCTTGGCCGCCGTCATACGAGTGACAGAAGCGCGCGAATGCCCTCCGTGAATTCCTCCTCGCGCGGAATCAGACTGACCACGAAGTTCCCTTCCCCTGGAAAATCGTAGAAATGCCCCGGATGCAGATAGACGCCTGTTTCGCGCAATAGCGCGATTGCGAGATCTTCGTCGGTGCGCGTGACGGGCACGAGCAGGACGGCGTACCAGCCTCCTTCCATTTCAAGACGCGTGACACCGGGAGAATTCTTCAGGCTGCGGTCGAGCGCGGCGAGATTATGGCGCACGCGAGCTATCAATTGCCGCTGAAAATCCTCGCGCATTGCGAGAAGGTGCGGCAGGGCGTGCTGGACGGGCGCGCCGACGGAGAGATACGTATCGGCGACAATCTCCAGGCGTTCGAGAGCTTCTTTTTTCAAATCCTCCGGGCCTTGCGCCACAATCCACGCAGCTTTCATCTGCGGCAAACCGCAGATTTTTGAAATTCCGCTCAGCGTGAACGTAAGCACTTCCCGATTCACAGCGAACGAAAACGGCGCTCGCGCGTCGAACTGAAAATCCCAAAACACTTCGTCGGCGACGAGCGCCAGACGGTGCGCTGCGGCAAGGCGGTTCAACTGCGCGAGCTCAGCGCGCTTCGTGAAGTGCCCGGTGGGATTGTTGGGATGAACCACGATGACGGCTCGGGTTTGCGGGGTGATGCAGCCTTCGAGCGCGTGAAAATCGACCTGCCAGCCGTGATCGTAGACGAGCGGATAGCGAACGACGCGAACGTCTTGAATCGCCGCGAGAAAATCGAACAGCGGATAGCCGGGCGCGGGAACCAGGATTTCCGCGCCGGGATCGCAAAGAGCGCGAAACAGGAAGGAATAGGCCTCGCTGGTGCTGGCAGTGAGCAGGATGTCGTCCAGCGACAGCGAGTCGCCGCGTGCAGCGTAGTAATCGACTACCGCGCTCCGCGCGGAGGGAAGGCCGAGAGGATCAGGATTGTAAGCGAGCGCTGCTGGGTCAGAGAGCGCCGCCAGAATCGATCGCGCGTCGAGCATGAAGCCAACGTGTGTGGGATTCGACGCAGCGAGATCGATAATTTGCTTGCCGGCGCGCCGCGCGTCGTCCAGCGCGATGGCGAGCGCATTTTTCTCCCGGTCCCAATTGGTGCGTGATGCAAACAAATGGAGTGCTCCCTTTCGCCGACGACGAGACAGGCTAGCACGATTCGCTACGGGCGGCTGGCCGGGCCGCGCGGGTTCGTCATATACTTTTCCATGCAGGCAATTTCCTTCTGCGAAAGGAGAGGGCGAATTGAAGAAACTGCTATGGGGAATCCCGACGCTTTTGCTGCTATTTGCGGCAGCGCCAAGAGGGGCGACGGCTCAAACACCGCAAATCGCCAAGACCAACTTAAAGGTGGGCGAAACAGCGCCGGACTTCACACTGTTGAGCGATCAGTGGACGCCGGTGACGCTCAGCTCCTACCGCGGGAAGAACAACGTCATCCTCGCGTTTTACGTGCTGGCGTTCACCAGTGGCTGAACGAAAGAATTGCAGGCCTATCAGGCTGATATGGCCAAGTTGAAAGCCAGCGACACCGTAGTCCTCGGAATCAGCATCGACAGTCCCGCCGCCAACGCCGCGTTTGCGAAACAGATCGGCGTCACCTTCCCCCTGCTCAGCGACATGAACCGGAAAGTCCTGACCGCTTACGGAATCCTGAAGCCCTACGACGTGAAGGGCGAAGATTACGAGTGGGCGGAGCGGACGACGATCATCGTGGACAGAGAAGGAAAAATCCAACACATCGAACAGGGCGACGGCGCGGTGAATCCGAACACCGCCGTTTCGATCTGCACGGACATCCACAGGAAGCACAGCTAGGAGCAATCCAAGAGACGGCGCGCGCAACAAAATCCATTGCGGGCAATGCGCGCGCCAGCTCTACCCTGCTTGCACTCGGAGGGCGAGAAGCGCCAAAAGGAAAAGCCAGATTCCCGCAGCAAAGTTCCAGTAGATGGCGAGCGCCTCCGCCAGCGAGGATTTTCTCTCGATAGAGCGCGCCCGTGTTGCCGTCCAGTCCGCGACTAACCCGCCCAACACCAGCAGCGCGTGCACGCCGCTGAACAGCAGAAAATAGCTCGCGGCGGGATTGCCGTTCGTCACAACGCCTTCCACGAGCACGCTCCTCCATGCAAAGCCCTGCGCGGCAAGGAAGAGTGCGGCTGCGAGGGACGCAATTCCCACCCAACGCGAAAAATGCGCTTCGCCTGCCTCGCGGCGGACCTGGAGCGAGGCGCCTGCCTTTGCCACAGCTACGGCAGCGGCGATCAAAAACGCCGCGGCAATCCATGCGGCATAGGATGGCGAAAAGCTCATCGCCGCCGGAGCGGCACCGGCGCGGCGGACAAGATAGGCGCTCGAAAGGGCCATGTAGAAGACGAGCGCACTGCCAAACGCGAACGTCGCCAGCGTAACTTGCGGGTTTCCACGCGTTGGGCCGGGGATCTGCACGCGGCGCCATTCGAGAGTTCCGGCGCTCCAAGGGTCCGCCGTCGCCGCGTGGCCCGCCGCGGCGCTCTTCCAGAAGTTATAGACAAAAATCAACTGTGCGGCCCCCGTGACCAGGGCAGCGATTCCCGGCAGCGCGGCAAGCCAGCCCTCTGGTCCGGCAGTCGAAGAAAGCAGCGAAACTCCGAAAAAGTGGAGCGGCAGAAAGATCGAGTAAGCGCCCGCGAACGTGAGCCAGAAATGAATTTTTCCCAGCCGCTCGTCGAGCATTCGCCCGAACATACGCGGGAACCAGAAGTAGAAGCCGGCGAACATCGCGAAGACGGCGGCCATCGCCAGGATCAAATGGAAATGCCCGGCGATGTATTCGGGCTCGCGCATCACAATTTGCAAAGCGGGCAGCGTCAAGAAAAGACCGGAAATTCCGCCGGTGACGAACAGCGCCACGAAGCCGACGGCAAAGCGCATCGCCGTGGTGCGCTCGATGCGCCGCTCCCACAGCGTGACGAGCCACAAGAGCGTCATCACCATGGCCGGAACGCCGATCGAAAGCGCAAGGATGGCGAACGAGAACGTCGCATAGGGATTCAGGCCGCTGACGAACATGTGCCGGCCCCAGATCGCAAACCCAGCGAATCCGAGGGCGCAAATCATCAGCACGGCCAACCGAGGAGCAAAGAAAGGCTTGCGGCAAAAAATCGCGAGCACGTGAGAGACGATGCCGATGGCCGGAAGCAGGACGATGTAGACAAACGGGTCGCCAAAAAACCAAAACAGGTGCGTCCAGGTGAGCGTGGAATTTCCAAAAATATCGCGGAAGCCAGCGGCGAAAAGCGAATCCGGCGCATAGAAGAAGCTAGTGCCCGCGAGCCGGTCGATGACAAGCAGCACTCCGGCGGCAAGCTCAATGCTGCAGGTCATCAGAATAAGGATTGCGCTGATGAACCAGGACCACACAGTGAGCGGCATTTCAAGCAGCTTCATCCCGGGCGCGCGAAAATCGACAATCGTGACGCAGAAATTCAGAGCGGTCGCGATTGCACACAGGCAGAACAGGCAGACGCTCGCCACCCAAACCATCTGGCTCGCGTTTTCTCCGGGCACCAGAAAAGAGCCAACGACGCCCAAGAATGAAACGCAGGTCCCCCAAAATGCGAGCGCGTTTAGGCGCGGAGCGGCCATCTCCTCGGCGCCGATTTGCAGGGGAAGAAAGAACGATCCGAGACCCTGTTGCGCAGCCAGCGCAAGAACGAAGAAGAGCATCAGCGCGCCGTGCATGGCTACGACCGCCTCAAACTGCGATTGCGGCATCCCCGAGGCGGGAGAAAACGGCAGATGCGCGCCGGGCCAGATCACGCGCATACGAATCAAGATGGAGAGAAAGACGCCGACGGCAACAGCGACGAAGGAGAGGAAGAGATAGCGGAGGCCGATCGTCGTGTGGCTGGGAGAAAAAGGCGCGCGAGCGGGCGATGCCCCGTTTCCTGATGTGACGGGCGGCGCGAGAGAATCGGCAGAAGTCATTCGGAAGATAGTTGGTGCGGAAGGGGGGATTCGAACCCCCACGCCTTACGGCGCCACCCCCTCAAGATGGTGCGTCTGCCAGTTCCGCCACTTCCGCAGAGGAGAGGTGAATCCAGATTGTAGCAGAAGGCCCTATTTCTTGGGAGCCGGTGTCTGCGAAGGCGCGCTTGGCGGCGGCAGCGGGGCCGGAGGCTTTGCCGCCGGAGCGGCGGGAGCAGATTTTTCAGTCTGCTCGAGGATCGAACCAATTGCCGACTGCTCGGTCGGCGAGCGCTTCACGGACAGGGCAAGCGAAGTCATCATGAAAACGATGGCGCACCACGTGGTGGCGCGAGAAAGAAACGTGGCGGCGCCACGAGGACCGAAGGCCGTCTGGCTACCTGCTCCGCCGAAGGCTCCGGCAAGGTCGGCGGCCGACCCGCTCTGCAACATGATGACGATTACCAGCACAACGCAGACGGCGATGTGCAGCGTGATCAGCAGCGGCAGGTATCTCCAGCCGAGCGCGATCAGCGCCAGCGCAACTCCCAGCGATACACCCCATTTTCCCCAAGACGGCATTACATGCTCCTGCGCGGCCAGGCGGGAATTTCCCATCCGGAGGCCGCGAATCTAAAAATTCACAATCGAAGCGAACGATTGCGGGTCGAGACTCGCTCCGCCCACGAGCGCCCCATCAATTTCCGTCTGCGCCATCAATCCCCGGATGTTGTCGGGCTTGACGCTGCCACCGTAGAGGATACGGAGCGCACAAGCAGCTTCCGGCGTAAATCGAGCGGCAGCGATCAAGCGAATGTGGCGGTGCGCGTCCGCTGCAATTTCCGGCGTGGCGGTTCGCCCGGTGCCAATGGCCCAAACGGGCTCGTAAGCAATCAGAATACGCGAGAACTCGGCGACGGTCAACGAAGCCGCCCCGCCACCGAGCTGGCGTTCGAGCACGGCGTTGGTCAGGCCGGATTCCCTCTCGGCCAGAGTCTCGCCGATGCAGAGGATCGGGGTCAATCCCGCTTCAAGAGCGGCTTTCACCTTACGGTTCACCGATTCGTCCGTCTCGCCGAAATACTGGCGGCGCTCGGAATGGCCGATGATGACGCCGCGGCAACCGGCGGCGGCGAGCATGTTCACGGAAACTTCGCCGGTGAAGGCCCCCTCCGGCGCCCAATAGCAATTCTGCCCGGCGATGGCGATGGCGGTGCCTTCCACGGCATCGGTCGCGGCAGGAATACCTGGAAACGGAGGAGCGATGACGATGTCGCAGTGGGTGGCCTTCGCCACCAGCGGCTTGAACGCGTCGAAGTACTTCCGCGTGTCCTCCGCCGTCTTGAACATCTTCCAGTTACCCGCAATCACCGGCCGCCGCAAGGTCGTCTCCTCAGCCTTTGTTCGTCAGCGCTTCGACGCCGGGAAGTTTTTCGCCGGCGAGGAATTCGAGCGAAGCGCCGCCGCCCGTGGAAATGTGAGATACCTGCGAAGCGACTCCCGCCTGCTCGACCGCTGCGACGGAGTCGCCGCCGCCGATGATGGTGGTGGCGCCGGCTTTCGTCGCCGCCGCAACGGCGCGGGCGATTTCGAGAGTGCCGTGGGCGAAGGCCGGCTTTTCGAACATGCCGAGCGGGCCGTTCCAGACAATCGTGCGCGCCTTCGAAATCTCCCGCGTGTATTCGCGAATCGTTTCCGGGCCGATGTCGAGCCCCATCCATCCATCGGGAGTGTTTTCGATGCGCGCAGTCTTGGTAACCGTCGAGGCGGGAGATTCGGCGAGCACGTGATCGACGGGAAGATAGAGATGGAAATTTTTCTGCTTGGCCTGTTCGAGCAAGGCGCGTGCGAGATCGAGCTTGTCGTCCTCGACCAGCGACTTGCCCACGGGATGGCCCTGCGACTTCAAAAACGTGTAAGCCATCGCGCCACCGATAAGCATTGCATCGGCGAGTTTCATGAGGTTTTGCACGACCTCGATTTTGTCGGAGACTTTCGCGCCGCCAAGAATTGCAAGGAACGGCCGGTCAGGGTTGGAGATCGCCTTGCCGAGATAAGCGAGTTCCTTCTCCATCAGCAGCCCCGCCGCCGCCTGCTTCACGAATTTCGTGATGCCGACGACGGAGGCGTGCGCGCGGTGCGCGGAGCCAAAGGCGTCGCAAACGAACATGCCGTCGCACAGAGCGGAGAGTTTGCGGGAAAATTCCGCGTCGTTGGCTTCCTCTTCGGGATGGTAGCGGACGTTTTCGAGCAGCAGGACGCCGCCATCGGCCAGCGCCTTGCTCTTTGCCTCCGCGTCCGCGCCGATGCAGTCGGAAGCGAACTCGACATGCTTGCCGAGAAGCTCGCGCAAGTGTGCAGCGACAGGCGCGAGGCTGTATTTCGGATCGGGCTTGCCTTTGGGGCGTCCCAGATGCGAGGCGAGCACAAGGCGCCCGCCGCGCTCCATGGCCAGGCGCAGGGTCGGCAGCGTCTCCCGCATCCGCGTGTCTTCGGAAACCTTTCCATCCGCGAGCGGCACGTTGAAATCCACGCGGATGAACACACGCTTGCCTTTCAAGTCCAGGTCACGTATCGAAAGTTTGTTCATCGCTCTTCCTCGCGGCAGGAGCCGCGCTTGTCCGGCCGGAAATTACAGCTTAGCGGCGAAGACCTTGATCAGGTCGCGGCAACGGCAGGAGTAGCCCCATTCGTTGTCGTACCACGCGAGCACTTTCACGCAATTGTTGCCCACCAAGCGCGTGTAGCCGGCGTCCACGATGGAGGAGTGCGGATTGCCGCGAAAATCGACGGAGACGAGCTCTTCTTCGCTGTAGGCGAGAATGCCCTTCATCGGGCCGTTCGCCGCGGCCTTCAGCGCCGCATTCACGCTCTCGACCGTCGCCGGTTTTTCCGTGATCACCGTGAGATCCACCACGCTGACGTTCGGTGTGGGCACGCGCATTGCGTAACCGTCGAGCTTGCCTTTCAGCTCGGGAATCACCAGGTGCAGCGCCTTCGCGGCTCCGGTGGACGTGGGAATCATGGAAAGGGCGGCGGCGCGGGAGCGGCGAAGGTCCTTGTGCGGCAGGTCGAGAAGCTTCTGATCGTTTGTGTAGGAGTGAATCGTGGTCATCGTGCCGACAGTGATGCCAAAAGTGTCCTGCAGAACCTTGGCGACGGGCGCCAGGCAGTTCGTGGTGCACGAGGCATTCGAGACCACATGATGCTTCGCCGGATCGTACGTCTTGTCGTTCACGCCGAGAACAACCGTGTGGTCCGGATCCGTGGCGGGCGCGGAAATCAACACCTTCTTCACGGGCCCGCGAATGTGCTTGCGGGCGTCGGCGCCTTTGGTGAAAAGACCTGTCGACTCCACGACAATCGAAGCTCCTACCGAGGCCCAGTCCAACTCGGCCGGATCCTTCACGCGAAACACTTTGAAGCTCTTGCCATCGACGGAAATCGAATCGTCAGAGTAGGTGACGGTGTTCGGGAGATTTCCGAGGATCGAATCGTATTTCAGCAGGTGCGCCAGGGTCTTCGAATCCGTGATGTCGTTCACCGCGACGATTTCTATCGCAGGGTCGCCCAAAGACGCTCGGAAGATGTTGCGCCCGATGCGTCCGAAACCGTTGATGCCCACTTTGACTGCCATAATTCCTCCGATGAGTTTGTGATGATTGCAAGCCGGTACGGTGTGGCTTACCGGGACGAGTGGAACTAATGATGCTAGGGTGCGTCGCGAAGAATGTCAACGAGGCTTACTCGAAATCTTTCACCCGAATGACCTTGTCGCCCTCGAAAGTGACAAACACAGTTCGTCCCGGGGGATCGCCGTAAATCCAATCTTCGGTCTCATCTCCCTGCGGGTCGCGCTCGCGGACCTTGTGATCCGGCCGACCCATGGCCGCAAGAACCATTTCGTGATCCATGCCGACCACCGCCCGGCGATCCTGAATGGCCTGCTTGAACTCCGGCGGCAGCGTATCCACCCAGTTTACTGCCGCGGAATGCTTGGAAAAATCCAACAGCGTCGAAAGCTGCTGCTTCAAATCGTCGGCGGTCATGTCCGGCAAATCGCGGCCGTACTCGAGATAAAGAGTGGCGCCAGTTCCCTCCTGCGAATTCACCGCCGGCGAGGGACCCGACGGCTCTCCTCCGACTCCCACCTGGATGTGCTGGAGAAGGTGGAAGTGTTTTTCGCCGCCGCCGTTCAAATCGATGATGATTTCCTTGGCACGAAATTCGATGTTGGTGATTTGCACGGTATCACCAGGCTGGATTGCCGCTCCCTGCGACTGAAGACTCTTCGTTAAGCCCTTCTGGTCAAACGGTTTTGTGGGATTGAACTTCAATCCCTTTTTCCCTGCTGGCAGCGGCTTCAACGCTTTTACAAATTCACCGTCAACGTAACGGATAATCTCAAGGCGTGTCGAGCCCTCCATTGCAGAGCCCTTGCTTGAAGCGCTCTGGCCTACGCTGACGAGAATTTCCGGTTGGGACCCGGCCGTGGCGAGGACGGCTGTGTTGGGTGACGGCAAGAGGGGCTGCGTGCGGATGCTTCCGTCGTGGATCGTGGCACCAAGGGCGAGCGCCAGTCCAGCGACAATAGCGGGTGAGATATTCATCCGTGTCCCCGGCGCTATTTTATGGCTTTTTCGGCCTGACGGGAATACGGTTCCTGAGTCCATTTGGGGAAGGCGGGGGGGTAAGGGGGGTGGGAGCGGCTATTTCGCCGCGGCGCGGGCCTTCTTTTCACCAGCGTCCTGCTGCTGGGCAGACTGTTGCGCGGGGAGGGGATCGAAACACCGGCGGCAGCGAGCCTCGTAAACGCCACCCGCGCCGACGACAATGAGTTCGTCCGAAGCAGTCAGCCGCTGCGTGTGGACGGCGGGATTTCCACAGTGCATACAAATCGCAAGCAGCTTGGTGATTTCTTCGGCCACTGCGAGCAGTCGCGGCATCGGCTCAAACGGGCGGCCCATAAAATCAGTATCGAGTCCCGCGACAATCACGCGCTTGCCCAGATCGGCGAGCTTCACACAGGCGTCGACCACCGTCTCGCCCAGAAATTGCGCTTCGTCGATGCCGACCACTTCCGTGCGCGCGGCCACACGGTCCAGAATTTCCTGTCCAGTGCGCACCAATTCCGAGGGGATCTCCAAGCCGGAGTGGGAGACGATCCCGTTTCTCGTGTAGCGCTGATCGATTTCCGGCTTGAAAATCTGCACGCGCTGGCGGGCGATCTCCGCGCGGCGCAACCGGCGGATCAGCTCTTCGCTCTTGCCCGAAAACATCGGGCCCACGACCACCTCGATCCAGCCCATGTTGCCCTTGACGATATCCACTCGGTTTGCCTCCCGGCGCACGAAAATTCCGGAATCGAAGTTAGGCTAGCATAACTCTCCGAGGATGTTCGCGCGAATGTTCATTCGTTGGCTGCGGCCCTCTCCGCGTCGTACGCGGCTCGGTTGTAGAAAGGCGAGAAGGCATTGATGATGGCGACGCGAAACGCCTCTTGCCGCGTGATGCGCCCGCCCGTGAGTATACCCCATGCTCCTTCGGCGTCGCGAATTCCCCGCCCTCCGGCGAAAATGTCGATGGCATGGCCAAGCTCTTGGCCTTCATCGACCACGGAACGCACCAGAGGTTCCGGCATCAAAACGGAGCCGGAGCCGCCGAACGCTCCCCGTAAACCGTCGGTCACGTAGGCCCAATTTTCCAGGAACACCCAGCGGCGGCCATCCTTCTGTACGACATCGAGACCGCCTTCGAGACCCACGAAGAATTTCCAGTCGGCTCTTTTCTCCGCGGCAAGCTTCACCAGAAATTCGGCGCGGTTTTTCGCGCCTTGCATGATTTCTTCTTTGGAAAGAGGCGTGTGACGCACGCCGCTCGACGTCTCTTCGCCGGCGATCTCCCAGGCGGCTCCCGGGAAAATCTGGTGCGAGAAGGATGGCAGCGCGGCCGCGACGGCCCCCAGTTTCGGCTGACGCTTGCTCGCGACTGCGACAATTACGGTTTCCATCGTGGGAGAACTTGCTAATCCTTCCAAAGCTGCGTCTGCTTTTCCCGCGCAAAGCGCGCGGCGAGAAATTCCTTCAGCGCATCCACCGAGCCGAACACGTGGTCGGCACAACCGAGCATCCAGCCGCTCACCTCTCCAACGTCGAGAGGCGTGACGAGGAACACCGGAATGCCCTTGCGGTGCGCCACGGTCAGTTCCGCCGGAGTGCCTCCACTTTGCGCGCCTCCCGCATCCCAATAGCAGATCAGGTAATCGGCCTTGTGCTCGATCAGGTCGAGATCGAAGGCGATAATTTTCCGAATCACCCGCCGGTAGCGCTCTGTATCCTGCGTTTTCCACTCGCGGAAATTCGCGCGTTCTTCATCGGTCAGATTCTTCTTTTCGTCCTCGGCGGGATCGTACACGCGGTGTCCAAGCTGCTCGCGCAGAAAGGGCGTCAATTTCCGCCGCCAGAGTTTTCCGCCGTCATTGGCAAATTCGATTGGGCCGCTCAAATACGCGAGCATGGGCTTGGGCGAACTCAATCTAGCATGGCGGTGAAAAACTGGCTACAGGACGAAGAGGAAGGAAATTCACGGCGGGAGCATGGAGCGGGATAAGGGAATCGAACCCTCGCCTCCACCTTGGCAAGGTGGCGTACTACCACTATACGAATCCCGCCGCGCGGCAACCAATTTCGCGGCTTTTTTATTTATAGCATGGGCCTAGAGTGCGGACAAGGCCCGAGGGGCCGTGCGTTTCAGGACAAAACTCGCCGACGCACACTCTCACTCCGGTTGCCGCGACGGAAAACTCCTTCCGGCAGCCGCTTCCTAGTCTACTTCCAGAATGCGCGTCGCCTTTACGACGGGAGATTTCTTCTGCCGCTCGGCAAACCGCTCCGCTCGTTCGCGATCGATATAGACCCGGGCAAATTTCTCTCCGTCGCTGTAGTAGACGGTGACCTGCCAGTGGCGATGTTTCCTTCGGCGGTCACGGTGCAATCGGCTTCCCTTTTTGCCCTTCTTCTTTTTCACGTTCTATCGACCTCGGTCGCGGGACACTATGTCAATTTTGAAACGGCGGCGCAAGTGACGACTTAGAAGTTAACGAATCAATTCTCTTCCCCTCGCAAGGCGCCAACATTTCACGGAGGTTACGCCGGAGTTTCCCACAAAAAAATGCGGTCCTGGTGAACCTTTTTCGCGTCTAAACCGTATAACCTAAGTGAACACCCAAGCAATGGGGCAAAGGGAGATGGAGAGCGCCATGAACGCGATATTCTCAAGCCATACGGCCATTCAGGACCTGCGTAATCACCCGGCGGAGGTCGTTCTGACGCTCCGGAGACTCCTTGCCGGCGGCGCCAAGGTCACGCCCGACCCCAAGCGGCTCGGATTCTATGAGGTAGAGAGCAACGGGGTAGTCTACTACATTTACGAATCCACCCCGTCCGGCAAGATTCTCCTGCTGGCCACTTGGCCCGCGGAAGAGGTGCTGGACGAGGCTCTACAGACGGCCTGACCCGGCAAGGTGCGGCGGATGGGTTGCGCGCCTCGCCGACTGCCTAGAATATAGCCTGGGCAGCCGTGAAATTCATTCCATCGTAAAAATCACTCTTCACCTTGAAAACCGAAGGGGTTTCGCTCGTCTTCACGTAAACGAATCCTTTATCCGGTTTCGAGATGTCCACCGTGATTTTCTTGCCGTCCTTGGTAGTGAGCGTCGCTGTGATAGGCGGTTTGCGCAGCGCCGCCAGGGCCTCGGCCGGAGGATGGTCCAGAACGTCGTCTGCGCGCGCAGTCTCGAGCGGCGAAAAGAACTTCCAACTGCCGGCTTGCTTTCCCTTTTCGCTGTCCGGCTCGGCAAAGAGCCACTCCGCCTTGCCCGGCGTCTTGCGATAAATCGTCACGTCTCCATACGTGTTTTTCACTTCAGCGCGGTCTACGTCGTCCTGAGAGAAACGAAGCACAGTTTTGTCGCGCAGCGAGCCGAAATTTTCCGCAAGCTTCAGGTACAGGTCATTGTTGATGCGGAAAATCATCGGCCGGGAAAGATCGCGCGCGAAATAGGTGTCGCCATCTTTTTTCCCGATCAGCAGCGACTGCTCGTTGCCCTTGTCGTCCTTGGTCACAAATGTGATCGAGGGCGACGTCAGCCCGTACTTGCCGAGGTTTTCCGGCTTTTCGCTGACGATGGACTGCATTTTCGAGGTGGACACTTCCGCCAGCAGGCTGCTCACGTTTTCTGCGTCCGCCGGTTTTTCCTCCGGTTTCGTCAACATCCAGCCCTTGTCTCCCTTTTTCGCGCTGATTTCTCCGGTCGCGTTTTTCAGATCGAAGCTCGCGACATCCTCGCTTTCGATCCGTAGCACGTCGCGATTGCGCAAATCCTCCAGCGATTTGTCCGCACTCACGAGCATCGTCTGCGGGAGCAGGTCCACCTTCTTCCCGCCGTCCGCCACGCCGTAGACATATTCTCCGGTGAAGTCCTTGTTTCCCAGCAGCAGGGTGTGCTTGCCACCATTTTTCGTCTGAAATTCGATCGAAATCTGTGCCGGGTCGAGACCGTATGCCTTCAGGCGATCCGGTGTCCCTGGCTCCGTGCCGGAGAATAGCGCCGCAGCCAGGCCGCTCGTGATACCTTCCACGGACGGCTGGTCCGCTCCGGTTTCGACGGGCGCCAGGATTTGCCACGTCCCGTTCTCCTTCTTGAGCTGAATGGCGGGCGTATCCGGCTTTGCCGGGTGCGTGAGCGTCATGGCCACGATGTCGCCGTTTTTGACGTCGAAAGCGGGCTTCGATTCAGCGTTGGTCGAGCTTTCCTTTTGGCCGTGCTTTTGGTTGTAAAAATAGACCCCGCCGCCCAGAAGGACGGCGATTAGGAGGACAATCAGCGTATTTTTCTTGATCATGTTCGCTTCCCGCTGCAGGTTGGTATGAAAATTCGGTGGAGAGATTCTTTGAGCCGCGCCGCAAGAGAAGTGCGGCTCCGTCTCCCCTCAGGAAAATACTTGGACTGGCTGCAAAGGCGACGCGATCCGCCCTCCAGGCCGTCTATCGGCGCTTCCACCACACGACGATGCCCGTGAGGATCACGATTCCGGGGATCAGCCCGATGTCGATCCACTTGTAAAGCGCCGCCTGCGCGTCTGTGAGCGTCACGCTGCGATTGGTCGCCTTCCGCGGACGGATCGAGATCAGATTTTCGTCCTGGGCGAGCCAGTCGATCGTGTTGTAGAAAAGATCGCCGTTTTTCTGCGTGTTGATCCAGGGATTCGCGGCAAAATTCGAGTTTCCGATCACCACCAGCCGCGCACCCTTGCTTTTTCCGGAGGTCATGTCCGCTGCCACGCCCAGAGACAACGGCCCAAGCGTGTCCGTCTTGGGATCGAACTTCACTTTCTGCTCGCCTTTGGGCAGCCCGGGAATCGTGAAGCTCTGCCCCGAGGTTTTCAGAAGTTCCACGGCTTGCGGCTCGATTTTCGATTTATCCGCGATGGTAATCGTGCGGGCCAAGGGAAAAATCGTCATCATCCGTGTGAAATTTTTCGTAATCGGGCTGTCGCCGTAATCGACGACGAGCGGAGCTGCGGGACCCGCGCCCACCAATTGCCCCAGGCCGCTTGCATCCACCACGATGTTTTTTCCAGCGTCGATATTCCACGCGGTGTAGATTGGGTCAAGCTTCACGTCGACTTGCGGGTCCGCCAGAATCATCATCTTCCCGCCGCCGTCCAGATACTTCTGGAGGCTATCGACTTCCGCCGGAAAATACGCTTCCTGCGGACCGGCAATCACCACCACGTTGCAGTCGGAAGGCACGCCGCCCTGTTTCACCAGGTTGATGGACTGCATGTCATATCCTTCGCGCTTGAGTCCCGCGGCCGCGCGCGAATACCCGCGTTCACCCTGATCCGTGAGCGAGTCTTCTCCGTGCCCTTCAACGAAACAGACATTTTTCACCGTGTCGCGAGTCACTTTCAGGATTGCCGTCGTGATGTCTTCTTCGGAAGCATCCGGCGTCGGATTCGGGTCCAGATGCTCCGTCCGCCCACCGGAAGCGACCACGACTTCATCCATTCGCTTGACGGCATATTCCTTGGCGACATCCGGTTTTTCCTGCGGGTCCACTGTGCGGAAATGAATGTGATTGCTCAGATTGTGGTATTCGTCCATCAGGTCATCGAGCGAAGGATCGGATTTCTTTGCGAGAAACACGATGTCCACGTCCGATTTGAGACCCTTCACCAGTTTTGTGGTCTGGTCGGAGAGCGTGAAAAGCTTCCCGCTCGTCAGGTCGAAACGTTTGTGATAGCGGTATCCGAGGTAGTTCACAACCACGAGAATGGCGATCACCGAAACAACGAGAATTGTGGTGTTAGTTCCCAGCTGCGAGGACCGCTTCGAGAAAAATTTCACGATCGCGCCAAATCCCACCACGATCGACGCCAGCAGGAGTACGCCACCAACGATCAGAATTCCTTCCGTGAATTTTGTGAGCTCGCTCTCGTAAGAGAAGCGAATCCAGCCGGCCAGCAGGAGCGCCAGGCCGATGCTGCTTAAATACCCCGCAATTTCATCGCGGTTCCATTTCATCCTATGAATCCCTCCCCAGGCAGAGCGGTAGCGCCGCCGGCGTTAGGCCCGCCGCCAGCGCATGGAATCGACGGTCCGCACCGTCAGGAACATGAATAAGAAAATGAAGCTTGCGTAATAGACCAGGCTCGACGTATCGATCACGCCGCGCGTGAAATCCTCGTAGTTGCGAATGATGGACAAATAGGAAAACACGGTTCCCCAACCGCCGCCCACACTGTGGCCAATATCGATCACCCAAACGACAAGGAACGCCGCAAACGTCAGAACCGCCGCGATCAACTGGTTTTCCGTGAGCGACGAGATGAACGAACCGAGAGCCATCAGTGAAGCGCCCAGCAACACCGCACCCAGGTACCCAGCAAACATCACTCTCCACGGCGGCATCGGCTCGCTGTGGAAATACATGAAGACCTGATAAAAGAGCGTCGGTACGAGCATGATGATCAGCAATGTGAGCGACGCGAGGAATTTTCCGATGACGATCTGCCCTTCGGAAATCGGCGAGGTCATCAACAGTTCCATGGTTCCGCGCTTGCGCTCTTCGGCATAGACGCCCATCGTCAGCATCGGCGTGAGAAACAGCAGGAAGAAGGAAATCCACCCGAAAAAGTTGCGCATGGTTTGCGACGGAACGTCGAACTCGGCCGGAAATCCCATCTGCATACCTTGAAACTGGCTCTGCATCTGCTGCTGCATCATGTCCGACAGGATGACGTGAAAGAAAAACCCGGAGAGCAGCAGAAAAACGGCGAGGATGATGTAAGCCACCGGCGAGACAAAATAGTGGCCCATTTCCTTGCGAAAGATGGCGTAAGTGGATCGCATCGTTTGTCCGGCTCCTTCAGTTTGGTTGCGCGTGCGCGGAATCGTCGGTGGTGAGTTGCAGGAAGATTTCTTCCAGGCTGAGGCTCACGCCGCGCAATTCAAGCAGCGGCCAGCCTTTCTCCACAACCTTCGCGGCTACGGCGCTCCGGATGTCTTTGCCCTGCTGCGCTTCGACGGTGGCCGTCACGCGCCCTTCGCGCTGCGGTTCCACCTGCACGCGTTCGGCGCCGGCGACGGAGGCAAGCGCCTCGCGCAACGGCGCCTCGGGAGCCACGGCCTCGATGCGCACCCTCTGGCCGCCTTTCAACTGCGTGGTCAGGCGTTCGGGTGTATCGACAGCGACAATCTTCCCCTTGTTGATAATCACGACCCGGTCGCACGTCATGCTCACTTCTGGAAGAATGTGCGTCGAGAGGATTATGGTGTGGCTTCCGGCGAGGCCTTTGATCAGATGTCGCACTTCGATGATCTGCTTTGGGTCGAGCCCCACCGTCGGTTCGTCGAGGATAATCACGTCAGGATCGTGCACCAGCGCCTGCGCCAGCCCCACGCGCTGCTTGTAGCCCCGCGAGAGCCGCTTGATCAACTCATGCCGGCGGTCGGTGATGTTGGTCTTGCGCATCGCCTCGTCGACGGCATTTGGCAGCTTGTCCTCGGGCATTCCCTTGATGCGCGCCACGAAGCCCAGATAGGACTCGACCGACATGTCGGGATAGAGCGGCGGCGCCTCGGGCAGATAGCCAATTCGTCGGCGGACTTCGATTGAATCGTTGAAGACGTCGAATCCCGCGACGCGCGCCGTGCCGGATGTGGCCGGCATGAAGCCGGTCAGGACGCGCATTGTCGTCGTTTTTCCGGCGCCGTTCGGCCCGAGAAAACCGAGGATTTCACCTTTGTTGACGCTGAATGATACGTGATCGACTGCCGTGACAGAGCCGTAGGACTTTGTTAAATCCTCAACTTCAATCAATGCACCCTCCGAATGATGGGGGAACCACTGGACTGCCGTTTACCATCGAGCGGACTGCTATATATATCAAAAAAAAGACGAGAAACCAAAAGCGGGCCCCCACTGCCTGCAACTTCGCGCTCTAACTACATTGATGCGGAGTCAGCGTGAATTCGTTGCCGACCTTTTTTCGCGGAGGCGTTGAATTGATTCACGATACGAGTTTAGACGAAGCTATTTTCTTATGGTTTGCAAGGAAAACCCCGGAAAGAGCGGCGCGCCGCCGCCAACGCTGCTCCGGCAGAAAGTGCGGGCAACGGCTGTGCTCGGACCTGCATCCACATGACGGGAAATTGGGGGCAAACCGGGGGTAAACCATCGTTCGTGTCCTTTTTCGTGCACACGTTTGGTCTTTCGTAGCCGTGGCGCAAGGAGATGTGCGTTGACACTCTTGCGTGGTTTTGTTATTCAAAAGGTTTGCCATGGGTGCAGCCATTTCGTTAGTGAAGCGTAGACTGCGCGGACGGCAAGCCCCAGCAAAATTCAAGGGAAGGAACCGCGAACAGTGCGCGGAGGCCTACGCGTGAATGGATTTTCCGTTGCCGGACCTGAAGCAGATGGCGCTCTTTAGAGAGATGAGTTCTTCGTCACTGCGTCGTTTCATCCTCGTTTTTGCCGCGGGCCTAGCAGTGATACTGCTATCCTCGTGCGGCAATTCGGGATCTTCCATTACCATTCAAATTCTGCCGAACGGCACCATAACGATTGACGAGGGCCAATCGCTCACTTTCAATGCAACACTTGCGAACGACACGTCGAACCTCGGCGTCACCTGGGCCCTGACGGGATCGAGTTGCAGCGGCAACGGGTGCGGAGTTCTCTCCAACACGACCACGACGTCGACCACATTCACCGCACCTACAGGACTTTCCGCAACCGAGACGATTACCCTGACGGCCAAGTCGCGGGCCAGCAGCGGCGTTACGGCGACGTCAACCATCAGCGTTGTTCTGCCTCCAACGTTCAACACGCAATCGCTGCCGAACGGATTGAACGGCACTCCCTACAATCAGACGATTTCGGTGACCGGCGGAGTTTCTCCACTGATGTTTGCCATTGCGTCCGGTACCCTGCCCGCAGGACTCACCATGAACTCGACGGGGACAATTCTTGGGAAGCCCACGGGCTCAGGATCGACGAATACGTTTCAGATCAAAGTGACGGATAATGGGAATCCCCCAATCACGGTGGTCTCTCCCTATACGTACACCATTATCATCAGCCCGGCTCCCACGCTTTCGATTCCGACCGCCAGCGTTCCCGCCGCGACGACCAATGTGCCATATAGTTTCCGGATCTCTTCGCAGGGCGGGATTCCACCGTTCACCTGGACGTACACCGGCAGCCTTCCGCCGGGACTCCAGCTCGACCCAAACACCGGAATCATATCCGGCACGACGACAACGACGGGGACGTTTCCCTTCTCCGTTGGAGTGACCGATTCCACTCTGCCGAATGCACAGTCGGCGAGCGCCAATCTTTCGATCACTGCCGTGAACGCGCCGCCGCTGCAAATCACAACTCTCTCTCTGCCTCAGGCTACGGTCGCGACTCCTTACCTCGCGACCGTACAGGCTACCGGGGGCGTCCCGCCCTACACATGGTCGCTTGTGACTGGACAGCTTCCGCCGGGCCTGACACTTGCGACGCAGACGGACGGCTCAGCCTCGATTTCCGGCACGCCGACGTTGGAAACAAATGCGACGTTCACACTGCAGGTGACCGATTCAGCGAGCGCGTCGCAGTCGACGAATCCTCCCTTGATACTCACCGTGAATCCTGTGTCGAATGCGCAGTCTCTCTTCAACGGCACCTATTCACTACTCTTCAATGGTTTCGACGCGGACGGGTCCGTGACCATCATCGGAGCGATCACGGCAAACGGGACAGGCGGGATTACATCCGGAACAAACGACAGCAATCGCGTCTCGGGCATCTTCACGCAGTCGAGCTATACCGGAAGCTACACGTTCGGGAGTGATGGCCGCGGCACGCTGACGCTCACTTCCATCAATGTAAGAAACCAGCAACTGACTACAACGTATCAAATGGCGATCCGCTCCGACGGTTCCTTTGTCGTCGTAGAGAACGATACGACGGGGACGTTTGGCACGGGAATTTTGAAGTTGCAGCAGGCGGCTAGCTTTTCTGCCTCGAGCTTCAGCGGGCGCTATGCGTTTGGATTTTCAGGGCGCGACTCGAACAATGCTCCGGCGGGCATGATCGGCTCTCTCAGCGCGGATGGGACAAGCATGTTGTCACCCGGGCTGATCGATTTGAATGATGCGGGGGTGTATTCGACGCAGCTCACTCTGAATGGCACGTTCGGAGTTGCGACGAATGGGCTGGGGCGCGGAAGCGCGTCAGTGACTTATAAACTTCCTTCCCAACAAACAGTGACGGCGACTTACAGTTTCTTCTTCGTCTCCAATTCGGATCTCTTTTTCATGGACGTCGATGCCACGGACAGTTCGCACCCGCGGTTCGCGGGAGAAATGGTGCTGCAAAATCCGAACCAAGCATTCAACGCTGCGGCGCTTAACGGCGCCAGCGTAGTCTCCGGCAACGGCGTGAATTTCTCCGGAAGCAATACCGGAGCTTCGGCGATGGTGGGACTGTTCACGCCGAACGGCCTCGGCTCGGGCGGTTTTAGCTACGATCAAAACAGCAGTGGGACGATTACGACTTCTTCCGTCAATTCGTTCCCGAATGGCAGCTATAGTGTGAACACGAACGGGCGAGCGAGTTTTCTGAACCTCGGGCCGCGCCTCAGCTCGGCCTATCTCACCGCGCAAAACACCGGATTTTTCCTGGGCGGCGACCTGGCCGCCACAACGGGACGGCTTGAAAATCAGGCTCCTACGGCGTCGTTTTCGCTCCAATCGTTCTTCGGGGATTACGCTGTCGGCGCGCTGCCTCCTCCGGACAATCAAACGGCTGGGTACTCCGGCGAGGTGAACTCGACGGGCGATTCGAACTTTACAGGTACGCTGGATGTGATTCCCGTATCGGGCTCGCCGGCAACAGGACAGACGCTGGCGGGAACGTATTCCGTCGATGCAGCGACCGGGCGCGGCGAGATGACGACGAATGGTGCGAACAGCCTGTTCCCAATAAATCTTGTCTTCTACATCGTTTCGCCGAGCACGGTGCGGTTGATTCCGACCGATTCGAACAACACGCATCCGGGCGTGATCCTGTTCGACCACTGATGAACGCGACGGCGCCGCAACCTTGCCGATGCGCCGTATTCATTTCACTGCGGCACATCTTGTGGTAGAGTGCGGGCGCTCAAAAAACGTCCCCTCTGTTCTATTCCCAGCCGAGAGCAACCGGGGAGGTACGCAGTGAAAATTTCGACTGTAGTGAAGCGTGTCCTGCAAAGCGGAAAAGTAAGATCCGTCATGGCTGTCGGCGTGACGATGTTCATCCTCAGCGCGGTGTGCGACAAACTGCTCTACTGGAGCGGCGTGCCGGCACATTCGACCTTCCTTAACGACCTCATCGTAGGAGTCACGGGCGGCATTTGCGCCGGACTGCTTCTTTCCTACCAATCGAGCCGCGACGCGATGGAGCGGGCGCGGGAGCGAATGAATCTGACAGCCGAACTGAATCATCAACTGCGAAGCGCCGTGCTGACGATGGCGAACTCCGCGCTCCTGCCGGATGAAACCGACAGGTTGCGCGCGATGGACGACGCCGTGCAGCAAATCGATGAAGTGCTGACTGGAATCGCGACGACGCACAGCCTGGGAAACTGGCGAAATTAGCGGCCAAGCGCGGCGTCGGCTGCATGCTCCTTTATTGATTTCTTGTCCGCAAAGCCTCCGTTCATTTTTGACCTCACGCTTTCAGGTTGTTTTCTGAAAGCGGTAAATCGGGAATTCTCTTTCTCGTTGCCGCGAAAATCGCATTGCAAAATGCAACCACAAACGGCGGAGTACAGGACTAGTCGCCGCTCTGAAGGGCGCCGCTACAAATGCGGCGACGAGAGCGTCCTCGCAGGCGTGCGCCTGCATGCATGGGCCTGGAGGCTCAGGAATATGAGAAGTAGGCGAGCTAGACGCGTTCGAGGAGGGTGGCGACGGCTTGGCCAACGCCGATGCACATGGTGCAAAGGGCATAACGGGACTGGGAGCGGTGCAACTGCGAGACGGCTGTGGCGACGAGACGAGCGCCGCTGGCACCGAGAGGATGGCCGATGGCGATAGCGCCACCATTGGGATTGACGCGGGGGTCATCGTCGGCAAGTCCAAGGTCGCGAGTGACAGCGAGCGCCTGTGCGGCAAAGGCTTCGTTGAGCTCGATGACGCCGATATCGGAAAGCGAAATGCCGGTACGGGCGAGAAGCTTCTTTGTGGCGGGAGCGGGAGCGAAACCCATGATGCGGGGCGCGACGCCTATCGCGGTGGAAGCGATAACGCGTGCGCGGGGCGTGAGTTTGTATTTTGCGACGGCTTCCTTCGAGGCGAGGAGGACGGCGCAAGCACCGTCGTTGACTCCGGAAGCGTTTCCGGCGGTGACGGTGCCGGAGGGCTTGACGATGGGCTTGAGATTCGCGAGAGCTTCGAGAGTTGTGTCGGGACGGGGATGCTCGTCCGTGTCGAACATTTTCGGGGCCCCGTGTTTTTGCAGGAACGGGACGGGAACGATTTCCTTGGTGAAAAAACCATCGGCGTGCGCGCGGGCCCAGCGCTGCTGGGAGCGGAGCGCAAAGGCGTCCTGATCGGCGCGGGAAACGCGGAACTCTTCGGCGACGTTTTCGGCGGTTTCGGGCATCGAGTCCGCGCCGTAGCGGGCTTTCATTTCGGGGTTGACGAAGCGCCAGCCGATGGTGGAATCGAAAATTTCGGCAGCGCGGCTGAACGGAGCGTTCGGCTTGGGCATGACGAAAGGAGAGCGCGTCATGCTCTCGACGCCACCCGAGACGACGAGCGAGGCTTCGCCGGATTTGATGGCGCGAGCGGCGAGGGCGACGGCTTCGAGGCTCGAACCGCAAAGACGATTGACGGTGACGCCGGAGACTTCCTTGGGAAACCCGGCAAGGAGGAGAGCCATGCGGGCGACGTTGCGATTGTCTTCACCGGCCTGGTTGGCACAGCCGTAGATGACGTCGTCGAGAACGGACCAATCGACGGAAGGATTGCGTTGAGCGAGAGCGCGCAGAGGGATGGCGGCGAGATCGTCGGTTCGGATGGAGGAGAGAGCGCCGGCGTAGCGGCCGAAGGGGGTTCTTACTGCGTCGCAAATAAAGGCTTCGGTCAAGAAATTCTCCTGTGCAGAGCCCTTCGAATCCGTCACAGGCGGATTCTCAGGGTAAAGCGTCGCAGATGAAGAGGCCGGCCAAAAAGGCCCCGTATCTAGGACTCGGGCCGCCACGGCAAAGCCCTTATGATACATTGAAAAAAGAGGGACGCGAAGGCACCGGGGAGGGAGAAGACGGTCTCTCCTTTGGGAAGCGCGCCTTGCCTCTACGGCAGAAAAGGGACGAAATTCAGATTTGAAATGGCAAGTTTGAGATGAAAATCGGATATCCCGGTTAAATGCGCGGCGTGCAGGCAGGAGCCTGCACGCTCGACAAGATGATGGTAGTGCGGGATTTGAATGAAAGGTGCAGGAACCATTGTGCGGGATCGCCGGATTTACCCACAAAAATAGCACGCCGCCTGCTGAGCGAATACGCGAGGCGGTGAAGACGCTGGTGCACCGCGGGCCGGACCAGCAGGGGGTGTATGAATCAGCGGTGGTGTCGCTGTGCGCGGCGCGGCTGAAGATTCTGGATTTGCAGGCGGGCGACCAGCCGATCCGCGACGACAGCGGCAATTACACGATCGTCTTCAACGGAGAAATTTACAATCACCTGGAGCTGCGCGCGGAACTGGAAACGCGCGGGCACCGGTTCCATTCGCACAGCGATACGGAAACGGTGCTACACGCGTTCATGGAGTGGGACACGGCTTGCTTTGCGCGGATGCGCGGAATGTTTGCAGCAGCGCTGTGGACCGAATCGGAGAGAAGGCTGGTGCTGGTGCGCGACCGGCTGGGAATCAAGCCGCTGTATTTCGCGAGGCGCGGCGAGGATTTGTATTTCGGGTCGGAGCTGAAAGCAATTTTCGTGCATCCCGAAATCGAGAGGCGAATTTCTCGTGAGGGACTCGACTGCTACTTGTCGCTAAATTTTGTGCCGAGTCCCTGGACGCTGGTGGAAGGAATCGAAAAGGTGCCAGCGGGACACTGGATGGAATGGCGGGACGGGAAAACGCGGACGGAAGAATACTGGCGCGTGCCGTACGGGGCGAAGCGGAATGTGACGTTCGATGCGGCGAAGGAGGACTTGGACGAACTGCTGGGGCGAGCGGTGAAGGAGCATTTGCTGTCGGACGTGCCGCTAGGGGTGTGGCTGAGCGGAGGGGTGGATTCGTCGACGATCTTGCACTATGCGGCGCAGGCGAGCGCGTCGCGGCTGAAAACGTTTTCGGTATCGTTCGCGGGGCAGGAGTTCGACGAATCGCCGTATTTCCGCGAAGCGGTCCGCAAATACGCAACGGATCACTACGAATTTGATCTGAACCTGGAAGCGGGACTGACGGAAGCGATTGCGGAGTTTGCGTATTACAGCGACGAGCCGAGCGCGGATGCGGGGGCGCTGCCGGTGTGGTTTTTGTCGCGAATGACGAAGAAGAAAGTGACGGTGGTGCTGAGCGGCGAAGGCGGCGACGAGCTTTTCGCGGGCTATGTGACGTACCGAGCGGACGCGCTGGCGAGGCAGGCGAGGCGCGCACCACGATGGATGTTGCGAAATGCTTCCGCGCTGCTGAGGGGATGGCCGGCGTCGGATGAAAAGATCAGCCTGGAATACACGCTGAAGCGGATGATCGAAGGCAGCCAGATGGCGCCGGAGCGCGCGCACGTGTATTGGAACGGGACGTTTTCGGATGAGGAAAAGCGGCGGCTGATGGCGGCGGCTTTGCCGGATGCACTGGGCGGAGCGCTGGCGGGGCTGCGGGAGAAATTGCCGGGCGACGGAGTGTCGCCGTATTTGTGGTTTGACCAGCGAAATTATTTGCAGGACGACATACTAACGAAGTCGGACCGGATGAGCATGGCGCATTCGCTGGAGCTGCGGCCGCCGTTTCTGGATCACCGGCTGGTGGAATTTGCGGCAGGATTGCCGGGAGATTTCAAACTGCGCGGCGCGAAACAGAAATTTATTTTGAAAGAGCTGATGAAAGACCGGCTGCCGGCGCCGATCCTGACGCACAAGAAAACGGGATTCGACATTCCGGCGCACAAATGGCTGCGAGGAGCGCTGCGACCGCTGCTGGAAGAGACGCTGGAGCAGGGATTGGCTGAGCATGAGGGGTTATTCGATGCGGCGGCGGTGAGGGAGTGCATGCGGCTGCACATGGAGCGGCGCGCAAATTTCGGGTACCACTTATGGGGACTGCTGATTTTGTTTTTGTGGATGAAGCGATGGGGAATACGGAGCGGGGCGGCGGAGGCGGAAAAAGCCGCGACCGAGAGGGTCCTGGCACCGATCTAGCGCATCGAATGAAGTAAAGCGCGAGCGAGGAAACGAAAGCGAAGAGATAGCTTCACGCGAAGGTGGAACGTGGAAAGCAACGGCAAGAGAATTCGCGCGGTGATTTTCGATTTTGGCGAGGTGCTCTGCGAGGCGCCGGACCCGGCGGTCCTAGCGCGGATGGCAGGCGTGTTTCGCACGACGCCGGAGAGATTCGTCGAGATGTATCACGAGAGCCGGGTGCCATATGACCGCGGCGACTTGACGCCCGAAGAATACTGGAAGAATTTTACGGAGCGCGAAGGAGTGAAGGCGGGCGCGGAGCAGCGCGAGCAATTGCGGCAATGGGATTTGCAGATGTGGAGCCGGATCCGCGGGGAGATGGTGGAGTGGTCGCAGGCACTGATCGCGGCGGGATACCGGACGTCGATATTGTCGAACATGCAGCACGACATGATCGCGCATGTGCGGCGAAGCTTTCCATGGGTGGAGAAATTTCACTGCCAGATTTTTTCGGCGGAAGTGCGGTCGGCAAAACCCGACGCGCTGATTTATGAGAAGTGCATCGAATGCCTGGCGGTTGCGCCGGAGGAGGCGCTGTTTGTCGACGACCGCGAAGTGAATCTGGCGGCGGCGCGGAAGCAAGGAATTGTGGGCGTGCAGGTGCAATCCGTCGCGCAATTGCGGCGGGAGCTGGAAGAGATGAAGTTCCCGGTGCTGCCGGGGAAAGCGCTGGGCGGCGACAGCCAGAAGAATTGAACAGTTTTGGACGAGAAAGAGACAAGGCAAAATCGGCGAATTTAATTTTGAGGAAACGTTTGCCCGCTGGTAGTTAGTTTCCTTCCTCTTTGCAATATTCGGAATATCCAGCAAGAAATGTCGAAACTTGGGGGCATAGAAGGCACCCACCCTTTGCAAGGACAGCAAAGGCGGGGCACCCAGAGCACGACCACGCCTGCAGGCGGGAGCCTGCAGGCTCGACGAGGTTCTGGTGCCGACTGAAAGGGAGAGAATCGGAGAGAATTAAGGTTTGTGGGTGGCCTCCTGGGCTTGAGCGTCGGAGAGCGTGACTTTGCCGCGCAGGAGGATTTGCGCGGAGGAGCGGCCGACGAGAATGGAGAAATCGCCGGGGTCGGCGCACCATTCCTTGGAGTTCACGTCGTAATAATCGAACGAGCGCGAATCGAGAACGACGCTGACATGCTTCGATTCGCCGGGCTTGAGATCGACGCGGGAAAATCCCTTGAGCTCCTTTGGAGGACGCGGGACTTTTGCGCCGGGTTCGCCGACGTAGACCTGCGCGACATCGGCGCCTTCGCGAGAGCCGGTGTTTTTCACGTCGAAGGAAACCTCGAAGCGCGGGCCGGGATTGGAGCCGGCGGGCAGCTTCATGGCGATGGGACGGATCTGCAGCTTGCCGTAGTCGAAGTTCGTGTAGGACAAGCCGAAGCCGAAGGGAAAGAGCGGCTTGATCCCATCGTGTTCGTAGCCGCGATAGCCAACGAAAACTCCTTCCTTGTAGACCACGCGGTTCGTGCCGGGCGCAGGATAGTAGCTGTCGTGCACTGGATTATCGGACCATTTGCGTTCGAAGGTGACGGGGAGACGGCCGGAGAAATCGGCATCGCCGACGAGAAGCTCGGCGAGCGCGCGGCCGCCCTCCTGACCGGGATACCAGGCTTCGATCAAAGCGGGAACGCTGGCGAGCCAGGCGGACATATCTGCATTGCCGCCGGACGTGAGAACGGCAATCGTATTTTTGTTGGCGGAAGTCATGGCCTGGACGAGCGCGTTTTGTCCCGGTGGAAGAGCAAAGGTTCGGTCGGCGCCTTCACTTTCGGTTTCCGGATCGTAGCCGATTGTGACGACCACGGCGTCGGCCTTGGATGCGAGAGTTTTGGCATCCGGCAAGACGACCGTTGCGGGATCGACGACGCCCAGGCGCAGATGGCCGCCGATCCAGCGAGACTCGCCGTGATGCTCAAGGACGACTTTGTGAGGCTGCGCATCGAGCGGGAGAGTGACGCTGCCGACGACTGCGAAAGCGTCATCCCAGTTGTCGAGAACGGTTTTCCCATCGACGGAAAGACGGTAATAGCCGCCGTCTTCACCCGTTGAAGCGACGAAAAATTCATAGGGACCGTCAGTTTGGGGAGTGTAGTAAGCAGTCCAGCGCTGGGATGCAGAGTTTTCCGGGAGGGATGGACCAGAATTGCGTCCGAGATTCGGGATCCAACCATCGGGCACGCCATAGTCGATGTATTTTTCGACGGTGGTCTGTGCGGGAGATCCCTGCATATTGTCAGCGGAGAAATATTCGGCGCTGAGTCCGCGCTCGCCGCCTGAAGGAGCGGTGAAAAACTGTGTGGAGCGGGCAAGCTGGCTGAGAGTGGGAATTCCCTGTGAGTAGTAAACCTTAACGCCAGGCGCAAGATAGGCGCTGAGACCCTCGAGATAGCTGACCGTGTTGAAGGGTTTTACTTGCGCGCTGCCGCCGCCGACGGGGATACCAGGAAACGCGTCGGGCCCGACGACGAGAATCGAGCGGGTTTTTGTCTTGCTGAGAGGCAGAAGGCTGTGGTCATTCTTGAGAAGAACCATGCCCTCCAGCGATTCCTGCAGAGCGACACGCGCGCCTTCGGGGTTGAGCTTCGGAATCGAGTCGTCCGTCTGGTCGCGGCTGAGCCAGCCAAACTCGATATCGTTGCGAAGAATGCGGCGAACTTTATCGTCGAGGGTGGCTTCGGATACTTTGCCGCTCTTAATGGCGGCTGTGAGGACTTCGGGGGTCATAAACTTGCCGGAAGGCATTTCGAGATCGAGACCGCCGTTGGCGGCGGCGACGCCGTCGTAGGTGGCGTCCCAATCGGACATCAGAACGCCTTCGAAGCCCCACTGCTTTTTCAGAACGTCGATATTCATGTAGGCGTTCTGCGTCATGTGCTCGCCATTGACGAGATTGTAGGAATCCATGACGGCACCAACGTGGGCTTCCTTAACGGCCGCTTCAAAGATGGGCAGATAGATTTCACGCATGGTGCGCTCGTCGATGATGGAATCGACGTTGTGGCGGTCGAATTCGGAATTATTGCCCATGAAGTGTTTGACCGTGGCGCTGACGCCTTCCGATTGCATGCCGTCGACATAGCCGATGACCATGCGGGAGCCGAGAAAAGGATCTTCCCCGAAGTATTCAAAATTGCGGCCGTTCATAGGCGCGCGATAGATATTGACGCCGGGACCCAGCATGTAGTGCACGCCGCGAGCGCGAGCGTCGCGGCCGATCTGCTGGCCGACGCGATCGGCGAGAGAAGGATCCCAGCTCGCGGCGAGATTGATGCCGGCCGTGTAGGCGGCGCTGGGGCCGTAGTTGCGGACGCCGAGGGGGCCATCGGACATGCGGATGCGCGGGAGACCGAGCTGGTCGTAGGAGCGAATGTAAAAGTCATCTACGCCACCAACGATGGCGACTTTCTGTTCGAGGGTCATCTTCGAGAGGATGTCGTCGATGCGGCGCTCGATGGCCGGGCTGTCTTCGGCAGGAGACTGCGCCCAGGCGAATGCGCCGCCGAGGAAAATCAGCGCGAGGGCTGAGAAAGTTGCCGCCAGCCGATAGGCGCGAAACCGAGATGAACGCTTCATGGTGCCTCCCTTTCAAAATGCGAAAAAAAAAGAATGACGGTTCTCCTGGCTACAAGGCAGGTTGCCGAAAACCACATTGCGTAGTGCCGGACACGCACCGACGAAAGCGGCGTCAAGCCGCCGCCCTCCATACAAAACTCCTCGTCGTGGCCTGCGAGGCTATGAGGCAAGCTACCGCCTCTCCTCATCGCTGGACGCGGCCGGAGCCGCCGCCCTGGATCAGGGCATTAACTTCGTCGACGCTGAGACGGCTGAAATCGCCAGGAATCGAATGCTTCAAGCAACTGGCGGCCACGGCGAATTCGAGCGCATCCTGATGCGACGCGAGGCGCTGGAATCCGTAGATGAGCCCGGCGGCGAAACTGTCGCCGCCGCCGACGCGGTCGACAATATGCGTGATGTCGTAGTGACGGCTGACGAGAAACTGGCGGCGGTCGTGCAGGCAAGCAGACCAGCCGTTGTGCGAGGCGCTCTTGGATTCGCGCAAAGTGATGGCGACGGCTTTGAGACCAGGGAATTCGGAGAGGACGCGCGAAGTCAACTGCTCGTATTGAGCGCGGTCAAGCGAGCCGGAATGAACGTCCACTTGCGCCTGAATGCCGAGCGACATCTGGACGTCTTCTTCATTGGCGATGGCGATATCGACAAAGGCCATCATTTCGCGCATCACTTCCGCGGCGGACTTGCCCCATTTCCAGAGATTCTTGCGATAGTTGAGGTCGCAGGAAACCGTGATTCCCTTGGAGCGAGCGGCGCGGACGGATTCGAGCGCGAGATCGGCGGCGGAAGCGCTGATGGCGGGGGTGATGCCGGTGATATGAAACCAGCCGGCGCCATCGAGAGCGGAGTCCCAGGAGATACTGCCGGGAGCGGCGAGAGAAATCGCACTGAGGTCGCGATCATAAACGACTTTGGAGGGGCGCTGGTTGGCACCGGCCTCAAGATAGTAGATGCCCATGCGACCTTTACCGCGAACGATGCGCGAAGTATCGACGCCGAAGCGGCGCAATTCGCCGGTGGCGGCGTCGGCGATGGGATTTTTTTCGGGCAAGACCGTGACAAAGGCGGCAGGAGCGCCGAATTGAGCGAGGGCGACGGCGACATTGGCTTCGCCGCCGCCAAACATGGCCACAAAGGCGGGAGATTGGAGGAATCGCTCGAAGCCGGGAGGCGCGAGGCGCAGCATGATTTCTCCGAAGGTGACGGTCAATTTTTCCGCGTCAGGCAAATTCCCCCCTTAACTCCTAAACGCCGGCCTGAAGGCCGCCAGCGCTAAGACAAACCATTGCATTTTCCATAAAAGCGCGCCGGGAAACAGGCTATTTTTTCTTCTTCAAGACGATCAGCTCAACGCCGGGAGGCGGGAGCGAGCGTGAGATGGAAAACGAATCTCCGACATTTTCCGATTCCTCCGCCACGATAAAGTTTTGCGAATCAGTAAGGCGATAGCGGCGCATGATGAAGGCGGCATTGCCCCAGGGAAGATTTTTGACGGTCAAATTAAATCCGGCGTCGTCTTTGTATTGAATTTTTCGCTGGGGCAAATGCTTCAACTTGGAAAAGTCCGGGATATGTATACCCTTCGTAAAATCCGGCGGAGGTTGCATGATGTGCGGCTTGTAGCCCGCGGGGATTTCGTAGGTGCTGATCAGGATTTGAACGGTTCGCCCGTCTTTGGAGCGTCCGGCGAGGACAGCATAGCCGTCCTTATCGGCGCCAGTGACGGCAACGCGCTCCGGAGTGCGCTGCATTTCACCCATGGCGCGAATGGCGTAGGCGGGCCTGTAGGGCTTCCCGGAAAGATCGAAAAGGCCCATCCAGGCAGCATCTCCGCGGTAGAAAATCGCGCGGGAGACATCGGTGTCTTCCAAGTAGATGAGAGTGTCGGCAACGAAGGCGGCATTGTCGGCGCTGCGGAGCTCGTCCTGCATGTCCGTCGTGAAATCGGCGCTGCGGTTGTATTCGCTCAAGATGCTGGCAGCGTGCGGGTATCCGTGCGTGTCCAGAACGCGGCGAATTTCGTGGGCGACCAGTGACGCGTCTAACGGGTCGGCCGAAAAATCCGCATAGTAATGCCAGGAGTAGAAGTCGAGGGGGAGCTTGTGGGCACGGCAGTAGTCGAGAAAGCCCTCGCGAAACGGTCCACCAGAGTAGGAAAACGCAATTGTGTCTCCTCCCACTTTCAAGGAAGGATCCGCGCTTTTGAGAGCCTTGGCCGTCTTTTCGTAGAGCGAATAAAACTGCTCGGGTGTGCCGGACCAGAAAAGCTCCGGCTCGTTCCAGAATTCCCAGTAGCGGATGTGATCGTGAAAGCCATTGTCCCAGCCCTGGTTGTAGTGCATTTCGACGTGCTTGACGACGTCGGCGAACTTATTGAAGTTGACCGGGGGATTAATGCGCGCACCGAAGCTGCGGCCGATGCGGTAATAAACCTCCGCGCCGGAGGCGATGATGGCGGCGATGGCTTGATCCGTGGGGCCGAAACGGTAGCTGGCGGGATTCTCAGGATCGGCGTTCCAATCGGGAAAAATCGTGGCGGCATTGCCAGCGTCGACAAGCTTTCTGCGCTGTGTGGGGTCGGGAACGAGCCAGGCGAGGGTTTGATTGTCGAAATCGAAGATGGAGTCGAGTTCGGTGGGTCCCATGTAATCGTGCGTTCGCACCATGTCGAACAGAAACTCGTGGTATTGCTTTTCAAGATTTGGGAGACCATCCATGACGGGTGCAGGGCCGCCATTGACGCCTTCGAGCGGGCGGATCGCGCCGGAAACTTTTGCAACGTCGACGGTCACGTTGCGGTTCTGAGCGGCAGCTATGGAGCCGAAGAATAAGAGCGCAAGAGATGCAGCAATTTTCGTTTTCACCATGACCCTCCTTCAAATCCTTTCAGCTTTTCATCTTGCCTTGGAGCAACGCAAGCAAAGTGCGGTCGAGCTGATGACCATGCCAGTCCTCAAATTTCGTTCCGGCGCGCTCCGTATCGAGAATCCCGAACGGTCCGCGGAAATTCCATAGGGCGAAACCGCTTTGCAACGAACGAATCATGCCGAGCGAGGCGTCGAACCAGCGGTAGACGACCTCGGGCGGCGTGTGTTTGTAGCAGCCCATTTCACCGAAGTGAATGGGAACTCCTTGATGGAGCTCGATTTTCCAAGCGGAGTATCTTTCCTGCAACATGGAAGCGTCGCAGATGATTTTTCCCTGCGCGTCTTTCAGCGGCCAAGCGGGCAAGGGGGTATTGAGAGGAACCATGCCGCGGGCCCATTCGCAGCGGTAGTGCGTCAGAAGCACCGGCGTGTAGTCATGCGCGCTTTGCGTGATGCCAGTGTCGATCAAAAGGGGGATGGGTAGGCTGCCTCCGAGCAAACCATCGGTGACAATCAGGCGGTCTGGATCGACAGCGCGGATGGCCTTGACCGCGGCTCGGGCGACGCGAGCATATTTCTTTTCTCCGGCAATCCAGCGCGGGTCGCTGTAAAACGGCTTCCAGTCGTAGCTGGAAAAAATGTGGGAGTTCCTGGGCGGAAAGAAGAGAAGCGGCTCGTTCATCAGATTGAAGCTGACGCGGGCGCTGGGGATTCCTTTGTAGCGCTGCGCGAAAAAGGTCCACTGATGGAGGAAAGCGTCGAGTGTTTTGGGGTCGGTGAAAAGATCCGTCTTTTCCTTCGTGATGTGGATGCCAGTGAGCGCTTCGTTCATCGTGTCGAGAATGCAGTAGCCCGGCGCGCGATGGAGGCAGATGTTGACGTGAACGCCGTATTTTTCGCCGAGACGGACGGCGCGATCGATGGGCTGGACTTTCGCTTCGTCAATTTTCATCGGATCATTCGGGTCGGTCCAGAAACGATAGTCCATCGGCAGGCGAACCCAATTGAAGCCCCAATCGCTGATCCAGCGGAAATCGTCTTCCGGGAACATTCCGTCGTCTTTGTAGGGGAAATATTTCATCCAGTCGGGATCGGTGGAGAAATATTCGAGGAGATTGAAGCCGAACCAGGAGGGATTTTTCGCTGGAGCGGCAGCGGGGGAAGCAGAAGAGCGCGGCTCGCGCGCGAGAAGCGAAGGCGAAAGCAACGAGGAGGGAGCGAGGGAGGCAGCGGCGGCTCCGGCGAGCGTCTTCAAGGCGCAGCGGCGATCGATTTCGCGGCGCTTCCCTGCCCTGCTGCCACCAGTGAATTCAGTCATTGCAAATCATCCTCGTTGAATTTGACGCATGCGATCATACCGCCGCAGCGCGCTGGCGCGTCCAGAAGCGTGTGATTTCTTCGAGCGTGCGCCCCTTGGTTTCGGGCACCAACAGCGAGACGCAGACGATGGTGAGAAATGCGCCGGCGGCGAAGGTCCAGAAAGTTCCGGCGGGGCCGAGGCCTTTCATCATCACGGGAAAGAGCTGATTTCCGGCGTAGCCGACGATCCAAAGCATGGTGGTGGCGATGGACATGCCGCGGCCGCGCACTTTGTTGGGATAAATCTCGGAAATAATCACCCAGCAAGCGACGCCGTTGCCTGCGGCGTGACCGGCGACAAAGCTCATCACGAAGATCAGGACGGCCAGGCCGCTGCCGTGGATGTGGAAGAACCAGCCGACAAGGACGAAGGAGAGAAATTGAACTGTGGTGCCGGCGATGATGAGCGTTTTGCGGCCGGCTTTGTCGACGAGCCAAAGAGCGACGAACGTGAAGGCGAGATTGATGAGACTGACGAGGACGGCCTGGCCGAACGCGCTGCTGGTGGCGCTTCCGGCGGCTTTGAAGATGCTGGGCAGGAAGGAGAACAGCGGCGTGATGCCGCTGATCTGCTGGAGTCCGGCGAGCATGATGCCCAAGAGCAAGGGAACGCGGAAGGTGATGAAGAGCTCGGAAAAATGGCCCTCTTCGAGAGCGAGCGATTCGGAGATTTCGCGGGCCTCGCGAGCGGCTTCGTCGCGCGTGTCGAGCTGGGCGAGGACGGCGAGACCTTCCTCGCGGCGGCCGACCTTCATCAGCCAGCGCGGGCTCTCGACGGAGGGGACGATCATCGCGCCGAAGAGGAACGCGGGCACGATTCCAGCGAAAAACATCCAGCGCCAGCCGACGGCGGTGTTCCACGCGTCGTCGCCCATGCGCTGAATCGCCATGTTGACGACGACGGCGGCGAGAATGCCGACGACGATGCCCATTTGATAGAGCGTGACCAGACGGCCGCGAACGCGCGCGGGAGCAATCTCTGCGATGTAATTCGGAGAGATCACGGAGGCAGCGCCATAGCCGAGACCGGCGAGCATTCGCCACAGGACGAACTGCGAGAGACTGTGGGCGAACCACATAATTCCCCCAGAGGAAAGCGCAAAGCAGAGCGCGCAAAGAATGAGACCTTTCTTGAGGCCGAGGCGGTCGGCAACGGCACCAGCGCCCGCTGAACCGACGATGCAGCCAATCAACGCACAACCGGCAGCCCAGCCGAGACCGACAGCGTCCAAATGAAAATAGCGGCCGAGATAATCGATGGCGCCGCTGATGACGATGTTGTCGTAGCCGAACAGCAAACCGCCCAAAGACGCCACCGTGGCGGCGATCGCCAGAGGCCGCAAGGGACGGCGTTCGAGGCCGGGAGCGTTTGTCGTCAAGAGGCGGGCTCTCCGGCGGCAATTTGATCGAGCGTCAAGCCACTGCGCGCGGATTCTTCCTTGCGAAGCATTGCCAGAGCGGCGAGAACGAAACCGATGGTGTGAGCCATGCCAGCATGCCAAGGAGCGGCGCATCTCATCTGCGGCGTGTGATCGGGAATGATGACGCCGTCGAAATTATTTTTGGCAAGGATGGCGAGAATGCGAATCATGTCGACGTCGCCTTCGTCGATGAAGGTCTCGCGATAATTGGGAACTTTTCCGGCGACATTGCGAAGGTGGATGTAGGCGATTCGTCCCTGACGGCTGTAGGAATCGACCGCTTCGTAGACGTCCATCGGGCTGCCGGACATTTCGGCAACCGTGCCGACGCAAAGTTCGAGTGAATTGGCGCGACTGGGCGCGAGGTCGATGAGCCGCTGATACATTTCCGGCTGATAAACGAGGCGCGGCTGGCGGCGCATGGTGGGCATGGGCGGATCGTCGGGATGAGCGGCGATGCGGACGCCGGACTGCTCGGCGACGGGGATCACGTCTTCGAGAAAGCGCTGGAAGCGGCGCCACAATTCTTCGTGAGAGATGGAGGGCAGAACGCCGGGCGCGGCATGTTCGTCGTAAATCATGTTCCAGACCATGCCGTTGGGAAGCGGTTCGTCGACCGAACCATCGAGGCCGGAAACGATGGCGCCGCCGCGGCCGGCGGGAGAGGTGATGCGGCCGCAGACGCCGGCAATGCTGAAGTTGTAGCCGAGGACGGGAATGCTGGCTTCGCCCATGCGCCGAATGATGGTGCGGACGTTCTCAATGTGCTTGGCACGCAGAGGGCCCTCGAGGAGAACGTCATACCAGAAGGCGGGATCGATATTCTCGATGGCGGCGAGTTTCAGGTCGGCAGCTTCGATATCTGCGCGAAGTTTTTTGAGCTCGGCGACGGTCCAAAGTTTTTCGGGGTCGCCGGCGACACCCCAGGCGTCGAGCTTGGCCCCGGTGGGCTGATTGTCGCGCGGATTGGATTTGCTTTTGTTGAAGTAAT